>ENA-ORXU01000003-ORXU01000003.1-marine-metagenome-genome-assembly--contig:-NODE-3-length-332389-cov-43.593524_pt1 | contig 332389 bp, 278 predicted proteins | sample MGYA00237869_ERZ511484 | MGnify/ENA metagenome assembly ERZ511484 | reverse complement strand
CTTTGTCTGATCGTATTCATAACTGCCAACATTGCTCTGAAGTCTGCGGGCGGGATGAAAATGCAGCCAAAGTAAATCTCCAATGGGCGTTAGGAACTAGCGTCCAGAGTAACAATAGTACTCAAAATCTTGGATCTCGAACCTCTACAACTGACCCTGGTAAGCGTAAGCATGCTGGAGGATGGAAGCAAGTTTGGGAAGAGAAGAGACAGAAACCACCTGTTCAAAAGGCGCGTTTTGAGTAAGAGTATTCTTTCTCAAAAGCCGCCGCCGCAGCGTAGCGGAGTAACTGGTGGTGGTTCATATGGACACAAATAGATTTAGCAGATGGTTATATTGAGGTACATCGGGTTAAGAATGGTCGCGACAGCATTCATCCCCTACGTTCGCCCGAACTTAGAGCTTTACGTCAAATCCAGAGAGACTATGCCGATACGAGCTATGTTTTTGTCTCCGAACGCAAAGCCCCTCTCTCGACTCGTTCAATACGCCATATCGTAGCCAGAGCAGGAGAACTAGCAGATATTCCCTTTCCAGTTCATCCCCATCAACTCCGTCATGCATGCGGTTATTATTTAGCTGCTCAAGGTCATGATACCAGAGCGATTCAGGATTATTTAGGTCATAAAAACATCCATCATACGGTTCGCTATACTCAGATGTCACCTCAACGATTTGAAAGTTTCTGGATGGATTAAATTAGAGAAGCATTTGAGATAGATTTGGTTGAAGATGATAGATAGAGAAGAATTGCTTAGACTATATGCTGGAGGAGAAAAGGATTTCACGGGACAAAAATTCAGAGGTTCTCGCTGGGTTGACCAAGATCCAAAGGGTGGTATTGGAATTTTTAGAGAAACCAACTTCACCCGAAGCTTTTTCGATGGTAGTGGTTTTAGGAATGCCGATTTGAGTTTTGCCAATTTTACTATGGTGCGGATTTATGAAACTTTTTTCGCTGAAAACTGCTATATGGAAGGGGTTAATTTCAGCTACGCTGTTTTTGGGCAAGTGACTTTCTATGATGTCAATCTCACTAAAGCCATCTTCAAAAACACTACTTTCGAGGAAGCTGGTTTTGAGAACGCCAATCTTAGTTATGCTAATTTAAGCGGTGCTACTAAGTTGGTTTCTGGTAGATGTAAGAATGTTATCTTTCACGAAACTATTATGCCCAATGGCAGTGTCTATACTGGTCGAGCTTGAAGTTAAAACTTGCCTCAATTTCTAAGCTACCAATGGCTGCGATAACCTTGAAATTCTCTCTTTCATATCCAGCTTAAACAAGCCATAAGGATTCACATGGCTGAAAATCAACGGAGTAATCGCCTGTAAATCCCTCGCCGTCAATCTCTTCTGCCAATGCTTCTGCACCTTAATCCTTTTTAGTCTGGGCATTAATTGGAAACCCAACAGGTGAGTAAAGGCAAAAGCCACCTCGCTTTGTCCGTGACTATCTACATAGTTTTTCTTCACCTCCATACTGGTACAGTGTTTTAGAACCCCATTAATCATCGCGGAGACTTCGCTGCTAGAACAGGTTTTAAGCTGAGAATAAATGCAGGTAGAATTCTTCTCAACATGCCAGTAAATCATTACTCCCCGTCCCCCGTAGCGGAGATGATATTGGGTAATTAAATTTTGCTCCCAAGCACCAAAATGTTTGCTGTCACTGGCACAGGTAGTAGTGCCTTCCCCCCAAATATGAGGCAAGCGAATCTCAAAGGTGGCATTGACTATTTCGGCGATAGCACTGCGTAACTGGTCTTTGTGAATGTATCTACGGCGGACATAGATTAAATCTTGATAATTCTCTCCATCTATTCCCGTGTTGATTCTCTTCAATCCCGTATTCGTACCCATGCCAAACAGACAGAGTAGCAATCGCTTCTGTAAGGTGTCTCTGTCCAGTATTTCCCTAGTCCCCATACTCTTAAACTTACGGGTAAAATCCACTCGTAAATCTGTTTCTTTGAGAATGTCCAACAAACTGGTTTTATGCCAGAGACGATTAATTTCTCCCTTCAAATGTTTGAGATTAATCGGGTCTGGCAGAGCATCAAAAGGGCTGAGTCTGATTAAGCCTTTATTTCCCTTGCCTCCAATGGTTACACCCTTATTTCTGGGCATTCCTTTATCTAGTTTCTCTAATCCCTGACCCATCTGCTGCTGTAAACCAGAGATAAATGTTTCTACATCTTCAGGGAGAGTTAGAGCCTGATAGTAAATCTGACGTTTGGTTTCAAAGTCTGTAGGCAAGTCATCATCGGAATTGCGATAGCGGTTAGCACCGACGACCCATATTTCCTTACAGGATAATCTTTCTCTAAGGGCTTTGAGAACGTAGATTTCATAATTGATGCGATTAATACGCTCGTTGCTCTCACTGTCTGTTTCCATGAGGATTTCTTTAGCACCAGCTTTTAATACTCCCTCAATGGGTATCTCTTCCGTTGAATCGTAATATCTAGCTTTACTGTGAGCGTATTTCTTGAGAAGTTCTAATGCCTCAATGACAGGGCGATGCAGGTCGTTATTAGAACGAAATTCCAGCACCTCCAACAACTGAGGAATCAGGCGACGGTAATGATTGGCAAAAGAGGCTCGCATAACATTGTGAACTCTGCGCTTGTAAGCCAAACCTGTTCCTTTGTATTCAGCAACCAGATCCTTGAGAGTCTTGAGCGATACTACGGGAAAAATCACTTGTTCGATGACCCCATTCGGTTCGGCAATAGAGACTTCGGCAATCCGATATAGTAAGCCTGTCTTACCTGAAACCTTCTTGAACTCTTCAATTAATTCCTGATTAATTCGCTTCTCTGCTCGGTTATCAATACGCTTGATAATTGTCGTTAGTATCTCAATTAGACTGTCAGTAATCTCTTGAGCGCGTTGAATACAGAAGGCTGCCATTAGAGTGTAGCGAATGGAATCTTTGTGTTGGCGTAAAAGATAAGGAGTTTCTGTAGCTGCTCGGTAACGATAAGTTTTGACCAATTTAGACGATTTACCCTCGAATAAGTTAGTTGGCAAACCAACAGCGCGGATGCGTTTGAGCTTTTCTATTTCAGTTAAGAAGCTGCCCAATCCCACTGCACCAGGGTCGGTTTTAAGAAAGGCAAAGTCTGACATTTTACTCTTTTTATCTAACTGCTCAATAGATTCATCACTTTCTGTTTCTTCCGTAGAGAGGAGAACATCAATTTGTTCGGTCATCTGTGGAGTGAGTTTATTTAGAATATGCTCGGCAAAATCTGCTTCGTAGTTGGCAACTGCACTCTTGATTAAGCGTTCTACTTGAGGTTTGGTCAGTGGCTCTAGCTGTAATTCTCTAAATCTTTGATAGACAAGTTCTTTGATGGCTTCATTTTTTTGTTCGTCGGATAATATTTCCTCAATGAGCCAAGTTACCATCTCCTCTGAGTCTTGAACGGAAGCCACTCTAAAATTGAATAGACGGCGAATTTCAACCCGATAGACTTTTGCCGAACGTCCCTGCCAATCGTAGTCAGAGTATGAACTCTCTGGGAGATTTACCTGCGAAGCGATGTAGGAAATGACAACTTGAGAGATGGAGAATTTATCTTCGGGAAAAGAGGCGAACATTTGAAAATACTTGAGTAGAAGTGCAAAGCCTATTTGATTGCCACCTATTTTTTTCTTGGTCAATTCTAGCTCTTGAGGTAATAGCGTCCAATTTTCTATGAGTTCTTCTGTATCCCAGTTTGGTTTAGCCATTTATCTTCCGTTTGTTGCTGAAATTCAGCATAGGAGAAGAGGTGACAATTTAATTCAAAGTTAATGATGAATGCCGATTTAGAATTACCTGTCAAATGTCTCGAACGAGACGTATTTAGAAAACTTATCTATCAGTCGAAAAATGGGGTGAAGTTAGTCAGAGTATTGGAGAGGCTAAAAGGCATACGGACAAAAGGTTTAAGCGACAGGCTGCACTTCGTCGCACGAACCTTCTATTTCCGCCTTCTAAGGAACTTTTGAATTTTTCAGCATTTTCTCCATAAGTCAGCCATTGATAACTTATTACTATTCCGTCATATTTCTTTTGCAACAACTCATCTGGAGTTGGCAAGCGTCGTAGTCTCGTGTCAGTTCCAGAATAGTGAAAATTAAGTCCAAAAAGATCCATTGCATCTTGGGAATATTGCTTTTTAAGATGCTCCGATGGAACTACCGCCACTAAAAAATCCCAGCCAAAAGCATTTTTTAGCGAGACGTAAGCGTAAATAGCACCTCCTGTTTTTCCCGCCGAAGTACACGCTTCTAAAAGATAGTTTTTTTGCCCTTTAGTTTGATAATCGCGAACAAACATTTCTTGCCATTTTCTAGGGACGAAAGGATAAGCCATTGGTGTTGAATATTCTGTAAAATAGATGAGTAGCTCAGACGACATACGATTGTATCTCTGAGCATATTGTATCTCACAGGTATCCCGTCTGCATGGCAAAATCCAATAAAGGCAAAACAATATCTATTCGTCTCTCGGAATTAATGCTGGAAGCGTTGGATGCTCGTGCTTTTCTTGAAGAAAAGGATAGAACTCAAATAATTAGAGACGCAATCACAAAACACTTGGATTTACCCGAAGAGTCTGTTGAAAATAAGTTAGAGGTTTTGGAAAAAGAGCAGAATTCGCTCAACAAAGAAATTGATAAGCTTCACGGTCAATTGAAGAGTCAGTCTAAACGAACTGATTCTATCGAAGTGCGTGTTGATGAACTAGGGAAAATAATGGCTGTATTTATAGATAAGCCGAAATAGAACCATTATGTACTCACGGCAATATTATGATTCTCTGATCGTACTTTCGGCAAGCTTATAAGTAAAATATTGAAACATTTATAATTTTCTGTAACCTTAAATGTTCATTTGAAGGGTAGAAATGGCAAGCTTATGATTCAATGTGTGGCAAAGTTATGGGTAAAGTCACAACTTTTGTGACCCGAAGCATAAAGCTTCGAAAACGGCAAAGTTATGCTTCGTGTCAGATTAATTTGTTTCTTGAAAGTTATTAAGCTACTCGATCGCTGACTTTGAGATGACTAACAACTTGAACCTTTTTTATTTGTTGTTCGAGCCACTCAGAATATAAATCAAACATAATTTTATTGCGTAAGCTGCGATCCAATTGTGGTTTAATAATCTCTGCAACCAAAACCAGATATATGCCATCGGCAGTAGTAATGGGTTTTAAAATTGTGGGAGTGGAAGTATCAACTGCAAATACAGCAGCTGAAACCTCTGGTTTGAGATCGTTACGGGTTACTCTTCCACGATAGCCTGCCTTGAGTCGTAACTGGGGATCTTGAATATATTGCTGAGTTGCTTCAGTAAAACTAATTTCATTTTCTTCGATCTCATAATAAAGCTCGATCGCTTCATCTTCGTCATCCAAAACAATCTCAGAAATAATTGCACCTGCATAATCTAACTGATGTTCGTAAAAATGAGGCTCTACTTGCTCGGCAAATAAATGATCGCTTACTTTTTGAGCAATTAGGGTACAGTAAACAATTTCCTCAAAATCATCGAGAGACAAAGCATATTTTTCTAACCATACCCAAGTAGCGCGAGCATCTTTAAGTTGGCTGGTAGCTCTCATGCGATCCGATGCTTTTTGTAACTCTTCTTTAGTAACTTTGATTCCTACTTCGGTGGCGATGGAGCTAATAATTTGACGTTCAATAATCTTGTCCATCATCTCAGGAATTTTGCAAGATAGTTGAATTTCATGAAAAAGATCGTCTTGGGTAATAGTTATTGTTTCTAACATTGTTTTCTCCTATGTTTAAATCTCATGTTTGCGTAATCAAAAGTAATCAAGCTGTAGCCAGGTAAATGTTTAAAGCTCCAAACCTCCTTTTTGTAGTTGTTTAAATGGATCGAGAATAAAATCTATAATGCGACGCTGACGGATAATGACTTCCGCCGTTACCGTATCTCCAGGGCGCAAGGGGATACATCGATCGCCTTTAAGCAGACAATTGCGATCAAATTCAATTTCGAGATTGTAGTTAGCTACCGCCCCTCGTTCGGTTTCAGTTACCTTAGAAGTAGGAGAAATACCAGTTAAAGTCCCTGGGATAATTCCGTATTCTTGAAACGGATAGGCATCGAACTTAAGCTTGACTGGCATTCCTTCGGATAAAGAGCCACTTTCTGCTGTCGCCATCGCAGCTGTAACTACCAAAGGAGAACCTTGGGGGGCAATTTCAGCTACCGCATCTCCTGGTTGTAGTACTTCTCCCGACTTTTGAATTGGCAAATCGAAAACTGTACCGCTGACAGGTGCTACGATCGCTCTTTGTTTTAGCTGGTACTGAGCGGAGACAATTTTGCTTTTAGTTTGGGCAATTTCAGTCGAAAGAGTCGCAATTTCCGATTCAGTATTTTTAAGTTGTTCTTGGCTCTTGAGGATTGATAACTTACCTCGATGAGTTAAAGTGCGATCGCCTTTTTCTTGTTCTTGTAATTGTAGCCGTGCCTTTTCCGTATCAGACTCAGCTTGACGTACAACTTGAGCATAACTATTTTGTTGTTCTGCCAGACGAAGCTGTGCCTGCTCTGATTCTGATTTTGCTTGATCGAGACTCTGTTGTCTTTGGGCGATCATATCTTCTTTTTCAATTACTTGAACTTCTGCAATTACTCCTTCTTGCCAAGCTTCGCGATAGCGTTCAATTTCTTTTTCGGCTTTGGCTAGAGCTTTAGCCGCAGAATTTAATGCAGTCTGACTATAAACAATATCTTGTTTTGCCTGATTGACTTGAGCCAACTTTTCCTCTTTTTGAGAGCTATAAGACTTTTGATAAAACTGAAGCTGTTGTCGTGCTTGCTCTATCTGTGCCTGTTTTTCTAGTTGTTGTGCCTGAGTTTCTTGTCCTTGAATATCTACCATTAAAGAAAACTGTTTGCTGAGTAATTTTAGCTGATTAAGTTGATTTTCTTGACCAGCTAATTGAGTTTTTAGCTGTTCTAGTTCGGCAGTAGCTATGTCAGATTCGAGTTCGAGTAAATTTTGACCTGCTTCAACCACATCCCCTGTTTCAACATTAATTTTGGCGACAGTACCTGCTACGGGAGCATCCAAGATAAATGTTTTACCACTGGGTTCTAATCTGCCCTTAGCCGTACCTGTTTCATCAACTTGAGAGAACATTGCCCAAGGCAGAGCGATCGCGGTAAAAATTGCCATAAAATAGAGTAATCCCCGCGTCCATACTTTCGGCAAAGCATCAACCAGTTCTTTAGTTTGAGATGACCAATCATCAGACTGAATTTGAGCCGAAGACGCTAAGACGATTTCCGAGCTAGTGGGAGCAGATGATTGAGGAGTGGCTGATTGAGTGGCAGGTGCCAGTGCCGTTCCCAAATGAAGTTGTTCTAATAACCCTGGAGAAAAATGTAGATAACCTTGACTGACAAATCTAATTCCGTGAACTAGCTCTTCGGCTGAATTATTCTTGAGCAAATATCCCTTAGCTCCAGCATTTAGAGCTTTGGTGATATGTGTTTCATTTACACAATCGCTTAAAACAATTGTTTTGGTTTGCTCAAATTGTTGCGAAATATTTTTGGTAACTTTAAATCCGTCTATCTCAGGCAAATCGATATTCATCAAAATAATATCGGGATTCAAAGTCTTAATTCCCATTAAAGCAGCACGAGCATTGTTAAAACTTCCTACTATGGCAAAATCTGGCTGTGGTGCTAAATAGCTGTGTAGTGTTTCTCTGACAGAATTACTATCATCTACCAACAAAATTCTAATATTTGACCCGACAATTTTCTTTTTTACTGGCAATATAGCCGTGTTCTTATTGACTGAAACTTTTGCATCAACCATTTCCATTCATTTATTATTAGTTGTTTATTATTTTTAGAAATAATTCTCAATTCGCTTTGACCCCTGCCAACTATCCCACAACAGCTAACTGTTGCTGATTGAGATAAAAATAGTGACCCCGTTTTGCCATCAATCCTTCGTGAGTACCTTTTTCGACGATGATTCCTCGATCTAGTACCAAAATTAAATCTGCATTACGGACGGTGGAGAGCCGATGGGCAATGATAAAAGTGGTGCGGTTATGAAGAATTTTATTAAGATTATTTTGAATAATTCTTTCAGATTCAGCATCCAGACTGCTGGTAGCTTCATCAAGAATCAACAGGGGTGGGTTGCCCAGTAAGGCACGGGCGATCGCCAAACGCTGTCTTTGTCCCCCAGAAAGCATTCCGCCTCCTTCCCCAATTTGAGTTTCGTAAGCTAGGGGAAACTCTTTGATAAACTCATGAGCACCTGCCTGTTGAGCCGCCGCAATAATGCTTTCTAAGTCTGCCTGAGGCTGAGAAATACTAATATTTTCCCGAATCGTCCCCCCAAACAAAAACGTATCTTGATCGACAACTCCAACTTGAGCTCTGAGCGATCGCAAGGATATATTATCTAAATCGTAACCATCAACATAAATTTTTCCTTCTGAGGGTAAATAAAGTCCTAGAAGTAATTTAGAAATCGTTGTTTTTCCCGAACCACTACGCCCGACTAGGGCTATTGTCTGACCTGATTGCACTTTAAAAGAGAGATTTTCTAGAGCATTATTATCGCTTTCTGGATGATAGCGAAAGGTCACGCGATCAAACTCAATTTCACCGCGAATTGGTGGCAGAGATATACAATTAGAGCCTTGTAAATCTTCTTCCAAATCAGTATCAATTACATCGTTAATTCTTTCTACAGCAATAACTACTTCCTGTAATTCGCTCCACAGTACGATTAATCTTTGAAAAGGACTAATCACATTACCCAACAGCATATTAAACGCTACCAACTGCCCGATAGTTAGTTCGTTTTTAATCACTAACGATGCTCCAAACCAGAGTAGGAGAGTACGGGCAGTAGTTTCAATAGCTGCGCTAAATACCTGTAGTCTGTTACCAATCACTTGTCCAGAGAAATTCTTTTGAATCGCCTTGCCAAAAAAATCTTCCCAATTCCACTGTACAGAATGTTCTACCGCCATTGATTTAACGGTGCTAATTCCCGTCAAAGACTGAATTAAATATCCTGTTTCTTCAGCGTGGGCTGCAAAAATCTCGCGAGAAACCCGTTTCAAAAACGGTGTAGCAACTAATGCCAAAACAACAAATGGTGGCACAATCGCTAAAATTAGGATTGCCATCTTCCAGCTATACCAAAACATCAGTCCGAGATAGATAAAGACTGTCAATAAATCGAGGACGATTGATAAAGCCTCCCCCGTTAAAAATCTTTGAATCTTACGATTTTCTTGGACGCGAGCAATAATATCCCCCACATAACGGGACTCAAAAAAACCCAAAGGTAAGCGAAAGGTATGGTTAATAAAGCCCACAATCAAAGATAGATCGACTCGATTGGCGGTGTGATCCAACAGATACTGGCGCAGCCCAGTCATTGCCACTTGAAACCAACCAAAAATCAACAATCCTAAACCCACTGCAGTTAGAGTGAGATTACTTTGTTGTACTACTACTCGGTCTAAAATTAATTGGGTAAATAAGGGCGTAATTAAACCAAAAACCTGAATTAATAGAGAGGCGATAAATATTTCTAGCAGCACTACTCCATGAGGTTTGATCAACTCAAAAAACTGCCAAAAAGGAGTACTGATTTCAGGAGCATCTTTTAAGATTGCTGTTGGCTGCAACAATAAAGCGTAGCTCGTCCAATCTTGTTTAAATTCTGCATGAGAAAGACTGCGCTGTCCGATAGCTGGATCGCAGACAACAACTCGATCTTTGGTTATTTGATAGACAACTATGTAATGCTTGCCCTGCCAATGAACAATCGCGGGTAAATTGGCGATCGCCAGTTTGTCTAGGCTAGCTTTGACGGGACGACTTGTAAAACCAAGACTTTCGGCTGCTCCTGCCAATCCTTTTAAAGATGAACCATTGCGATCAACATTGGCAATATCCCTCAGGCGACTAACACTAAATTTTTTACCCCAATAACGACCAATCATGACCAAACAAGCTGCGCCACAGTCTGAGGAACTTTGTTGAGCATAGAAGGGATAGCGATGACTTATTTTCTGCCATAAATGACCTATTTTTAGACTAGGAGAAGGAAAATAAGCTTTATTGATCTTTCTTCCTTTCTTTGGCGCAACAGTGGGAACATCTTCTGTTGAGCTGACTTTAGGTTGAGATAATACTAGGCTAGGTGTAGAATCCGAGAATAAAGAATCAATCTTGTGAGCCTGTTGATTGAGATGGTCTTGAATTTCAGAATGTTTTCTAACTAGAGTTAAAAGTAATTCTGGTGGCAGATAACACAGTTCTAAATTACGAGCAGCCCTAGCAGAATAGGGTTGAAAACCAGCATCGGGAAAAAATGTTGCTTCTCCAAAAGACTGTCCAACGGTTAAATTGGTAATCAACTCCTGAGAATTATCTATTAATCTAACTTTGCCTTTAATAACAAGATAAACTCCAGCCTCTGCTGACTCAGTTTGCCAAAACTTACCCACTTTGGGTTTAATTATTTTTAGGTGTTGCAGGCAGTCGGAAAATTCTGACTCGGAAAAGGTATATCCTAAAACATCACTAATCTGTTGACGAGAGATGTCTGATTTATTTTGAACCATGACCTTAATTACCTGCTACTAATTAAAGGATTAAAGTTCGATATTTCTGAAGTATCAAAAATTAAAACTGAGTCTAGATCGTTAATTTGAATACAATTGCTAGGGCGATTAATTACGCTACTATCTTCTAAGCGATCGCTTAGAGTTTTTGGATTAGGTTTTGGTCGAGTAGATAACCCCATCTGTTTTAACAATCGGTTAAGATGTTGCGGAGTTACTTTAACCCCCAATTCTGCATACAGATGCTGGCTGAGTTTTCGAGCAGTCCAACGTTTAAAAGAATATTGATAGTCTTGATCGGGAATATTAATTTCTTGGGGATTTTGTGTGACTAATTGCCTTAAACGTTGTGTGTATTTTTCATTGACCAATGTCGGACGACCAATAGGATTAGACTTCCAATGATGTGCCTGGTTATTACGTGCCATAGAGATCCAATGTCTGGCTGTAGCCTGGCAGCATCCTAATTCTTGGCATATTTGACTTTGAGTTTTGCCTTGATCGGCTAACAACATTATTTGTATTCGTTGGCGTTGTTTGTCCGCTAACTCTTCTTGCAAATTTGTGTTTAGTAGCTTACGTTGAAACTCGGTTAAATACTTACCTGAAGTTTGGTAATTCTGGTTATTATTATTCTGAATCTTTGGTAATGGCATGATCAACTCGGAGACATTTCAAAACATCAAGAAAATTTTGGGCAATTTTTGGCTCAGTATTTTCTCGCATAATTGTTTTAAATTTATGACTATATCCCTGTAGAAATCACCTAATAGACATTAGCATTACATTAATTCAGATAAGATATCGAGCGTAAAAAGACATTAAAAAACCGACTGAGATTGAAACATTTCTCTAGTCGGCTAATTAGTTTTATATTATTTGTTTATAATCAAGTCTGTGTAAACAACTTTGTAAACAAGGTGTTTTGCTTATCCTTCTTTGTTGAAATACTTTTGTGCTTGTGCCAAAGCAGCAGCACCAATATTAAATACAGCCCAACTAGCAGCGATCGCTAGAGGTGCAACAACTATTATTACACGCCAATCCATAATTTAAATCTCCTTTACAATTTTAAATTTATCTTGGTTTTTTAAACCTTAAACCTCATGTAGCCATACTCAAATGTACCAGCTTTCTTAACCTTTGATCCAGATTTTTTATGAAAGCTGATACATTGTAAGCTTTTAGCCTTGCAAGTTAGCCTTCTATACTAGTTTTAGATTAGGATAATACGCCAAAATGTCATCAGAAGATAGAGTATCGTCGTCTGCCTGGGGTGTCCAGAGAATTTCTACGGCTAACAAGCGATCGCTGCCTACGCTACCAACTTGTTGTAGTGCTTGACGCATACTATCAGTATCGTTGATTTCAGGTAATTTTAAATTGCCTGTTGCACCGACAATGATCGTGGCAACAATATATTCTCCAGATTCTTGCTCTTGAAGTTGCATCTCTCCCGAACTAGATGTCCCAGATTCTTCACTCAAAGCATCTTCAAGAGCTTTTTCGATCGCTTGTCTTTCGCTACCATTAATGGCGCGATCGACATTAGACAGGGTTTCTTCGCTAAACTTACTGCGCTCAGTAAGAGCTAGCTGATTAAATTTTGCTTCTGCCGAGTCAATATTAGTTCTTTCAGAATTAGTTGCGCCATATACCCAGTATTCTGGATGACGTAACAAAGCCAAAGTTGCTTCTTGGACGACTGTTGCTCTACCCGTTGCTGTGCTGGTATCAGCAGTCAAAGCCAAACGGTTTAGTTCTGGCTGTAGTTCGCGAGCATTGGCTAATAAACCTACCTGTACCTCAGCCACAGATACTTTGGAACTTGCCGCACCATAGACGCTTTCTTCACCGACACCTGCACTACGGAAACTGCGAACTAGAAAATTGGCGATCGCAATAAAAATAATGATGGAAAATAAACCACCGCCACCGAAACCGACGAAGGGTAGCAAGAAGGGAAAACCAAAACCGCCACCGCCATAGCCATAGCCATAACCAGGGGAGACATATCCCCCACCACGGGGTGCAGAACGAGGACTAGAATAACTACGAGAAGGAGCGCGGAACGAACCCCCACCAATTCTGCCACCAGTGCGGGCAGCCATCGCACTACTAGCATTCCCTAATACCAAAACACCAACTAACGCCAGTGCTAGTATCGACTTCATCCAAAATTTTCGTTTAAAAATACTTTTCATTTTCTTGTTAATTATTAATGATTAGTTACTTATCCACCGCCGACAATGGTGACAATTTCTAGGCGATCGCCAGACTGCATCATTGTACTGTCCCAATATTGACGGTGCAGGATTTCTCCGTTGTACTCTACAGCGATCAGACGGGGATTTAACTGTAGTTGTAAGAGTAACTCTGGCAAAGGAATAGCCATGTCGCACCTTGTGGCTTTTCCATTGACCTGTATATTTATTTTATTAGTTGCATTCAACATATATCTAGCTTTTGATATCGTAATTACCGTCTAATCAATTGGGACAAAAACTGGCGTGTCGCCTGAGTTGGTTGCTCTGCTTGCATGATAGCGCGAACTACTGCTACTCTCTGTGCGCCTGTGGTTAGAATTCCATTAATATTATTGAGGTCAATACCTCCAATGGCAAACCAAGGTACCGGACATTTTGCTTTAACATAATCTATATATTCTTGAGTCAAAGCAGCTTTTCCTGGCTTAGTAGGAGTCTCATAAAAAGGTCCTACTCCAACATAATCGGCTTTGAGGGCGATCGCTTTATTTAATTCTTGCTTATTGGTAGTAGAAAGCCCGACTATTTTATGTTGTCCTAAGATTTCTCTGGCAAAAGAGATAGGTGCATCATTTTGACCTAAATGTACCCCGTCCGCATCTACCGCTAGAGCGATATCTACGCGATCGTTGACTAAAAACAAAGCATTGTAACGATGACATAGTTGGCATAGCTTGCTGGCAATATCCAGGCGAGCATCATCTGTAGCATTTTTGTCACGATATTGTACGAGGTTTAATCCTCCCTTGAGGGCTGCTTCCACTATTTTGAAAATTTCTGGTTCGGGAGATGTGACTAGATATAAAGGTGCGTTATGTAATTGCTGGTGGAGATAGCTATTAAATAAATTACTTTCAATAGTGTAAACGCGATAGCGCAGTTGTTTGCAAGCTGATGCCATCTCCAAGTTGTAAAGCTTACTGTATTCTTCTAAAACTCTTAAAGCTTCTTGAGCGCGACATAAATTAGCCTGAAGCAATTGTTCGATGCTTTCACGTTCTTCTTCTTGGGGATGAGATAAGTCTGTCCCCACATCACCAGGGGTATCTCTGGCTTGACGCAATTCCCAACTATGCCAACTTCCCAACTCTTGACGGATTTGTTTGCATTCTTCAGCTAGAGGTTGATGATTTAACCCCAAGCGACACCATTCTTCAATGATTCTTAGTCCTTCTCTGGCGCGATCGAGATTGGCATCTAAAATACGGTGAACGGCTTTATTCATGTAGGTTTACTCAGTGTATTACTTCGCTTTATAGATTTTGATAATAAAACGACTTGTAATATTAATCCACAACTTTGAGAATCTTACTAAATACGTTAGAAGAATTAATATTTTTAGCGACCCATAGCTGCTATATGACTTGGCTCACGATGAAGAGCAATGAAGAGCGATGATTCCTTCTTAATACTTTTCACCCCTACATTGAGAAATTTATAGAGTGTATTCTGCATTTTTTAGAGTATTGCTGGGCTTTGGTTAGGATAGTAGAAAAAATTTATTCTCCCACACTGAGTTGAAGTAAAGCGATTTGTTTGCTAATAGATTCGATGCCTAAAATTAGCGATCGCATTAGTTCGGAATCTAGGTTGTAGCTGGCTGGCACTAAATTAGTTAACTGCTGGCTATTGGTTACTTTTTTACGATGTTCCCATTTTTGGGCAGTCAAGTTATCTTGAAAAATACCCAAAGCAATCCCTCCGTATTGATTGATCACAGTAAAGCAAGGAATATCAGACGTACCATCACCGACATAGATTACTTGATTGAGAGGAACGTATAGTTCTTTAATCGGCACATCACGGTAGTTGTACATCAAATCTTGCTCGTTTTCTCGTTCGATACCTATGGAAAGATAATATAAAAAATGAGTTTTTTCCGTATGGCTCATTAACTGTTTGAGAAATTGAATCTCTCCATTTTCGTCATAAGCTAATTCGCAACCCCATATTTGAGTAAAATGTTTGGCAATAGAGGTATTGCGAGCAATATCGACAAAGCCACCGCTAATCAAATAAAACTCTACTTCCACTTGAGGAACTATTTCTACTGCTCGCTTTCTCAAGCACTCAAACATGGAAGATACTCCCTCAATCAGATGCAGTTTCTGACCTAAATTAGCCAATCGCTCGTAAGTAATTTTATCTTTGCCCTCTCTACGTCGTGACTCTTGAACTAAACAATAAGTTCTAGCTAAATACTTGTGCCAGCCCTGCTCAACTAAAGGTGTAACGCGATCGCGTTCAAAGGCTTCAACATCTAGCTGACAATCTCGCAACAAGATTTTGAAGCTATCGTCTCGAATCAAAGTTTCATCGAAATCAAAGACAACTGCAATACGATTGGAAAGTGGTTTGGTGGCGTAGCTCATAGATTGAATAGTTCTTGACAAAATTGTCAGTCTAAAGATTAATTAATCAAAACTAGTGATTAAAAATCAATTTAAGATCAATTGTTGGCGATGCACCTTAAGCAATTGAAATTCAAGATCTGCAACCTGTTCTAACATATAAATTAGATTATCTGGTGATAAATTAGTACCATCATTGCGACAGCTACCAGTAAAGCGAATTACTGCAGTATTGTTGTCCTTATCTTCTGATTCTAAAGCTAGAGCAAACAGGCGATCGCGTAAATTTATTTGTTTTTTATTGCCTGATTTAGTGAATTTCTCCCAAATTATTTCTTGGCTATTGTTAATTGCTTCTAGCCATGATTGCCATTGGGGATTATCTGCCTGTACTGTAATCAGATATTCTGCTCGATCCATTACGCGACTGGCATTGAGAGCTTTTAGATCTACTTCTTCTATTTTATAGATGGGGATATTCTCTGGTAGTTGCACTGCTAAACGATCGCGAAATTCCTTTTCGTCCATTTCTTCGGTTAATTCAAAATCTACGATTTCGCCGTTACTAGTAATACCTAGAGATAATGCGCTAGCGATGGAAATTTTGGGACCTGGATGATATCCTCCAGTAAAGGATATGGGTAAGGCGGCGCGACGAATAGCGCGATCGAATAGACGCACTAAATCTAGGTGACTGATTAGCCCCATTTCATCTCTTTTGCCAAACCACATTCTTAGTTTTTGGGCTTTATTTTGATTGGGTTTAAAATGTCCTTCAAACTTAGGAATCTCAGGGGGTTTGACGACAATATTGTGTCCAAAGTCAGTTCCGCAGATACCACAGTGGGAACAGCCTTCAAAGGCACAGTCGGGTACGGTAGCTGCATCTAACGCCCGTTGTAAGTCATCTTTGAGCCATTGTTTATCGATACCCGTATTCAAATGATCCCAGGGTAACGGTGCATCGGTGGCATCTTCAACAGAGGTAGTTGTATCATTATCTTGAAAAATGTTCCACTCGCCGTTTTCTACTAAACGGTATTTCCAAGTTAAATCCGCTTCGGCGATCGCCTGTTCCCATGCGCCATAGGCTTTATCTAGGTTTTCCCACCAGGAATCCATTCCCGCGCCCAATTCCCAAGCCCGTTTTACTACAGGGGCAAGACGGCGATCGCCTCTACCGACAAAGTCTTCCATTGCCGAGATCCGAACATCGGTATAGTTGATTTTAACTCCTTTAATACGGCGAAATTCTTCTTTAAGTAGTTCTTGTTTGCGAAGAAATTCGCTAGTAGATACCGAATGCCATTGAAAAGGGGTATGGGGTTTGGGAGTAAAGTTGGAGATTGTAATATTAAAATTGAGGCGTTTCTTACTTAGGCTCGTGCATTCGCGACGCAACCATCTAACAGTATCGGCAATACCGACGACATCAACATCAGTTTCTCCTGGTAAACCAATCATGAAGTAAAGTTTTACCTTACTCCAGCCACGGGCGACAGCAGTTTGGATACCCCGCAGTAACTCTTCGTTGGTGAGTCCTTTATTGATTACATCTCGCATCCTTTGCGTACCAGCTTCGGGGGCGAAAGTTAAGCCCGATTTTCGCAAGCCACCAATAATATCGGCAATATTATCATCAAAGCGATCTACTCTTTGACTGGGAAGAGATAAAGAGATGTTTTCTTCTTGTAGGCGGTTTTTAATTTCCATTCCCACCGCAGGAAGTGCCAAATAATCAGAACAACTGAGAGATAACAAAGAAAACTCGTTATAACCAGTGGCGCGCATTCCTTTTTCGATCGCATCTACCACTTTTTCTGGTTCGACATCAGTAGCAGGGCGGGTTAACATCCCTGGCTGACAAAAACGACAACCGCGAGTACAGCCCCTTCTTATTTCTACGGTAAGGCGATCGTGTACGGTTTCAACAAAGGGTACTAAACCAATGGAATAGGCAGGAATGGGCGTAGCTACTCGACGCAAGATTCTTTGGGGTACGTCATCGTTTATAGGATGTACCGAACCATCTTCCGCCATTTCATAGAATCTAGGAACGTATACCCCAGGAACTTGAGATAAATCAAGTAATAGATCTTCTTTACTCAGTCCTGCTGCTTTTCCCTCTTTAATAATCAAACCAATTTCGGGTAATAATTCCTCACCGTCACCCAAAGCAATAAAGTCAAAGAAATCCGCATAGGGTTCGGGGTTGGAAGTAGCAGTTTGTCCCCCTGCAAAGATTAAGGGATAGTCACCCTTATCTCTTTCTTGCCAAGTTAGGGGAATATTTGCCAAACTCAGCATTTCCAAAATATTAGTCGCCCCCAACTCATAGCTAAGACTAAAGCCGAGAATATCAAAATCTTGTAAGGGACGTTTTGATTCTAGGGCAAACAAGGGTGTGTTGGTTTCTCGCAACTTAGCAGACAAATCTGCTGCGGGAAGGTAAGTGCGATCGCATAATTGTTGCGGTTGGGCATTAATTATATTGTAAAGAATAATATGACCCAAGTTAGACGCCCCGACTTCGTATACTTCTGGATAAGTTAGTACCCAACGTACCTCAGCTTCTGTCCAAGGTTTATGGAACGCACCGAGTTCGTTACCTAGATATCTGGCTGGCTTGAGTATGTTGGCATCAATGGGGTTGTCAAAAGTAGCAGTCAAAACTTATCTCTCCTGGTTGGGGCAACTATCTCAATTTTATAACTATATCTAAATCTCATCTTTTGTAGTTAGACAAACGTGGTTGGTCTTTTTCTGACATAGCATATAGATATCAGGGTTAGAATAATTAATTTTCGTCTAAAATTTAAATCTCATTGGTAGTTAAAAACTAATTAAATGGCAGAATCAAACCACGCCTTTGTTTTTGATATTGCTCTCGTACTAGGTTCATCAGCCTTGGGTGGTTTTATCGTTCATCGCCTACGTCAGCCTGTTTTACTGGGCTATTTAGTGGCTGGTTTAATAATTGGTCCTTTTGGATTAGGACAAATTAACCAAATTGAAGAAATAAAATCTCTAGCAGAAATAGGCGTTGCTTTTTTACTGTTTGCTTTGGGTGTGGAGTTTTCCCTAGCGGAATTAAAACGAGTTAAAGATATTGCGATCAAAGGTAGCTTATTACAGATTAGTTTGACTATTGCCTTGGTAGCGTTGTCAACTACTTTGTTAGGTTGGGTACAGACTCCCACCAAGGGCATTTTTATGGGGGCGGTATTGTCCTTATCTTCTACTGCAGTAGTCCTCAAAACTTTAACTGAAAGAGGAGAAGTTAATACAATTCACGGTCAAGTAATGCTGGCGATATTAATCGCTCAAGATTTAGCTTTGGGACTAATGTTAGCGGTACTACCTGCATTAAATCAACCTGATAATCTGCTTCCTGCTTTAGTGGCAGCCATAATTAAAGCGGTATTGTTTTTTGCTAGTGCGATCGCAGCGGGATATTGGGTTATTCCTCGTATAATGACTATGGTTGCCAAAACCGAAAATAGCGAGCTGTTTTTATTGACGGTAATTGCCCTATGTTTAGGCATCGCTTTAGTAACTGCTAGTTTGGGTTTATCAATTGAGATGGGTGCGTTTGTGGCAGGATTAACTATCGCCGAGATTGATTATGCCGATCAAGCCCTAGCTAAGATGATTCCCCTTAGAGATACCTTTGCCAGTCTGTTTTTTGCTTCTATTGGCATGCTGATCAATCCCGATACTCTTTGGCAAAACCTGGGAGTAATAATTGGTTTGGTAGCACTAGTAATGATTGGTAAAGCGGGTATTATCTTCCCGATTATTTGGCGGTTTGGCTATTCTTTTAAAACTGCGGTGATTAGTAGTTTAGGGCTAAATCAAATTGGTGAGTTTTCTTTTGTGTTAGCAGTATTGGGGGAAAAGCTAAATTTTATCAATCAAGAACAGTACGATCTTTTAATTGGGACAACTGCCATAACTTTGGTACTAACACCCATTGGTATGAAATTCTCACCAGACATTGCTCACAAACTAGCTACAATTCCTACCATAGCTAGATTTTTGTCAAAACAGCAAAATAAAGGTATGTCTATGCCTCAAACCATAGAAAATCATATTATAGTGGCAGGTTATGGCAGGGTAGGCAGGGTTCTAGTCAAAGTATTGCGCGATCGCAACTATACCGTATTAGTGATTGAAAATAGCGAGGCTGCAGTAAGAAGCTTGCGCCAGGACAATATACCCTACATTTTTGGCGATGCAGATTCGGAATTAGTGCTAACCAAAGCCCATTTAGCTAAGGCAAAAGCGATCGCGATTGCCTTACCCGATCCTTCTAGTACCAGAATTTTACTCAAATCAGCCCAAGAAATTAATCCCAATCTCGATATTGTTGCCCGTTCTCACAGCGATCGCGAAATCGATCTTTTAACTCAACTGGGGGCAACCGAAGTAGTACAGCCAGAGTTTGAAGCAGCATTGGAAATGGGCAGACAGATTTTAGAGACTGTTGGTGAAAATGAGCGCGAAATAGCTGATGTGATTCAAGAAATTCGCACTGATCGATACATTAGCGTCAGGGATTATACCCAGAGGAGTTAGTAATACTAAATCCTGTTTAGATACACTATTTAAAAGTTGTGTGAAGGCAGGAGGCAGGAGGCAGGAGGCAGGAGGCAGAGGGCAGAGGGTTTTGAACCTCAAAGTACACTTTCAAATTGAAAGTGTACTTTGAGAATCGGATTTAGTATAAATCCCCCTGCCGTTTGTTCGATTAGCGATCGCCTTTTGAGTGATTTAATTGCTTCTAAGAGTTTTTTAGCCGAAACCGATACTAATAAATCTTGCTGTAATTGGTTTAAATTTACTGGTTCTCTTTCAATCGCTAGCCAGTACATTAATTCTCGTTCTAACTCCGAGAGGCGATCAAATTGTTCACTCAGCAAGTCTTCGATATCATCAAAAGAAATAATATTGTGTTGCAGAAATTGCTCGATATCACCTGTAAATAAGTCCTTAATCGTACTAGCGACAATTTTAAATGCGAGGGGATTACCGCTATAGTTATGAGTGAGAGTTTGCCAATTTTGTACTGAACCATCAAACTTACCTTTTAACCGACAAATCTCTTGACAGATATCTGCTGACAAACCACTAACCGAAAAGGAACGAACTGGTAAGCTATCTCCTTTTAAAATGCTAAATTCTTGCGGTTTTTCTCGGCTGGTTAGTATCAGACAGCTTTGATGGGGTATTTCTCCAATCCGTTTAAATAACTCTCCATAACCTTCATATCCTTCGCGATAGCGACCGCAGCTAATGCCACTTTGTAAGATTGTTTCGCCGTTATCTAGTACTAGCAAACAGCGAGAGTCACGCAAGTATGTAATTAATCTAGAAATTCTACTACTAGTATCGGTTGGTAAATTTTGTTTGATTTCTTGTTGTTGCGATAAAAACTGAATAATACTGGCAAGTAAATCGTCTATGGGAGGAGCATTTTGTAGCGATCGCCAGACTAAAAAATCAAATTCCGAAGCAACTTCTTGAGCTAATTTAACTGCTACGGAGGTTTTACCAATGCCCCCAATACCAAACACTCCTGCAAGCCGACAATGATCTGTAACTATCCATTGTTTGAGAGTAGTTAACTCATCGCTACGTCCACAAAATACAGAGACATCAACCGCTTCTGACCAATCTTGATGTTGGTTTGAACTTTTGCGATCGCCAATACTAAATTGCTGCTGTTGTTGAGAATAATATTTTTCTAAAACTGACTTAAAGTTTTGCTTGGTGACTTTTTTATTAAATTCTCTTGATAGTAACTGCCACAACTTAGCCCCATTATCCCTAATGTACTCTTCGGTATAGCCAGAGCGATCTGCTATTTCTCGGTAAGTTTTGCCTTGCCAAGACTGACAGACAATTAGTTCTTGGAGAGAACTAAGCGTTTCTTGCTTGAGAAAGCTGTTGACTATTTGCAAAGCTTCTTCAGTAGTCATGATACCAACTCGATAAATTTTAATTAACCAAAAATGTTAATTGACCAAAATTTTTGCTAATAAAAATTGCTTATCTAAAGCTACTTTTAGAAAAAACAGATTTTCCTTATGTAGGTTTAATAACGTTAAATTACCCTGTGTTTACATAGATTAACAATCATTCGGGTCAAAACTAACATTGAAAACTTCTATTTTAGAAGCTGTCATTTTACATAATCTTACGATCGCAAATCTGCGTTTATGCACGCCTCTTAATGATTTGAATTATTTACTTTCACAAGATGTAGTTAGTCAAAAACTACAAAATCTTACATCACCTTACATAAACAACCTACATTACTCTGTTGCTATTGCTTGAGTGACAATGATATTTCTTAAATTTAAGTCGAGAGTTTCAACACTCAGAAGAACGATGTAAAACAAAGCTATATTATCGAGGAATCAATTATGACTATCACCCTACTGAAATTTAAGTCAGAAAAGTTTTCAATTCCGCCAAGCTTAGATGAAACATATATTAGTTCAGACTTCAGATCAGAAATCATCTTCCCTCATGACCGAAAGAACAACAAGATATCTTTGATCTTGGGGTAGCTTTTTCTAAAACCAGACAGACAAGATTTTGAGGTTGGATTCACAATAAGACCTTGCCAGTCAAATTGATACTTGTGTCTAGTCATAGTCTAAGTATTCTTTGCCTTTGGTTGAGGAAATACTAGCGAAAGTATTGAAATACAATCTTTGCTGTTAAAAATAGCATTTTAAATAAATTGCCAAAAAGTTTGCACGGCAATAACTCTAGCTGCATATACAGGTTTAAATTCAATTCACATTCAATTATTTATCTATTAAGTTAAGTGAGGAAAACAATGGGAAGAGCTTTCGGTGGTGGTTCTAGTACTTTTACTATAAATTATGATTTTGATATTTTTGCAACAGCAACAGATGAAGATGGCGATTCAACAAACGACATTGGCGTATTCCGTGATGTAGTTCAAGATTTTACTGTAGATATACGTACTTTTGAAGGTGATCCAGATTTTCCAGGAATAACAACTTCTGATGCTTTGAATAATCTAGATTTAATTACAAGATTGGAAGATGATAATGGAGGATTTTTTATTGAATATAGCATTCAGGGAAACGAACTGGTTAGCTTGGGAATCGATGAATTTAACTTACAACTTAGTGATTCGGATAGAAATATAAGCAATGGATTTCAAGTTATTTTCTTTGAAGATGGATCAGGACAAGCCTTTGATTTTGATAATGAACCAGGTTTTCAATTTAATGGGGAAACAATAAATATAGATCCTGATTTCGAACTGTCTGAAGAAGAGCGAATTTTAAGAGAACAGCTTTTAGAAGAGCAAGGGCTTGAATTATTTCAAGTAGATACTAATTTAGCCATAAACGACATAGAATATATTACTGGAGAGGAAAGTCCCTTTGGTTATGTTAGTTTTATTGAAGCAGAGACTGTTTCTGGTTTAGCCCAAGTTGACGCCAATGACCCAACAGGATTTACTCCATCAGACCCAGACCCAGACCCAGACCCAGACCCAGACCCAGACCCAGACCCAGACCCAGACCCAGACCCAGACCCAGATCCAGATCCAGATCCAGATCCAGATCCAGATCCAGATCCAGATCCAGATCCAGATCCTCCACAAGCAGAAGATGACTCGGCTACTACCGAAGCAAATACTGCTGTCACCATAGATGTTTTAGCCAATGACAGCGATCCTGACGGCGATACCATATCTATCGACAGCTTTGACGGGACTTCAACCCAAGGCGGTAGCGTTACCCTAGATGACAATGATACATCAGATAATACTAGCGACGATTTCTTGATTTATACTCCCACAGATGGCTTTAGCGGTAGCGATAGTTTTGGCTACACCATTACCGATGGCACAGATACGGCAACTGCAACAGTCAACATTGAAGTTAATTCAGATTTTCCCGAAGTAGATTTCCCTGAAGTAGATTTCCCTGAAGTAGATTTTCCTGAATTTAATCCAGGAGACGATAATTTCGATGGTGGTAATGGGAAAGATACCCTGACTGGAAATGAAGGTAATAATCATCTCAATGGCGGTAATGGACCAGATGAACTAATAGGTGGTAAGGGACACGACGGACTAACAGGTGGCAGAGGACCCGATCTGTTTGTTTTCGCTGAAGGTGATGGCATCGATACTATTTATGATTTTGGTAATGGACCAGATCAAATTGGTTTAGCTGGTGGCTTGACTTATGACGATCTAACCTTTTCTGGTCAGGAGATTATTGTCAGTAGTAGTAATGAAATCTTGGCAACTTTATCTGGTGTTGATACTTCCAGTCTAAATAGTTCGGATTTTGTTTTAGTTTAATTTTCTTTTAGCACAAGCGATCGCTTTTATGTTGCGATCGCACAATGTAGTTTTCGGTGATTGAAATGCTTTAAATGTTTTTTCAAAAAATAAACCGCTAAAGCCTTTGTCTAGCAAAGCTTTTGTATGTACAGGCTTAAATTAAATTCAAATTTATTCAATCAAAAAGGAGAAATGAACGATGGGAAGAGCGTTTGGTGGTGGATCTTCAAGTTTTAGTTCGAGTTATCAATTTGAGATTGTTTCTGAAAATGAATCGGGAAATCTTTTATTAGAGGATGAAATCAGCCGTGATAATGACAGTGTTGGTTATTTTTCCAATGCAATTCAAGATTTTGAAGTATTTATTAGTTTTGATTCTAGTGGCTTCCCAGCTGCTAACTTTGAGACTATTACTACTTCGGGCAATCCTATCTCAACACTAGATTTAATTGCCAGGCGGAGTGCATCAGGAATTGAATATATTTTTCAGGGAGAGGAACTAATTCAGCTTGGAATTATTGATTACAAATTAACTGTCGAAGATGCTGATGGTAATGATGAAAATGGGCTTCAAATTGTTAGAGATATAAACGATAATTTCCAAATCACAGATAGCTCTGCCGATCCAGGGTTTCAATTTAGCGTTACCGAAGAAAACGAAGAAGGACAATTAGTAGGAAAAACAATAACAATAGATAACCTGGATACTCCAGAAGCAATTAATCTATTGGAAGATAATGGTTATGAGCTGGTTACATTGGATTTTGAGGCTGCTATCAATAATATTGAATATATCGCTGGAGAAGATGAGAGCTTACCAGAAAGTCCTTTTAGCTTTGTAAGTTCGATTACAGGCGATACCATATTCGGTTCAGGTTCTATCGGCACAAACGATTTTATAGGATTCGACCCAATTATACAAGCAGAAGATTTAGATCTGACTACATATGAAATAGAAAATTTTTCTGAAATTGAGACTAATGATGGTAGTGAACCAGCAGATACTACAGGTATTAGCCTTTTAGATGCTACGGATATTACTGGTACTGCTAGATTAACTGCTGGTGATTTCTCAATTGCTCCTGGAACTTACGATTTAACACTCAGTGTCTTCGATGAAAATGATGGTAATGCTGAGATAGACGTTTTACTCAATGGTACTTCTGTATTTGAAGGTGACGATGCTCTAACGCTCGTTAAAGAAACAGGAGAAACAACTAGTGGTTCGATAATGCTCACTGAAGATACAAGTAGTGGTTTTCCTACCGAAGATGTTCGTCGAGAATTTGTTGTTCAAGGCATCGAAATAACAGATCCTACGGACATTATTTCTATCGAAGGAACTGCCGACGGTAGCGAACAGGCAAGAATTGATTTTATCAGTTTTAGTAATAACGATCTGTAATTTATATCGCTAATTTGACCAACTATTTTAGCTAAAAAATAAAACGATATAAATAGCAGCAATAACTTTTAAAAAATCCTAAATATTCACCAAATTACGACATTAATTGTCGGGGAGTTTTCCAGTGCATCAAAGTCTTTCTCTATCGCTATCTTTAGTCTTTTTAGCTGGAAGCTATTTGTCATGCACTCTAGCAAATGCGCAAATTACTCCTGATGGTACTACATCAACGACGGTTAATGTCGATGGAGATAGAGTTGAAATTAATGATGGTGACATAGCTGGAGATAATCTGTTTCATAGCTTTCAAGATTTTTCTGTTCCCAATGGTGGAGAAGCGTCGTTTAAGAACCCAGACACCATAGAAAATATTTTTTCTAGAGTTACGGGGGGAAACATATCTAATATAAATGGTTTAATCAATGCTAATAGTAGTGCTAATTTATTTTTGCTCAATCCTGCGGGAATTATCTTCGGTGAAGGCGCGAGGTTAGATATCGGTGGTTCATTTTATGGCAGTACGGCTGATAGTATCTTGTTTCCCGATGATGTAGAGTTTAGTGCCAGTAATTTCAATCCTCCTGTACTAACAATCAATGCACCAATTGGTCTAGGATTTAGAGATAACCCAGGAGAAATTGTCAATCGTTCTCAAGTTACAGATGATACTGGGGAAAATTCAATCGGACTCAGAGTTATAGAAGATAGGACTCTAGCTTTAATTGGTGGTGATATATCTATTGAAGGTGGCTTAATAACAGTCCCTGGAGGACGGATTGAGTTGGGAAGTGTTGCAGAAAATAGTACCGTAAGTTTGACTCCTATCGAAACAGGATTTGATGTTGGCTATGAAGAAGTAGCTAACTTTCGAGATCTCAACTTATCTGCTGCAGCTTCAGTCTGGACTAATAATTCTAGTACTGCCGATATTGAAGTCAGAGGAGGAAATTTAAATTTTACAGAAAACAGTACTATTGGCATCAATCCCAATTTTGAAGGACAGGCTGGCGACATAAATATTAATGCTTCGGAATCTCTAGCTTTAGATGCGGATGTTGGTTTTACCGAAGTAATTTTTAGTAGAGTTTCAGGCGAGGCTACAGCAGAGAACGGTAGTATCAATATCGATACTCCACAATTAAATATTACTGGTGCAGCACAGATAGGTGCTACCAATGACTTTGGTAATATTTTAGGAGTAGATATAAATATTAATGCTTCAGAAATAATTTTAGAAAATCCTCTGGTGACAGAAGGTTTCCCAGCGATTACGAATCAAGTTTTTGAAGAAGGTACGGGGAATGGAGGAAATATAACTATCAGCACCGACACCCTAACTCTGAATGATGGAGGACAGATTGGTACTGGTACTTTTGGTCCTGGTAATAGTGGAGATTTAATAGTTGATGCTTCACAATCGATTGAGTTAAATGGCACTATTCCAGATATTGAGGATAATACACCTAGTGGATTATTTACTTTTGTAGGAATACCAATTTTTCCGATTCCTGGTACTGGAAACGCTGGAAATTTAACAGTTGATACCCCCCAATTAACAATTAGCAATGGAGGGCAAATTGGAACAGTAGCCCGAAATAGCGGTAATGCTGGTAATGTCACTCTCAATGTTTCTGATTCAATCTTGCTTACTGGAACTTCTCCTGGCGCGGAATTAGGTGGAAAAGGTAGAAGTGCTATTTTGCTTAGTGCAGAATCATCCTATGAAGAATTTATAACCAATTTTGATACTGGAGAAGAAACCTTAACTGGGGAAATAATAACTACTACTGGCAATGGGGGGAATTTAACTTTAAATACGGGCAGTTTAATTATCGAGAAAGGCGCAGTAATTTCTGCCGATACTTTTAGTCTGGGTAATGGAGGAAATGCAGAGATTAATGTTGAGCAATTAATTCTCAGAGATGGCGGACGAATTGGTGCGGGTTCTCTCTTGGGTGTAGAGCAGTTAGATACCGAAAGAGGAGCAGGAGGCAACCTTAATATTACCGCTACCGAATCGGTTGAAATTACTGGAATTGGAGATATTAATGGCGAACCAGTAAATAGTAGTTTATTTACTTTAGCCCAAAGTAACGGTAATGCTGGCAACACCAATTTGACCACCAATCAGTTAAATATTAGTAATGGCAGCGATATTAATGCTAGTGCTGAAGATTTAGGAGCAGCAGGGATTATATCAGTTCGGGCTGACGAACTTAATTTAGATAGCGGTAGTATAACAGCAGCGACTAATGCAGGCTCTGGAGGTAACTTAAATTTAGAGGTAGCAGATAGATTAAATCTCAACAACAATAGTTTAATTTCTGCTGCTGCCACTAATGATGCCAATGGTGGCAATATTCAGATTGACTCTGAATTTATTATTGCCTTTCCTAGTCAAAACAACGATATCATTGCTAGTGCTGAAGGAGGAAATGGAGGTAATATTAAAATCACTGCCGAAGCTTTGTTTGGTATTGAAGAGCGTCCTTTGAATAATTCTAGTAACGATATTAATGCTAGTTCCGAATTTAGTTTGGATGGCAGTGTGACAATTAACATACCTGATATTAATCCCGTACAAGGGGTGACAGAATTACCTACTAATGTAGTTGAACTAGAACAAACTACTGCTCAAGCCTGTCAATCTAACAAGGAAGCCTTAGCTAAAGGTGGTTTAAATATTCTAGGTAAAGGTGGTATGGTTTCCGAACCAGGAATGCCCCTAAACTCTCTCAACCTCTATCCAAAATCCGAATCAGTCTCCACTTACACTATCCCCGAACCAAGTCAAACCAGTAAAGGCAAAATCCAACCAGCTAGGGGCATTAAACAAACCGAATCTGGCGAGATTATTTTAACTGCCTATCGCACCAACAATGTAGGCGATCGCCTTATAGAACCGAGAAACTGTAGTGGAGTTTAAAGAAAAAAAAGCGATCGCCGTTATTCATTTTACCCTAACTACCTCGAACCACTCTTAACATCAAGGTAATACTTCTAGTAGCCATAAACAAAGCCATTGCCAACCATAGTAAATTATTAGTCTGCCAATACCAAGCTGCGATCGCCATAGGCGCAAAACCTAACAATGCTGCAATCAGAGTAGACTGACGTAAAACTTTTCCTGCGGTTAATCCTAAAAAATAACCATCTAGCATATAAGCGATCGCGCCAAAACTTAAAATAGGAAATAGCCACCAAATATAGTTTTGCACCCCTACAATTATCTCCGAGTGATTAGTCAGTATGCCAAATAATTCTTGAGGAAACAAATAAAAGATAGTGGCAAAACCCAACCCCGCTAGCAAACTAGTACTACCAGCCAGCTTCAATAAACTATTCAATCCCGCGCTTTTTCCTTGTCCTTGGAGATTTCCAGCAATACTCTCAGTAGCAAAAGCAATACCATCAATAAAATAGGCAGCTAGAGTAACTACCTGCAACAGTAAAGTGTTACTGGCTAAAATTCCCGTTCCCATAGTTGCGCTGAGATTGGTAAACAGGGCAAAGGTAGATACTAAGGCTAAAGTACGAATTAAGATATCGCGGTTGAGAGTGAAAATAGTCTTTAAAGCAGAGAAATTTAGAATCTGCTGATAATGCGATCGCCACACATTCCAAGGCAGTTGACGTAACACTAAAATCAAACCTAACAAGAGAGTAATATATTGAGCGATCGCTGTAGCAGCCCCCGCACCGCTACTAGATTGATTCCAACGCACAATTAACAAATAATCAAAAATAATATTTGCCCCCTTGTTAACGCCCGATAGTAACAAAACCTTACCCGCTTCTTCTTTACCCAAAAACCAACCTAAAAGAACAAAATTGATTAAGGTAGCAGGGGCGCCGTAAATTAAAGCATTGTAATAATCTCGACCAGCTTCTATCACTTTTGGATCAGCTTGTAGTAAGCTAAAACCAATTTCTTTGATCGGCTGTTGCAGAACCAAAATAATAATCCCAATAGTTAAGGCGATCGCAACATTACGCAACAAAATTAACACTACTTCTTCTGCTGACTCCCTACCCCTAGCCTGGGCAGTTAAGCCAGTTGTCCCCATCCGCAGAAAACCAAAAGTCCAATAAATATAGTTAAATAAGACAGTCGCGATCGCAACTCCCGCTAAATGACTAATATCTGTCAAATGACCCAAGAAAGCAGTATCCACCAGGCTAGCCAACGGCACAGTCAAATTGGACAAAATATTAACCGCAGCCAAACGCCAAAACCTTTTCATTTATTAGTTATTAGTTTTTAAAAAAATTATGCTATTACTCAATCCTAATGTTGGTTGGTATGCCAGGCTTAAATCATTCTTTCGGCAAAAATATCCCGTACAGACAAAAAATGTCGAAGAATTTTGGAATACTCAAAGTGGTGACTGGCATTGGTTAGCTGAAAAACCACTCCCCATCGTTACCCTTAATCGCAATTTATGGAGATCTTCAGTACCATCCCTCAGCTTTTATGTCTTGCTTGGTTTGTCGGGGTTAATTTCCACTTTGGGTTTATTAGCTAATAGCGTAGCAATTATCATTGGAGCGATGATTATTGCACCTTTAATTGGTCCAATCACGGGGGTTGCCTACTCCACTACGGTAGCTAATCGCAGACTACTCAAACGTTCGGGTTTGACTTTGTTGACGGGGGTTCTATTTACCATTGTTATCTCAGGGGTGACAGTATTACTGTTGGGTTTAAAAACCGTAACGCCAGAAATAGCAGCCCGTACCAATCCTAATTTAATCGATTTGGTTATTGCCTTAGCAGCAGGATCAGCAGGAGCTTTTGCTAATACTCGCAAACGAATTGCAGATGCTTTACCTGGAGTGGCGATCGCGGTAGCTCTTGTCCCGCCTTTAAGCGTTGTGGGAATAGGGTTTGCTTGGGGTGAAACTACTATGGCGATCGGGGCGTTATTATTATTTGTCACCAATCTGACAGGAATTATTTTTAGTGGCGTAGTTATTTTACTTCTTCAGTCTTACGGTAGTATCGAACGAGCCAAACAGGGATTGATTTTCGCCGTCACCACCTTGTTTGTCTTAGGTTTGCCCTTGGGATGGTCATTGAAAAGCTTTATTTTGCAAAATAATGTTCGCTACAACACTAACGAAATATTTCGCCAACAAATTACATCTTTATCTAATAGCGACGTGCGCTCAATTTCTATTAAACCCCACCAAAATACTATTGCGATCGAAATAGAAATAACTGCCGAACCCAATACGATAACACGCGATCGCCTTACCACTATTAGAAATTTGTTGAGCCAACGATTAGAAAAAGATGTCGAGCTAGAAGTCAAAGTTGTTCCAATTAAGACAATCAAAATTGACAAGGCTGAACCATCGATAATTAACAATTAACCATTGAATAATTGCATTAATTTGTTTTACACAACGTATCTAAATACCTAAGTAAGACTATTAGGTCGTAATACTCAGTGAGGGTGAAATATAAATGCTAAAACAACAGTACGAGCCAGCTATACCGTTAACTGTAGCTTTAATTATTCTTAACTGTTTTACCAGAGTTCAACCAGCTTCGGCACAGTTATTAGAATTGGCAACAGGAGCATTGAGCATTCTCAACAGTGTTGCTGGACAATCAAATCAATCTAATTCTCAACAGCAAACACCACCAATAGCTATCGGGCAACAATCAATACCATCATCACCACTCTCCAATGGTAAATTTGATGTAGGTACTGATAATTTTAGTGGCAATACAATTAATTTTTGTATCTCTGCTTGTTTCCCCCAAGGTAGTCAGCCCGTTACTCAACCACCAGTTGCAGTTCCTCCTAATTCTGTTAATTCTACATCTCCTTCTGCATCTAATTCTGCATCTACTTCTTCTACCTCCAAGCAATCTCACTCCAATAGCTCTGAGCCTAACAACTCTCAATCTGATCGCTCTACGAATTACTTGCCAATAGACTTCTCAAGACTCTAATCTCTTTAATTTATTTTTAAGTTTTAACAAATACCATAATTAGCCAAAGCATTACCATTTTCATCAACAATTAAAACGCGATCGCCTTCATCTAATTCGGGAAATTCCATTTGCTCTATTTGCCTAATCAAGACGTTTTCGGGAATACTATGACGACGTTGTTTGTTGCGCTCAAAGTAAACAGATTCAGGACAATGAAAAATAACCAAAGTAACTAATGCGCCATAGTCTCGACTAATTTTAATTATCTGTTGGCGAAAGTCTCGCCTGATATTGGTAGCATCCCAAACAATCTTGCTATGACTGCGGAGAAGGGTTTTAAGTTGTTCTTTAGCTAATTGAACTACTCGACTGTTTTGGGACTGATCGCTGCGAGATTTAGCTACGGAGTCACGCAAATTATCCAAAGAAATTAGATTGTGTTCTGGCAAATTTTTACTAATCCAGGTACTTTTACCCGATCCGCTTACTCCAAAAGTCACCACTACTTGCGGAAAAGAATCCCGATAAGAATACGATCGCGCAATTTCTGATTCGGGAGTAAAGATTTCTCCTAATTCCCAACGAGCGATCGCCCTGTTGAAAACTAAATCTCGTGTATCCTGACTCCAATCTGCCAATTCTCGACTAAAAAACTGGCGCCAAGCCTGATATTCCTCACCAAAACGCGACCAAGCCCGATATTCTTGAGCAAACAAACCATACATCTCAATATAATTTAATTGCTGCTGTTTATCTTTGCATTCTCGTCCTCGGATATCTGCTAACTCCAGCCAATAAAGCAATTCTGGATCGACAAGACGGGCAAGGCGTTTATATTTCCCCGCTGCTTTTTCTTGAGTAACCAACTGTTTGGGATCGTGATGATAGCTAACTAAACCCAAAGTAGTTTCTACCACATCGTAGGGTAAATCCATCCCGATTAACTTCGGCGCTAGATAAGATCTTCCCCTACTAGCGTGTCTTGGTGCAACAGTACGAACTATTCCCCCAATTTCCTGTTGCTTAGTAGTTACAGGTTTAGCAATATCATGTAACAAAGCCCCTAAAATCAAACTCAGACGACGCTCTTGACTGAGATGAGTTGCCTCCGTCTCCAGAATTTTATAAGTTTGATCTAACACCATTCCCACATGAATATGCACGTCACCTTCGGCGTGCCATTCTGGATCTTGAGGCGTAGATTTGTAATCTTTTAACCAAGGAAGATCATTGCCCAACTCCGCGACAAAGCGATCGATACTTGGCTTTGCACCTTCTAAAACCGTTGCTAAAAATTTCATCTCAATGACTAAATTACTAATACCCAATAGAAAAAAGAATGAGATCGCCTTAAACATCAAATTGCTAATTGATTGGTAATAACCTCTTGATACATCCAATGCTTGTCAGTTTGAACGTGATCGGGGCGTACCCATTTAGCGATATTTAGAGCAAAATCATCATAATAAAACCGATCTATTTTTCTCACCACCAACCCTTCGCAAACATCCTCATCCAAATTATCAGCGATCGCTTTTATTTTCTTCTCATCCCAGATACCTTCGTACATTATTTGTGGTATTTCTAAACCTAAAATTTCTGCCCATTCTTTAGTATCCGTCCAACTCAAACAATAATTATCCTGATTCCAGATCGCAAACAAATAAAAATAGCTAGTCAAATTATCATAAGCAATTGAATGTCTGGCATAAAGATTTTCACCACAGATTCGCCAACCTTTAGGAATATCATTACTAATTGAAGCTTGTAATGCTTTCACCCAAGCCCTCGATGGATGATGGCGACTATCTAGCGAGCGGGCATGAATATAATCAGCATATAGAGTAGTATTCTCTCCATCTAGTTTTTCCGTAACTACTACCCGACAATTATCAAACAACTTATTACGATCTAGTTTTAGATCGTCTGCACTAACCCCAGGTGAAAAACTTAGATGAGGCGTGCGGGGATATTTGTAGCGTTGAGCATCCATTTCAATCTGGTTTAATCTTGGAAAGATTATTGTAGCTTATTATGCTCGCAAAAGTTTTTACCTGGGATCTTAAAGATAATCGAGCAAAAAAAAGACCGTAATTTATGCCACGTAAAACAACTATTTTGTTGATTGTTTATTCAAGCTAAACTATGATGTAAGTAAATATTCAATTGCAAAAATATCAAAAATGAAAGATGATTTTGGTCAGTTAATTCGTCAGACAAGAAAAGAGCGGAAATTTTCCCAAAGAGAACTAGCAAAATTGCTGAAGATAGATTTTACTTATTTGTCTAAACTAGAAAATAATCGCGCTGATTATGCACCCAAAGAAGAAGTAATTCGTGGTTTAGCCAAGCATTTAAAATTAAATGAAGAAGAACTTATTTTCTTGGCAGGGAGAATACCCCAACAAGAAGAAGATCTGCTAAAAGAGCATTATAAAGAGATGCCCGCTTTATTTAGGCGGATGCGCGAAAATCCTGAATTTGCTAAAAAGGTATTGCGCGAGGCTTCCACTGATTAATAGTTGGCATTAGGAGTTAATAGTTTGTGAGCGTTTTTCGTCCATTTAGATTCATATCCAAATTAGAAATCGAAGCTGCTGCTTTGGGTATTTGGCTACAAATGGCAGATTCGCATTGTCAACCCGAACTACCAGTAGATGCCAGTCTGATTGCCGAATTTTTGGATTTAGATATAGTCTGGGATATCATTCCCGAAGACGAACAAGGCGCGATCGCAGCACGAATTTTACCCTTAGAAAAGCTGATCGAAATCAATGATAATATTCCTCAGTTGAGGGGTGGGTTTGGCGAGTCTACTATTGCTCACGAAATCGGACATTGGGTATTGCACATCGATACAGAAAAAGTAGCTAGCTATTTACGCCTCCAGCAAAAAGGGGTAGACGTGCGGGTAAAACCATTCCTCTGTCGCAGCAGTGAAGACACCATAGCTAGAATAGAATGGCAGGCACAGTACTTTGCAGGATGTTTGCTGATGCCACAACATATACTGACCCAATTAAAACAAGAAAAAGATTTGACTAGATGGCAAGATCTTTATCGTATGACAGAAGAATTAGGCGTTACGATCTCCAACCTGACTACTCGTTTGCAGGATCTAGGCTGGATTTATTTAGATACAGAAACACGTAAAATTCACCTCAGACAGATTTAATTTCTAATTTCTTGTAGAATCAATCCAAAACTATTGAAAAATCAAATTTCAAATATAAGAATAGCGTGGTAGAAACATCTTTAGGCAAAAGGGAGAAACCCCAAGAATTAGACTGGTATTGGCAAGGACACAAAATTCGTTATACTACGGCAGGAATTGGTAAACCATTGCTGTTGATTCATGGTTTTGGGGCATCGATCGGACATTGGAAAAAAAATATTCCTGTTTGGGCAGATGCAGGTTATCAAGTTTTTGCCTTGGATTTATTGGGTTTTGGTGGTTCGGATAAAGCTCCTTTGCAATACACTCTAGAACTATGGCAAGCCCAAATTAAAGACTTTTGGGCAGAACATATCAACAAACCGACAGTGTTTATTGGTAACTCTATTGGTGCATTGTTGAGTCTGATGTTAGTTACCAACTATCCTGAAATCTCCGCAGGTGGAGTATTAATTAACTGCGCGGGAGGCTTAAATCATCGCCCAGGAGATCTTAATCCTATTTTGGGTACAGTGATGGGCGGATTTGCTAAATTAGTTAGTTCACCTGTTACGGGTAACTTAATTTTTAATAGCATTCGTCGCAAAAGCCAAATCCGTCGTACACTCTATCAAGTTTATCGCGATCGCAATGCTGTGACCGATGAATTAGTAGAAATGCTCTATCAGCCATCCTGCGATCGAGGCGCACAGCAGGTATTTGCTTCGGTTTTGACTGCTCCTGCAGGAAAAACCCCTGGTGAGTTGTTGGTAAACCTCGATCGCCCTTTATTGGTAGTTTGGGGAGAAAAAGATCCTTGGACACCAGTCACAGGAGCAAAAATTTATCAGGATTTAGCAGATAACGATTCTAACGTTCAGTTTGAAATTATTGAAGGAGCAGGTCATTGTCCCCACGATGAAAATCCTGAGGCAGTTAATGCCAAGATTTTGGCATGGCTACCAGTTATTAGCCAGCAATAAACAATTTTGCTCAATTATCAATCAACAAATACTAGTTAATAGTTGGGTGGGCAATGATCATTAACCTGCGAGTAATTTAACCCCAGCTTTAATTATTTTTAATTGCCCACTAAAATAGTGAGCTGATAGCTAAAAGCCTTAATTAATCTTCATGATCCTCAAAGGGATCGCCAAGATCGGCTGATGGTGGGCCAAAAGCTGTATAAATAGAATATCCAGTAATAGCGACTACTACGGCTCCTATACTTATACCAAGAAATACTGCGGGTTCCATAAGTAGATATAATTTATGATTAGTCTTCCTTTATAATATTACAGAAGATTACAAAAAAACCGATATTACATCACTATTGGACTATGTCACAAGAAACTCGTTTGGGGAATATTCTCAAACCTTTAAACTCTGAATACGGTAAAGTTGCACCTGGCTGGGGAACAACTATCTTGATGGGAGTCTTTATGGCTCTATTTCTTGTTTTCCTCCTCATTATTCTGCAACTTTATAATTCTTCTTTACTACTAGAAGGAATTGATGTTGACTGGAGAACTCTTAGTCGATAGACTTTCACCTTCTTAATATATAAAGCTTTGATTAGCTAGTAATTAAGTTCGATCCTCTTTTTTGTATTGAGGATCGAGCTATTATTTATTTGTAAAATAAAAATCTACAGGAATTTAACAAATATGAACATTTTTGGCATCGGCTTACCAGAAATGGCTCTAATTACCATTGTCGCTTTATTAGTATTTGGTCCCAAAAAATTACCTGAGATTGGTCGCAGCGTTGCCAAAACTCTCCGCAGTTTTCAGGATGCTTCTAAAGAATTTGAAAGTGAATTTAAAAAAGAAGCACAAAAAATTGAAGAATCGGTCAGCATGAGTGCCAAACTAGAGGCTGCAAAAGAAGGACAGCCGATTGAATCGAAGCAAGATAACGTTTCGGCAAACGAATCTTGAGTTACCAATAATTAGCAAACTATAATCAATAAATTTTTAATATTGAGACTCTGCTGCTAATTGATAATTAATCATTAATAATTCATAGCAACTAGCTGCTTATCCTTACAATTGGATCAAGCATAGTTGCCAATTTCTTTTGGACGAAAAAGAATTTTAGTTGAGTTAGTTATTAGTTTCTGAGAGTATGAAGGCAGAAAAAAAAAGCTCCCAACAAATTTATCTAAATGCGATTGCTAAATTTGATCGCGATTTGATTGAGACTTATTATAAACGTGGTAAGACATACCTCAAACTAAAAGACTATAATGCTGCGATTAAAGATTTTAATACCGTACTCGCTCTTAATCCCCAAAACACTAAAGCATACCTAATCCGAGGCTACACTTATGGGGAAATGAAAAATTTTAGTCAAGAAATTGCTGACTATACCGAAGCGATTCGTTTATCTCCCAGTTTAGCCAAAGCCTATCGTAGTAGGGGTTATGCTTACGGAATTTTACAGAACTATGAAAGTGCGATCGCCGATTTTTCCCAGGCAATTAAACTAGATCCAAGCTACACTCAAGCTTATTATAATCGAGGCTGTACCTACAGTTTGTTAGAAGAATACCAATGGGCGTTGGCTGATTTTACCAGGGTGATTGAACTAGACTCAAATAACACTGCAGCCTATTATCATCGTGGTAATCTCTACAATTTATTAGAAAATTACGAGAGTGCGATCGCCGATCTATCGGCAGTAATTCGTCTCGATCCAAATCGCCATCAAGCTTATGCCAATCGCGCTAACGCTCACTCAATTCTTCAGCATCATCACGATGCCATTATTGATTATAGTCAGGCTATTTTACTTAACCCCAATGACTGGCAATCTATCTACAATCAAGGTAATGAATATCGCAATCTCAAAAATTATGCTAACGCCATTGCTAGCTACAGCAAAGCGATTCGTCTCCAGCCTGAATTGATTCCCGCATACAAACGTCGGGGTTATATCTATGGTAAGCTCAAGAAATTTAGTAATGCCGTTGCCGATTATTCTACTGTTTTAAATTTTTCTCCTGACGATGCTGAAGCATTCTTTCATCGTGGCAATGCTTATAATTACCTGCAACAATTTAGCCAAGCAATTGTCGAATACTATGCCTGCATCAAAATAGATCCCGAATATCACAATGTTTATTACAATTTGGGTGTTACCTATAGCTGCCTTGGTGAATATCAACAGGCGATTGTTAATTACAATCGGGCAGTAGCAATGACTCCCCAGTCTGCACTCATTTACAATAATCGTGGCAATGCCTACACAAAGTTAGAGAAATACGATAGTGCGATCGCTGATTATACTCAGGCTATTTTCTACGATCCTGACTATAGCGATGCTTACTACAACCGAGGCTTACTTTATTGTCTTTTAGAAAAACAAGATAAATCGCTTAAGGATTTGACTTTAGCTGCTAACCTATTCAAAAAACAGGGTAAAAACAGAATTGCCGAAGAAATTTTTACTAAGATTGAAACCTTACATTTAACATTTAACATTTAACATTTAACATTTATCTAAAATTTATGGATAAAATATCTCTATCATTAGACGATAGCAGTCAATTAACACAGTTAAATCTAACAATTAAACAAAACCCTGACGATCTCCAAGCATACTATGACAGAAGTGAGCTTTATTATAGTCAGGGTAATTATGATGCGGGAATCAAAGATTTAGATGCGATTGTGCAGCTAGATAATCAACAAACCTTAGCCTATATGTTTCGTGGTTACGGTTATGGAAAATTAAATCAAAATCGCCAAGCAATTGCCGATTATACTCAAGCGATCGCTCTTTGTCCTAATTACGCTAAAGCTTATTTTAATCGCGGTACTGTTTACGATCGCCTTGAGGAATATATTAAAGCACTCTTAGATTATGACAATGCCATCAAATACAATCCCGATAATAGTGAAGCCTATTATAATCGCGGTTTGGTTTACAATAAGCTCAATCGCTTTACTGAGGCGATCGCTGACTATACTCAGGTTATCCAACTAAATCCTCAAGATGGTGAAGCTTATTATAACCGAGCTAATATCTACAATAAAACGAAACAGTACGATTTAGCTTTAGCTGATTATAATCAGGCAATTACTTTAAATCCTCAGGATCTAGAAGCATATTACAATCGCGCCAACGTCTATCACAAAACTAAAGTGTTTGAAAAAGCGATCGCTGACTATAGCAAAATTGTCGAATGCAATTCTCGTCACGCACCCACTTACTATAATCGCGCTACCACCTACCTCGCTAGTCAACAGTATCAACAGGCGATTGCTGATTTTTCTCAGGCGATCGAGCTAAATCCTAACTATGCTGAGGCTTATTACAATCGAGCGATCGCTCATAACAAAATTCAAGAATACTCACAGGCGATCGCATCTCACCAAGCTGCAATTAGTCTCAAGAATGACTATGCAGAAGCTTATGGCAACTTAGGATTAGTTTATACAACTTTAGGTGAAGATGAGTTAGCGATCGATAATTTGCAAAAGTCGGCAACATTGTTTAAAAAACAAAATAATCGACCTCTATATCAATATGTATCAGAAAAACTAAGAGTATTGCGATCACCAGCTTCTGAGGATGAAAAACTTAAATAAAGGATTTTTCATTTCCTATTTCTCATATTCTGAGATTTGACTTTTCACAAGTAAAACAAAATTACTATATATTTAGTTTACAATACTTTATGGTCTATTTTTTTTCTGCTTTTATAATTAAGAGGCAAGTAAAGTTTTGATTTGACTTTTAGCAATTGATTCAAATATTCAAATTTGCTAAAGTTAGGCAATTTGATTGATTTTTTAATAATCAAAAGAGAATAAAATTTTAGAATAGCGCTAAAGTAATTTAAATTACAGGATTGTTTGTAAAATCGATCAATTGCTATTGAGTTGTTTATAATCACGGTTCAATTCTGGCATTTTTATGATTCAGCCGTGTACGTAATCAACTGTAGCTCAACCAAGCTTATGCTAATAGCATAAGTAAGATTTTCAGCGTTTAAATATAATATATCAAGGTTAATATAAGATGAACACTCCTGCTTTTTGTCCCTGCTGTTCGAGTAAGCTGATTCGCCATATAGATGGTCATCGAGACTATTGGTTTTGTCGAACCTGTTGGTCCCAAATGCCTATTCTAAATAAGAAAGAGCGAGATCCCCAAAAAAATTATCATCATCAGTCAACGAAAAAGCAAACAATTAATCATCATCAAAACATTTTAAATTTATAGTAGTAGTTTGAGTAGCTAATTTAGCAAAAAACAACACCTCATACAATTGAGGTGTTGACTACAAACTTATTAATACTGTGATAAATTAGCTATGAAAAATTAGAGTTATAGTTATTTTAAATAGCAATCACTAGGTCTTTGGAAAAAGTAGTAAATAGTTTCGAGAATATAGTCATTCTAAATAGAAATCATCGGAAAAAATGTACTATTCCCTATTCCCTATTCCCTATTCCCGAGAAATGATAACTTAGACCATTAGGAAATTAATTAGAACGACTATAGTGTTTTTTTTGTCGCATCTACTCGCATTATATTCAAAACTCGTAATCCATTGAGCAAGTAACATTACTCATGATTATTAATCCAAAATAACCACAAAATACTTCTAACCTTCATCCGAACTAATAATTTTGGGAACGCGGAAAAAATCACCTTGCTGTTCGGGTGCCGCATTTAATAACTCCTCTTTATTAGGGAAAGGAGTTAACTTATCAGCACGAGTAATATTACTAGTTTCGATCGCTCTAGTAGTAGGAGGAACATCAGTAGTATCCAATTCACTCAGTTGATCGAAATAATCAAGAATACTATTTAATTGAGTGGTAAATGCTTCTTCTTCCTCGGCAGTAATATTGAGGCGGGCAAGATTAGCTACTTTTTTGACTTCTGCGCGATCTATCATTAGTGTTGATTATTGATTGTTGATTGGTTTGTACCTAGCAAATCTACCATTCAAAAGAATTTATAGACAATTAGAAAAATACATCCATTTCCGATCTTCCCGTAATCTTCAGCCAATTTTGAGCTTCCATATAGTTATTGGGTGCAATTCTAATCGCTTGTTTCCAATATTCAGCAGCTTTGTCGTAATAAGACTCTGCCTTTTCTACATTCCCTGCTTCCTTGGCTTTCTCCCCTTCATAATGGTAAATCACGGCAATATTATTAAGAGCTTGGGGCATTCTGGGGTTAAGATCGATAGATTCGGTATATAGCTCGACTGCCTTGTCAATATCGCCATTACTAGCGTATATTAATCCCATATTGTAGAGAATGTAGCTGCGATCGTTAGGATCTTCTTCTAGGGTTAATGCTTCCTCGTAGTTTTCTAGAGCTTCTGCATATTCTCCATCACCTTGAGCAGACATTCCATCGCGATAATAGGCAAATGCTTCCTTTGCCTTTTTATTGGTAGGCAGAGCTTTTAAAATAATGTCTGCCATCACGGTAAAAGTTTTATCGACAAAATTATCGTTTCTCTGGGTGCGGGGCATAGGTAGTTCTCAAAATTAATTAAATATAGTTCACAGTTAATGTAAATACTAACGTCAAACTCTAGTTATAAACTATAAGTTATACTAAATCCGTTTAATTTAATTATCGAGCAATCAACTACCCGTACGACAGTCTCTTAACCAGAGTTGAACCCCTTGTCCAATGATGCCATTAGTAGTTTCTCTGGGTGGGGTAGGAGGTTGACCAACTTGAGAATTACCAAACCGAGAGAACATGACCACAGTTTGCCAACCGTTGCTAGTTTTAGTTAAAAATAACCAATGATAAGTTTGAATTGTGGTGACACGCTCTTGGTTATATTGTCTTTCTAAGATCGTAAAAAAAACTTGTTCCGTATCGCGATCGCCAATTTTACTATATTCGATCTGAGGTAAATCCAGAGGTTCAAATTCTCCTTGACTAGCAGTAACAATAAAGTTTCTAATTCCTGCTTGGCGATTTGCTTTTTGAGTTCTTTGAATCACTCGGTTGCTATAGCCTGGTAAATCTTTTAATAACGAGGCGGTTAACTGCCTAAGATCTTCAGGACAACTAGTATCTTCAATAAATTTCGTCTCAGTTTCGCTAGTAACTGATTTTGCAGGAGTAATTAATAACAAAAGTGTGATTAAAATACCCCAGCCAAGCAATGAGCCAAAGGCTCCGCTGCGCGATCGCCATACCTTGGTAAATACTATTAGGGCAAACGGCTGTTCGCCCCTTAATCTGTTCTTGTTCAACCAACTAAACGAATAAATTTCTTCTTGCCTACTTGTAACACTTTTCCTGCCAAATCATCAGGGCTATCAAAGCTAAGATTAACATCATTCAAGCGATCGCCTTCTAAACGGACAGCACCACCCTGGATTTGTCTTCTACCTTCGCCACTACTTTTGCACAAACCACTGGCACCCAAAATATAAAATAGCTTGGCAGGAAATTCCACCTGAGACAAAGAGTACTCGGCAATATCTCCCCCTGCAGTATTTCCCTGCAACACAATCTGTTCGGCAGTTTGTTGCGCTTGAAGTGCTGCGTCTTTACCATGAAACTGAGAAGTAACTTCGATGGCTAATTGTTTTTGCGCTTCTCTAGGATTTTCGGGTATTTTTGTTAAATCGATTTTAGTTAAAAGTTCAAAATAATCCTTGAGCAAACTATCGGGAGTCTTTTCTAATTTCGAGTACATCGACAAAGCATCTTCACTCAATCCTACATAGTTACCCAAAGATTTTGACATTTTTTGTACGCCGTCTGTCCCCAATAAAATCGGCAACAGCAAACCAAATTGGGGAGTCTTATTAAAGTGTCGCTGTAGATCTCTACCGACGGCAATATTAAATTTTTGATCTGTACCGCCCAACTCTACATCCGATTCAATCGCTACCGAATCATAACCTTGCATTAAAGGGTATAAAAACTCATGGAGAAAAATCGGTTTTTCTTGTTTGTAGCGTTCGGCAAAACCTTCTTTGGCTAGCATTTGCCCTACAGTCATCGTCGCTAATAATCCCTGTATCTGCGCCAGATCTAACTTACTCAACCATTCTGAGTTATAACGAATTTCCAAACGTCCTGGGGTATCAAAATCAAGAATGGGACGTAGCTGATCCAAGTAACTTTGAGCATTAGCTTTAACCTCCTGGGAAGTCAACTGACGACGGACATCAGATTTACCTGTAGGATCGCCAATTTGAGCAGTAAAATCGCCAATAATGACCACGGCAGTATGTCCTGCATCTTGAAATGCTCGTAACTTGCGAAAAGGAATACTATGACCAAGATGAATATCTGTACCAGTGGGATCGATACCCAGTTTGATCCTTAGAGGCAGATCGCTTTGAATAATGCGCTGTACCAAATTTTCATTGCTACTATCGGAGTCTTGGCGATCGGGAAAAATTTCATTCGTCCCCCTCTGTAGCCAATCTAAGTTTTGATTTAAATCTGAATCAGACATTTGTTAATGGTTAATTGCTAATTATTGATTGTTAATTATCATAAATGTCGTTTATCCTAGCAGCATTAATAGCTGGTAACTGCTGGTGGGCAATAAAAGCTTTTTAAATATAGCGAACTAAAATTTTTGTTGGCACTAAAGCATTAGCTTCGCGTCACCTACCCTACAATTGACAAATGATATGCCCTCTGGAACAACCCACGATCGCATTACTCTCTGGACACTTCCCTGGATCTCTGGCATTACCTATGGTTTTACTCGTAATGGAGACTTGACCCTGTTGGTGTCTGGAAGTTTTTTATTTAGTGGCTTGATGTTTGGCCCTGATTTAGATATTCCCTCGGTACAGGTCAAGCGTTGGGGTTTCTTGCGGGGTATCTGGACACCATATCGTAGGTTATTACGCCATCGCTCTTTATTTTCTCACGGTTTGATTATTGGTACTTGTATTAGGGTGCTATATTTACTTATTTTGGTGATTTGGTTTTCGATTTTTATAGTTGGTATTGCTCAATTATTTTTGGGTTTTCCTTGGAATTGGCAACAGTTTGTGATTAGACAATCTCATTTATTAACCCATCATTATTACCAAGAAGGTCTAGCTGTCTTTGTAGGATTAGAATTAGGTGCCATGAGCCATAGCCTTAGTGATTGGATTGGTTCAAATCATAAAAAGCGTCTTAAAAAAAAGCAGCTTAAAAAGCAATCAAAAATTAAAACTAAAACTAGATGATAGATAATTGCTCAGCGAGTTAACTACCTTGCAAAATACTTAAACCAAACAGAGTCCAAGCAGACAAAGAGCCGATCGCAAACATGAGCGATCGCAATAAAGGAATATTAGCGATATAAAATACCGAATAAAATAAGCGAGCTACGGTAAAAGCGATCGCCGCATTTCTCGCCCATTCTGAATCTACTCCCGTGGCATAAGCCATTAAAGCTGCTAAACCATAGATTGTTAAAGCTTCAAAACTGTTTTGATGCGCCCAGGTAGCTCTTTGAGCATAAGGGGGCAATTGATCGAACATCGCTCTAGGTGCTGATTGGTCGTATCCAGCCTGTAAACGTCCCCAACCCACTACCAAAAAGGGTGCGTAAGCCAAAATTACTGCTCCCACTACAGAATAGAGCAGAATTGTATCCACAGATAGATTCATAATATTTTAAGTATTTAAAGAATTATTAGTTGCTTACCTAATCAAAATAAAACAGAGTAACAATCTTGCGTAAATCCTCTGCCTCTTGACAAGCCTTTAACAAAGTATCGCTGTCATGAAAAGCAAAGCAAATCAACTGATCGCAACGAGCAATAATTTCACTGTTGCACATCGCACTAGCTTCGCCTAATGATAGACTATCATTTTTCGAGTTTTCGACTAGATGAACCACTTGCTCTAATTGCTTTCGTGATTCTCTAGGCTGACGTGATAGACTCTGGGGCAAAATCACCGTTAGCAGGTCAGAATCAGCGCGCATTGCTCCTTTAATAGCTGCTGAATTGGTGCCAATCGCTCCTGAAGTTAACAAACGATTGCCTCCCAAAACTAAGGCATAGCTCATCATTTCAATTAGCTGCTGGTGCATAAGCGGTACGTGACGCGAACCTAATAATGCAATTCGCCTAGAACCAGTTTGCTGGATGGCGGCTAGCTCTTGAGTCAGTGTATCGAGACTGGGGTCGCTTACAGTTACGGTATCTAATGGTTGTTGGCTCAATGAATATATCTGGTTTAATGGTTGATTTGAACGCCAGTAATTGTAACAAAAGATTGAGGTTCAAAGCGATACCTTGTGGTAAAACTTTATTTTAAAGCTGTTAATCAAGCAATACTGCCTCGTTTGCGGGCTTCCTTGTAAGAAGTACCTACATTACGTAAACCAGCTTTAATTAGCTGTTGTTCCAAGAGGGCAAAGAAACGAACGCGATCGCCTCCTCGAACTACCGCCTGGTTATGGGCTTCTGCTAAGGCGACGGGATAGCCATAACCCTTGTGTACCTGTGCCAAGATAATTGCCAATGATTGCTCAAACAATGTACGATCTTCTACTAGCCATGCAGGGACTTCGATCCGAGCTATTTCTGCTCCTACATTGACATAACAAAAGTAGACCCGTTGCGCTTCTTCGTAAAGATCGAGGATACGTAAGTTACTGCGGTATAGAGGGCTTCTTTGCCCAGGACTTAGTCTCCCTGCCCAAAAGGTGGAATCTCTTAGAGAATCAATTTTCTGACAGGGGTATTTATCCCCCAGATCGCTACAGTTAACTACACAATTAGGGTGTTCGTATTCGCAACTATTAAAGCGTAAAAAGTTTAAGCCTTCGGTACTGCGCGAAGCACTAACGTAACCCATCATCGGGATTTTAGTTTCGCGTAGTTTTTCGCAAGCAGTTAAAATAGGCGGTAAAATTCGCTCTCTGGCTTCGGTAGGCAAACTATCCAAAAACCAGTAGATTAGAGAACCATCAACTAAAGCCAAATTAGGAACATCATGATGTTGTCCTGGAGGGAGTACCCAATTACAAGCCATCTGCGCCAAGGTTTCTGCTTCGGAAACGGTACGCCTATGCCCCATCCATTCTTCTAAGCGAATGCCCCACTGTTTAGAAATATACAGGTCTTCTTTTTTGTAAAATACCTCTGGTACACTATCCAATAATGGATGTAAACTCTGTCCGTAATGGAGCATAATCTGACCGATATTAATTAGATAACAGTAGGCAATTTCATGATGAGAAGGAGAAATTTGCGAACCATCTGTGGCAAAAACACTGTGACTATAGGGTGCTTGCTGAATATCGAAACATTGGTCTAATGGTTCGATGGGAGTAGCTGCTGCAAAAATAGTGCGATCGCGAAAATCAGCTTGAGCCTGAATTAGTTGAGCTTGTTTGGAGGCTGCTTGATGTTGTAGCTTTTGAGCTAATTCAAATCTTTGGTGCGAGGCGATCGTTTCCTTCCTCATGTGATCGCTAATCCCAGGAATTTGCCCCGCAATTTTGGCTAGATCTAACATGGTGATTAGGGATAAATTTATGTAATGTCAGATATCATAAATTTGACTACCAGAATCCAAATTCTTGGACACACTGGTGAGCTAAACTATAACTGACACTATAATTCATTTTCCTAACTACAATTAATATAGGAAAATAAATATTTAAAAAATAAATACCCCTCCCTCTCGGTATATTTGTAAAGGAAGTAAATAGTGAATGTCTAATTTAGAACGTAGAAGAACTCCGCTAAATAAAGTCAGTAGGCAACCCAGGCAGTCAAGCTACAATACTGGCGAGCATCCTTTTCAAGATAGCGCGTTGGGTTTGGTTTCTACTACTAGCTTTCCTGCAATTGTTGGTACGGCTGACATGATGCTCAAATCAGCCGAAGTCACTATGGTAGGCTACGAAAAAATTGGTAGCGGACACTGTACTGCGGTAGTTCGGGGTAATATTGCAGATGTTCGGTTGGCAGTCGAAGAAGGGGCAAAAACAGCTGATAAGTTTGGTCAGCTAGTTTCTAAGCTAGTAATTGCGCGCCCGATGCCCAATTTAGAAGCAATTTTCCCTATTGGTAGCCATTTAATCGAACTAACCCAAAAAAGAAGGGGTTATAGTCGTCTCAGTAATCGCTCGATTGGTTTACTCGAAACTAGAGGATTTCCAGCTATGGTAGGTGGTGCAGATGCAATGTTAAAATCTGCAGACGTACAGTTGGCTTCTTATGAAAAAATTGGTGATGGCTTGTGTACCGCTATTATTCGCGGTTCGATCGCCAATGTGGCTATGGCGATCGATGCTGGAATGCAAGAAGCAGAAAGGATTGGTGAACTACACGCGGTAATGGTAATTCCTCGATTGTTAGAAGATTTGGAACACACCTTACCTGTAGCTAGCTATTGGATGGAAGATGAACAAGAGCCTCTACCTGTGTTGTTACCCAAACAAGTGAAGCAGAAAGAGAAAGAACTGGTAGAACTACCTCAAGCCGAACCCCAACCCATGCAAGTTCCTCTCAAAAAACCGATGGAAATAGAAGAACTTTAACTGCTGGCTACTTTTAAGAGATTTAAGCAATTTGAGTTTGATGGTGCATCGAATTTTGGGGGAACAATTCCGCCTGAATCCGCTCCAATAGACTTTCTCCTTCTAAAACAGTATTGTTCAAGATGGCAAACTCTAAGTCAGTATCATTCAAATTTGCCTTGGTGAGATTAGCACTGTTTAAGTTTGCTTGCTTTAAGGAAGCTTTGGTCAAATTGGCATTAGTTAAATTGGCATTACTAAGATTGACCTGTTTTAATGAAGCTTCTTCTAAATTAGCGTTACTTAAATTAGTATTACTTAAGTTAGCTCTAGATAATTTTGCCTGACTAAGGTCAATCCCTGCTAAATTTGCACCACTCAAATCTACATCAATCAAAAAAGTTTGACTTAAATTAACATTAGTTAAAGAAACATTTTGTAGTTGCGCACCTGTCAATCTACCTTCATATAAATTTGCCCAATTGAAGTTGACTTGATTAAGATTTGCTTGTCTTAGATTAACTTTTTGTAGCTTGGCGCCACTAATATTAGCAGTAAATAAATTTGAGGCTCTCAGGTTAGTATGAGAAAGATCTGCACCGCTTAACTTAGCAGCAATTAACTGAGACTTAACCATAAAAGCTCCTGTGAGATTGGCTTTGGTCAAGTCAGCTGATTCTAAGTTAGTTTCACTCATTTTGGCATAACTAAGATTTGCCCAGTTGAGGGATGCTTCACTAAGATCGGACTTAGTTAAAAAAGCCCGACTAAAGTTTGTTCCTATTAGGTTAGCTCTAGTTAGGTTAATCCCAATCAACATTACTCCTGATAAATCTTCTCCTCTAAGATCGACTCCTGTGAAATCTCGATAGCCCTGCTCATAAAACTTTAATAGGTGTTCAGCTTTCATAGTAATTATTAACTTTAATTTAATGCAAATATAGCTAAATCAAGAACTATTTAGTTGCTTGTTTTTGGCTGTTATTAATATTATTACCCCATAAATTTAATTTTATAGCTAGTAAATAATAATTTTTATGTTGATATATTATTAATTTTAATTCTATATACAACAACAAATGAATCGATATTCATACGAAACCAATCAACAACTGCTAGAAGATTTGATGCGACAAGTAAATATACCTAATATTTATGAATTGAGTAGAGTCGCTGGAGTACCTAGACTACCAATAATTAGAATCGAGAGAGGTCTAATTCGTAACATATCAGTCAACGCGATCGCCAAAATAGCTAAAGCTTTAAATGTCTCGGTAGATAGTTTAATTGAAACTTTTAGCGAACAATCCGTAACAAATATTAGTACTAGCACTCCAAAATCAAAACCAGATAACGCTTTAGCTGCTTGCCAACAAGAATATCACAAACTACAGCAAGAAATGCTACAGCAACAAGAATTTCTGGAGGCTCAATTTCAAAAAACTAGTCTAGAAACGATTGAATCGTGGTTGTTACAGTGGCCAACTGCAGTAACTGCAGTACAAAAAAATCCTCAGTTACCCGCTAGTAGATTAATTGCTCTAATCGAACCAGTAGAGCAACTATTAAAGCAATGGAATGTTGAAGCGATCGCCACAGTCGGCGAACAGTTGGCTTATAATCCTCAATATCATCAGTTAATTAGGGGGACAGCAGAACCAGGGGATATGGTAGAAGTGCGTTATGTCGGCTATAAACAAGAAGATAAGCTGCTTTATAAGGCAAAAGTCAGCCCAGTCTAAGCGGGAGTAATTAATAGTATTTTGAGGATTAAAGTATGAACTGGTGGCAAAAGCTCAAGAAAAACTCCTTAGCTCGTTTTGGGGCAACAATCCTAATTGTATTTTACCTTTCTGCTATTTTTGCTGATTTTATTGCTCCCTATTCTCCCTACGCTTCTCAAGATGATGGTTCATTGCTACCTCCTACTGCGATCCACTGGCAAGATTCTGCTGGTAAGCTAACTGCACCATACGTATATCCTACTACTCAAGGGGTAACCGATTTAGAAACAGGCGATCGCCTGTTGATTATTGATCGGAAGAATCCTGCACCCATTGGGTTATTTGTTAAGGGAAATCCTTATAATCTATTTGAAATTTCTTTACCTTTACCCCCCAAGTTTGAATCCCAGGTGATCTTTCCTGGTATCCCTCTCAAACGTCATCTTTTTGGGGCATCAGGCAAGGGCAAAATCAACATTTTGGGTACAGACGAACAGGGACGAGATTTATTTAGTCGTTTGCTATTTGGCGGCAGAATCAGTCTCTTTATTGGGCTAGCGGGAATTGCTATCTCTTTTCCGATTGGGATGCTGGTTGGTGGAATATCTGGTTATTTTGGCGGTTGGGTTGATGGATTTCTGATGCGGATTGTCGAAGTCTTGATGACTATTCCTGGTATTTACTTACTAATTGCTCTGGCTTCAGTGCTTCCTCCTGGGTTGAGTAGCGCGCAAACCTTTTTATTAATTGTTTTGATTACTTCTTTTATTAGTTGGTCAGGATTAGCCAGGGTAATTAGAGGACAAGTATTATCAATTAAAGAGCAAGAGTTTGTCCAAGCAGCAAATGCGATGGGTGCCAATCCTCTGTATATCATTGTGCGTCATATACTACCTCAGACAGCTACCTACATTATAATTTCTGCTACTCTAGCCGTACCTGGATTTATCATTGCCGAATCTGTCTTAAGCCTAATTGGTTTGGGCATTCAGTCCAAAGATCCTAGCTGGGGTAATTTGTTGTCTTCTGCTACTAATGCCTCTATTTTAGTATTGCAACCTTGGTTAATAATTCCCCCAGCCTTACTAATTATCTTTACAGTTTTAGCTTTTAATTTATTAGGAGATGGTTTACGAGATGCTCTAGATCCTCGTAGTTTGTATCAAAATAAATAACTGATTCAATTAATATTTTGTTCTTGTCCATTTAGTATGTCGCCAAATTAAAATGAAGCAAACCCCTGAAGCGATCGCGCCAATTAACCATTTAAAAGTTGTTTTAAATAACTCTTGTTCCTGCTGATTAAATTCAGATGTTAGTTCTTCTTGGGCTTGCAACTGCTGTTGTTTTACTTGGGCTAATAAATCGCTCTTGATTTTCTCAGTAGAGTCGGTAGGAATTCCGGTAGTGGTTTGCTCTGTAGTGTATCTTTGGAGCAAACTAGCTAACTGTTCTGGACTCGCTTGCTGCAATTGCTGACTATATTGTTCTACTTGAGTTTTTTGTTGGTCAATTTGACTAATCATTTGAGCTTGAGTATTACGGTAGAGGCGAAAACCATTACCGACAATCACAGGAGTAATTAAGAAATAACCAATAGCGAGGAGCAAAACTAGCCAAGAAATAGTTTTGAGTAACCAAGATTCTTTGGATTTAATAATATCTTGGTCGCGACGATAAAAAACGAATGATAAGCCTAATAAAAATCCCCAGACATTTTCTACTAGTTTTCCCGCAGTATTATATGCCCAGTTAGGATTAAAAAGTTGAGATGAAATAAGCAAAAAACTATAGTCTAATATAGCCAAAAGTAAAATTACGTAGCCAACTAAATTAATAATATTAGTAGATTTTTGTTCGATATTAATGTTCAGTCGGCGATATTTTATGGTTGCCTCAGTCTTAGGTTTAAAGCTTCTTTTAATACGTCGTAAACGAGACTTCAACATAATAATTTTAGAGATCGATTTTAGATAGGTTAAGTAGTTTATAGCCTAGGGACTAGCGATCGGCAATTACAATGCTTTAATAGATTTTAAATAGTATTTTATAAGAGTAAACTTAGCAACTAACAAGATGAGTAATCCGATTGAGCGAGTCCGTATATCCCAAGCTGCTGAAGCACAATTAATTAAGTTGAAGCGTAGTACTAAAATCAGAAATTGGAACACTCTATGTCGTTGGGCTTTTTGCCGCTCTTTAGCCGAATCTAGTATTCCATCTCCTGTGCCGATCAAAACTGATAGCAAGATAGAAATAGCCTGGAGTGTTTTTGGTGGAGATGTGGCAGATATATTGTCCATCGCCCTCAAGCAAAGATGTTACCAGGATGGATTAGGAACAGATCCCGACACCCTAAAACAACAATTTACTCTACATCTTCATCGCGGAATTGGTTATCTAGCGGGAAATAGCAGTATTCAAAATATTGAAGATCTAATAGTATTAAAATTTTAAAGATATCTAATACTATTCAGGGATATAAAGAAAAGCTTGATTTCTGCCCCGCTCTTTTGCTTCATAAAGAGCTTTATCTGCCAGAGTAATCAGTAATTCGGGAGTAGATTCTATGCTAGGAATCAAACTATGCACTCCCAAACTAATGGTGACATACTCATTAACTAATGATTCTTTGTGAGTAATATGTAGTTTATTGACATTAGCTGCAATTTTTTGGGCAACTTTAAAAGCTTGTGCAGCATCTACACTAGGTAAAATAATGCCAAATTCCTCGCCTCCATAACGAGCAACTAAGCCAGGGGTAGATTCGACAACACATTCAATAGCCAAGGCTACTTGTTGTAAACAATAGTCGCCAATGGGATGACCATAAGCATCGTTATATAGTTTGAAGTAATCTATATCACAAAGAATCAGAGAAATAGGGGCTTGCTCTTGTTTGAGCTTTTGCCATTCTTGGAGTAAATAATCATCAAAACGACGGCGATTAGCTACCTGAGTCAGACTATCTAACACGCTTAACTTTTCCAATTCTCTATTTGCCAAACTAAGAGCAGCCTGAGCTTTTTGGCGATCGCATATTTCGTTATGTAGCTGAGACTCTACTAAGTCAGCGTGTTCGGTAGTAGTATCTAAGAGAATTTCGAGATCGGCTTTTTCTAGTTTTGCCTCTTCTAACTCTTGGCGTAGCTGTTCGATTTGAAATAGTAGTTGCTCATTGGCTATTTGTTCGTCTAACGAAGATTTGTAATCTTCTACCTCCAAAGTTTGAGTATTAGTCATTTCCGAAGCAATTATATGCCCGACAATTTCTCGATCCAAAGGTTTGGATAAAAAATATCCTTGACCATACTGACACTTTAAAGCCTTTAGCTGAGACAGTTGTTTAACCGTTTCTATACCTTCGGCGATCGTATCCATACCTAAATTACGAGCTAAGGTGATAATGGCTCGTACAATACCTAATTTATCCTCGTTGTTGTTAATGCTGTTAACAAAAGAGCGATCTATCTTTAAAGTATCAAAAGGAAACTGATGTAAATAACTTAAAGAAGAATAACCAGTACCAAAGTCATCTAAAGAAAACTCAATACCCGTTGCTTTCAACTCTTGTAGAATTGCAATGGTAGACTGTGTATCTTCTACTAGAGAGCTTTCGGTGATTTCTAATTTTAAATTGTGCGGATCTAAGCCCGTTTCTTTTAAAATTTGTTTGACCTGAGCCGCAAAATTAGGTAATGCTAGCTGTTTGCTCGATATATTAACGCTAATTTTCCAGGTAGCTAATTCCCCGTATTTGACTTGCCAAGTTCGCATTTGATTGCAGGCTTCTCGAAGTACCCAAAAGCCTAAAGGTACGATTAATTCTGTTTCTTCTGCCAGCTTGATAAATTCTCCAGGAGGAATAATTCCTTTATCTGGATGTCGCCAACGTACTAATACTTCAAAACCATGTATTTTGTCATTGCCCAGAGATACGATGGGTTGATAGTGTAGAATAAATTCTTCTCGTTTGATTGCTCTACGGAGATCGTTTTCCAACTGTAATAAAGTCAAAGCTTTGCCACGCATCGACTGATTAAAAATTTGATAATGAGACTTTCTGTGCTTTTTGGCATCAGATACCGCTAACTCGGCATCTCGTAGCAAATTTTCTGGTTGAGTATAATCTTGATTGCCTGGTGCAATACCGATACTAGCTTCAATAAACAGTTCATAACCACTAAGGTTAAACGGAATACTTAATTCTCGATAAATTCTTTCTGCGACACTAGTAGCATAGTCAAGATGCTCTATATTACGAAGCAAAATAGCAAACTCATCATTTCCCATACGGGCAATAAAATCATGGGAACGCAAACAAGTTTTTAATCGTTGGGAAATTGCTACCAATAAGCTATCAGCAAAAATTCTCCCCAAACTGCTATTAATTACTTTGAAACGGTTAATATCAATAAACAGGACGGTAAATTTGTAGTTGTGCTGTTGCCGAGAGAAGCATATCTCTTGTTCAATATGGGCAAACAGTAAATTGTAGTTGGGCAAATTAGTTAGGCGATCGTAATTTGGATCGTTACGAACTAGAAAATTGGCGGATTTTTCTTCTACTGGCAAAATTCCAAGTGAAGGCGAGATCTGGTATTTTGCTGTAGATGCTCCTTCCCCCTGATCCAAGCTAGAATAATTGCTCAATTGCTGCCATAGTTTACTACTCACATCTAATTTGCTCACCATTACTTCCAAATTATTTAATTTAGATTCACAAAGTGCAGCTATTACAGTCGGTAACTTTTCTGCTTCAAAAACCATAACTTTTTGCTGGTTGTTTTGAATTTTAGAACGAATCCAGTCTTTAAGCGTAGCAAGATCGAACTCGCGATCGCCCAATATTGCTTCGGCAGCAGTATTCAGAAATAGGCAATCCTGGTTGTCATCAAAAACAATAGCTACATTGCTGAGATTAATCTCAGAAGATATAGAGCTACAAGATAAATCAGTCTTGGTAAACCGATATGTCTGTCCTAGCTTGAACTGCATTTCATAAAACATGATTGATTAATCGCCAATCAAAGTATATTGATGGTCTTGGAGTAAATTAGTTTGTTAGAAAATAGCTTGATTAATGTAATTGATTTTTTGATATTAAAAATCCAATCAAAATAATACGTCACGTCTAATTTTTTTAGAGTGTTTATAAACTAAATGGAAATGGAGTCATCAGCTGTGATTTGAGTCAATTTTACTGCTTTATCTAAATATACTTATAGTTTTAAGCTAATTTAGCTAATTTTTATTTCGGCACACTGATCAAGTGAAAATATTGATAATTATTAATGCTAAGATTAGCAATTTCACGACTGTTGAATTTATAGTCGAAAAAATCATAATAAAAAAGAGAGTGGAAAATTTCCACTCTCTTTTTTAGGTCATACGACATAATTATCTATAAGCCAATTTATAGTATGCAGTATTTTACTTTATTGGTAAATTACTCTCTTAAAAATTATCTGCAATTGATTGAATACAAATACGTTCAATTATTTCAGTGGGAGTAGCAATATTTAAGTTAATAACTATCCCTTCTTTAGTTTTGATTGAGGCTTGATCGGGAAAATTATCATCATAAACAAAATCATGACCGTTACCTATAGCATAGCTATGAGCATCAACTGGCGACTTTCCTAATAAAGTACCCCATTTTTTTAGATTGGTATCAGAGTAAGATTTACTATTAGTACAAACCAAAGAGTCTGCAGTATTGGCTTCAGAAAATTTTAGCTTCCAACTAACATAACTAATACCTTCTAGCTTAATTAAGCTAACATTAGCAGCAGAAAAATTAACTTGGCGATTGGAAATATTTCTAGAAAAAGTAAAAGAGGGAGGTGGTAATTCTGGTTCAAAAACTATTTCGTTATTATTTTGCATCACTGATGAATAATAGCTATCTCCATCTTTGCCCACAAAATAAATAGCTTTTCCATGACTAGCTCGGAAAATATTACCTCCAAAAACTACTTCGGCAGGTGTAAATATATCATTGTTAGGATTGGTTTTAGACTGACGATGGTAATAAAAATTACTTCCAAGTTGGCAAATATCGATATAAAAGTTTTCAGTCTCAAAACTGTAAACTTCTTTATAATAACTATTGAATTCGTGACAACTTGAAATTTTCTGCGTCAGCAAATTATAAAGCTTTTTGCGATAATTTTGCTCTTGATGATCGTTTGAACCTAACTTACTACGATTAATTGGTAGTGCAGAACAAGAAAGAGCATTATTTCCATAAAAACAAATAACAACTATTAATAAAATTGCTTGTTTGCACCAATCTATTGTGGCAAAGCTCATTTATGTATTTAAAAAATTTATCTTAATATTTACTTAACAACTTGATTGAATATTGATCGCTAAAAAGCAACCAAAAGCAGTTTAAAGTTGCTAAATATGTGGTTAACTTAATTTTAAACTCAAAGAGTAAAGAGTTCGGCAATATTTCAACTACTATTTACAATCTGATGTCGAGCTTGACAAATAAAGAATATCTAAAAATCTTAAGAAAATTATTATTTTAAAATTGGAGAAGTTTAAAAGATAGAATATAGAGGTATAATTGCTCGTAAACTCGATAAAATGGCTTCTTTACCAAAGCATAGACCCAAAAAGATGTCCCTTGGGCCATTAGAAACAGAGATTCTGGAAATAGTCTGGCAGTTAAAGACTGTAACAGTTAAAAACGTTCACGATCGCATACTAGAAGATCCAAATCGAGAATTAGCCTACACCTCGGTAACTACGGTATTACGCCGTTTAACTAACAAAGGATGGCTCAAATGTAGCAAGAAAGGCAAAGCATTTTCTTGGCGAGCTTTGATCTCTCAAGAGCAAGCCCAGGCACTACAGTCTTACGAAAAACTCAATCGCTTTTTAGCTATAAGTAATCCTGACGTGGTTGCCTCTTTTGCAGATAGTTTAGATACAGCTAGTTTAGAACAAATAGATGCGATAGCTACCCGTTTGAGTGCTATACGTCGTCAGAGAGAGGAATAATTATCATGCACTTATGGACTATAGCGATCGCTATTATAATTGCTAGCATGATTCGCGCCCAAAAAATATCGTCTGCAGAAACTTGGTCTGAACGATGGCATAAAAACTTATTTTTATTGCTGTTTCCTGCACTGTTGTTATTAAGTACGGCAATAGCAATTTTATACATGGGTTGTCACGGAGCAATGCTTGGAGTACAGGTAGGTTCTTGGGGTTGTGGAGTAGCAGCTAGCATTTTGTTATCTGCAATAGGTTGTTTAATAAAACTGATTTATCAGAGTTATATTTCTAGCTTTCGCTTGAACACTTACCCTTTACAGTCAATTGAATCAACCACCGCCAGAATCATCGACATAGATCTACCCTACAGCGCGCAGATTGGATTCTGGCATTCCAAATTAGTAGTTAGTCGTGGCTTATTAAATACTCTAGATCGAGAACATTTAACTGCAGTATTAGCCCACGAGAAAGCACATTTACATTATCGAGATACTTTTATTTTCTTCTGGTTAAGCTGGATCGTAGCAATCAGCCGCTGGTTGCCCAATACTGAGGCAGTATGGCAAGAGCTTTTACTACTGCGAGAATTAAGAGCAGATGCTAAAGCAGCTCAAGAAGTCGATTTTTTATTGCTAGCAGAGTCTTTGCTGGCTGTATCCCAAGCTGCTATGAAATCCGAACCTGTATGGAGTGCTAGTTTTAACGACTATGCAATAGGCGATCGCCTGAACGAGAGAATTGATTCTTTACTTGCTCCTACTCAACCTTTAATAGAAAAACGCTGGCGACAGTGGAGTTGGGTCTGTTTACTATTTCTACCTCTGTTAACTATTCCCTTGCATTATTAACAATTGATGTTAACCACTTATCGCTCGGTTGGGTTCTATAAAACTGGAGCGCGATCGCTTATGACACTTTTATTTATATCTTAAGATTATATTGTAAAAGGATTGATCGCATATTCATGCCATCGACGCTTATGCCATTGAGCAATGTATGGATTTACCACAAACTTTGGTTGTTCTCCAGCTTGTACATCAATACGCAAAAAAGAATAAGGGCGTTTGCGATTTCTACCACTACCGCTACGTCCCACATATAGCTGAGATTGACCGATAGGTTCGGAGCTTAAATCCGCGTTTTGATATAGTACTGTACCTTCACGACGTTGACGACGCAAACTATGTCCGCTACCACCACAAACAATCCAGTTAGTATGAGAATCGGCATATCCCGTATCTTTGGTGTAGAGATGTTCTAAGCAGTGAGCATGACCAGACAAAACGATGTCTACTATAGATCTTCCTTTGGGTAATGGATCTATTTCTTGAGCAACATCATCAAATACCTGACGCAAGCGATCGCGAACTGCCAAAGTTTGTCCCTGATTCCATTTAGTGGTTTCGGTAACGTAGGGCGGATGGTGTAAAAAAACAATTCGTCCCCGCACTGCAGAATCTTGCCAGGATGCAATCAAACTATCTTTGAGCCATGCTAACTGTTCCCAATCCGTTGCTTGGTTTTCTTGGTTTAGCTGTTTTTCAATATCCCGCTGACTTTCGGCAATATGCTCCAATTTGGCATAGTAGTCATCAATTTCTTCGGCATCTTCAGGGTTATGGCGATCGAGCTTGTCTAACTGGCTCTGTATTTCTTGTTCGCGTTCTTCTAGCTCGCTTTGACGGTTTAATAGCTGTTCTCTTTTGCTTGCGCCTTCTGCAGTATCAGGTATCACTAAAGGTTGATTAAAAGTATTAGAATCTAAGGCAAAAAAATCAATGCCTCCATAGCGGAAAGTATAGTAACGGTTGGGCAGACGGGTAAATTTCCCTGGCTGATAGTTCAAACAGCGATCGCCTGCATGATTACCAGTATAGTTATGCTCTAAATGTTTCATAAGACTAGAGCGATCTTTAATCTCTGCCAAATAATCCAAAAAAGCTCTGGCGTAAGCATCTCCCTCATAAGAACCATGCCAGCCTACATCTAGGTCAATTCTTCCCCGTAACAAACGCCGAGGTAACCAAGTTGTCTGAGCTAAAACACCATAGATTAGGGGTAAGTCGTAATAGTCATGATTTCCAGGGACTAGAAAAAAAGGCAATTTAAAAGTCAAGCGATCGTATGCTAAACCGTCTGGTTCTTCTCCCCCTACTAAAAATTCTTGATAGGGATTAATAAAATTTTGTTGGTAATATTCGCTCGAACCAACTTGGTAGACCACATCTCCAGTATGAATTACAAAGCCCGATGATGTTTGTTGAGCCATCATCTCAGCAATTTTAGCTTGAGGATGATGTTTGAGATGAGATCCGCAACCACTATCCCCAATTACAATAAAAGAAAAATTAGGATTATCCCTATTCTCATCCTCAACAACTAATTTAGTTTGAGATATCTCTTGTTCCTGGATAACAGTATCTTGCCAGCGCACTCGGCGCTTCATCCGATTTATTTTTACTGATATATCGGGATCGTAAACAAATTTCATTCTAAATTAAATTAATGGTTAAATTAATGACTACACAACAATACATTCAATTTTCATCTTGAGGAGATTCAATCACTCGCATGGGAATAACTTCAACTCGTAAGTCAATCGGCTGCCCGATCTCTTGGGTAAGAAACTTTCTTAAACGATCGATATCTACTTGAGAAATAGATTCTAGAGGTGCAGCAACATCAATTTTAATCTGTAAATATTTTCTTCTGGGAGTAACTGTAATTAAATTTAGATCCCCACTCTCAAAAGTATCTGTTTTGGCGATAATCAAATTTTGAATTTGCGAAGTAACATTTTTTTTGATAATTAACTCGCGCATCGATAGAGTTAAAGGAATACCTAAAACAAACATAACTGCCGTAGACATTACCAAGCCTTTCTTTGCCCGATCTAGGTTACCGTAAGATTGAAATAGAAATACTATACTGCCAAAAAAGATAATACAAATTAAGTTAGTAGAAAATAATAAAGACGCGCCAAAAGCAATGTCGTTTTCGCCTAATCCCAAACCGATTCCGATCACACTCAAAGGTGGTACTAAAGCTACGGCGATCGCTACCCCAGGAATCGCATCTGCAATACTACGTCGAGTTTGAGTAAAAGCCCCTGCCAAACCTGCTGCCATTGCTATTCCAAAGTCTAATAAGGTTGGATTGGTACGAGAAAGAATCTCAGATTCTACTGACTCCAAGCCAATAAGTGAAGCAGTTAGCCAAGAAGCAGCGATCGTTAAAACTACTCCTTTAAGCAGGGTTAAACTAGAGCGACGCAGTAACTTACGATTGCCCATCGCTACAGAGTAAGCCATGCCGATAATTGGACCCATTAAAGGCGCAATAATCATTGCCCCAATAATAATAGCAACGCTATTTGCCAATAGCCCCAAAGTTGAGATAATTGCTGATAAGGTCAGCATAAAATGAAAGCTAAAGCTAGGAACGGATAAACGCCACAAATTACGATTTAAACTAGCAATGGGAGTAGCTTTTTCTTTGATCCATTTCCAATCACCATTATCTTTTTGCCAAAGCTTTTTTAGATATAGCTTGCGATTAACTAACCGTAATAGATATTTGATGCGGGTAATATATCTAGGGGTAGCAGTGAATAAGGGGATCATTACTGTTTAAATATTGAGATCATTTTTAGAAATAACTATTAAGCATCTATTGGATTAAGCTGCATCATCTGCCAGGTTACGAACGTTCCTACAGGACTCCAAAGTAAATAGGGAACTAACAACCAAAATGCAGTATTAGAAATAGTCAAGACTGCTACTGCTAAAATTGCCCCTAAGAAAAACCCCGTACCGCCAATTACCGTGCCTACCTTGAGGCTGCGAGTTTTGCACATCACCAAGGTGTAAAGTGAAATTGCCGTTTCTACAACTATATAAAAAGCCATTAATAACCAGGTAGAAATTGTTCCTGGATTCGCCGACCAAACATTATAAGCAGACCAAGCACCACAAATAAATACGACTGTCCAAATAATTGGAATAGCCCATTCAAAAGTTAACCAGTTAGGACGACGCAGACGTTTAAACCAGCGCAAATCTCGGCTAGAAATTAAACGATTGCAGCTAAAAGGAATAGCTAGGGTAACAATACCAATTATTAACCAGGAGGGAATCATACTTTTAATATTTTGAGTAACATTTGGTCCAATATTGATAATTTCAATAAACAGGCAAAAAATAAGCAGCACTTCATGATGCTGCATTTACGATCTAGTAGTCTTCTAGCTGAAGATGTATCTTAATAATCAATTTGTGATGTACCTACACTGACGCTTCGCGTACAGATGTAGGCTTCTGCAAATCCCGTAGGACAGACAGAACTAGCTTTGAGGTACTATTGGTACTAATTTCTTAATTATTATTACTTTCTGGCACTTGAGCCACGATTTGTTTACCAATTTCTACCGAGGCAGTAGCAGCAGGAGAAGGGGCATTACAAACATGAAGAGCGCGATCGCGACTAAGAATTAAAAAGTCTTCTACCATCGAGCCATCAATTTTTAAAGCTTGCGCCCTAACACCTGCAGGGGTAGGGACAATATCCTCTGCTTGCACTTCAGGAATTAGTCTTTGCAGACTACGAACAAAAATTGATTTACTGTAAGAACGAATCATTTCTTGCAAACCTTCGGTGGGATACTTAGTTGCTAGTTTCCAAAAACCAGGATAAGTCATGGTATCCCAAAAGTCTTTGAGATCAAAATCAAACTTGTTATAAGCTTCTCGTTTAAAGCCCAATACTGCGTTAGGTCCTGCATAAACCCTTCCATCTACACCAGGATGAAAATGTACTCCCAAAAAGGGAAAATTAGGATTGGGGACGGGATAAATTGCCCCGTTAACTAAATAGTTTTTTTCGGGGGTTAGTTGGTAATATTCTCCTCTAAAAGGAACTATCTTGGCTGGTGCTTTTTCTTGGGCTAATTCAGTCAGGCGATCGCTATATAAGCCTCCGCAGTTAATTAAAAATTCAGTCTGATACTCTTGTTTGTTGGTTTCAATAATATAACCTTCAGAGGTAGATTTAATTCCTGTAACGCAGGTATCATGGTTCAGTTCTACTCCCTGAGATTGAGCAATTTCTGCATATTTATAGCAGACTTGTTTGTAGTCTACTATGCCCGTAGACTTGACCCAAATTCCAGCCAAACAGCTAACATGGGGTTCAATTTCTCTAACTTGCTCGGGGGTTACTTTACTAATCTCTAGTCCGTTAGCGATACCTCGCTCATAAAGATTATCTAATAAAGGTAATTCAAATTCTTCTGTAGCGACAATTACCTTTCCACAAATTTTGTAATCGATATCGTGTTGTTGACAAAAAGCCACCATCGATTGATTACCCTGGCGACATAGTTTAGCTTTATAACTCCCTGGCTTGTAGTAGATACCAGAGTGAATAATACCGCTATTATGTCCTGTCTGATGAACAGCCCAAGAGGACTCTTTTTCTAGCAAAGCGATTTTAGCAGTCGGGAAACGCTGACTTAGAGCCATCGCCGTTGACAAACCAACAATTCCACCACCAACAATAATATAGTTATACATTTTTAAATCGGTAATCTTAATAAATTATTTTGCCATGAAAAAATAAGGGATGAAGATTTATTAGTCCTCATCCCTGATCCTTTAATCTTTACTTCTTAATTAAAGTGCTACCACTTCAGCATTAACACCCATCTCCGCTAGCATTGCGCTAATTTCATTGGTATAAATCGCATTCATAATAATTACTTTGTCAGGCTGATAAGTTTTAAGAAATTCTGGAGACATGATTTCTTTTCCTACTCCAGGAATATACTTACCGTGACGGTGAGGATTGATGTCTACCGCATATTCAATTTTATCAACAGTTTTTAAAGTGGTTAAAAAGGCAACACACTTCGAGCCAGAACCCCAAACTACAACTTTTTCTTGTTTAGCCTGAGCATCTTCTAGATATTGCTTCCAATACTCCAATTTATCGGCAATTTTGTCGCTAAATAGCTGTACATCTTGAGCCACATCTTCAACGGTTTCTTCAAAGGGGTGAACCTTATCTGAAGGCATAGCGACTGGTTTAGCTTCGATCAAGAGATATTGATCGCCGTAGTCACAATATAAGTCAGTTACTTCAAAGCCACTGTTGCGGAACAAACGAGCTAATGTACCAGGACTAAAGTAGGAACAGTGTTCGTAATAAATATCTTCAAAAGCCTGTTCTTTTAATACCCTAGTATTATCAGGAATTTCAAAAACAATGACGGTATCGCGATCGCCAATAGACTTGCGAACAGTTTTAATAAACTCTGAAGTAGGTTGAATATGTTCTAGAGTGTGACGACAGCAAATAAAATCGCCGACATATTCTGCATGTTTCTCTGAGTAGTAGTCTTGAATAAAAGTAACGCGATCGGCTGCTTCGCTTTCTACTCTGCCAGGAACTACACTAGGATCAATGCCCACTCCACGATTATTTCCTAATTCGCAAAGTAGCAGTAAGAAATCACCTTTGCTACAACCAATTTCAATAATATCTTTGTTGTGAAGGTCGTATTTATCGATTAAGTGGTTAGCTAATTTCAGAGAAAACTTATTAAAAGTGGGAGAATAGCTTTGCTGATCTTCATAGTTAGGAGCATAAGCAGACCACTTAGCATCAAATTCAATATTAGTTATAAAGCCACAGCGATCGCAAAAACCTAAGATTACGTCACCGCAAGGAAAATCAATAGCTTCTGCTTGATCCGACATCATCAAGCAACTGTGAACGGGGACATCTTTTACTTCGTAAAATACTGAAAGTTCATGATGACCACAATTAGGACAAGAATGCTCTACTTTTTTGGACTTTAATTCTATCTCTTTGGTATCTGGGATCAAATTTTGTACCACAATATAAATACTCCTTTACTAGGAATCAGTTTTTTGGTTAATGTTTCAAATATCAGTTAATCAATCTTTATATAGCACAAGTAGCTCCAATAGCTAAATTAGAATCAACGATTACCTAATCAAACAATCGTGCTTTACCCGCTAAACAATTTTTGGTTCGGGAATTGGAATAATAAATTTACCACCACCAGCCTGATATTCCTGCTGTTGTTTGATGATTTCTTCAGCAAAGTTCCAAGCCAAAATCAAGACGTAATCTGGTTTATCTTCTAAAAGTTTGCTGGGAGGAAAAATAGGTAAATGATTGATACCCATATAGCGACCATGTTTAAAGGAATTAAGATCCACTACATAATCTAGTAAGGTTTTATCAATTCCCAAATAATTTAGCATTGTTGTTGCCTTAGCAGCAGCACCATAACCAACAACTTTTTTGCCTTGTTTTTTAAGATCCCACAAAATATCTAGAAGAGAATACTTAAAAGCCATCACGCGATCGGCAAAATCGCGATAATAGGTTAAATTATCTGCTTGAGACTGTTGTTCTGCTTTTAGTAGAGATGAAACCGATTCCTGTACCGCTTCGGTTGGCTCAATATACAAACGTAAAGAACCTCCATGTATTTTAGTACGTTCAATCTGGTTTAGGTATAGGGAATGTCTTCTAAATAATTTGTCTAAGGCTGTAACCGAAAAGTAACACAAGTGCTGATGATAAATTGTATCAAATTCACAATGTTCTACTAGATCTATAACGTAAGGGGCTTCAATTACCGCTACTCCAGTATCCTTAAGTAAGATTGAAATACCTTCTACAAAGCCATTCAAATCGGGAACGTGAGCCAAAACATTATTAGCCAAAAATACGTCAGCTTGCTTGCCCTCATTCTGTAATTTTTGGGCCAACTCCTTACCAAAAAAAGTACAGATAGAGTTAACACCTGCTTTGATAGCGGCTTCTACAGGTCCTGAAGCGGGATCAATTCCCAATACGGGAATGCCTTCTTCAACAAAGTTTTTGAGCATATAGCCATCGTTACTAGCTGCTTCAATAACGAGGCTATTACTATCTAAATTTCTAGTTTTGATTAGGTTTTTAGCACTATTACCAAAGTGCTTGAGTAAAGATGCAGATACTGAAGAAAAATAAGGATAATCTTGGCAGAATAAAATTTCGGGTGGGACTATTTCAGTAATTTGTACCAGGCTACACTCAGGACAAAAAGCTAAATCCAAGGGTGCCGTATACTCTGGTAAATCTAATTGTTCTCTAGTGAGCAAATTATCAGCTAAAGCGGTATATCCAAAAGATACAATTGATTCTAAAGCAGAGTTACCACAAGAGAGACAATTGGACTGTTCTCGATTCATAACTATATTTTTTTACTTTTAATTAATAGTTCAATTTTTAACTTTATTAATCGAACAACCTATTTAAAACTGTTCTATATTTTTGCTTCAAGATATTAGGCATTTTTTATTTTCTAATAATTCAATCACCTAATATCTTGTGATTAAATTTATTCCATAGTTATCAACTTTTCCGTTTGCCAGCGTAGCTCACTATCTAATAATTCATTACTTATTAAATATTTAATGTGGGCTATTCTTTGGTATTTAGTACCTTCAAATTCCTCTAAGGTTAGACCTACTTTTTGATATACTTCATAAAGTTCCTGTGCTCCTTTTCGAGCATCCCATTGAGGTTTAAAATGAGGTAATACCTTGGCAATCTTGCTAGAGTCAACTCGATAACAACGTTTATCTGGGCCTGCATCAGGAGCATATTCAACCCGACAGTTAGGTACTGTTTCTTGAACAATTTGGGCTAGGTCACGAATTTGGTAGTTATCTTCATTGCGTCCAACGTTAAACGCCTCGTTATGAATCAGTTCTGTTGGAGCTTCAAGTACTGCAATAAACGCCCTAGAAATATCTTCGATATGTACAATAGGTCGCCAAGGAGTACCATCACTTTTAATGTAGACCAAACCTTTAGTAAAAGCCCATGCCACTAAGTTATTTAACACTAGGTCAAATCTCAACCTTGGGGATACCCCATAGGCAGTTGCATTACGTAAAAATGTAGGGCTGAAGTTATCATCAGCTAGCTGACTAACTTCTTGCTCTACCTTCACTTTGGAAACTCCATAGGGAGTAACTGGATTAAAATCGGACTCTTCATTAAGCCAATCCTGTCCACCTGCCCCATAGTTACTACAAGAAGAAGAGAAAATAAAGCGTTTTACGCCAGCTTTTTTAGCTAATTTAGCAATTTTAACTGAAGCTAAATAATTAATCTCTTCGGTAAGTTTGGGATTGAGATTTCCCAAAGGATCGTTAGACAGACCTGCTAAATGAAGCACAGCATCAAATCCTTCTAAATCCTGAAGTTCGATATCCCGAATATCTTTGTTGAGTTCGGGAATTTCGACAATTCCTTTGCCAAAAGTACTTCTAGCATATAAGTCGGTATCTAAACCAACAACATCATACCCTTTGTCGAGAAGCATTGGCACCATTAAGGTTCCGATGTATCCCTTGTGACCAGTCACTAGTATTCTCATATTTTTGATCCTCCCAAGTTTTCCAAGGCGCGTTACCGTTAGCCCAAAGAGCTTCTAAACGGTGTTTGTCTCTCAAAGTGTCCATGCACTGCCAGAAACCATTATGCTTATATGCCATTAGTTGTCCATCTCTGGCTAGTCTTTCTAAGGGTTCTTTTTCCCATTGAGTTTCATCGCCATCTATATAATCGAAGATTTCTGGCTCTAAGACAAAGAAAGCTCCATTAATCCAACCTTCTTTAGTTTGAGGTTTTTCAGAAAACTCAGAAATCTGGTTTCCATCCAAATCTAAATGGCCAAAACGGGCAGGAGGGCGAACCGCAGTTAAAGTAGCTAATTTTCCATGAGAACGATGGAAAGCTAGTAGTTCGTGTAGGTTAACATTAGAAACACCATCTCCCCAAGTCAACATAAATGTTTCCCTGCCAACGTAAGGAGCAAGTCGCTTGATGCGTCCGCCTGTGTTGGTCATCAATCCTGTATCAATTAAATCAACGTTCCAATCAAGTTGATAACCACCATGAGTTATTACTTCACCATTACGTAGACCAACAGTTAAGTTACTGTTGAGAGCGCAGTAATCTACCATGTACTTCTTGATCACGGCACCTTTATAGCCCAGGGCGATTGTAAAATCCTTGAAACCATAATGATGATAGTGCATCATAATATGCCACAGAATTGGCTGTCCGCCAATTTCTACCATTGGTTTGGGCTTGTTTTCTGTTTCTTCCGAAATTCTAGTACCTAAACCACCAGCAAGAAAAGCGACTTTCATAATTGTTTCCCGTTTTGAACGTATTTAAGGTTTAAATAAAATGCAATAGTTTTACTGTTTGCGCTAAATCATATTACTAATAAGTAAAGGTTAGCTTTTAATTATGCTTATTGTAAATAAATAAAGCTGATTTTGATTTAAAGTTTTAGTAAAGTTATGGTCTTATATCATCTGAAAATACTAAATCATAGGTCAAGAAAAACTCAAACTACTACAGTTGTTTATATTGGTTGAATATTATGCTTAATATTAACTTTAAAAAGCTGACATCGGATTGAGCCAAAAGATAACTTCTTGCTGTAAATCATCTAAATTACGAGACATTCCCTGATTGAACCACTGCCCAAGCGCATCAATGGGAGTAAATAATTCACCCATTCTCCAAGTTATTTTTTGATTTAAAGGAGTAATATGAGTTCCTGTTAAGGTACGAACAGTAGTCAAAGCAGGAAAAAGTTCTTGCAAAAGTAGATTCAAATCAACTGTTTGATCTAAATCATCTTGAGTAAATTTGATTAAAAGGTTACGACGTATACTGTAGTTTTCACTAATGATTTTTTTTGTTTCTAAAGGAGAAGGACTAAACTCCATCTCTAAAATCGGATTAATATTAAATTGCTCCATAAAAGGAATGGCTTGATTGACAGGATAATTATTAAAAGAAATTAAAATATTGCCAGCTCGTTCTACATCATATAAGCTACCAATCAATAAATGTAGCTTGCAGCCCATACTATGGCCAATACCATATATAGGAAGGTAGCTTTGGGGTATTTTGTTAGTTTTATAAAGTCTATCAATAACTGTTTCAAAACGATTTAATACTTCAGTTGCGATCGCAAAATGATCGAACGTATTGAGAAATGGGGTAGCCACTACACAATAACCAGCCTGACTAATTTGCTCTAAAACTGTGCGATACGATATTTGAGGAGCAGTAGCAACAAAGGCACCTCCAAGAAAGTGAACAATGCCAGTTATTTTTCGACTAGGAAGATACACCCAATTACCAGAGATTTCTTGCCACTCCATAAATTTTTAGTTTTGCTAATTTTCAAGTAAGTGCAGTTTATTTAAAAGGTTAACAATAATAGGTCATAGTTAGCATCATTAAAATATAAATAACAATTATGGATATACTTGGGCAAAATCTAATTCGTCTATCCCAATCCCATCTTAATCTTCTCAGTATTTGCCCTCCTAAGTTTCAGCAAATTTACTTAGATTGCTTAGGTATAATCCCCGATCTACAACGACAAGAAAACATGAAATGGGGTAGTCAATTTCATTTATTGATGCAGCAGCGAGAGTTAACCTTACCTATTGAATCTCTGTTAAAGCACGATCCCGAATTGGACTCCGCTTTCAAAGCTTTGATTAAAAATGCAGCAGAGTTAGGAACAAACAGCATAAATGTTTGGCGAGAAGCAGAACATTGTCGTACTTTTTCTCATCATAATTTTGTGTTTACCGTAATCTATGATTTACTGATTGCTAAAGCCGATCAAGCCACAATTTTGGATTGGAAAACTTATCGCCAGCCTCAAAAAGCTTCAAAGTTGGCTCATAATTGGCAAACTCGCCTTTATTTATATGTTTTGACTGAGACTTCTGAATACACACCAGAGCAAATAGAAATGACGTACTGGTTTGTTAGATCTGGCAAATCTCAAAACGTAACTTTTCAATATAGCCGAGCACAACATCAGCAAACAGAGCGAGATTTATTTGATTTGCTGGCTAAATTAGAAACATGGTTGCAAAATTATCAAGAACACCAAACTGGTTTTCCCCATCTACCTAATTGCGAAGCGAAATGTCCTTATTATCAGTTTTTCTCTACAAAGGTATCTGCTATTAAGCAACCCCAGCAATGGCTGGCATCAATTGAAAAAGTTGAGGAAATTTCTATTTAGAGTAATCGAGCAAAGATTAACTTTGTAGCTAAATTGTAGCTAAAATGGGAAAATTTTTAGATTGTATAGATAAAGTGATAACCTTGAAGATGGCAAAATTTTATATTCTTTTTAGGATTTTACCTGCCATATAAAACAGCTAACCACCAAGTAGATATTTAAAAAATGGTAGCCACCACAGATAAAACAACAACTGGTAAAATTACACAGATTATTGGGCCCGTACTCGATGCCGAGTTTCCCAGCGGCAAAATGCCCAAGATTTATAACGCTTTAAAAGTAGAAGGAAAAAACCCTGCAGGACAAGACGTTTCCGTTACCTGCGAAGTGCAACAACTACTTGGTGATAACCAGGTTCGCGCTGTTGCCATGAGTGGTACTGACGGATTAGTCAGAGGTATGGACATCCTCGATTTGGGTAAACCTATTAGCGTTCCTGTAGGAAAAGCAACATTAGGTAGAATTTTCAACGTATTAGGCGAAACTGTAGATAACAAAGGTCCTGTTAATACAGACGAAACTTTCCCTATTCACAGACCTGCTCCTAAATTAATCGATCTAGAAACTGCACCAAAAGTATTTGAAACTGGTATTAAAGTTGTAGATTTGCTTACCCCTTACCGTCAGGGTGGAAAAATTGGTCTATTCGGCGGTGCTGGTGTTGGTAAAACCGTTATTATGATGGAATTGATCAACAACATCGCAATTCAACACGGTGGTGTATCTGTGTTTGGCGGCGTGGGCGAACGTACTCGTGAAGGCAATGACCTCTACAACGAGATGATCGAATCCAACGTAATCGACGAAGAAAATCCCGAACAATCTAAAATTGCTCTAGTTTACGGTCAAATGAACGAGCCACCTGGAGCTAGAATGCGCGTTGGTCTATCAGCCTTGACTATGGCTGAATATTTCCGCGACGTTAACAAGCAAGACGTATTGCTCTTTATTGATAATATTTTCCGCTTTGTACAAGCTGGTTCTGAGGTATCTGCACTACTAGGTCGTATGCCTTCTGCGGTAGGATATCAGCCTACTCTCGGTACTGATGTAGGTGACTTGCAAGAGCGTATTACTTCGACAAAAGAAGGTTCTATTACTTCTATTCAAGCAGTATACGTACCAGCCGATGATTTAACCGATCCTGCTCCTGCAACTACCTTTGCTCACTTAGACGGAACTACTGTACTGTCTCGTGGTTTGGCTTCTAAAGGTATTTATCCTGCGGTAGATCCTCTAGATTCTACTAGTACTATGCTTCAGCCCAGTATTGTAGGTGACGAACACTATGATACTGCTCGTGCGGTTCAGTCTACTTTACAACGCTATAAAGAATTACAAGACATCATTGCAATTCTTGGTCTAGACGAGCTTTCTGAAGAAGATAGAATTGTTGTTGATCGCGCTCGTAAAATCGAACGTTTCTTATCTCAACCTTTCTTCGTAGCTGAAGTATTTACAGGTGCGCCTGGCAAGTATGTATCTTTGGACGCAACTATTAAAGGTTTCCAAATGATTCTCGGTGGCGAACTAGACGAACTTCCAGAACAAGCTTTCTATCTTGTTGGTGACATTGAAGAAGCTAAAGCTAAAGCAGAAAAAATTAAAGCTGATAATTAATCACTTTATTGGAAAGCAGTGACCGTCTTCCACGGTCAACCGCAAGCCCCGCCTTTCAAAAGCGGGGAACGGTTGACCAAAAAATAATTGTGGATCAATTTTGCTGGTTACTGTTTTTCGTTGTTTGTCTGCTGATGAATGATCAATGATAAATGGTAAATAATATATGGCGTTAAACGTAAAAATAATTACCCCAGACAAAACTGTTTGGGACGATACAGTAGAAGAAATTGTTCTTCCAAGTACTACTGGACAACTAGGTATTCTGGGAGGTCACGCACCTTTGCTGACAGCTTTGGAAGTTGGCGTAATGCGTGTTCGTCCTGAGAAAGAGTGGAAAACCATCGCCGTAATGGGTGGTTTTGCTGAAGTAGAAAATGATGAGATCAAAATTTTAGTTAACGGTGCAGAATTAGGCGATAATATCGACAAAGAAACTGCTCGAACTGATTTTGAACAGGCACAAACTCGTTTTCAACAGGTAGAAAATGGTGATGACCGTTCGGAAAAGATTCAAGCGGAAAACTCGATGAAAAAAGCTAGAGCCCGATTTCAGGCTGCTGGCGGCATGATTTAAGAAACAAAAATAGAGAAATCAAAATTTGTTTAATTTATTTAAAAAGGGCAAAGATAGAATTTAATATCTTTTTGCCCTTTTTTTTGGGTGATTTGATTAATTTTGTCCCAATCTAAGTAAGAAAAAAGAAGAATCAATGTCAGTTTTTCTAGCATACTATAGCAATAATATATATACCTCTCATCAAAACACAAAAAGGGCAGAAAACACTACATTTTGCTCCTGCCCTAATTTTATTTTGTTATTTACTTCAAATATTTGCTAGCAATTAAGCGGGTGAGCGAAATCTTTGAAGCTAATCTTTAATAACTCTTGCTTATAGCTTAGAGCTTTTAAATTAGTTTGTTCCAGTAAACACAATGTTGGGAAACTTAGTTTGTGCCTGGGTCATAGGAGTAGTTTTTCCTCTTTCTGTCCAGAAATTGATGACCTCTGTAGCTTGGTTGAGGATATCAATGCTTTCTGCTTCTTCAATCCAATGCTTTGCTTCTAATTCGTCTTTTAATTGCTGCCAAGCGTCGTTACGAGGCCAAAAGTAATACGCTGTTAAAGGGCTAGTGCCTTTGCCTACTACTTGATCTACTGCGATCGCAACATTTTTATCTAACCACAGAACTTTTAATTTAAATCTTGCTTCTGACTCCAATACAAGCCTCCAATAATTATATTAAAAAATATTTTGCATAATTAGCCGATTCTAATTATACATTAAACATTTATCATTAAACATTAAACATTAGGAAAAAGGGCGATCGCCAAAATAGTTTTTGACTTGATATTTTAAATTATCTTTTAAAGATACACCGTATATTCAAGTTAATTGAACAAAGATACCCGTCGAGAAAACCTCGACATTGGGAAGTTTGGCTATTGGTTTGACGTTTTCCCTTTGTGGGATACTTGCAATCAGCAACGTCTAAGTCTTTACTATTGAGTCTCAATTTAATTATTTATTAGTTTTTTTTGTTACCCTTTCACTATTGCTCCGAAATCAGCCAAAACTCTAGCGTGGTTGCGGAGTAAACCCAACAGATTTAAACGATTTCGTTTAATATCAGCATTTTCCGCCATAATAAGGACACTGTTTTCTCCATCAAAGAAATTACTAACTATGGGAGCAATTTTGCTCAATCCATCTACTAACAGCTGATAGTTGCCCTGTTCTTGGGATGCCTCTGTTTGAGGTAACAATTCGATCAAGGCGTTATAAAATTTTTGCTCCGATGACTCCTCGAACAAGTCGGGATCAATATGTTCTGGTGGATCTAAAGCCTCGGTGTCTAAATTACCTTTAGATGCCAAACGAGCGGAGCGATTAATTGTTTCGTATATTTCGTCTAACTTGCCGTTATTACGAATTTCTTGTAGGAATAAAGCGCGATCGCGTACATCTAATAAATCTTCTAAAGCTCGCTGTGTATACTCTGCATCATCATCACCCAAGATAGCATTTACCAGGTCGTAATCGATGTTCTTCTCGTCTTGTAATAATGTCCGTATACGTTGCAAGAAGAACTCTTGTAAGGCTGTTAGGGGTGATTTTGCATCAGAATGTGCGGAAACAAAATCTGCTGCACCCTGTTCTAATAAATAATTTAGGTTAATATCTAAGTCTGCATCCCAAGTAATGTTGACGATACCATTAGCAGCACGACGCAAAGCAAAGGGATCAGATGATCCCGTGGGAATCATCCCAATACCAAAAATTCCCACTAAAGTATCAAGGCGATCGCTCAAACCTACTACTTGACCATTAAGGGTACTAGGCATCTCATCCTCTGCACCCCTGGGTAAATAGTGTTCAAAAATTCCTTTGGCTACTGTAGGCGACTCCCCACTGACGATCGCATATTTTTCCCCCATCACTCCTTGTAATTCCGGAAATTCATATACCATTTGGGTAACTAGATCGGCTTTGCACAACAAAGCAGTACTTTCAATCTCGTTATGTTGTGCTTCACTAATCTCAAGTTGTTCGGCGATGATTTTGGCAGTATCAATAATGCGATCGACTTTATCCCGCATCGAACCTAATTTTGCTTGAAAAGTAACGTTTTCTAGTTGGGGAAGATAAGTATCTAAATGCTCGTCACAATCTGCCTGATAAAAAAATTGAGCGTCTGCTAGTCTGGCACGAATTACTCTACCGTTACCCTCAGCAATAATTTCTTTTTTGCTCGGATCGCCATTGGAGACGGTAATAAAGTTAGGCAACAAGGTATTGTCACCATTTTCTTGATGCACGGGAAAATAACGCTGATGACTCACCATCACCGTCGTAATTACTTCAGTAGGTAGCTTTAAGAACTCCTCTTCAAACTTGCCCGTAACGGCGGTAGGATATTCAACTAAATTGATAACTTCTTCAAGTAAATCGGGATATATTTGAGCTTTACCCCCCAATTGCTTGGCTTGTGATAAAATTTCGGCAGTAATCTTTTCTTTTCTGGCATTAGAATCGACTTCTACTGATGCCGATCGCATTGTTTCAACATAATCAGTAGCTCTAGCAATACTAATACTATCAGGATGTAATACTCGATGCCCGTTCGTAATGCGATCGCTCTCGATAGTTTCTGTTCCATTAACCAACTTTATTGGTAAAACTTTCTCATCCCACAAAGCTACTAGCCAACGTATGGGACGAGGAAAGCGTAAATCTCCATCACCCCAACGCATAAAGCGTTTACCTTCTAAACCAGTAATCCATTGCGGGCATAATTCTTGCAAAATTTCGGTGGTGTTACGACCTTTAATTTGTTTTTGGATAAAGAGAAATTCACCCTTGGGAGTATCGCGAATCTCAATATCGTCAAGAGTTACACCCTGTTTGCGAACAAAACCCTCTGCTGCTTTAGTCGGTTGTCCGTCTTTATATGCTGCTTTGACGGGAGGTCCTTTGACCTCTTCTTCGCGATCTTCTTGCTGAGTGGGAATATCTCTAATCAATATGGCTAAACGGCGAGGAGTTCCATAATATTCGATGGATGCAGGGGTCAAAAACTCTTCTGATAAACTTGCAGGGACTTTAGTTTTCCATTGTGCGATCGCCTTACTTACAAAGTCTGCGGGTAGTTCCTCTGTACCTACTTCCAGTAAAAAATTAGCCATAAATCAAGATCTTCAGATTGCTACATCGTTTAATCAGGATAGCAGGTATCAATTGACATTTATCATTGAACATTTATCATTTATCGAGTTAAATCTGACCGTTTTCTGTAGCGATCATAGCAAGAGCATCATTTAAAAAAAGGATTGAAGTTAGAAGCATCAATTAGCTTTATCTTCAATCCTTGTTATTTTTGATCGCTGTAGTTATTGATGACTCCTTCAAAGAAAAAATCTTAGAAGGTAAAGGTTGTTCTCAACGCACCAATAAAGATGTTGGCATTGTTATCGCCATCTTGGTTGGGATTAGCTAGCCAAATAACCCCTGGTGTAATCGAAATATTGTCGTTGAGTTGATACTTGTATAAAGCCTCTACATGAAGGGGAATATCTACTGAAATATCCTCGTCTGTATCATCGCCGTTGGCATCAATTGTAGACAAGAAAGGCTCTGCGCCAACAACCACTGCTGCCATGCTACCTTCTTTGAGGATATCTGAGATTACTAATGCTCCAGCAAAGTTAATCATCTCTGCATCACCATCATTATCATCGCCCTCATTGATAATATTTGCAGTTGTATAACCACCCCAACCACGGAGGCTAATTTTTGGAGTAACATCGAACTGAACCTGTGCGCCAAAAGAATTGGTAGCAACTGGGGATTGACCGATAGCAACGTTATTAGCACCACGTAAGTTAGCAGCATTAGTACCTGTACCACCCCACAGGAAAGAACCTCTAAAGTTAGGATCTCCATCTTCAGTCAATCCAGTTTGTTCGCTATCATAACCACGAACATAGGTCAGACCGATTTTTAAAGGTTCAAAAGGTGTTAGCTCAATTTGACCCATAGCAGAAAAGCTACCGCTGAACAAACCATTTTCATCCGTCGGATCTGAGGCTGTAGGAGCAATGTAGCCACCAGAAAGGGCTAAGAAATCAGTTAAGGTTAACTTGGCACCAACACCAGCAGAAGATCCTGCAATACCTTGACGATATAGGGGGTTACGTTCGCCAAAACGAGTTAAAGCACCAGTAGCACCACCACCAGTATTTAAACCAGAATTATAAGTTTCTGCATAGAAATGGTGGGCTGCTAGACTTGCCATAGCAGTTATTTGTAATTTCTCGCCTACGGGGAAACTATAATGAAGACGATCTACTACCACATTATTTCCAGCAGGGCCATCATGGGCGAAACGACCTTCTCTCGTACCAGTTTCGTTTTGAAAAGAGTTTTCAATATTACCAGCAGTTATACGAGTAAATAGCTTATCTTTACCTGTGAAACTACTAACAAAGGTCAGACGTATTTTGTCAGTAAAAGTAATTTCGGAATCTAAGTCTGGATTGTCTTCTAACCCTGCTGCTTGTTCGTCACCAAAAGCATTTGCCAGAGTAAAGGCTACTTCCCCAACTAGTTTAGTAGTGGTTGAGAAGGCACTATCTTCTAGTACTGCTGTCCTGCTTTCTACTTCATCAATTCTGCCTCCTAAAGTAGCTAATTCTGCTTCAAACTCTTGACTTAATCTTTGAACAGTTTCTATATCCTCATCGGAAGTAGCAGTACCAGAAGCGATTAAACGTTCGATCTGATTCAAACAGGAATTTAAACCCGCAGCGAATTCGTAGCGGGAGAGGGGTTGATTTCCACGATAAGTTTGATTGGGAAAACCAGAAATACAGCCATAGCGATCTACTAGGCTACGTAGTGCTTCATAAGCCCAATCTGTAGGGGCTACGTCTCTTAATTGGTCAACGTTAGTTACTTGTCCCATCGCGTCTGGGACAGAATTTAAGCCGCCATCGGTTGAATCGCTCAGATCGGCATAATTACCGATCGCATCTGGATCCAACAGATCTATCTCTTGGGCAGAAACTCCTGTTCCTCCCAAAAATATTCCAGCAGAAACAGTTGCGATTGTTCCTAGCAAAAATGGATGCTTGATTTCAAACGTCATAATTTACACTCACACCTTTTAATAAATCAGGCCAACAGCTAATTTGATCACTGTGGTTGATTTATTTTTGTATGTTGGGCAAGATTTTTTTGTGACTTTCAATACAATTTTTTTTTAGATCATGTAGCTTAAGAATTAAATAAATGCCGATCTTGCAATTATTTTAATAATGGCAAAATCAATCAACTATATAATAGACATAGTTGGAGACTCTATATTCTCTCCTTGAGGAGATTGCCAAACTTTACCATCTAGAGCCATTTGTTCGATCAGACTAGCTAACCGCAAAGCTTTTAAAGCTTGTTCTCCACCCACAGATGGACGTTCGCCACCACGAATACAATTAACAAAATGTTCGATCTCCGCGTAGATAGGTTCGACATTGCTGGTATATACTTTCTCGGTGATGCCATCTTGTTTATAATTAGAGGGTTTTTCGGCGGCAGACTTACCTTGCTGATGGCGATGAATCAGGATTTCGTTTTTCAGAAAATCAGTTTCAATCAAGGAATCTTTGCAGTGTGCAGCCAGACATCTAATTTTGCGATGGGTGACTTTAGAGGCGGTTAGAGTAGCTACCACACCATTGGCAAAACCCAAATTTGCTGTAACGTAATCTAAGTTTTGGGAATTAGCAGATACGCTACCGCTAGAGGTTAATTTGACTACGGTCGAAGCGGATAACTCTAACAATAGATCGATATCATGAATCATTAGATCCAAAACCACCGAAACATCATTGGCGCGATCGCTATAAGGACTCAAACGACGAGCTTCTAATGCCAGAATTTTTTCACTTTGGATTACTTTGCTTAGTTCTCTAAAAGCAGGATTAAATCTTTCGATATGACCTACCTGTAAAATACATCCCGTTTCTGCTGCCAAATTGACTAGAGATTCTGCTTCAGCAATGGAGGCGGCAATCGGCTTTTCAATTAAAATATGAACTCCAGCCTCAAGACATTTAGTTCCTACTTCGTGATGTAGTCTCGTAGGTACAGCAATACAAACTGCATCAACATGGGCTAACAACTCCTCATAGTTTTCATAAAAATGAGTGCGATACTGGCTGGCAATTTCAATACCTCTTGCCAAATTAGAGTCGCAAACCCCTATTAATTCAGTTTCCTTGAGTAAACTAAGAACACGGGCGTGATGTTGCCCCATATTCCCGACGCCAATTACACCCATTTTTAAAGGTTGAGACTGACTTTTGAGATTTTTTTGTGATTGTCTGGGTAAATTAGATTGCACTTCGTTGATAAACTCCTCCACCATATAGATCGCAATTCCTACACTACAGAAGCTAGGTAATCACGTCGCTGCTTAATATTTGCCGATTGCTTGAATCATCCAGATACTATCACAGAGATTTTGTTTTGTTAGTGAGTTAGCAACTTGCCAACTTCACCTTGATTATGAACTATTGTAATGCTGTGTATCTTAATATATCTTCATTGTTTCTGGGAGTAGGCGATCGCATCTTTATACTAAAGCATACCTAAAGGTGACTTGGGGATTGGTGCGCTGGCTAGCAAGACCCCAAGATTTTTTGACTAAGTTTTTGGGTCTAGATCAAGTTTTGGTAATGGCAAATAAAGGGGTTAAATGTTAGTCTTGCCTTGAAAATCAACGTTCTAATTAAGATTTTCTGTGAAATTTAGTATTGTTTACAAGGCAGTGTGTGAGATGAAAATGTCAAAATCCCAAAAGTGCAGTCTGATTTTGTGGGGACTTGCTTGGAGTGCGATCGCCTTAGGTGCAACTCCAACCATAGCTAGGGAAACAGAAACAAATAAAATAGCATCACAGCGAGCTTCTACCAAAGCTCAAGACTTACTACCACCAGGAATTGAGCTATCTAAGTATTTTACCGATCTAGAAACTAGAACTTATCAGCTAGGACAATTAAATCTAGAAAAGTTTTGTCAAGATTTTCCCTACAATTCTAAGTGCCGAGATGCTAATACATCTCCTACAGAATCCAACCCGATAGAGATGGAAACAGAACCAGATTCGATTCCTGTACCAGTGCCACCTCCTGCACCATCAGAAGATATAGAGTCTAGTACTACCAAGCAAAAAAGTGGTTGGGCGATTGTTCCTGAAATCAGTACTTTAGGGCTAGGAGGTCATGTCGTCAGAAGAATTATTCCTCAAGTAAATGCCAGAGTTGGTGTCAACGCCTTTGGTTTAGATTTAGATGGTGCTATTGATACTGATGTTGATTATGAGGCAAATTTAAACTTGTTTAATGTCTCCACCTTGGCAGATATTCATCCTTTCAAAAGCTCTGGTTTCAGAATTAGTACGGGTTTAGTCTTCAGCAATAATAATTTTGATGGTTCGGGAGATCTTTCTCAGCTAGTGATCGATGAACTACAAGACCGAGATGAACTGGATGATGATACTATCGCTCGATTAGAAGAAATTGACAATCTGGCAACTGTAGATGCAGAAGTCGATATTAGTAATAGCGTATCTCCGTACCTAGGAATTGGTGGGGGAAATGCAGTAGCCAAAGGCAAAGGTTTTGGCTTTTGGTGGAACTTGGGTGTAATCTTTAGCGGTATGCCACAGATCGATCTGAGTACAGATGTTGATAGCGATCGCATTCTTGATGAATTAGATGAATCAGGTGACTCAGATGAAGCACAAGAAATCTTAGAAGAAACTCAAGCAGCAGCAGATGAAGCAACTGAAGAACAGGAAGACGATATTCAAGATGCTTTGGATTTTGTCAATATTTATCCCGTTTTATCTTTAGGAATTTCTTATCAATTCTAATAATATTTATTGCCAAATTTAAGATGGAATAATTTTGAAAGCGTTCGGGATAGATCAACATTTATCCTGATTATTGTTATTTGCTCTGTTACAAAATTTTGCAACCTGTAGTAATGCCGATCGCTATTGCCTTAACTTGATAGTTATTACCTATTTGCAATAATAAATTTTCTTTTACATGACTGTTTCTCCCCACAAGAAGGCGAAAGCATTAAAACCAGGTAGCCGTCGTCCCGCTAAAGAGCTTTGTAGTGAATGTGGACTTTGCGATACTTACTACGTTCACTATGTTAAAGAAGCCTGTGCTTTTCTCAATCAACAAATTGCGGAGTTAGAAACAATCGCTCATGGTCGTAGTCGCGACCTAGATAATGAAGATGACTGGTATTTTGGTGTCAGTCAAGAAATGATGGCTGCTCGCAAACAAGTACCCATTGAAGGGGCGCAGTGGACGGGAATTGTCAGCACGATCGCTTGTCAGATGCTAGAACAAAATCTAGTAGAAGGAGTAGTCTGCGTTCAGAATACCCCTGAAGATCGCTTTCAACCCATGCCCGTAATTGCTACCACCCCCCAAGAGGTATTAGCGGCTAAGGTAAACAAGCCCACCCTGTCTCCCAATCTCAATGTACTCGAACAGATCGAACAGTCGGGAATGAAACGCCTGTTGGTAATTGGGGTAGGCTGTCAAATTCAAGCCTTAAGAGCGGTAGAACAAGAATTGGGGCTAGAGAAACTCTATGTATTAGGTACGCCCTGCGTTGATAATGTCAGTCGCCAAGGACTACAAAAGTTTTTGGACACTACTAGCCGATCTCCCGATACCGTTGTGCATTATGAATTTATGCAGGATTTTCGGATTCACTTTAAACATGAAGATGGCTCAATTGAAAAAGTACCTTTCTTTGGTTTGAAAACCAATCAGCTAAAAGATGTGTTTGCTCCTTCGTGTATGAGCTGTTTCGATTATGTAAATTCTCTAGCTGACTTGGTAGTAGGCTATATGGGTGCGCCTTTTGGTTGGCAATGGATCGTAGTGCGCAATGACACTGGTAAAGAAATGTTGGATTTGGTGCGAAACCAATTAGATACTCAGCCCGTCATGTCTCAAGGCGATCGCTCTAATGCAGTGCAGCAGAGTATCCCTGCTTACGATAAGGGCGTTACCTTACCGATGTGGGCCGCCAAAATGATGGGCGTAGTAATCGAACGTATTGGTCCTAAAGGACTAGAGTATGCCCGTTTTTCGATTGATTCCCACTTTACCCGTAACTATCTCTATCTCCAACGCAACTATCCTGAAAAATTAGTATCTCATGTCCCCGAATACGCTAAAAAAATTGTGGGTCAATACAAGTTACCCGAATAAACAATCAAACATCAGGCTTAACAGCAACAAATTCAATATTGGTTGCCAAATATTTGAATGGAGTAAATTCAGTCAAATGTTGGTCGATTGATTCAAATAATCGATACTGAGGATACCTGATATTATTTTTGGGCAACAATTGTCTGTGCCATAAATCGATAACTTCCAAACTACTATCATCTAATAACTGGTGGACTTGAGACTTAGAATAAAGCCTGTCGTGGTAATAGTTGCCCCGAAGGTGAGCCAGGTTTTGCGTCCAAGATAATTTGTAGGGCAAATTAAAACAAAAAAATAGTCCTTGGGGTCGAAGAACTCGATTTATTTCGAGGAGAGATTTAGCATCGTGGGGGACGTGTTCTAACACGCCAAAACTCAAAACTACATCGAGCGATCGCGACTCAAAAGGTAGCTCGTATTCATGGTCAAGTTCCACCACAGCAATCTGGTTTTTATCTATAATTGGTGTCTGTTGACCAAAGCTGGAGTCTGCATCAGGAGAAAGACGATCGCAACTTATTGGTTGTGCTGTTAACTGCTGCAAAAGATAAGAAACATGACCCTTACCACAACCCCAATCTAAGATTTTTAGCTCGGAAATCGATTGCCCAAAATGGTATTCTACTAGCATTTTAACGAATAATGTCAAATACAAATAGATGTTCTGACCAGCGGGATTGATTAAAAAATTGTGGCTATCGTACCCCTGTACGCTTTCAGTTAATTCTGGATCTAGAGCGATCGCCTGGGAAAACACAGTTTTTCTAATCTCGATGTATCGATCTAAATGCTTTTGATTCATCTGTAATCTCGATCTATTAATTTAATTTTTTGTCTAACTAATGAAGAATACTCCCCACAATCAATCTGTAGTAATTATGACGGGAATGCACCGTTCTGGTACTTCTTTGACTGCATCGCTATTACAAGATTCGGGAGTCTTTCTTGGCGATCGCCTAATGGATGCCAATTTTGCCAATTCTCCAGGTTATTTTGAAGATTGGGATTTTGTGGAATTTCATCAAAATGTCTTAGAATCTCAAGATCTTAGTTCTGCTGGATGGACAGAAAATAGGATCATTGAGGTTCAATCAGAGCATTTGTCTCGCGCCCAAGATTTGATTGAAGCCAGAAAAGAGCGAGAAATTTGGGGTTGGAAAGATCCGCGAACTACTTTGTTTTTAGATTTTTGGTTGGGATTAATTCCCGATGCCAAATATGTGTTTGTTTTTCGCTCTCCTTGGCAGGTAGTAGATTCTTTATTTCGTCGAGGAGATCTCGTTTTTCACAGCCAACCCAATCTGGCGATCGAGCAATGGTGCAATTACAATCAGGCAATTATCGATTTTTACCAACGCCACGGGGAACGATGTTTGCTATTAGAAATTAGCGATATAATCGCTCGCCCCAATGAATTAATTGAGCTAATCAATCAAAAGTGGGCTAAAAGTTTGCGATCGCCAAAATCGATTTATGAACAGTCTTTATGGAATAGAGACATTCACAACCGCCAGCGTCAGGTATTAATTACACAGTTTTTTCCTCAGGCGATCGAGATTTATCAACAACTTCAACAACTGGCGGATGGCGATCGCAGTTACTCAAAAGCACCTCAACTGTTCGATCTAGACTGTACAAGGGAAATTTTACAAGATTGGAGCGATTTACAACGAGCTAGATGTAACGAGCGTCAGCTAAAGATAGCCACCATGGAGATTTCTAGATTAAAGAGTCTGGTTGTAGCAATGGAAAGTAGTAAATTTTGGCAGCTAAGACAAAGTTGGTTCGTACTGAAACAAAGACTTAATACCTCCAGTTCTGATGCTATCTATCAAAATTATCTAAATTCTACAGGGCAAGACATAGCTAAAGTTGCAGTTAAGAGTACTAGAAGAGAAATTGCCCCTTCAGATAAATATATTCAAAAGTTAAAACGTAATTTTCCTGCTAAGGAAACTCTAAAAAAAATCGCCAAAGAAATTTCTAATTTGGCTTATCCCTCAGTTATTGATTTTAGAAAACCTGCCCAAAGCAGAAATAGCAAATACCAAAAATGGCTTGATCGACATTATCCTAAACCAAAAGACTTGAGTAAGATTCGCACAGCTACTCTAGCTTTGGATTATCAACCGCTAATTAGCATTATTGTACCGATCTACAATCCTCAAGAAAATTTCTTACGTCAGGCGATTGAATCGGTATTAGAACAGGCATATCCTCACTGGGAATTGTGTTTAGCTGATGATTGTTCGACTCAGCCTTATGTAAAAGAAATTCTCGAAGAATACGCCCAGCAAGATGAACGAATCAAAGTGATCCTGCGAGAAGCTAACGGACATATCTGTCATACTTCTAATGCTGCTTTGGAGATTGCTACGGGGGAATACATCGCTTTATTAGATCACGACGACTTACTCGCTCCTCATGCTTTGGCAAAAGTAGTCGAGTTGCTTAACGAGCATCCTGAAGCAGATTTTATTTATTCTGATGAGGATAAAATAGACGAAAAAAACCTCCACCAAGATCCTTTCTTTAAGCCAGACTGGTGTCCCGATTCCTTTTTGTCGCGAATGTATACTTGCCATTTAGGTATTTATCGGCGATCGCTAGTTAATCAAATTGGTAACTTTCGGCTTGGATTTGAAGGTAGTCAAGACTACGATTTAGTCTTGCGAATCACTGAACAAAGCGATCGTATTTATCATTTACCCGATGTGCTATACCACTGGCGGATTCATCCCGCATCAACCGCAGCGGATACTGAAGTCAAACCCTACACCGTTGATGCAGCCCAAAAAGCGATCGGCGAAGCCCTCACTCGTCGAGGAGAACCAGGATTGGTTAAGCTACACTCTAGTTTGGCGGGAGTTTATACAGTACGTTATCAGATTGGCGATCCTAAATTAGTCAGCATCATTATTCCCACCAAAGATCTAGCAGACACCCTTAATGTTTGCTTGAAGTCTATTTTTGCCAAAACTAGCTATCCCAATTATGAAGTCATCGTCATTGATAATGGCAGCACCGAAGTTAAAACCAAAGAGTGTTTTGCATATTGGCGACAACAACAGCCCAAGCGTTTCAAATGCTATCGCTATGATGTACCGTTTAACTTTTCTCAAATTAATAATTATGCAGTAACTCAGGCTCAGGGAGACTATTTACTATTTCTCAACAACGATACTGAAGTTGTTACCCCAGATTGGCTCGAAGCAATGGTAGAACAGGCGCAACGCCCTTCCATTGGGGCAGTAGGCAGCCTATTATTATATCCCGATGACACTATTCAACATGCGGGGGTAGTGCTAGGTATTGGGGATGTTGCGGGGCATAGTCATAAATATTTTCATGTCTCTCAGCCTGGATATATTTTTCAGATCGCTTCAACCAATAATTATTCAGCGGTGACAGGGGCTTGTTTGATGTGTCGTCAAGAAGTATTTGAAGAAGTTGGTGGTTTTGAAGAGCAACTGGCGATCGCTTTTAATGATGTCGATCTTTGCCTAAAATTCGTCAGCCACGGTTATCGCAATATTTATCTACCTCATGTAGTTCTCTATCACTACGAATCAAAAAGCAGAGGCTACGAAGATACCCCCGCTAAAAAAGTTCGTTTTGCTCAAGAAACAGACTATGTTAAACAAAAATGGCAAAATATTTGCGATCGCGATCCTTGCTACAATCCTAACTTAACTTTAAGTCACGAAGATTATAGTCTTAATGTATAAACTCGAAAGAAAGATTGGTACTAAAATACATTAGTTAGAAAAAGTTTAGGTGTTTGAGGAGATCGAACTATGGCAATTCAACTTCAACAAGCGGTAACGGTAGGCAAATATTTAGTTTCTCAGCGTTTGATGGGACGAAAACGTTTCCCTTTGGTATTAATGCTTGAACCTCTATTTCGTTGCAATTTAGCTTGTTCTGGGTGCGGTAAAATTCAGCATCCCACAGAAATCTTAAAACAAAATCTCACTCCCCAACAGTGCTTTGATGCGGTAGATGAGTGCGGTGCTCCAGTGGTTTCTATTCCTGGGGGAGAGCCGTTATTGCATCCTCAGATTGAGGAAATTGTGCGAGGCTTGGTGCAACGCAAAAAGTTTGTTTATCTTTGTACCAATGGCATTTTATTAGAAAAAAGTCTCAGTAAATTTAAACCTTCTCCTTATTTGACTTTTAGCGTCCACTTGGATGGTTTACAAGAACAACACGACAAATGTGTCGATCGCCCTGGAGTATTTGACAAAGCTATTTCAGCTATCAAAGCAGCTAAACAAAAAGGGTTTCGAGTTACCACCAATACTACTGTATTTGAAGGGGCAGATCCTCAAGAAATGCAAGAGTTTTTTGACTATCTAGAAAGTTTAAATCTAGATGGCATGATGGTGTCTCCTGGCTATAGTTATGATTGGGCTCCCGACCAAGAAAACTTTTTAAAACGAGAACAAACTAAAGCCTTATTTAGAGAAATACTATCTCCTTGGAAATCGGGTCAAAAGAAATGGAATTTTAATCATAATCCTCTATTTTTAGAGTTTTTGATGGGAGATCAAGACTTTGACTGTACTCCTTGGGGTAGCCCCAGTTATAGTGTTTTGGGTTGGCAAAAGCCTTGTTATTTACTTAACGAAGGACATTTTTCTAGCTATAAGGAATTACTCGCTAAGACTGAGTGGAGCAACTATGGTAAGAAAAGCGGGAACCCCGAATGTGTAGACTGCATGGTGCATTGTGGCTATGAGCCTACCGCCGCTGCCGCCGCTATGCAACCAGAGAATATGGGTAAAGCAATTGGAGCTTTGTTTGGAGGTTAATTGTTGCTAAAGCACAGCGATCTTAAATTCTGGATTTATAATCTAGTTCTTTAAAGGTAATTTTGATCTCTGTGCCGCGATCGCTATTCATGGTAATATCTCCTTCTAATTGTTCTACTAATGTGTGAACCAGCTCTAGTCCTAAAGATTCACTAGTATAAAAGTTTTTGTCTTTGGGAAAACCAATACCGTCATCTTCAAATAACAAAGTAAAAGTTTTGGCAGTATTTTTTTGAAAAACTATTTTGATATTCCCGCTATCAGTATTAGGAAAAGCGTGTTCTACTGCATTAGAAATCAATTCATTAATAATCAGACCACAGGGTTGAGTAGTTTCTATATTTAGATATGCTTGCTGAATATCAATAGTTAAATTAATTTCTTTAGTTAGTAAAGAATCTACAAGTCGCTCTGCTAAAGTAACCAAATATTGCTGAAAATTAATTTTAGATAAATCTGTAATCTCCGACGAAGTCTTATTGTGTAACTGTTCGTGAATCAATGCCATTGAAATAATTCGGTTTTGACTATTTCTTAACAGTCTAATAATGTCAAAATTCCTGGTATATTCTTCTTGAGATTCTAACAGAGTTGAGACAATAAAAAGATTGTTTTTAACTCGGTGATGAATTTCTTTTAATAGTAAATTCTTTTCTTGAAGAGATTTTTTTACCTTATCTTCTGCTTGCTGACGTTCAATTATTTCTGCATGTAGCTGTTTTTCTATTTTTTTGCGATTGTTAATTTCTGTTTTAAGGGAATTATTGATTTTTGCCAGACATTCGTTTATTTCTAATAAAGAAACTTCTGCCCCATATTGTTGATTTATTTCTTGCATCAGTAAGTTATTTTTCTGTTCTAACGTTTGACGTAAATCCAGTATCTGCAATTGAAATTGGATTCTTGCCAGTAATTCTGCTTTCTCAAAAGGCTTAGTAATGTAGTCATTTGCTCCTAATTTGAAAGCTTTTACTTTTTTTTCCGTTTCGGATGAAGCGGACATAAATATAATCGGGATTTTACAAGTATCGGAATTTTCTTTCAGTAATTTACAAGTTTCAAAACCATCTAGACGAGGCATCATAGTATCTAAAATGATTAATTCTGGTGCTTGGGTATGAACTTTATCGATAGCATCTAAACCATCTATGGCAGTGATAGTTCTAAAGTTAGCCTGGGATAAAATTCCGCACAACAAATCTAAATTAGAATCGCGATCGTCAACTACTAAAATCTGGGAAGTTGTCTGATTCATAAACTGATGAAACCAAATATTTAATAGTTAATATTTTTTTGGCTTTTAAAAGATAATTAGTAGCTTAGGCTATCTGATTAGTTATCAGATTTTGCTGAGAAACTAACTCGGTAAAACTCTGAACATCTATGGGACGACTAAACAAATAACCTTGAATTTCATCACATCCACATTCTTGTAAATATCCTAGTTCAGCTTCTGTTTCTACTCCTTCTGCGACAACTTTTAATCCTAGTTGATGCGCCATAGAAATGATATTTTTAGTAATAACAGCATTGACGCGATCGCGATTAATATTACGGACAAAACTAGCATCTATTTTTAGAACATCGAAGGGAAACTGTTTCAAATATCCTAAAGATGAATAACCTGTACCAAAATCATCTAAAGCAATTTGAATTCCCAGTTCTTTAATCAAATTTAATCTTTGAATATTCGTTTTGACATTTTCAATTAAAATCGTCTCGGTTAGCTCCACTTCTAAGTGCTGAGGTTTAATTGCTGTATTAAATAAAACTTGGGTTATTTGATGAAATAAATCTGATTGTCTAAACTGAACTCCAGATAAATTCACTCCAACACGGAAAAAGTCTAAACCCATATTATGCCAAAGTTTAATTTGTTTACAAGCACTATCTAGCACCCATGCACCAATTGGTTTGATTAAACCAGTTTCTTCAGCTAGATTAATAAACTTGCCTGCGGAAACTATACCCATAGTAGGATGATTCCAACGTAATAAAGCTTCTGCACCAACAACTAAATTAGTAGTGAGGTTTACTTTTGGTTGGTAATAAAGTTCTAGTTCATTATTATCTAAAGCATGATGTAATTCTCCCTCCATTGTTGAGTTTTCTGCTGCGCAATTTTTTGGGATATTGAAAGCAAAAGTGAAGATCTGACAGCGGTTTCCTCCCTGTTGTTGAGCATATTCTGAAGCTTTTTGGCTACGATCTAATAGTTCTTCAATATTGCTACCATCTGTAGGATAAAAAGTTATGCCAATGCTAGCAGAAATCAATATTTCGCGATCGCCAATCTTAAAAGACTGTCTGAGTTCTCTAAGTATTTCTTGTCCGTAATTCTTAGCAGTTATTTGTTTATCTAAGGGAATTAAAACTAAAAAGTTATGCTCCTTAAGATGAAGCGTAATACCTTCAAAACTACACTTACTAATATAATGAGTAATCCGCTGAGATATTTTTTTAATTATTTTTTCTTTTTGTTCTTGATTAAGACCACTACAAATTTGGCTAAAGCGATCTAAATTGATATTAAAGACTGCAATCAGATTTTGAGCTGGTAATTTATTATTATTAGATACTTCGCCACTATCATTTACTAATGATAATAAATAATCAAAAGAATCTCTTAAAAAAAGTTTATTGGGTAAATTAGTTATATTATTAGTGCAGATATCATTAAAGTAAGAAGAATAGCCATTAATTGTATCTTGCAGGGATTTTCTAATTTTGGATTGTTCTTTATATTTGCTCAGACTCATTTTGACTGTAGCCTGAAGTTCTTTTTCCCTAAATGGTTTAATTATGTAGCCATAAGACCCTGTTTTGGAAGCTCTATCTATAGTACTATCGCTAGCATAAGCGGTTAAAAATATCACAGGAATATCCGTGATTGATTTGATTTGATGGGCAGTTTCAATGCCGTCGATATCCCCTTTGATCGCAATATCCATGAGGATTAAATCAGGAGTATTTTTGCTTACATAATCTATGGCATCTCTACCAGATGAAACTATTTTGGCAATGTTATAGCCTATTTTTTTGAGTTTCTTTGCAGTATTTTTGGCAATGATCAATTCGTCTTCGACAATTACAATGTTAGCTAGATTCATATATTTACCGACTGCTATTTTATTTTCATGTATTATTTTTATCGAAATTTAATTTATTTTTACCTTTATTTTGATAGAACACAAAGGAGCAAAAAAAGTAAAAGCAGAATATTAAAAGAATCTAAAGATAAATACAACTTAGCAACGATAGAAAAAATTGTAAATCGATAATTACTCGATAGAGTAATTGCTGAAAATCATCATTTTTTAGCAACTACAAGTAAATAAAAGGTAATGTAGATTACCTAGACAATAAAAATAGCTCACCAAGATATTTAACATTACGGTAAAAATACATAGATTCCTTTCTTATTAAGATTGCAATTTAATACCTTGTTGTTTTATTAAAGTTTATCAAAAAGCTTTAAGCTTGAAGGGTTTAATACCCCCACTAAACTTTGTTTAGTGGTCTGCAATTAGGAGAGGCTTAATACCACAGAAGGTGGCGCGGTTTCCGTCGACTCCGCACTATCGAAGGTGGCTTACGGCTTATCGCTTATAGCTACGGCTTCGCCGTTTATACTTATCAGCAATCTCAAAATAAATAATTAATCAATCACTAAAAGTCTGCTTAATAATTGGTGTAACCTCTGTTGTTGAGGTTCCAGTAGTTTCAGGGGGTTCAGATATTGTTGAAATAATCGTGTTGGTTTGAGCTGGTGTTTCTTGCTCTGTATTTGCATCTGTATCTGTATCTGTTTGTGCAGCAATAATGGCATCTATTCCTTGTTCTTTAATGCGATCGCTCAATCTTCGCAAGACACCATTAATGAACCTAAATCCATCTTCGTCAGAATATCTTTTGGCTAACTCAACCGACTCATTAATCGCCACTCGTTCGGGGATTTCTAGATAAAGAATCTCTGCTACAGCAATCCGTAAAATATTGCGATCTACTTGGGGTATACGGCTTAATTGCCAAGCTACTAAGACATTCTCTAAAGACTTTCCAATTTCTTCATGGCGATCGTTAACTGTCACGATCAATTCTGTAGCATATTGCCTTACTTGCTCTCTGCTAGTAAGCTGCAAAAATTCGGGAAACTCAACCGCCATACCTAATCGATTGATAGCTGTCTGAGATAAAGCGATCGCTTCTTGTACCATTACCTTAGCAGCAGCCAATTCTGTAGTTTTGGTTTCGCTACTCAAGATGCGCTCTTCACCACGCTTAATCTCAGCTGAAGCAGCCTCTAAGTTGTCTTGTACCTCAATAATTAAAGTACGAATGGCAGCAGAAATCAAATCGTCCAAATCTTTGGCACTAAGCTCGTTTTTTTTCGTTTTAGTTTGACTTATGCTCAACAGAGCTAATTCACGAGCAATACTACGGGGTTGTTTGCGGAGGGCCATTTTTGAAGATGATTTTGAAGACAATGAATAGTTGGAGTATTTGAAGCTTGTATCTAAAGCTTTATCCCAAGCCCGATTATTATACCGTTTAGTTCTAACTAACCTTCATCTTCAATAGAAATAAATCCAGATTTAGAGCTACTCAAAGCATTATCTAACGATTTGTTGTGGCTAGATTTACTTGTTGTCAATGGTGTTTTAATAGCAGGAGATTCAGGACTAACAATACCGCCAGAAATTAATACCTTAAACGCATCTTCAATAGAAATATCAATGTCAATCGCTTCTTCAAGCGGAATGATAGCATACCAACCTGAAGTAGGATTGGGAGTAGTCGGAATAAAGACGCTAATCATTTCTGAGACTAGATGGCTTTGTAGTTGAGGGCTAACTTTTCCCGTGACAAATCCCATTGTCCAGACTCCTTTGCGCGGATATTCTACTAGTACGACTCGTCTAAACTTAGTTTTAGAATCACCTAATAGGGTTTCCAAAATTTGCTTGAGAGTTTTGTATACCGATCCTGCTAGAGGAATAGCCTGAAGAAACTGCTCTCCAAAGTCTAGTAGCCAACGACCAACAATATTCCGCGCCATTAAGCCAATGATCAAAATGCTTAATAAAGGTACTGCTAATCCCACCGAGAAATTAAGCACATTGGTCGTGAAGGGGTCTAATCCATCAAAGGGATTAATTTGCTTCGGTATACGGGTAAATAAATCGATTGCCCATTTAGCTATAGATACAGACAGCCAAATAGTTGTGGCTAATGGAATTACTACCAGTAGTCCAGCAATTAGATCGTTTTTTAAATCTTGCTTTAGGCGTTGCAGCACAGAGCAATTACTCTCCTTACAACTATAATTTTAATCAATTGAAATTTTGTACTTACCTAGTACTTATCTATAAGTTGTAAGTCTTACAAAGAATTGTTGCTATCATTGACTTTTTATTATTAAAGTGCATATACATAATATACCCTATCGTTAGCAATACATTTTACATTTAAAAGGAACGAGTTAACTAAAAATAGAGTGATCAAGACCAGAAAACAAATAAATATACTTAAGTTTCGGCAATTTATCGGGCTAATAGCTTTAAAATCTAGCTAAATATTCAGGCTTTTGACGCAAACAACAGTTTAAAACTATTATGAATCGGATTATCGAAGTTTTACCCGACAAATCCTCGTTAATAGAGCGAGCGCATGCTCTAATTCTCGATCGCATACAATCAGCTTTAAAATCTCAAAGTCGATTTACCATTGCCCTAGCAGGAGGCAGTACCCCCAAACCTCTATATCAAGCTTTAGCCCAAGAGTCTTTACCCTGGTCAAAAATTCATATTTTTTGGGGCGACGAAAGATATGTCCCTGCTAGCGATCCTGATAGCAATCAACGCATGGCAAGAGAGGCTTGGTTAGATAAAATAGATATTCCTCAAGCTAATATTCATGCGATGAATATTAATACGGGAGATCCTCACCAAGATGCAAAGCAACACCAAATAGAATTACAGCAATTTTTCCAAACTTCAGGAGGTGAATTTCCTACCTTCGATCTAATTTTATTGGGCATGGGAGATGATGGACATACTGCATCTTTGTTTCCTCATACAGAGGCTTTAAAAGTCACAGATGAGTGGGTTACAGTAGGCGAGAAAAATGATCAGCCCAGGATTACTTTTACTTTACCTGTAATCAATCAGGCTCGTTGTGTTTTATTTTTAGTAGCGGGAGAAAATAAACGCCCCGCCCTCAAAGAAGTATTCGCCCAACAAGGAGACGCCCAACATTATCCATCGCGATCGATCCAGCCGAAAGGGGAACTGCTGTGGTTATTAGACCAGAGTGCAGGAGCACCAATTAAAGATTGATAATGGCTAATGATCGATCGCGATGGACAACTATATTTTGCTAGCTTATTTTTAAAGCAACCCAACCCAGTAGTATAGTGAGATAAAAAAAATGCGATGTTGCTAGATTGAGATAAGGATGCACTCAATGCAAGCCGCTTCCCATGAGAATACGGAGGAAAGAGAAGAGAGAGTTTTTCACAAACCATTTAGGATTGCTATATGAAGTACGAATTGATAACTTCGATCGCGTATTTTAGATCTAGCAACGTTTTCTTAAACGTCAAAATATTGTATGTCGTTAACAGTGTAATAGTTTAGATTTTAGTTAAGTTTTAAAGTACCTATGATTACTTGCCCCAGTTGCAATCATCAAAATCCAGAAGGATCTCTACAATGCGAAAATTGTTATACTCCTCTGCCAGCTAGCACTAGCTGTCCCAATTGTGGAGCATCTGTACAAACCGATGCTACTTTTTGTGGTCAGTGTGGTTTTAATTTACAGGCGGAAAATCCACCTGCTGCAGCCTCTATTGAAGAAACAGCCATTGGCTCGATGCCCAATGTATCTTTAGAAGAAGTATCTGGTCCTCAAGCAACTTCTATTGCTCAACCAGAGGCAAATATTTTACCTGAAACTTCTATGTCTTCTCCGATTAACAGTCCTTGGGACGATGAGGAAGAAGATCTAACTATTGGACAACCAAGGGCTATGAGCAATATTGAGCCGACGGAAATGATGAATCCTATTCCTGAGACGAATTTGGATTCACCAATGGAAAATGAAGTCTCCAACTTCGTAGAAGAAGCAAATAGACCTTGGTCAGCAGAGTCTCCCGATCTAGATTTGGAGCTAGACAATACTCAAGCTAATTCTCAAGAGCCAGAAAGCACAAATGTTAATCTTGCTCCAGAACCCGAGCCAGTAGTGAATCCTGCGCCTGAACCTCCTCAAGTCTTTACTCCAAACCCCAATTCTGGTACAAGAGGCAATGTTGGCGCAACTCAACTACAGCTTCAGACAGCTAGTTTGCTGCATCTGCAAAGCAATACCAATATTGACTTACCCGATAATGTAGATGTAGTTCATATCGGTAAACCCAATGGTCAAATACCGCCAGATATAGATGTGGCAGGATTTCCTGACTCGGAAGTAGTATCGCGAGTTCATGCGGATATACGGATTGAAGGAGATACTTACTACATGGAAGATACGGGAAGCTCCAACGGCACTTATGTCAATCATGCTCCCCTAGTCAAAGGTAATCGTCATCGGTTACGTCCTGGCGATCGCATTGCTTTGGGAAAAGGAGATTTAGTCACCTTCATTTTTCAACTTGAGTAGCAAATATAATTTTAATGGGCGGAACACCCACAACACACCCACAATGGACTAGCTTCGCGACCGATTGTCTCGCAACGCTAGATCGGTCTGTAGGGTGATGTTCAAATCGTTGTTGGGATCGATGGAAACTAGTTCTACTTCGTTTCCTCCCAACAGCACTCCTGCGATCGCACCAGCACCAGCACCCCCCAAAACTTCTAAAAATTCAATATCGCCAAAAATCTCGGCTAACACCGTAGCAGCAGCAGCACCAATAGCAGCACCCTGAAGAATTTCTCTGGCATTGGCACCTTTTTTCACTGTTTCCGTGCGGGTTACTACCTGAGAAACAGCATTAATGTATTGACTCCGACCATCGGGAAAAACTAGTTCTCGCGCTACAAAAAAAGAACCAGATTCAGCTCGATCGGGTTTAATTTCGCCAATTATTTCGCTACCGTAGGGTATTAAAATATTACGCCGATTATCTTTGACATCTGCAGCTACATACAAGGATAGGGGTACAGTTTCCCCTGGAGTAACTAAGATTTTCTCTTCATCATATTCTACAGGGATGACAAATCCTCGAGGAACAGTATTAGGATCGAGATTCAAATTTCGACTAGGTAGTCTTGATGGGTTATATTGTCGTTCTCTAGACGATCGTTCTGGAAAAAGCTGTGCTTGAGCAGGGTTGATCTTAGCCCAAGGTGTAATAATTGCTGCCAAAGCAGCTAGGGTTGTCACAACAGAAGTGGTTACTTTAGAGCATTTTGCGTTAAACATAACTAGGTAAAAATTATTTTGAGACAAATATTTAGATATGACCCATTGACGCCAAGCCTTGAACCAGAGTTCCAGATTAAGTCCTCTTTCTCGATCGCTCAGTTCTGTTATTTTTTATTAGGGCTGGCGATCATTTGAAGGGATTTCCACGATCTAATCAGTAAAGAGCAAAACTAATCATGCTAGAATCCCGCGTGCGCCCTACAAAACCCCCACGAAAACTAATTAAAAGTCAAGCCAAAACCGTTTTTCGCCAGCATAAAAAAATAGTTTTATTAGTATTGCTCGGTAGCTGTAGCTGGTTGATGTGGCAAGGTTATCAAAATTTGGCAGCTAAACAAAACCAGTCTCAGTTAGCTCCTCTATCTTCGGCAATCTTGCCTCTACGGACTGTTAATCCTACAGCAAGAGAAAATCGTCTACAAACAATTGCTACGGAAAATAAAACTAAAACAGAACTACAAATCAAAGATTTAGCCCGCGCTCGATATCTATTGGGTTCGGATTTAGTTCAACAACAAAAAGGAAAGCTGGCTCTCCCTTATCTTCAAGGATTGGGACAAGATTATCCTTTGCTACGTCCTCAAATTTTATTTAAAATTGCCCAGGCACACCAACAAAATAAAGATGTATGGGCAGCCCAGCGAACTCTTAAATATTTAATCAAGACCTATCCTACCTCGCCGATTGCCGCCAATGCTTTGCTATTGCTAGAAGAAGATCGAGCCAATAATGAAGCAAGACTAATTGAAGATTTTCCCTATCATCCTTTAACCCAAAAAATTGCTCGCCAACGTTTAGCCAAGAATCCTCAACAGTTTAAATTACTACTACTGCTGGCTACCTATAGTCGAGATCAAGACCTAAATTCAATTCGCGATCGCCTGGTTTTAGAATATCCTGCCCAACTGACCCCTAAAAACTGGGAAGCAATTGCTGACGGTTATTGGCGAGAAGAAGAACATCGCAAGGCTGCTGATGCCTATATTTATGCTACTTCTACCCCCCGTAATCTTTATCGTGCTGCTAGAGGTTTTCATCGTAACGGTAATTGGGACACCGCCAAACGAGCTTACCAAAGACTGCTTGATGAATATCATGATTCCCAAGAAGCAGGACAGGCTTTGGTATATATAGCTAATATTTCTAGCGGTGACGAAGCAGTAGTATATCTAGAAAAAGCGATCGCTAAATTTCCCAAAAATGCCCCCGAAGCCTATCTTGCTAAAGCGATCGTCCACGAACGTTTTGATAAAAATTTGGCAGCCGATCAAGCCCGTCAGAAGCTTTTAAATCAGTATAGCGATTCGAGTGCTGCTGCGGCATATCGTTGGAAAATAGCTCAAAAATTGGCAGCCAAAGGTAATACCCAAGATGCTTGGGAATGGATGCAGCCTTTAGTCAAATCCAATCGTACTCTAGAACAAGACTTTGCACCCAAAGCTCTGTATTGGACGGGAAAATGGTCAATAGAAATTGGTAAATTGGTTGCTGGTGAAGCAACTTTTAAAAAAATAATTAAACAATATCCTCAATCATACTGGGCATGGCGAGCAGCAATTATGTTGGGCTGGGAGGTGGGAGATTTTGATAATTTGCGTCCCTTGAGTCCTACTTTAGATTTAAAAACTAGTTACAGCCCGTTACCTATTGGTTCATCAGCCCTCCAAGAACTGTATTTATTGGGTCAAAATCACGATGCTTGGCTAATGTTGCAGTCAGAGATCGAACAGCCCCAACAGCTTTCAGTTAACGAGCAGTTTAGCGAGGGTCTGTTAAGAATTGCGATCGGCGATTACAGCGTAGGAATGCAGGAAATTTGGGATCTCACCAAACGAGAAACACCTGCCGAAATCCGAGAATGGGAAGCTTTACGTCAAACTACTGTTTATTGGCATGGTTTATTTCCTTTTCCTTATCAAGACGAAATTCTCAACAATGCCAGCCAAGAAAAAATCAATCCTCTGTTAACCCTCTCCGTAATGCGTAAAGAATCCACTTTTGACCCCGATATTGATTCGGTAGTTGGTGCAATTGGTTTGATGCAGATTGTCCCTCCTACAGCAAAATGGGTAGCCGAACAAATTCACCTACCTGAATATTCTTTAACCAATCCTGCAGACAATATCAAAATTGGTACTTGGTATCTCAAACACAATCATCATCGATACCAGGATGATTCTTTATATGCGGTAGCTAGCTACAACGCTGGTACGAGCAACGTTAATGCTTGGTTGAATCAATACGATACAGCAGATCGCGATCGCTTTATCGAACAAATCCCCTTCCCCGAAACTAAAGATTATGTCGAAGGGGTATTTGGCAACTATTGGAATTATCTGCGCCTATACAATCCCACAATTCGTCAGAAAGTTAGATCAATAACTGACTACTAGTTACTAATTATTGCTTCATAGCTTTGGACGGTATTACTGAGTAACATTGCTACCGTCATTGGACCAATTCCTCCAGGTACGGGAGTGATATAGCTGGCTACTTGAGAGACTTCATCAAATGCAACATCGCCGACTAATTTAGATTTACCTTCTTTAGCTGGAACTCGATTAATTCCGACATCTACTACTACTGCACCTTCTTTCACCATGTCGCTGGTAATCATTTCTGGTCTACCTACTGCAGCTACTAAAATATCCGCTTGACGACAAACAGCAGCCAAATCTTGTGTGCGAGAATGTGCCATTGTTACTGTAGCGTTTTGCTCTAGCAACATTAAAGCAACTGGTTTTCCTACCAAAATACTCCTACCAATTACCACCACAGTTTTGCCTGAAATAGAAATTTTATATTCTGACAATAGTCTCATTACCCCCGCAGGAGTACAGCTACGCAAACCAAACTCCGATCGCACTAGCTTGCCTAAATTAGTCTGATGTAAACCATCCGCATCTTTGTTAGGATCGATACACCGTAATAATGAAATAGAATCTAAGTGTTCTGGTAATGGTAACTGTACCAAAATTCCATCAACGCGATCGTCTTGGTTTAACTCGGCAATGGCTGTTTCCAACTCTGCCTGAGTTACATCTGCCGCAAAATGCTGCCCCATGCTGGCAATTCCCACCTTTTGACAAGATCGCTCTTTATTGCGAACATATACCGCACTAGCAGGATTATCTCCCACCATTAGTACCGCTAAACCAGGTGGACGACCTATTTTGGGTTCTAATTGGGCAATTTTGGCTTTTAACTCTAACTGAATTTTTTGTGCTAAAGCTTTGCCATCAAGTAGATGAGGAGTTGAAGCAGACATAGGTAATTTAGGAAAATATAAAAAAATAAAAAGTTATGCTGGTGTCGCTAACTGGTAAATCAGAATCAGCAATGTTAATTTCTATATTTAAATTTAAACCAGTTATAAACTCGCTCAAGTATATTAGCCTGTGGGGAATATTGCTGGGTAGTTTAATTGGTTGTGAACCATCAACCACATCGATCGCGCAAATTCCCGCGAAAAAAAGCGGCAAAAATGTTTATATTACGGGTAAAGTCGTTCATATAGCTCCTTTACTCAATAATGCTGCTTATCAAGTAGAAGATGCTACTGGCAAAATTTGGGTAGTAACAGAAAATAAACCTCCCCAACTCGGTCAAAAAGTTAACCTTAAAAGTAAAATTGAATATCAAAGTTTGCCTTTTGCAGGTGGGGATTTAGGCGATTTTTATCTGATTGAATTGGAGCAGTTACCATTGCTAGTCGAGCAAGATAGTTAATTTACCTAGTAAGATTTTGAACAAACTGCAATTAATTAAGTTTTATGAAAGAAAATTTGGTTTCTTCCCAGCAAATACCCGTGGCGATGGCAATAATTCATCAAGAAGGTAAATATTTGATGCAGTTACGAGACGATCTTCTAGAGATTCTTTATCCAGGAGTTTGGGGTCTATTTGGTGGTCATTTAGACTTAGGAGAAGATCCAGAAGCGGGGCTAAAACGAGAATTAATTGAGGAGATTGGTTATCGGGTTGAAGAGTTGAGCGAGTTTCGCTGTTATGGGGATGACAAGATTATGCGCTATATGTATTCTTGCCCATTACTCGTACCTATTGAAGAATTGCAGCTTAATGAAGGTCAGGATTTGGGGCTATTGACTCCCGAAGAGATAGCTCAAGGATTTGGCTATTCTCATCGTTTGGGGGAAAAGCGATCGCTAGGAGATATCCATCGTCATATTATGCTCGATTTTATTCATAGCCAAACACCAACAAGATGATGTGTATAAGATTTGGCAATAGGTACGTGCTGCATAATGCTATACCTACTAATATATAAAAATATTGAAAAATGACTTGGTCTGATATGTAGTGAATTATCAAAATTAGTTCAAGAATCTGCTAAATCTAGCAATCCTAATCAATAGCTAAGGTTTTTTTCAGTAAATTATTAGTAATATCTCACATAGTTTTATTCAAATAAGTAAAACGGTTGTTTTTTGAAAGTGTCAAATAAAGAGCTACTTCTGTTTACCATTAAGAAGTTAGCTCAAACTTTACTATAATCATTAATTAATTAAGTTTAATCTGCTCATGAAATACTCTGATAAACGTTTTGGTTCAATCTTAAATGAATTGAGATCTAACCTGGGCGATCGCGGCTTAACTTCCAAACTATTATTAGCTTTAGTCACCACCTCTGTGTTCGTCTCCCAAAGTAGTTCTCCTGTGACAGCGGCATTAGATGAGAGTCCCAAAACCGTTATTGATGAAGTATGGCAAATCGTTAACAATGAGTTTGTAGACCACGAGTTCAATCACACTGACTGGAAAATTAAGCGACAAGAATTGCTCCACAAAGAATACACGGATGATAAATCTGCCTATAAAGCAATTCGTAACTCTCTAAAAGATTTGGGAGATCCCTACACCCGCTTTCTCGAACCAAAAGAATACGAAGAATTGACCAGCCAAACTTCTGGAGAACTCTCGGGAATTGGGATTCAGCTAGGAATAGATGAAAAAACGAAGAAATTAACTATTTTTGCCCCCATCCCCAACTCTCCCGCCAGCAAAGCTGGATTAAAACCAGGCGATCGCATTACCCGTATCAACGGTAAATCTACCGATTTGATGAGTCTTGAACAGGCATCAGCCCAAATCAAAGGCGAAGTTGGTACAGAAGTAGAGTTGGAAATTCTCCGTCAAGAAAAACCTGTTTTTGATGTTACTATTGCCAGAGCGCAAATCGAACTACCCTCAGTGAGCTACAACCTCAATCAAGAAGAAGGTTCTAGAGTAGGCTATATAAAATTAGACGAATTTAGCTCTCATGCAGCAGAACAAATGCAAAAGGCGATCGAAGATCTTAGCAAACAGCAAGCATCTGGTTTTGTGTTAGATCTTCGAGGTAATCCTGGAGGTTTATTATTTTCTAGCGTCGAAATTGCTCGGATGTGGATGAAAAAAGGAGAGATCGTTCACACCATCGATCGCCAAGGTGGTAATGAGAAGTTCTCAGCCAACGGTAAAGCTCTCACCGATTTACCTTTAGTAGTATTAGTTGATGGTTATTCTGCTAGTGCCAGTGAAATTTTGGCAGGAGCATTAAAAGAAAATCGACGTGCCAAAGTTGTCGGTAGTCGTACCTATGGCAAAGGTACAGTGCAATCAGTCCACGCTTTATCTGATGGTTCTGGTTTGGCGGTTACAATTGCCCGCTACTATCCTCCTAGTGGCATTGATATCAACAAAAAAGGTATTGCTCCTGATATCAAGGTAGATCTCAGTCGCGAACAACAAACTAGTTTAAGCATCAATCCTAATTTGATTGGGACACAAGACGATCCTCAGTATGCTAGGGCAGTAACTATTTTAAAAGGGGAAGCACTCCCTCAGGCTCAAAATACTCCTTCCCAATCTCTAACTAAAAAGCCACTGATGAAATAACTCAAACTCACATTTAGAAGAAGCAGAAGCGAAAAGTCAGCCGTTGGGCTCGCCAAATAGCACCATCGAACAAGCTAACTTATTAATTACCTGATGGGGAACATCGCTAATCATTAACCCGCCTGCTGTGCGTCGACGGAGCGATCGCCATACCACTAAATCGACCATAGCTGTTTCTTTTAAAATAGTCTGGGGTATATTGTGATTAGGAATAATTTTGACTTGAGAATTTACTTGAGGAAAAGCTTTTGATAGCGCATGGGTAAACCTCGACTGTAAGACCTTAATTTCGTCGGTTGCGGTGTGTTCTGGACAGATATGAAGTAGAGTTACCGAACCATTATTACTATCTGCCAACAATTGAGCAAAGCGAATAGTTCTAATGGTTGAGGGTGAAAGGCTCTTAACTGGAACGAGTAAACGTTGAATCTTAGCTGGTTGTTCTAATAAGCGCATGACTGCCACAGGACAATGGGCAGACCACATGACGCTATCAATCAAATTACCAAACAAACGCGATCGCAAACCTATTTGTTCGCTCCAGCCCATTACAATTAAGCTAGCCTGTTTTTCGCGGGCAGTACGCAAGATTCCTGTAGTGACATCTTCAACTATACGTAAAGTTGCTTGCGATCGCACATTAAGTTCTTGACTGATTTGTTCGGCTTGTTCTAGTAACTTTCTACTTTTTTTAACCGCTAAATCTAACTCAAATTCCCGTAGGTGAACCGAAGTTTGAGCAATCGATAGAGGAACAATAATTCCTGATTCGTGACGGGCGAGTAAAGCGGCAATTTCAATTAAATATCTTTCGGTAATCGGGTTGGCAACTGGTACGATAGCCTTAAACTCAGACTGCTTATTTGCCAAGTTTGATTTTGACTCTTCCGACCATAATGAGGTTTGAGTGGCTATATCTTCAGCATAAACTGGTTTTAGCGCATGAAGTTTTGGTGCATATTTACTAGTTAATAAAGGTCCTAATACCGATGTTACTAGCATCAAGACAATGATGGTGTTAAATACTGCTTTGTCAATCAGTCCCACCTCTAGTCCCACCAAAGCTGCTGCTAGAGTTGCTGCTACTTGGGGAATTGAAAGCGACCACATCACCATCGTTTCATCCCAGTTATAGCGATAGAGCAACTTAGCACTGATCGCAGCCAAAAACTTACTAGTGATCAAGCCCAAAACAATGGCAATGGTCAAACCAAGGTTATTAGTTAATGTCTTGACAAAAACTGGTACATCTATCAGCAAACCCATGCCAACAAAGAAGAAGGGAATAAACAGCACGCTACCGACAAATTCCACCTTTTCTTTGACTGGGCTACGCCCTACTACATCATTGACCGCCAAACCTGCTAAAAAAGCTCCTACAATTTGCTCGACGTGAATAATTTGCGCTCCTACTGCAGCTATAAAAATAGCCAACAAAACAAACAAGAACTGGTTACCCTCATCATCTCCCGTACGACGAAAATATTCTTTTCCTACCCAGTCAAAACCAAACAAGACTAATGCCGAATAAATCGCTAACGAACCTAGCTGAATACTGAGACTAAATAAAGAAAATTCTCCACCATGAATTGAGACGCAAATTGCCAAAACTAACAAAGAGCTAATATCAGTAAAGATAGTTGCGCCGATGCTAACAATTACAGCTTCATTTTTGCCTACCCCCATCCGCTGTACGATGGGATAACCCAAGAGAGTATGGGATGCAAACAGCGAGCCAATCAGAATTGAACTATTAAGACCAAAACCAAAAGCAAGACCAATTAATGTTCCCGTTACTAAAGGTAAAAAGAAAGTAGCAAATCCATAACCTAAAGAGCGATTTTTCTTTTGGCGAAACTGTTCGAGGTCAATTTCTAAACCAGCCACAAACATTAAATACAGCTTGCCAATATCTGAGAGTAGTTTAATCGTCTCGCTTTTAGGATTAAGTAGTCCCAAACCACTCGATCCTAAAATTACTCCTGCCAACAACAGTCCAACTAACCCAGGAAGACGAAAACGCTCAAACCACGGAGGGATAACTAAGCTAACAAATAAAAGTATAGTAAAGGCAGCAATGGGAGTATGAAAAATATGAGATATAAATTGTAAAGCTTGAGTCATTAAAGCATTCTCCAAAGCTAGAGGCAAAAAAAGTCACTATGCTTGCACGAGTAATAAGTAATGAGTGTTACTTGTTACTCATTACCCATTACTGCAACCCAACGGGCTTAGTAAGTCATGACTAAAATCGGCAACGCCTTAATATTTAATCGAGTCTTTAGTATCGGTAATAGCAGCGTTTTTAGCTATGTATTCGATGATTTCTCCCGCCACATCAACTTTAGTTGCTTTTTCAATTCCTTCTAAACCAGGGGAGGAATTAACTTCCATGACTACAGGACCATGATTAGAACGTAATAAATCAACCCCTGCTACATTTAACCCCATAGCTTTGGCTGCTTTAATTGCAGCAGCCCTTTCTTCGACGGAAAGGTCAATTTTTTCCGCGTTACCACCCCGATGTAAATTGGAACGAAATTCCCCTTTTGCTCCTTGACGTTTCATGGCAGCAATTACTTTGTCTCCAACTACAAAACAGCGTAAATCTGCTCCTCCTGCCTCTTTGATATATTCCTGTACCAAAATATTGGCATCAAGCCCTCGAAACGCCTCAATTACCGATTTTGCAGCTTGATAAGTTTCGGCTAAAACTACACCAATACCTTGAGTACCCTCCAAAAGTTTAATTACTAGGGGTGCACCGCCTACGGTTTCAATCAAACCATCAATATCTTGGGTAGCATGGGCGAAACCAGTTACGGGTAAACCAACTCCTTCTCTAGCTAGGATTTGCATACAGCGTAGTTTGTCGCGACTACGAGAAATAGCTTGGGATTCATTGGCACTAAATACTCCCATAACTTCAAACTGACGTACTACTGCAGTGCCGTAAAAAGTTCTAGATGCGCCAATGCGAGGAATAATGGCATCAAAATTTTCTAAGGGCGTGCCATTAAACATTACCGTAGGACGACTAGAGGTAATATTCATATAGCAACGCAAATAAGGAATCACGCGCACTTGATGTTCCCTTTCTTCTCCTGCCTCTTTTAATCTTCTAGTAGAGTACAAAGAAGCATCCTGAGACAAAATAGCAATTTTCATTTTTAGGTAATTTTGAATTAAATGTTATCAAAAGATCTGGCAGTCTGCATCTATACTAAGACGCTTATTCTCGGCTATGGATTAACTTTTCTATCTTGACGAAATACGTAGTGTCATCTCAATGAAGATTGCTCTGTAAAAAAGATTTACCAGGATTAATTAAAAAGCGATTTTTAACTGCCTGTCTACCCAAAAGCATCCGAAAACCCATAACATCGCGGTTAGTCAGGGTTAACTCTACTCGCCATTGATATTCTCCCAACTTAGCAGTGGTCATAATTACTGGTCTAATTTGAGAGTGTCCCCCCGAACTAGTTATCTTACGATATTCTAATAATGGGGCTTGGGCGGTAATAGTCCGATTGCGATCGCGTTGCAGGGGATGAACAGCAAACCGAATCATAGTTTGATTTCCTTGCGTAAACTCTTGGCAATTGAAGGCGTGTAAGGCAGATGTTCGCGCTCCTGTATCGATTTTAGCCTTAATAATTTTTACACCTAAATCTGGTAATGCTAGAGTTTCTCGCCAACCAATAATTGATAATTGCGGAGTCTCTTGTTTGGCTTTTCTCATATCGAACAGTTTTGGACAATCTTTAGTGAGACTATCATATCGGTTAAACTTCTGGCATGAATATTAGGACGTATCATTGCTATGTCGATGACACGTCCTAATCTGATATTGTTATTTATAATGATTTGTAAAATGCGATCGCTAGTTTAACTAGCAGATTGCAACTCAGATATTATGGTAAAGTTCAAACTTTTTTGGGTTTTCTTGCTTTTTTTTCGGGATGTTCTACAGGAAAAAGCTTGTAGAGGATCAAGATAATCGAAACAATGAAAGTAAAAGCAATTAGCTGAGAAAATAAGATAGACAACATTGTTGATGGTTCCTGTAATAATTGTAAATTTATGCCCCTATTGCTCGAACCGAATAATCCAGTGACTTGTGCAGCAACTCCATATTGTGCTGTGAACTTTGCTCTGTATAAAACTCGCTCAATTGACTAGCAACATTATCCCAAGTAAACAACTCTTCTACTCTGGCTCTTGAAGCTTGGGCAAAATGCGATCGCTTTTCTGGCTTGGTTGCCAAACGGTAAATTGCTCTACTTAACAAAAAGGAATTTTGCGAGGGGAATAGTAAACCTGTCTCTTCGTGCTGCACCACGTATTTTAAACCTCCCAGATTTGAGGCGATAACTGGTACACCACTTGCCATAGCCTCTATTGCGACTATACCTGAAGGGTTATAATGACTGGGAACAACGCAGACATCAGCAGCAGCATAATAGGTTGCTAGTTCTTTACGGTCTATTTCCTTAACGAAAGTAACAATATTATCAACTCCCAAATCCCAAACCAATTTCTCAATTTTTTTCCTAAAGAGAGGATTGCTAGAGTCAGAATTTTCGATTAAGGTTAGACGAATATTTGCCACGCTATGAAGTTGGGGCTTACTAACTGCCTTAATTAGAGTCTCGACGCCAGAAGTGCGATTAAATTTGCCTACATAAAGAATATTGAAGGTTTCTGGTTCAACATTTAGTTTTTTTCTGGCTTGAGTAGCTGAAACCGAACCAAACAAGTTTGTATCTGTGCCACAGGGAACGATTTCTACATTACCTTTTTTGGAGATTAAGGCTCGAAGATAGTCTCGTTGCTGGGGACAGGTGGCAATGCTGAGATCTGCCATTTCCAAACAAGAACTTTCGATCGCTAGACGAATTTTGCCCATATTAGGCAAATCTTGCTCAAAAGCATATTTAACAGCGCCTAAAGAATGATAAGTATGAATATGCTTTAAAGGTTGAGTCTTTTTCAGTTCCATGCCCACCCAAGCAGAAAGCCAGTAATTAGTATGAATCAAGCGATATTGAAGATGGTTATCTCGTTGAAATTGCTGTAGTTGCTTAAGAAACTCTGGTAAATAGCCGATTAATTTTTGTCGATGGACAAACTCTTGGGCTCCCGCAGTAAGCCGAATAGTCCGACAAGAAGGATTATGTTGTACAATCTCTGCTTGATGAGGACTAGTCTTGCGAGTAAACATATCTACCTGCCAACCCAAGCGAGATAAAGCTTCTCCTAGTTGACGCACATATACATTTTGTGTACCAGTTTCATTTGCAGGATCGCTATGGACAGAAATCAGAGCAATGGTTGAAAGTGATTGCATAGTTCTAAAAGTTTCTCAGAATGGGTAATAAAGATCGACTGAAGTAGGAACTGCCTGGCACCTTCGACAAACGATTCAAATAAATATTATTCGTATCTATATTTCGTAATCTATGGTCTAAAGTTAGCAAGCCGTTCTTTCATCTTCGTGTCATAAAGATGTCAATTTTGACAAACTAGCTAGATCGCTCTGATGTTCTACACTTTAGATTTAATTTAAATCTAAGTACATTAGATATTTATAGTCATTCTGAGTAGAAACCAGATAAACTTTTTTAAAAGTAACGAGTCAATCACGGATACACGAGCGTGCTTTAGCATAACCGCTTCGCCTATAGCAAGTAAGATTCAACCTTACTATTAATACAAAATTACCATCAGGTTGATTAGAATGATCCTAATTCTTTTAGGTTGTCGCAACTGCAACATCTTCTTCGGCTACAGATGAATTTTCCAGACGATCTATGTACACGTTCATTTTGTTTAACTGTACTGCACCAAATACTGTAGCAAAGGCTGTATCGGCTGCATCTCTGCCAGTACCAATCCGCACTAAACCTTCAACTGGCGCAAGACGGGTAGCATCAAATAAATACCATTTATTTCCTAAATAGGCTTCAAAACAGGCGTGAAAATCAGGGGGATCTAACTGCCAAGCATAGGCAGAAATAAATCTAGCAGGAATGTTTAAGGCGCGACAAAAAGCAATACCCAAGTGGGCAAAATCACGACATACTCCTGCTCTTTCCGTCACTGTATCGTAAGCAGAAGTATGGGAATCGCTGCTACCAGAAATATAAGTCACTTTTTCGTAGATCCAGTCACAAATATGTTGTACTCTGGCATAACCAGACGGAGAATCACCAAATTCATCTTGTGCTAGTTTCATAAGGCGATCGCTTTGGCAATAACGAGACGGATATAAGTAATGGATTATGTCCAACGGTATGTCGGCTGGTACAAGTTCTGAAATATCGTTTTGATTATCTGTATAGTGGTGTAAATCTACCGTCGCCTGATAAGAAATTGCTAGTTTGCCTTCTGGTACTACTAAACGCAGATAACTATTTTCTATATACGGAACAATGTATTCCTCTGTTTCAATCTTAGGGTTAATTTTTAAGTTACTATCCAATACCTGCTGATATTCATTGGCGATCGCCCGAATATTAAAAATACAGGTACTCAGACTCGATACATCGTAATCTAGTTCGCAACCAAGCCTAAATTTCATAACCATTGATCATATAGTTTTTTATAGCGTAATTCAATTTAGACGATTGTAGACTCCATAAACTATCTACCAAAAGTATTATTTGTGTTTATTTCTGTGTAAGTACATTGAATGCCAGACATGAACAGTTGTTTGTTTAACCAATCTAGTGCGGTAACATTTTCCTCAATTAGTTAATCCTAATATAAGAACAAACAACTATTTGCGCGATCGCGATCAATTTGGCATTCACAACATTTACTCAATCAATACATTTCGTATTTCAGTAAGGTACAGGGAATTGCACCATTATAGAGTTTGATTCTTTGAGATGTTCTCAAACCTACTTGTTTAGATAGTTTCATACTACCTGTAAAGATATAAGCAGTCCATCCTTTAAATCTCTGTTTAAAGATATCTCCTAGAAGTTTATATAGTTCACCCAATTCTTGTTCGTTACCCAGTCTTATACCATAGGGCGGGTTACAAATTAGTATCCCTCGATCCGCTGGAGGTTCGATGGTAGCAAGTTCTTGACGGGCAAATTTTACGTAGTCTTCCAGTCCAGAATTTTGCGCATTGACAAACGCCTGTCGAATTACTTTAAGGTCGCGATCGCTACCAATAATCGGCACATCAAGCTCGGTTTTTTGCTGATGAGTAGCTTCTTTAATTAGACTTTGCCATAGCTTGTGATCGTAATCTAACCAGGTTTGAAAGCCAAATTCACGATATAGTCCAGGGGCTATATTTAACCCTTTTAAAGCTGCTTCAATCGGCAACGTACCACTGCCGCACATAGGATCGAGGAAGGGTAGCTCTGGCGTCCATTCTGCCATGTCTAATATGGCTGAAGCCAAAGTCTCTTTCATTGGTGCAGCACCGATCGCTGGACGATATCCCCGACGATGTAAACTAGAGCCAGAGCTATCCAAACTCAATATGCAGTGTTTTTGATCAATGTGAGCATTAATTAGTAAATCTGGATTTTCCGTATCGACGCTAGAACGTTTGCCACCCCGACATTTTTGCCAGTCGGTAATAGCGTTTTTAATCTGTAGCGCAGTAAAGTGGGTATGGTTAAGATTTTTGCTTTTTCCCGTACAGGTAACAGCCAAAGTCATATCAGGATTGATATATTCATCCCAATCAAGCTTTTGCACATTGCGATAAAGCTCATCTCCTGTAAAACTTTTGACCCGTGCGATCGGCTTTAAGATCCGAAAGGTAGTTCTCGTCCATAAGTTAGCCTTGTAGAGTAATTTTTGGTCACCCTGAAAATGAATCCCAGTAAAATCGGTACGGACATTTTTTGCCCCAATTTTAATTAACTCTTGTGCAGCGACTTCTTCTAAACCGCGAGATACTGTAGCGAAATAATTGTTCATGTTTTGAATATAAGCTAGCTTTGTCTGAGTAAGGTTTCCAAAGCTGTCAGCCGTAACGCCCTAGCTAATCCTTGAGGATAGCTATTAGCTTCTTGAATATTGTATATGAACAGTACGCTCTTATTACATTCTGCAAGGTTTTTTTACTGGGGTCGTGTAACCAGACTTCTATATTTGTCAGAGAAGAAAAAAAAGATATCTAATATTACTTAGATATCTCTATATTTATCTTGCTTGAAAACTATGCAACTATTTAAACTATTTAATTTTCCTTAATTTGATTAAGCTTGATTAAACATATTCAAAGACTTGATTGTTATGGAGGTCGTGATTATTTAAATGTACATTTTCAAATACGGCAACCCCATCCCAATGACCGTCAGTATATTCGTAAAGATAAGAATTCACATTCCAACTACCTAGCCAATAGTGACCGTCATCATTTAGCTGTACAGTGTCTTGATGAATATTGAGATCTTCGACAATTACACTATCATGCCAATATTGATTGTTGTAAAAACCAGTTTCTGAGTTACCAAGAACAAAAGTATCATGACCAGCACCACCGTTTAGACGATCTTTTTCGTCTAAGCCAGCAGTATGACTGTCTGTACCTTCAATGACGTCATTTCCTGCACCACCATATAAGCTATCTGAACCAGCCCCGCCGCGCAGAATGTCATTGCCATTGCCACCTCTTAATTTATCGTGACCGATAACTTTGTCCGTACCCAATTTATGAGCTAAAGGATCATTACCCACCTCGAAGACTTTAATATTGTCAATGAAACCACCAACTCCATTACTGTGACCCGCAGCGCGGAATTCTAATTGGGTAGTATCGCCGTGACCCCCTTCTACCTCAAAAGTATATGTATTCCAGTTATTTTCGTGACCGCCGTGACCGCTGAGAGTTGTAACGCGATCGCCATTCCACCAGACTTCAATTTTGCTAGGGGATATATATTGACGAGGAGTGTAGTCAACTGATAGCTGATAAGTAACTCCTGCATCAGTATCGATATGTTGTGCCATACCGCTATTGCTATAGCTGTCTAATTCTACCCAAGCATGACCATCAGCAGCAGCACCAAAATGTTTTTCTTGTTCGATAACTTCAATTCCAGAGCCAAAAGTAGTATGCCAGCCAGCAATCGAATTAAACACGCCAGAATTGCCAGGATGCACTGAGTTGTGTTCAAAACTACCGTTGTGGACTAAATTAGAGCCAACTAAACTAGCTTCAGCAACATAGTTATCTCCATAAATTAGGTCATGTCCTGCACCACCTTTAATGATGTCATTACCCGCGCCACCAACAATAGTATCTTTTCCTTGACCGCCATCAAGAGTATCATTTCCTGCATTACCATCAAGAGTGTCATTTCCCGCACCACCCTTGAGGTTGTTATCTTGGGCGTTACCAATAATACTGTCTGCTTGGTTAGTACCAATAACATTAACAAAGTTTTGAACTCTAAAGTTTAAATTTCCGACATGAGGAATGTTTCTAACCGTTAGTCGATGATCGCTGAGATCGACATCAACAGAAACAGGATAATCAGCATGACTGGCATCGATCGCATTTGCTTGACCCGCAGCACCAATAATTGTTTTGATATCTGATAATTTATCTTGTTCGCCATTGCCTTTAAATACCGTACCGCGAGTAGCGAGCGTAATCGGCTGATGTAAATTGCTGTAATCAACAACATCGTGTCCGCCATTACCGATAATAGTATCGTTACCTAAACTTCCTTGGAAAATATCATTTCCATGAGTACCTTGTAAAAAATCGTTATGATTAGTTCCAGATATATATTGAGTCATTAATAACCTGCTTTGATTTTGAGATGATTTTTGAGGTCAAAATCAACTTAAAAGTATGTAATTTAAATATTTTTAACGACTTTATAGATTATTTTTTATCAATAGAAAAGTTATGCTTATTAAGCAAATACTTTCTATTTTTCTATTTGATTTAAGTAAGAGCTTTTAAGTGTTTCTTTAGACCTGAAGTAATATTACACTCAGTAATCTTTAAAAGTACATAGCAGGGTGTTCAAGTTTATTGAATGTTTAAAAATAGTATTTATGTAAAAAAATACTCAGAAAATATAGTGTGTATACTGTATTGGTGATTATTGAACAAACGAAACAAAAAACCAATATAAAGAAACTGAAACATTCAGATTTATAGCAACAAAATTGACATTATTCTGAAGTTAATACAAAGAAGATATCCTAATAGATTTCTGACAAGGAACGTAAGTCAAAATTGAGTCACAAGTCAGAAAATAAATAGTTATTTTGACCGCTTCGCAGTAGTTATTAGTTATTAGCGCACTACGGGTTTAAGTTCCCTTTCATAATCTTCGATTTGAGAGTCCTAATTAACTAGTCGTTCTAATTAATAACCCTGTGTCAGCGAGCATGCCCCTAACTCATGACTGATTATTGAGGAGTAAATTGCTGAGTGGACACGCCAGAAATTAGAGGACATATCTCTTGAGGCTCTAATTTAGCATCGGGTAGATTCATCCAAGCAGCACGATAAGTTTCTAACTCTGTCTTAAACAAAGACATTTGCTCGATTTGAGTTTGAAGCTGCTCGATTTTACGTTCTAAAAGACTTTTGACTAAACTACACGGTTGCTCGTTGCGATCGCGTATATCTAAAATTTGCTTAATCTCTGTCAAACTAAATCCTAACAACTGGGCTTTTTTGATAAACTCTACCTGTTCGATAGCAGATTGACTGTAATAGCGATAGCCATTATCTCCTCTTGTTGCAGGCTGTAATAATCCCAAATTGCTGTAATAGCGTAAAGTACCTACAACTACCCTAGTTTGTTTGGCTAGCTCGCCAATTTTGAGATAAGTCATGTTATTTAAGCAAAATTAAGGCTAATTAATATTCCCAATATTGTGTTGAATTTCTGCCCACTGACGAGGGAATTTATCCTGGGTATAAACTAATAAAGCTTTGTTGAGAAAGAAGATCGCCTGACGCTTGTTGTCTGCAGCATCTCCCTTGACTCGATGACGATAAGCACCACCAAGGTTGTTGTTGAGCATTGCCCAATTGTAAGGGAATTTCTCTAAAGTATGGATTGATAAAGCATTTTGATAGTGTGAGATTGAGCGTTCAATATTACTACTGCGATCGCCTTTGATGCGAGACTGAAAAGCATTACCTAAATTATTTTGTAGCATTGCCCAACGATGGGGGTTTTCCGAGAGAATATAGATTTCTAAAGCTTTTTCTAAATGATCGATCGCGGTTTCAATATTCTCTGCTTTGTCTCCGACAAGGCGGTTGGGGTAAATATCTCCCAAGTTATTGTGACTAGCTGCCCAATCATGAGGATAGTCTTCTAAAGTATGGACGGATAAAGCGCGGTTGTAACACAAAATTGCCTGTTCGATATTTTTACTGCGATCGCCTTCTAGTCTATAGGTATTAGCAATACCTTGATTGCGCTGGATGTTACCCCAAAGATAGGGATACTTTTCTTGAGTAATTACTTCTAAAGCTAGCTGATAAGTAACCAAAGCTTGTTCAATATTTTCTCGACGACTACCGACAACGCGATCTCGATAGGCATTGCCCAGATTAGACTGAATCATTGCCCAATCTTTTGGAAAATTAATTGGTTTGTAGGCTTTGAGGGCAGCTTCATAGGCAACAATTGCCAACTCTATATTGTTTGCTTTGTCTCCTGCGGGATAGCTGCTAATAATATTACCAAAATTAACTAGATCATTAGCGATCGCTCTTTGCTGCTGGGAATTAACCGAAACAATTGTTTCGTTTGCCCAATATTGCAAAATATTAGTAGAGTTGCGATCGAGTTTGCCTTGATTTTGGCGAATAAAACTATAAATTTTGACTGGCTCAACTTTATTAGAAATCTGCTGTAAGAGATTCATCAAAAACTCAAAATATTCTTTACGTTGAGTTGTTGAGGTATTCGCTTTTTCTAATTGGAGTAGCTTTCCTGCCAAATTAATCAAACGCTCTGCAGGCTCTAGTTTCCCTGACTTTCTGAGCTTTTCTCCCATCGACATCAAACAACTAATAAACTCTTGGTTAACTAACTTTTGATTAGCGTTTAGAATATTAATTTCTTGTTCTTTGGGGTTGTTGAGGATTACGTCGATTAATTTAAGGTAAGAATGATCTAATTTACTCATAAAGAAATTTGAATACTATAAGATAATAAATAGCGTAAATCACTATCGAAGATCAATTAGATACACAAAATACTGATAAACTAGTTAGTCAAAAAAATATTTTTTAAGTCAATACCATCTTCAAAATCTACAATTAGGTTATTGGCATCAGGATTGACACCGCTTGAAGATTCTTTGGCAAAACTTATTTCTAATTCGTAGTCTCCCGTACTGCCACCATCATCTTCGCGATGATTGTCATTAGGATCGTATCAATCAATATAGATCTCAAATAGGTTCTATAAAGATATAGCAAAATCGGCACATAATTTCATTTTAGTTGCATAAAATAGTTGAGAATTAGGAAACGGGGAGAGAAGTAGCAACTTATAATTGATAATTAATGAAACGTTTTTATCGCTCGATTTTAATTACAATTGCAATTATTTTAGGTTTGTGGTTAATCTTTGAAGCTACAGCACGATTATTTGCGGAAACACTTTGGTTTGAGGAAGTCGATTATCTGACGGCATTTATTAATCGTCGGATTAGCCAATATGTCTTATGGTTTTTGGTGACAGGCATTTCAGGATTATTTTTAGGAGTTAATCTTTGGTTGGCAAATCGCTGGCAATGGCGATGGCTACCAAAAGATGCCCTCAAGGATACCGCTTCGCATAATTGGTACGATGTCGGTATTCCTTATTTACCTCGCTCAAAGCAGTTAACTGCTTCTCAGGCTGCTCAAATTAGTTTAGATCAAAAATTATCTTCCAGATATTATCCCAACCAAACAACCTATTCTCCTCGTTTAAGATTACCTTTATTATTATTTACTGCGATCGCTTTAGCCATAGCTATAACTTGGCTTTGGTTGTACTATACCGATATCGCTCTAACTGTTTGGCGATCGAGTTACCAATTGCCTAAAATAGCCTTGGAACTATCACCCACTGTCAATATTGGGGAATTCAAGAGCTTGCTCGGAGTTCATTTTAGGCAAATTGTGATTGTAATAGGAGTGATCTGTTTTGTATTAGGAAAACCCCGCACTACTTTAGTTACAATTGCCTCTTTAATCAGTTTAATTTTTGGCTTAATTGCTGCAGGTAATTGGTCGAAAGTGTTGCAGTTTTTCAATCCTTCTAGTTTTAGTTCTGTCGATCCTCAGTTTCAAAAAGATATTGGTTTTTACATCTTTCGTTTACCCCTATGGCAGTTAGTTGAATCGTGGACGATTGGTTTATCTGGTGCGACCTTAATTGCCTGTACCTTATATTATTTATTATCGGGAAATAGTTTATCAGAAGGTCGTTTTCCTGGCTTTTCTAAGGTTCAGTTGCGTCATCTGTCCTTTTTGGGTATGGGCGTGATGCTAAGTTTAGCCTTACGACATTGGCTCAATCGTTTTGATTTACTTTATAGTTCTCGTGGGGTAGTTTATGGGGCGGGATATACCAACATCAAAGTTCAACTACCCATAGAAGTGTGTCTGACGTTCGTGGCGATCGCCAGCGCGCTGTGGTTATTATATAAAGGTTTGACTGGCTATCGCGCCCTCGGCAATAGCGACAACGGGGGTTCCCCCCGCAACGCTTTGCCTCGCAACCTACAAATTCAACAACTCAAATTTAAAAGAATTGTCTTTCTGATCTTGCCCTTTAGCATTTACTTAGCAATCTTTTCTTTAAGTAACGTTTTTAGTGCTACGGTACAGCGGTTAGTAGTGCAACCCAACGAATTAGTCAAAGAAAAGCCTTATATCGAGCGTAGTATTGCCATGACTCGCCAGGCTTTCAACTTAAATGCGATCGAAGCAGAAACCTTTAATCCTCAGGGAGAACTAACTGCCCAAGATATTCAAACCAATGACTCGACAATTGAGAATATTCGTTTGTGGGATACTCGCCCCATTCTGCAAACTAATCGTCAACTCCAGCAAATTCGTCCTTACTATCAGTTTCACGATGCGGATATTGATCGCTATCTTTTGAGTAAAAATGATCCTGTTACCCAAGGGAACAAACAACAGGTAATTATTGCAGCTAGAGAATTAGACTACCGTCAGGTAATTGATATTGCCAAGACTTGGGTCAACGAACATCTAATCTATACCCACGGCTATGGCTTTACCCTTTCTCCTGTCAATCGGGTAGCAGAAGGAGGCTTACCTTATTACTACGTCAAAGATATCGGTACGGGTAGCAGAGAATCGGGAACACTATCAGTCTCCGACGATGTCATTCGCAATAGTATTCCGATTAGCAGACCTCGTATTTACTATGGTGAGTTGACCAATCCCTATATAATGACTTCCACCAAAGTTAGGGAGTTAGATTTTCCTAGTGGAGAAGAAAACGTTTATACCGTCTATGATGGTACGGGGGGAATCAAAATTGGTAATTATTTCCGACGGGTGCTGTTTGCCGAATACCTCAAAGACTGGCAAATGTTGTTTGCCCAAAACTTCACTGCCGATACCAAACTACTATTTAGAAGAAATATCCGCCAACGAGTAAAAGCGATCGCACCTTTTCTTAATTATGACGCAGATCCTTATTTAGTGGCAGCTAAAACCGATAGCCCAGAAGATCTCTATTGGATTATTGATGCTTATACTACGAGCGATCGCTATCCCTATTCCGATCCAGGTAAAAATAATTTTAACTATCTCCGCAATTCAGTCAAGGTAGTAGTAGATGCCTACAATGGCAAGATGGACTTTTATGTTGCTGATGAAGACCCCATTATCCAAACCTGGGAAAAAGTATTTCCTCAATTATTTAAACCACTTTCGGCGATGCCAACACAGTTGCGCCGTCACATCCGCTATCCCGAAGATTTCTTTAGTATTCAGTCAGAAAGATTGCTTACCTATCATATGAGAGATCCCCAGGTATTTTACAATCGTGAAGATCAGTGGCAAATTCCTAAAGAAATCTATGGCACAAAATCTCAGGCAGTAAGACCTTATTATTTGATTATGAAACTGCCTACCGCCAGTCAAGAAGAATTTATTTTACTTCATCCTTATACTCCCGCCAGTCGTCCTAATCTGATTGCTTGGTTAGCAGCTAGATCTGATGGTGCAGAATATGGCAAACTACTACTCTACAAGTTTCCCAAACAAAAGTTAATTTATGGTCCCAACCAAATTGAAGCTTTAATTAATCAAGACCCTGTAATTTCTCAACAAATATCTCTGTGGAATCGCGAAGGATCGCGAGCAATTCAGGGCAATCTGCTAATTATTCCCATCGAACAATCATTATTATATGTCGAACCTTTATATATTGAGGCAGAGGAAAATAGCTTACCTGCCTTAGCCAGAGTGATTGTGATCTATGAAAATCAGATCGTCATGGCAAAAACCTTAGATGAAGGCATCAATGCTATTTTTCAACCCCAAGAAAATTCTGAAACCATCATTCGTCCTGTAGAAGATGTAACACCAGAAGTTCAAGCCAATTAAAACATCTTAATCAACCAATTGAGGAAAAAGCTCGATCCTTAGTAATACATTAGTAAATTGCTAGTTGAAATGTTAAAAAAATCTATCGTAATTACGATAAATTAAATTCCTATGAGTAATTAAACTTATAAAGTCGATCTTGTCACTTTGTTAGTAAATTTCATTGAATTGATATGTCCGATCCTGGTTTAGAAAAGTTATTACATCGATTATCCAGTAACCTTAGCGAAGATAAATTAGTCCAGAGTGTTACCAACAGCATTAGAAATCAACTCAATGTCGATCGCGTTGTCCTATATTATTTTTATTGCAAATGGGAAGGTAGAGTAACCTTTGAATCCCTTAGCTCTAGTCAATACTCAATCTTGGGTTCTACTGGCCCTGATGAATGTTTCAATGGAGAGTATGCTAGTCTGTATCTCAATGGTAGAGTAAGAGCGATCTCCAATATTGCGACAGCGGATATTGCCCCTTGTCATCGAGACTTCTTAAAAGAGATGCAGACACAGGCAAATCTAGTCGTTCCCATATTAACTTCATCAGAACTATGGGGTTTGCTAGTTGCCCATCATTGTCAAAGTCCTTTTGATTGGACAAACGAACACATTGCAACCATGAAATCGGGGGCAAAGAAACTGGCTGATGCTCAGGCTATTAAAGAATATAAATCTTAAAACCAACACCATCAGCATCAATACCAGCTAAAGCATCCAACTCACTCATCGAAAAAGCATCGCCACCAAGACGATCATACTATTGTGTAACCGTCGATTGAGTAACTCGTTGTTTGTTTAACTTGTTACCTTGATAAAAGCTTTTATAGTAAAGCTTGATCGTCTCTTCACAGTGACTTGATACTCTTCCGCCCGGAGATTGCGATCGCAATTGTTGGAGTAATTTGCTTTTAATCTCTTAGTTTGTATGGCTTTGATTTGTTATTTTTTTAAGTAAACATTACTTTTCTCATTAAAAAAGCAATAATACTGGCTGCACAAATAGAAGCCAACTGTCCAGGAAAAGGCTGGAGAGAATAAATTGTTATGCCCTGCATCAAAGAATTTATTTCTGAGCCAAAATCCGTGATGTAATACATTACTGTTAAATAAATGATGCCCATCGTATGAATTACTATTAATCCAGCAAAACAGCTAGCAAGAAGCGTAGAAAATTTGACTCTGGTTTGAAATGCCAACCAACCACAAAGCCAAGCACCAAACACAAAACCTACTAAATAACCGAAATTTGGCTGTAGTAAATAGTCTAAACCACCACCGCGATCGAAGATAGGCAATCCCGCGATGCCTAATAATAGATATGCTACCTGAGATAGCCAAGCTGCATTTTTGCCTCCCAAGCAAGCAGTCAACAATACCGCCCCAACCTGATAACTAACCCCTAAGGTTTGAACCATTGAATCACCGCCAAACCAAGACCAAGGTGCAGCAATACTGTAGGCAGGAATAAAAGTACCGCCAATAGTCAACATCAGACCAATAGTTGCCCAAAGTAAGACTTCAGGAATAGATGGAATATAGGCACGATTTGGCTTATCCAACCTGAGATCTAGCTGATCTCGCAACCATTTATTTTCTTGTTGTAAAGTTTCTAAATTTTGCTGATTCTGTTGTAAAAGCTGCTGCAGGCGATCGATAATTGCTTTTACTGGGCGGGGTGTAACTCCCCATTCATAATCGGTGATGTCCGAGTTTGGCTTGGGTAGTTCTTTCAGGTTAGCCATAGACTGTAGCTATTGAGGGCATTTCCTAGTGTAGCTTTGGATTAAGAAATTGGTTAAATCAAAATAGAAAACTATCGCCTATTGACTCAAAATATAAAAGGAGATGTTCTAAGTTTATGGGCATCTCAAGTTAATAGATATGTTGCAAAGTTCAACTCAAATAATATGTCTTGCTGTAGAATACTAGCGACTACAATAGGACATCAAGCAGAGATGAAATTACAATTAGCTTCATTATTTTCTTGGGTATTTTGTTGTACTACTTTTTGGGTATTCGGTATAGATGCCTTTGGCTAACTTCGGGCATTGCCACAATCGTCTGATTGACTGAATTTTTACTATTGTCATTCTAAATAGAAACTATAGGAAAAGAGCAAAGTTGTTTTTACTTGAAAATAAAAAACAGCCGTTTTTAACTGAAAACGGCTGTAAATAAATTAGCAATCTTTAATTAACTAATTAGTTGTGGGTGCCAAGCGATTAACCGCAGTAAAGTCTTGTCTGGTAGCCATCCAATAAAGAACAGCTAAAGGCAAAACTCCCAACAAAATTCCTAATAAGACAGGAATATAAAATCCTGCTGCCAAACTCAAAACGGCAGCAAAAACGAAGTTAGCTAAATAAATAGCAAGAGGTAGTTTGAGATCGTTAGTAGGCAAAGTTAATGGTTTAATTTTCCACAATAAAGTAGCGACTATCATAAAGACAATTCCAGTACCCATCCATCCCACGAAGTTTTGATAGGGCATACCGAAAAATGCGCCTGGTTGTTCCCATACCCAAAAAGGAATCGGTGCTTGACTCATGGCGGGGTCTAAAACAAAATCCCATGATGTCAAACACAACGAACCACAAACAATTGCACCCAGTTGACAGAACCAATTGTTAATCTCTAATCTTTTTAATCCAGCTAAAGCAATAATATAGGCACTAAAACCTAAATAAAACCAAGATAAAGGAATTGTAAACGGTACTAGACCCGCAATTTTATATCCCAAGCCGCTTAAATAACGATACTCACCAAAGGGAAAACCTGTACTAGTACCCAAAAGTTCGCTACCCAAAGACAGACTAATAGCAGGAACCATGAAACTTAACCAGTGCCACACCCCCAAGGTACGGTAAGCATAAAGCGAAACAGCAGCAGTAGCTAGTAGCATATAGGCTACACCACCGCCAGCCATAGACCAACCGAAAATAGTTGGTCCCCATTCAAACTCGACTAACTTTGCCAAGAAATCTGGATTGGGCAAGACTAAAATAATTCCTGCCAGACCAAATACCATCGCTAAGACATGACTAATTAACAAATAATTCTCGGCACTTGATATGCGCTTCATAAGCTAAACAACAGTTCTCTAAAAAATGAATATCCTTAATTAGTTTACCGAGAAAACTAGGTTCAAAGCTTTAGAGACAAGGATTGAGTTGGCAACATTGTTGGATAAAATTTCATCTAATGACAAAATCAGCGATCAGTAGTTTTACTTAACCTGGGGAAAATTTAAAAAGTTTAACACGACTATCGAAACCAAAGAAGAAGTCATTGAAGTAATAAAGAGGCAATCGACAACAATAATATTCGGTTTTCTAGACAAATAAGTTCGGGCAGAAAACGCTACCAAAAAAGGTAATAAACCACACTTTCAGCCATAAAAAAACTTCACTAATATGATATCAAAGCAAAAAAAACAAATTGCAAATTTATCGGAGAAGTAAGAAAATGGCTATTGTTCGTTACAACCCTTGGTCAGAAATGGACTCTGTACAACGTCAAATTAATCGTGTATTTAATGATATTTTAGCTCCTGCTAGTTTTGCCGAGTTTGGTAACTATTCTAAATATCCTGTTGCCGAATTAATTGAAACTACAGAAAACCTAATTCTTAAGCTAGAAGTTCCTGGAATGCAGCCTAGGGAAATCAATATTGAAGCTACCGCGAAAAGCGTTTCTGTGTGTGGAGAACGCAAGTCCCAAGTCAAGGTAGAAGATACCCAAAAAATTCGTTCTGAGTTCCGCTATGGTAGTTTCACTAGAGTAATTCCTTTACCCGTTCGGATTCAAAATACTGAAATTAAAGCTGAATACACAAACGGTATTTTGAGTTTAACTTTGCCTAAAGCAGATGAGGACAAAAACCAAGTAGTTAAAGTTAGTTTGCTAAATGAAGCCGAACAATAATTACTCGCTCAAAATAAAAGCAAGAACTACTTAATATAAGTTAACTATTTTTGCCAGTCATATATTTAGTATGGCTGGCTTTTTCAATATCCTATTATAACCAATTAAATAGATCTATTTACTTTGATAGATAGTTAATATCTGCTTTTAGATAGAAGAATTTATTTTAAAAAATAGATATTGTATTAACAACTGAACGACGAAATTACTACTTTTTTCTTAAAAGTATATTCAACAAGGTCAAATAGGTTTTAATTGCTTTCAATTGTAAAAGAAAGCTTACACAAATAAATAATTTTAAATTTAGGAGTAACAAATGGGTATTTTAGCTTGGTTAGCATTAGGATTAATAGCAGGAGCTTTAGCAAAATTGATTTATCCTGGTCATCAAGGTGGCGGAATCATTGCCACTATTGGATTAGGTATTTTGGGTGCATTGGTTGGAGGATTTGTCGGTCAAGCACTACTGGGAAGCTCGGGAGCGGCAGCAGCCTCGGCAGGAGCATTATCTATCCCTAGCATCATCTTTGCGATACTTGGTGCAATGTTGTTGATCTTTATTTGGGGTTTGGTAACTCGTCGAGCTGCGTAGCACTAAAGATTACAATCCCTAGTATGAGTCCTAGAATATTGGGCATTCCTTTATAATTACCATACTTAACTTGAGAGATGTTAGTGATAGCATCTCTTTTTTATTTTCTTTTACTGTAACTATTGGTGGCTATTGGTGGCTAGTAGTTTAGCATCGTTTCACACAGTTTCTTCCTGCCTCTTTTGCTGCGTATAAAGCTTTGTCGGCAACACGAATCAAATCGTCCGCTTTGGTACTATCATCAGGAAAACAGCTTATGCCAATTGAAACGCTGACAGACTCAAGGTTTTTACCATCATGCTGTAGCTGTAGCCGATTAATTCGGGAGCGAATTTCTTCAGCACGAACAATAATATTTTCGATAGATGCATCGGGCATGACTAAGATTAATTCTTCTCCACCATAACGACAGACAATGTCATAATGGCGAGTTTCAGATATTAGGTAGTTTGCTACCATTTGCAATACATAATCCCCTACACTGTGACCATAAGTATCATTAAAACGTTTGAAATGATCTATATCTAACATCATTAAACCAACAAATTGTTGCTTGCGATTGGCGCGATCTAGTTCTTTTTCTAGAGATTCTTGTAGATAACGACGATTAAATAAACCAGTTAAAGGATCGCGAAGACTTTGATATCTTAGTTCTTTTTGTAAGGTTAGATTGGCAAAAGACATAGCAATATTTTGAGCTACGGTTTCAGCTAATTCTTGAACCAATTCATTAACTTCATCAGAATTGTCAAAACGCAGGTATAACATACCCAAGGTTTTGCCCTTAGCAATCATCGGTTGACACAAGGTTGAGGTCAAGCAACTTTTATGTTCAGTGTGAGTGCAGTATAGATCGCAAACAGCAGAGTTGACTATATGGGCGTTACTTCTTCGCAATGCCCAACATTGATCAGGTTCAAAATGGTTGCCACTATGAGGTAATCCCCATGCTGCGATCGCATTTAATGAATTATTGCTATTATTTGTTAAATACACTACTCCATGAGTTTGCGGAAATAGTTTGGGTAGCAAATCTGATAATACTGGTTGTGCTTCTTCAATAGCGATACAAGCCTGTAAAAACTCATTCATTTGCCCTAACTTCATTCTTTGCTCGTGCCATGTTTCGAGAGTAGCAACTTTTTCGGCTAGCTGTTGATTGAGTAGGGCATATTTTTGCTGAATTTGCTTAGTTTCACTAATATCTTGGGTAATGCCTAAGATTTGCGTTGGTTTTCCTACTTCATTTCTTTCAAAAACCGTGTCTTTACTATGTAGCCAATGCCATTTGCCAAAACGATCTTTCATCCGATATTCTAATTCTAGATATTTGTCTTGTCCCAAAGTCAAACACTTTTGATGGTGCTGTTCAATCAAATTAAAATCTTCGGGGTGAATCAGTTTATCGAATAGCTGCGCGTTCATTTCTTCAATTTCTTGAGAAGAATAACCCAATATTTCTCCTACAAAGCGATTGGCGTAAACATTATATTTTTTTTCTAGATCGTAAATAGATAAGACATTAGGAGTTAAATTGGCAACCTTTTCCATCAAAATTGCGCTTTCTTTCAAGTCGTGATTGGCTAATCCTAAAGCGGCAGTCCTTTTTAAAACTTGACTTTCTATTTTAGCTTGTAGTTCTAATACTTTCTTTTCAGCGTCTATTTTGTCATTTACTTGTTTAATTAACTGCTGATTCAAATCCGATATTTTTCTAAGTATAGTTGCTTTACGAATAATCCATAAGCTAGCAATTATAATTACAACTAAAAAGAAAAGAGTAATTAAATAATTGATATTAAGACAGTATTCTGGAAATAAGCTGATTATAATTGTAAAATCAAAAATATTACTAATGTTTATTAGATCAAAGCTACTAATTAAACTATACATTCCTCTAATACATTAGACTTTTCGCTCAAACTATATTATTTTTAAATAAATAATATAAGCTAAATACTAATCATTGCAATTTTTTAAATATAGAACAGTATTCAAACAACTTAATTAAAATTATCAACATATTTTGCCATAATTTTATTAGAGATGTGATATATACAAGGTTTAATCTAACACCTGAGTCTTCAAGAGTCGATATGTCCCCAGATATAAGTAAATACCGTTACTAGTTATGATTAAATATTTTACAAACTATCAACTTGTCTATAGTTATTATCTGAGAACGCTTTAAACTTTTATTGCTAGTTTTACTATGTACATTAAGAAAAATAGTTTTATTTCAAAAATCCTTTTTTCTTCTTTTTCTTTTTACCTTTAGATTTATTTTTTTGTACTTGAGCTACTGCAGTTTCAAATAAATCATTGAGATGAAGGGGAACACTAGCGGTAACAGGCAATTTTGGTATAGATGACTTGTGATACTTTAGAAGTAAATCATCTAAATCAGTATCGAGATTAAAGTTACCTTCTTCTGTGTATTCTGACAATAAGATCGCCAAACTTTTAGAGTATTTTTGCTTTAATTGTTGCCAAACATAATAATTAGCTTCAGGCTGTTCTAAATATTTTTTAACTAAAGCTAGTCCTTTCTTTTTTGTTTCAGAATTATTCGAGTCTTTGGCAATCAACAGATCGGTAAAGTTTTTGAAATTAGGTAAAAATATTTGACCCCATTTAGGATCGGAAAATACAGTCACATTTTCTGCCTGCTTGATTTCTGGAGGTAAATCCACTTTAGGCGTTACCATCGATAGCTTATCTCGATTAGCAATGATTTTATCTACAGTTTGGCTATCTACCCCCAAGTCAGCAGCAGTTTCGACAAATTCGGCTTCATCTGTACCCGATTCTGACAAAATCTCAGACAGAGATTTATCACTATCTAGCCCCGCTTCGGCTAATTTGCGATCGCTCATTTGCTGTTGAAGTTCGCCAATTTTCTGATTTAGTTTATATCCAGGCAAGATTAAATTATCGCTGCCAAAATAATCAACAAACTCTTGATGATATACCGCTACAGATTCCCAAGCCTGTTCTAATTGTTCTGGCGCATCGCCATAGAGGAAATCGGGATAATTATCGCGAAATTCTCCAACTGCTACGGCTAACTTAGGCTGACTCAATCTACCTTTAATAACGCGATCGCTAAAGAAAAACCATTGTTCCTGATTGAGTGGTGCAATAATAGTTAAAATGATTTCTCCTGGTTGCCATCTGCTTTTTTCTTTATCTGAAATTGCACTGTGAGCGAGTACTTGATAGGTTTTAGCAGTCAACCAGTTAAACATCTCAAAGCAATCGTCTTGAATGCTTTTAATCTCAAACAAGCCAGGAAAATTATTCTCCCATCGCTCGATCAGTTGCAGATCTTCGGCATCTAGATCTTCGTTCTGTTCTAAAAATAAATCTATGGGAGTTTGATCGCCTACTCTACCATCAGAAACAAATAGGTCAACGTTTAAATTTTGCTGCTTAATGCCATAGCTATTTCTAGTTGCTTTTTCGGCTGCGTAAGTTTCTAAGGCGATCGCCAGATCCCCCTCACTATCATAAACAAAATCTACTAGTTTTTGCTTGAGTTGGATTGCTGTTTCAATATTAGTTGGCATAGTAGTATATTTTATATTTTCGAATTATATTGACAAATTTTTATCATAAAAATTACGCCCAAAGTTTGTTCATCTAAAAAAGATTGAGAAAAAGCGCGTTCAATTATGGAATTTTTGGGATGAATCAGGCGATCGCTCATATTTTTGGAGACAATTAGTATCTAATAAATCAAAGTGCTGTGTAGATACAACAGAACAAATCGGGATCAGTTTGGTTAATATGGGTTGCTTGCCCAATTTTAATTTGTTTACCGCTGCTTTAGTCTCATTCCACCACGAACTGTTGACAAACCATGGTTTTTGAAGTAGGTATTCTGGAGTAAAACTGTCATTTTCAATTAGTAAAAAACTGACTTTATACTGTTGGATAAAAGATTGTAACACGAGAAAATCTTCAGTATATTGAGCCTCCAATAAATCAACAGTTCTTTGTTTGATTCGCTCGAAATAACTGGGATGGTAAGCCATGGCAAATTCAGTCCCTGATAAAATAGAACGTTTAGAGAACGCAGGTATATTATCAATTTCATCACTCAAGGAAGCAACTATAATATCTTTGGGTTGTTCGGCTAGATATTGATAGACTTCGGTTGCCGTACCTATTTTCCAATTTTGAAACCCATAAATAAATATCTGCGGTACAGCAGGAATAATTATTACCGCGATACTAAACAAGGTGACTAAAGTGATCGCTACTTTCTCTAATAAATTGAACTTACTTTTTGAGGTTAAATATTTTTTGCCAAAATCAATTAGAATTGTCAATGCAATTCCCGAAGAAATAGCTAAAATAAAACGCAAAGTATGATAGGTATAACGACTTGGTAAGTGTAAAATAGGTAATAGAAAATGGGCGACAAAAAACATAACCAAAGAAGCCAAAGTTACCTGAGTCAAAATTACAATTTTGTTGGTAGCTGACTTATTGATAGATGATTTGAGAGTTAATAACCACGGCAAAACTACTCCAGACCAAACTATAGTCGGAAACAAAGGCAAACTTGGTCCACTAGTATCGGTAAACCAATATCTATAAAAGCCACCCCCAAAAAAAGCATTTCTGCCATTCAAGTTAAACTCTGGCATTTGCTTCATTTGCGCTACGGTTACGGTAGTGGCTAATTCAGGAGTTTTTTGGGTCATGGGATAAAGTGCGATCGCGCTAACTAATAATCCACATCCCCACCAAACATAGGGCTGCTTTGCTTTAGTAAACTGTAAAATAAATTTACCTTTTAATGTTAATAATCTTAGACTCAAGATAGTCATTTCGATTAAAACAATATGGGGATAAAATAATCCTTGGAGTAGCATTAAAATCAAACAGGCAATAATATTTTTCTTGGCTAAATAATATAAAAAAGCAGCAAATAAAGGATAAATAAATGCTCTAGCAGTTGCCGAAACCAAATCATCGTTAAGCCAAATAAGTTGATTGAAAAATAGACTACTAAGAAATCCAGCTAAAGGAATAGTAAATATTTCTAAAGTAAATAAATATAGATAAATAGTTGTAATCAAAGCTAAGATAGGCGGAAGCATCTTAGCAAGTAACATAGGTTCGATACCAACTTTGGCAAATACAAAATAGAAAAACTTAAATCCAGTAGTTGCCAAACTATAGAAATAATTAGCAATAATATCTTGGGGAAATAATTCAGGATCGATAAAATATTTTTGTAGCCAGACGACGTGCTGTCTGACATCATCTTGAACAAGATATTCATGATTAAAAACAAAACTATAAAAGCAGATACCATAATAAATAGTGGCTAAGATACTTGCTCCTAGCCATAGATAATTAGCCTTTCGGAGATTGTGATTGTTTGCCTGTCCAAAGATGGGGTCTGATTTTTTACTCAAGATACTTTTTACCCATTAAAAAAATTGTCAAACTAGCTGATATCTAGAAGTCTATTCTAGTTAGATAGACATTTAGCATCTTCGATCCATTATTCAAAATAATAAAAACCCATTGGAAAATAAACAGACTACGAGTATAATCAAGTCCTCATTAATCAATTGTCTCTAGCCTTCAAGAAAATCAAATCTAAAATGAAAAAGACTTTATTCTCTCTCGGCTTTCTGGCTTATTGGATCTTCAGTAATTTTACGTTTTCTAACTCTGCTGTGGCTCAGATTACACCTGATGGAACAACCAATACAGATGTCAATTCAGCAGACAACTATAATTTTACGATTGAGAATGGCGATCGCGCTGGAGATAATCTTTTTCATAGTTTTGACCGTTTTTCTGTTCCCAATGAAGGTTCGGCAGTATTTAATAACGTGAGTGAGGTTAGGAATATTTTCTCTAGGGTAACAGGAGGAAATATTTCCAATATTGATGGTTTGCTAGGGGCGAATGGTAATGCCAATTTGTTTTTAATCAATCCTGCGGGGGTTATCTTCGGCGGCGGGGCGCGGTTAGATATTGGCGGTTCGTTTTATAGCGGTAGCGCCGATAGTATCTTGTTTGAAGATGGAGAATTTAGTGCTAGCAATTTTGATAATCCAGTTCTTAGCATTAATGCACCTATCGGCTTTAGCGTGAGAGATAATCCAGGAGATGTAGTAAATCGCTCCAATTTTAATTTGACTACTACCGTGATTGATGGGGAAATTAACCCTAGTTTTGCAGGTGCAGAATTTATAATCCAAGATGCCACGGGGTTAGAAGTTGCCACTGGTAAGACTATTGCTTTAATTGGCGGTAACGTTATTTTAGACAATGCAGGAGCGATTACTGCACCAGGGGGAAATGTAGAACTAGGGGGACTATCTCAAGCAGGAGAGATTAGTATTAATGGAAATGGTAGCCTGACTTTTCCTGAAGCAGTAGCCAAAGGCGATGTTAGTCTAACCCAGCAGTCTAGGGTAAAGGTAGTTGCAGATGGCGGTGGTTCGATTAAAATCGATGCCAGAAATTTTAGCTTAACCGAACAAAGCGAACTATACGGGGGGATTGCTGAGGATGTTGGTTCAGTTGATGCTCAAGCAGGAGACATCGTTGTTAATGCGTCAGAATCAGTTACTATAACTGGCAGTGGTGGAGTTAATAACGATCCTTTTGCTTTAATTTTTAATGACTATGATACTGCTATTCGTAATGTAGTTGGCTTGCGCCCCAATCAAATAGACACCAATCAACCTAACTTGCTGCGAAACCCCAAGTCTGAGAGTACCGCAGTAGGAAATGCTGGTTCGATTATTATTAATAGCGATCGCATCGAACTTAGCGATCGCGGTTCGTTAACAGCTAAAGTATACGGTCAAGGAGATACAGGAAATATTAATATTCAAGGTAATAATATTACCTTGGATGAAGGAGATATTTTAAACCAGGTAATTTCTGGGGCTGGTAATACAGGCAACATTAATCTTGCTAGCAACAATTTAACTTTGTTTGGTTCTCCAGAAAATGTAGATGGAAATTCTTCTTTTATCTTGGCGGATACTCGTAGCCTGGGTAATGCTGGCAATATAAATATCGATGTGGAAAATGAATTTAACATCGAGCAAGTAAGTTTAATTCAAACTCAAGTCTTGGAAGCGGGAGAAGGCAATGCAGGAGATATTAAGATCAATGCCAGAACTTTTAAAGCAGTAGGAGGAGTAATTCAAACCGAAGCTAAAGGAGAAGGTAATCCAGGGGATCTTAATATCGATGTGGTAGGAGACATTAATTTTGATACTGTAACTCTCAATTCTCGATTATCGAGTATTGGAACAGGAAATCGGGGTAATATTACGATTTCGGCTGCTAATTTCCAAATGAATCAAAACTCAGATATTCCTCGACAATCTCTGATTCTAGCAGGTACTAGCGGTCAAGGAAATTCGGGAAATGTTGCGATCGCTGTTGATAATGCGATTAATGTTAGTGATAGTTTTATTGAAGCTAGAGCAGAAAATGATGCAGTAGGTAATGCAGGCAGAATTGATATTACTAGTAATTCTCTCGATTCTACTAATACTTCTTTTAATACCCAAACTTTGGGACAGGGAGATGCAGGAGATATTAAGATTAATGCGACAGAAAGTATCTTTTTGAACAATCAAAGTCGAATTGAAAGTACTGTAGATCAGAGCGATCGCCTTAATAATAGCGCGGTTGGTAATGCGGGAAATATTGAGATTATTACTAATAATTTAGAATTAAATAATAATTCGGGACTGCGTAATATTAGTTTTGCTAGAGGTAATGCAGGAAATATTACCGTTCGGGCTAATGATAGTTTAATTGTGAATAATAACAGTGAATTTAGCAGCGATGTCCGAGACTTTAGTCAAAATCAATTTGATGCTGTAGGAAATGCTGGGACAATTGAGATCTTTGGGGGGCAAATAATCCTGAAAGATAGTTCTAGTTTTCGAGTAGACAGTCAGGGAGATCGAAACGGCGGAGTTATCAATATTAAGAGTAACTCTTTAGAATTAAGCGATCGCGCAACTATTTCGGCAATAGTTACCTCTGGTAGTGGGGGCAATATTAATCTCACCGTTGCCAATACTATTAGTCTACTGAATAATAGCTTAATTTCTGCTGAAGCCTTCAATTTGGCTGATGGAGGCAATATTAACATCGATACTCAGTTTGCGATCGCTTTTCCCAATCAAGTAGAGGGGAATGGTAACGATATTATTGCCAGTGCAGCAGCAGGTAATGGAGGTAATATTACTATCAATGCTGAGTCTCTTCTGGGTACTGTAGAAAGAAGAGCGATCGCCAATAATCGCACTAACGATATTGATGCCAGTTCAGCTTTTGGTTTAGATGGCAATATTGCAATTGATACTATTAATACTAATGCTCTAGAAGGAACAACTGAACTACCGCAAAATATTGTGGAAACAGAACAAACCACTGCCCAAGCCTGTAGTAATTCTAATGATGTTGGGCAAAATACCTTTAGTATCGAAGGAAGAGGTGGTATTAAACCAGAAGCAGGTGCAATCTTAAATTCAGATTCTTTACTAACTAGTAATTCATCAACCCAACACTCCTCACTCACCCCCGTAGCCACTGCTAGTGGAGAAATAATTGCAGCTAGAGGAGTCGCGATCAAACCTAATGGCGATCTCATTTTGACTCCCTATGCCACAAAAGATATTGTGGTTCGTAATTCTGAGTATGTTAATTGTAATTAGTTCTTAAGTAGTAAGAGAATTAGCAATTCGCGATCGCTAAATTCTAGATTGTTACTTGCTCAATTTAGAAAAACTAGAAAAATCATTAAATCTATTTCATAAAGATTGTCAACAAGCACCAATCGCGATATATCTATATAATGATCTCTAATTAATAATTACTCTCAATAATTTGATAATTTCTATGATTTCTGATATTAATTTTGACTTCAGGCGATCGCCCAAAACTAAGCGGTTTCAAGAATTTATTTTCATCGGTGACTCTACCAATAATTCTGTATCCAATGTGACCGAACAATTGCATAATACTGCTAATAATACGATTTTTCAGGCTAATGTAGAAGACTCTCTCAAAATTACAGAAATTGAAACCTCAAAAGAGATTGCGCATCAATTAAAAAATCTCCACATCAAAATTGGAGCGATGGTCAAGTTAATAAATAAGACTGAAAATGGTTCAGTGATTGTCAGCCACGATCATAAGTTAATTGGAATCGGTGCAGAAGTTGCTCATCAAATCGTAGCGATCAAAGTTAGTTAAACAAAACAAAATCATGAAAATCAGCAGCAATATTTTTGAATTACCTGTAGGTTCGGTTGGGATTGTCGCAGGTTATAGTAGAGCTTATGGTGGTTATACAGGTAGCTTAATCTCTAAAGGATTGACTCTGGGTAAGCATTTTGTGCTTTTAGAATCAATTTTAGATCGGGGTACTGTACAAATCATGCTGTCAGAAAAAATAGTGATCCTTTCCAAGCCAGAGGTTAATGCTCTTTGTGTTGATGCTGTAGTAGAAGAAGATTGAAGCTGTGATTTAGTTAATGATTCTAAGATTCTAATTTGCTCGCAGCTTTAAAGAACTAAGTTCGTTTGGCAAATCGTAGTTTAGCCGATCGCGATCGTGGATTTGACCGCTGTTCGTCTCGTTGAGCAACAATCGGTTTTTTAGTAATTACTTGTAATAGTTCGCTACCGCGAAAGCGGTGTTTGACAATCCGATCTTCCAAACTATGAAAGCTAATGATTCCAATAATACCGTCAGGTTTTAGCCAGGTAGGAGCAACCTCGATCAACTTCTCTAATGATTTTAATTCCTGATTAACCTCAATTCGTAATGCTTGAAAAGTACGGGTAGCAGGATGGATTCTACCATGACGATATTTTCCTGGTACGGTAGAAGCGATCGCCGATGCTAAATCGGTGGTAGTGCGAAAAGGGCGTTGCTGCACAATTTTTTTGGCAATACGTCGCGAAAATCTTTCTTCGCCATATTCGTAAATCAAATCCGCCAAAGATACCTCTTTCCAGTGGTTGACTATCTCGGCTGCAGTAATTCCTCCAGAGCGATCCATACGCATATCCAAAGGTGCTTCAGCACGAAAGCTAAAACCTCTTTCGGCTACGTCTAATTGGGGAGAACTTACCCCCAAATCGGCAATAATCCCATCAAATAATTGATTTTCGGGTTGATAATTAGCGAAGTTACCGTGCCAAAATTCCAACTGTTGGGGATAATAGTTTGCCAATCGACTTTTAGCTGCTGCGATCGCGGTTTCGTCCCGATCTATTGCCAGTAGCTTCACGTTTTCTACAGTGTTTAAAATTAGTTCGCTATGTCCTCCACCCCCTGCGGTAGCGTCCAAATATTGACCACCTGCTTTGACCCCTAATCCTGCAATCAATTCCCTACTAAGCACAGAGCGATGAGCAAATGTACCTGTTGTCTGTGCTGTCATAAATTTTCTCTCTAAGATCTTAATTAAATTTTATAACCTAAGTTATGCAAGATACGATCGCGAAGGAAATTTAGGGTTATATTTATAAGTAGGAATTATCAAAAACATCAGCGGATTTATCTCATACATATATGGAAGTTAGCCAACGCCCAGGAAAAGCAGAAGACTCTCCTGGTCATAGGTGGGCAAGCGTTTTAGGAACGGGAGTTGCGGTGATTACCTTGACTCTACCTATTATGATGATTGCGTCATATTCTCCTTTTAGTAGCAATGCCCAACCCATACCCCAAAACATCGATAGACTTCAAGAGATGAGAGTAAATTCCATGAAATAAAGAAACTCCTTCGCTACAGGTTCTTTCTTGTTATTATTACTAGTTTCGCTCTATTTTGGTCAATTTTTTTAGCACGATCTTAAGGCGGTGTTTGCTGAAAGCTCCTTAGAAGTAACAACTAGAAGAGTCATCCATGATTTAGGGTAGTACCTGGTGTGATTCGCATCCCATTAACAAAGTCCCATCCAGACTGAGCGCGTTTCCCCGCCATCTGTACTTTGGTTAATAATAGTAAACCCGAACCTGTTTGTACTAAAGCACCCAAATTCTTGAGGTTTTGCACTATTTCGCCTGGTTTAGCGTCTTGAGACTCTAGATCGAGGTCTTGTGGCAACAAAACTAGATAATCTTCTGGTAGATCGCCAAGGGTCTTCTTAGTAAGAGGTACAGTAGCCAGAACTTTTAGTTTTTTATCTCCTAATTTGGCAGCACAGTTAGGAAAAAAACCTCTGACTTGATTGTGTATTTCCCATGCCGCCCGCGACCAGTCAATCGCAAAGTCAGCCTTCTCGATTAGTCTGGCGTAGGTAGCTAGGGAGTCATTTTGAGGAATAGGGGTAATGGCTTGCTGTTCTAGTTTAAAAAGAGTTTCGATCAGCAACTCTGCTCCCTGCTGGGATAAAGCGATCGCTAAATCAAGAGTATTATCGAGTAAAGAAATATTCGTTTCTGCCTTAAGCAACATATCACCTGTATCCATCCCTCGATCCATCAGCATAGTGGTAATTCCTGTCTGGCGATCGCCATTAACAATACTCCACTGAATTGGTGCAGCACCGCGATATTGAGGTAACAATGAGCCATGAACGTTAATACAGCCCAATTTTGGCATGGATAAAATTTCAGTTGATAAGATTTGTCCATAGGCTACCACCACAAAAGCATCTGCTTGGGTTGCCTGTAATTTATCTATAGTTTCTCGATCTTTTTTGATTCTGGGAGGTTGCCAAACTGGTAAATTGTGTTCTTCAGCTAATTTCTTAACCGCTGAGGGCAAAACCTTATTTCCCCTACCTCTAATTTTGTCTGGCTGTGTCACTACTGCGACTACTTCAATATCGGGATGTTCGATTAGTTTGGCTAAAGTAGTAACGGCAAATTGAGGAGTACCAAAAAAGACGATTTTCATATATGACGTTCGATGTTATAAGCTACAAGCTTTTTGATTTTTATGATCTCCCAACTAGATTACTATCAGACTTTAAGGCAAAATCTGAGAGGATATAACCAGTAACTCTTGGTGGGCAACAGATATATATAATAAACGATCGCTCGTGTTGTTTCCTTTGCTCACCCTACATTTGATAATTGATAACTAAAATATGATTTCTCAATGGGATTCTTTTCTAAAAAACTTAGGTGAATGGCATGGTTCATTTACTCGGATGTCACCTCAAGGAGAAGAAGTAGCAGATACCCCAACTTTGGTTACTCTAGAAGGATTAAACGATAATAAGAATGTACACCAGGTAGTGCGCTACTTACCTCCGGATGAACCTTCTCGCGATGTGGTAGTAGATTACGATCACCTCAATCGTAGTATTATTTTCTTTCCTAATGGTGCTTTTTCTCAGGGAAGTATGCAATGGGGACCATATAGTACCTTTGGTGGTGAATTTGGCTTAATCGATAATGACTTTGGCGATGGTACTCGTCGCTTACGGATGGTGGAGTTATTCAGTAGTTCTGCAAAATTAGAGCGAGTAGTCTTAATTAGGGAAAAGCTACCCCATAGTAATATCTCAGAAAGACCAGTCCTGACGGTAGATAGTTTATTGGGAGAATGGCAGGGAGAAGCTATTACTATGTATGCCGATCTTAGAAAAGAAACCACTTTTTCTAGTCATCTAAAAATAACTAAACCAGACGATAATCATATCGAGCAAAAATTGTCTTTTGGAGAAAGAAGTATTAGTTCAGTTGCCAGGATAGAAGGCTCTAGATTGTTGTTTGAAAATAGTCCTTTACCTAGCCAGATTATGTTATTACCCGATGGTGCATCCTGTAATTGTCCGATAGAAGTCAAACTAGGACAAAATTTTGTTTTAGAAATGGGATGGTTGTTACAACCTAATATTAGACAAAGAATTATGCGTAGCTTTAACGAAAAGGGCAACTGGGTTAGCTGCACTTTGGTCACAGAAAGAAAAATTGCCTAGAAACAACGAGCGCTTTGTATGTCATCTTAAAAACAGGAGTAAGAATAGTCAATGAGATGAGACGATGTCAGATCAAAAAAAGATTGTAGTAATAGGTGCAGGATGGGCAGGTTTGGGCGCAACTGCTCATTTAGCCCAACAAGGATACGACGTTACTTTATTAGAAGCTGCACCCTATCCTGGTGGCTTAGTTGCAGGTTGGAGAACAGCCAAAGGGCGATCAGTTGAAGGTGGTATTCATGGTTTTTGGTATCCCTACCGCAACATTTTTAATTTAGTCAAACAACTCAACCTCGATCCCTTTACTCGTTTTACTCGTTCGTCTCAATATTCTCCTGCTGGCTTGGAAGTAGAGTCGCCCATCTTTCAAAATGAACCCCGTTTGCCTTCTCCCTTGGGTACTTTTATTTATACTCGTTTTAAACGACTGCCATTGAGCGATCGCCTTTCTGCCTTACCCTTACTATATGCGGTGGTCGATTTTGATAATTCTGATCAAGCTTGGCAACGTTACGATAAAGTCACAGCTAGAGAATTATTCAAGCAGTTTGGGGTGTCCGAAAGATTGTATAAAGAATCTTTTGAACCCATGCTGTTGGTGGGGTTATTTGCTCCAGGAGAACAGTGTTCTGCTGCTGCTGCTTTGGGGATGCTATATTATTTTATTTTGGCTCATCAACCAGATTTTGATGTAGTTTGGTGTAGCGGAACAGTTGGAGAAAAGATCTTTAAACCCTGGATCAAAAGTATTGAACAAGCAGGGGGCAAAGTTTTAACCAATAAGCGAGTCAGCGATATTGTCATTGACAATACGGGTAAAACTACTGGCGTGATGTGCGGTGATGAGTTTTTTGCTGCCGATGCGGTTATATCTAGTGTTAGCGTTAGTGGCATCAAGAAAATAGTGTCTAGTAGCAGTACCTTAAATAATTACGCTCAATTCCGTAATTTGTCTAATCTCAAAGGTATTGATGTCTTGGCTACTCGCCTCTGGTTTGATCGCAGTATTAATATTCCCCTGCCTTCCAATGCCTGTTTTGGTTTTGATCGCACTACTGGTTGGACATTTTTCGATCTTAACGATCTGCACGATGAATATCAAAACGAACCTAATACCGTAGTAGAAGCTGATTTTTATCACGCCAATCAACTGTTGCCGATGAGTGATACCCAAATTATTGCTAAAGTACGTGCCGATTTAGCTACCTGTATACCCGCTTTTGCTGATGCCCAAGTAATAGACAGCAGCGTTATCCGCGTCAAAGAAGGCGTAACGCATTTTTTCCCTGGTAGCTATCAAAATTTACTCCAGGCTAAAACCGATATTCCCAATCTATTTATGAGTGGCGATTGGATTGTAACTCGACATGGTTCTTGGTCGCAAGAGAAGGCTTACGTTACTGGTTTAGAAGCAGCTAACTTAGTTGTCGAGCAATTTGGCATAGGTGCAAAGGCGAATATCATACCGATAGAACCAGACGAACCTCATATTCAGTTTGCCCGAATTCTGAACAAAACTGCGCGGGATTTGACTCAGATTTTTCCTCGCTATTGGTTGCCGTAATAATTAATCAAAAACAATATTATTGTTGTGTAAAATTCTAATTTTTAAAGATCTTGAAAAGTAGGAGGATATTTTATTTTCCCTTGATATCCTAAATTATCGATAGCTAAAAACTTAACCATAAAATATTCATCGGGGACATCAAAAGGTGATTGAATATCGTAATCGATCGCAGGTTTGAATCCAAAGCGAGTATAAAATTTAGGATCTCCTAGAACAACAACCATCGGTGCAGTTGTTTCTTTGGCTATGTCTAAACCTATTTTAATTAGCGCGCTTCCTATTCCCTGATTTTGATATTCTGGTAATACTGCTACTGGTGCTAAAGCTAAAACTTGGGTAGTTTTTTTATTAACTAAATCTATATAACTAAACAGAATATGTCCGACAATTTTATTATTTAATTCAGCTACTAAAGATAGTTCGGGAATAAAGTGACACCTTCGGTTAGCTTCGCGATCGCTTTTTCTGATTTTCTCAATTAATTTAGCTTCATTTTCTTGCCCGAACGCCAAATTATTAACTTTGGCTATCTCGGAATAATCTACAATTTCTTCTGGGCGTATTGTTATATTATTCATCATTAAGTTATTGCGATCGCTCCAGGGGCTCGGAATGGGTAAAAGCCTTGGCAATTAGATCGCTCATTTGCTTGAGCGAATCTAAATTAAAAATCTCGTAACTTAATGTTTCAGTTTCATTGATCCTCATGAATCCGTTCTGATAATCTTCCATCTTTAATTTAGTTTAGTCTTAAAATTCTTTGCCTTGAAAAAACCAGAGATTGCCATTCAGAAAAATCTCTACCTCTCGGAACTGGGGTTAGAGCCTGCCCCTTTAGGGGTACTTTGCTCTCTAATATAGCTTTCGATAGCGTCAATCGGCGCACCGCCACAGCTAATTGCAAAATAACTAGGACTCCATAGTGATTTATATTTTCTTAGCTGAGGATAATTTTTTCTTAGCATACGACTAGAGACACCTTTGAGGGCATTGACCATCTGAGATACCGATAACTTAGGCGGGATCTCAACTAGCAAATGTACGTGATCTGTCTCCCCCTCCATTTCCAGAATCTTAAAGTTCATTTTTTTAGCAACGCCACCCATAATAGTTTTCATCGAATCTAAAATTTCTTTAGTAAACAGCTTCTTTCGATATTTAACCACGAAAACCAAATGCAAATTTATCTTTGAAATGCTTGATTTTTCTCGCCTGTATATATCTTTTTTCATCTCAAACCAAGTGATGTATAATTAAAAATGTAGCACGGGTCGAGTGATATGAAGACATACAAATTTAAACTCTATCAAAACAAAAGGAACAGGTATCTAAAGCGAACCATCAATGCTGCTGCTAGTATTTGGAATCACTGTATTGCTCTCCACAAGCGATACCATTCAATATTTGGTAAGCATCTAAATAAGTTTCAGTTGATGAAGCATATAGCTAAATTACGTAACAAGAAAAGTTATTGGAAGCTAGTAGATGCACAAGCAGTTCAAGATATTAGCGACAGAATTGACAAGAGCTATAAATTGTTTTTTAAGCATCATAAAACAGGTGTTAGACCACCATCTTTTTGTAAGAGTAAAAAGTATAAATCATTCACTTTAAAACAAACTGGCTATAAGTTGTTTGGTAGCAAGGTAAGAATCGGTAAAAGGATTTACGGGTATCACAAATCGAGAGAGATAAAGGGAAAAATCAAGACGGTTACTGTTAAGCGAGTTCCGACTGGAGATATGTATATCTTCATCGTGACTGATGCTCAAAGTGAATCAATCGGAGTGGTGACAGGTAAAGTTGCAGGCTTTGATTTCGGCTTAAAAACCTTTTTAACCAACTCAAACGGTAATAATATTCAATCACCTTTATTTTTGCTAAAAGCTAGAAAACAACTGCGTAAATTATCTCAGCAATTATCATCTAAGAAATTAGGTAGTAATAATTGGAATAAAGCCAGAATAAGACTTGTTAGATTGCACTCCTGTATTGCTAACAAGAGGCGTAATTGGTTCTGGGAACTATCTCACAAACTATGCGACACCTATGATGTAATGTGCTTTGAGACGTTAAATCTCAGAGGGATGCAGCGATTATGGGGTAGAAAGATCAGCGACTTGGCTTTTGGTAATTTCTTAGAAATACTGCAAACTGTGGCTGCAATGAAAGGTAAATCAGTTGTCTTTGTTGGGAAATGGTTTGCTAGCTCAAAGCTATGCAGCGAGTGCGGTTATAAACATAGGAAGCTCCAGCTAAGAGATCGTGTTTGGGATTGCTCTAGCTGTAATACACGCCATAATCGAGACAAAAACGCCTCAATCAATATTCAAAGAGAAGGGGCATCTTCTCTTAACCTAGACACCGTAAGACAACCACTGGTTGCTAGTGTTGTTTGAAGTTAGAATCCTAGTCCTTTAGGTCTAGGAGTATGTCAAAATTACTCTGTTGATAAATACGTGACATCTGAGTTCTGTTATCCCTATGCTAGATGGTTAAGATAAATGGGATAATTCAAATCTACAACCATCATGTCAATTTTTGCCTTCTTGTCGCTTAAGCCAATTAACGACCCTGTTGCGGTGTTTCTGCTTATTTTGGCGATTATGTTGGTTGCTCCTTTGCTGTTCGAGCAATTACGGCTTCCTGGTATTGTTGGCTTGATTTTGGCTGGTGTTGTCGTTGGCCCTGAAGGTTTAGGATTATTAGAGAGAGACGAGAATATTATCCTTCTAGGTACGGTTGGCTTACTATTTTTGATGTTTATGGCGGGGTTAGAAACTAGCCTCGATGACTTTAAAGAAAATGGCGATAAGGCAGTTGTTTTTGGTTTAGCTACTTTTATTGCGCCGATGATTTTGGGTACTGCTGCGATGATGGCGTTGGGCTATGGTTTTTTAGCTGCAGTGTTAGTTGCTTCTTGTTTTGCATCCCATACTTTGTTAGCTTTACCCGTACTCAACAAGCTGGGTATTATGCGCGTACCTGCGGTGAATATTACGTTAGGCGCGACCTTGATCACTAATGTGATCGCCCTGTTAGTTTTGGCAGTGGTAGTTAAAGCTGATGGGGGGAACTTAACTATTGGCTTTTGGTTGTTTCTAATTCCGGCACTAACTATTTATACTTTTGCTACTTTATGGGGTGTACCTATAATTGGACGCTGGTTTTTTCGCAAGTTTGGACATGATGAAAGTGCAGAATTTATTTTTGTCTTAGCGACTTTATTTATCGTCTCCTATGTAGCTAGTTTAATTGAGGTTGAGCCGATCATTGGTGCGTTTTTGGCAGGAATTGCCTTGACTCCTTTAATTCCTCAACTAAGCCCCTTAATGAATCGGATTCAGTTTATTGGCAATACTTTGTTTGTACCATTTTTCCTAATCTCAGTAGGGATGCTAATCGATCCTTTGATTTTGATCCGCGAACCCAAATCATTATTAATCGCTGCGGTGATGATTATTGCTGAGTTAATCAGTAAGTTTGTGGCTGCCTGGGCTACAGGGAAATGGTTAGGTTACAAATTTGAGAGCGTGATGGTGATGTTTGGTCTAACTATTGCCCAAGCTGCCTCTACTCTGGCTGCTGCTACGGTCGCTTATGAAATTGAATTAATCGATCGCACTACGGTAAACGGAATTGTGGCATTGATTCTCTTTACCTGTATTGTTTCTCCTCTAATTACCGAAAAATGGGGACAAAACGTTAATCCCACCACTTCTAGCACCAGTACTTTACCCGATACCGCTTGTCTTCTTGCACAGAGAGTATTAGTTCCTGTAGCTAACCCTAGCAATGAAAACAATCTCCTAAATTTAGCTCTAATTCTTTCTCAAGCAGTTGATGGTACACTTTTACCTCTCCATGTATTGTGCGATCGCACTTCTCTCGTCAATGCAGAAGCTATTAGTCAGCAGGTACAATTATTAGCAGCAGCAGAAGAAATAGCTCATAGTGCTAATGCGATCGTAGAAACTATTGGTAAGGTAGATGATACAGTCGATCGCGGTATAGTCAGGGCAGCTATAGAACGTCAAGCTAGTTTAATTGTCTGTGGCTGGAAAGGCTTTTCGAGTTATCAAGAAAACTTATTTGGTGGTGTAATTGATAATGTAGCAGCTAAAGCTATAATCCCCGTATTGATTGCTCGTTTTACCCAACCAATCGCGAATACTGCTCGTATTTTTCTGGCTGTCACTAAAAAGCAGGCTTTGTCACCCGAATTTAGCTCAACTCTTGATGTAGCTAAAGTTTTGGCTTCGGAGTTAAAAGCAGGTTTACAAGTTTCCATTGTACTCAGCACAAAACAGACTGAACTATCTACAGTTGAACTGGGCGAACTTACTCAAGATGTTTTTATTGGTCAGCTAAAGGGCAAGTTTGTCAGACAAGTATGTGGCAAAATTCATCGCAACGATCTAGTAATCTTAGCAACTAACACATCAAATCAAAGAACTAATAGTAAATCCGCTGTGGGAAAACTAGCAGAAGCAGTCGCGCGATCGCAATCTACTACTTCTGTTTTGGTAATTCACTTTCCTAATCACTAATTATCGATCTATAAAACTAAGTTTATAATAATTCAATCGCTCAACAATATATGGAGGTTAATTTGTACGGCGCAAATCCTCAAGATAAACATCCGATGCCTGGATTTCCTCAAATTTGTTTTATTAAAAATACAGTAACTAATCCCAAAATTATTATTGGCGACTATACATATTATGACGATCCAGAAGATTCAGAAAACTTTGAAAGAAATGTTCTCTACCATTATTCTTTCAGCAAAGACAAGTTAATTATCGGTAAGTTTTGTGCTTTAGCTAGAGGCATAAAATTTATTATGAATGGTGCTAATCACAAAATATCTGGCTTTTCTACTTATCCCTTTCAAATATTCGGTAATGGTTGGGAAAAAGTAACGCCACAAGAAAACGAATTACCTTTCAAGGGCGATACGATAGTTGGCAATGATGTTTGGATTGGATATGAATCTATTATCATGCCTGGAGTGAAGATTGGTGATGGTGCAATTATTGCTGCTAAATCTGTTGTGGTTAATGATGTGTCTCCTTATGCCATAGTCGGTGGAAATCCAGCCAAGATAATCAAACAGAGGTTCGGCGATGAAACAATCAAAAAACTATTAGCAATTGCTTGGTGGGATTGGGATATCAAAAAAATATCAGTCAATCTAGAAAAAATTGTTGCTGGTAATATTGACGAACTTTCATCTATTTAAGACAATCTTTGAATACATTTTCGCATATGGCGTTAAACTAGGCTGGTTAATTAACCCCAATGAAAGACAAGTTGGTAATAAATAACCCTGATAATTTATCTAGTGAAGACATGGTATCAGGATTAACCATCGAGCTAAAAGATATTTTTAACTCACTTTTGCTGTTAACTGTTAACTGTTCACTGTCAAAGGCTTGGTCTAGCACTATTAGAATTGCTAGTAGCTCGATTTAAGTGATCTTTTGCAGGTTGACAAGTAGGGTCTAGACTAATCGCCACACGGTAGTTTTTGATTGCGCTATTAAAATCACCTAAAGTTTCTTGTAGCTGTCCTAAAAAATCGAAGGCATCGGGTTTAGCAGGATCGCAACCAATTGCTTTTTTTGCTTGAGCGATCGCATTATTAAAATCTCGTTTTCTAGCGAAGTTTCTGGCAGCTTTTAAACTAGCTTTGTATTCGGATATTGATTCTGTTTTAGTTGATTCTGTTTCTAAAACATTGTAAACCAAATTTCTTAATTCTTTGGGAGTAAAAGGTTTTTGCAGAAAATCTACCGCACCCAATTTCATCGCTTCTACCGCATTATCCACTGTTCCGTGAGCCGAAATCAAAACAATCCGAATCTCAGGATATTTAGCGATCGCCTGTTCGAGTAATTCCATGCCGTTCATGCCTGGCATTTTGAGATCGGTAATAATCATGTCGTACTTATCGCCTGTTAACTGTAGCATCGCGTCTTTACCATCAAATGCCGTATGCACAAAATAATCAAGAGACTCCAAAGCCATACTTACAGTTTTTCTAATGTTCTTATCATCATCAACTACCAATATTTTTGCTTGAGACATTATTTTAGAACTCCTAACTCAATTAACTATGTACGACTTTTGGGTACGGTAAAGGTAAAAGTACTTCCTTCACCAACAGTAGAATCTACCCATATTCTACCTCCGTGGGCTTGAACCATTTCTTGACAAATAGCTAAACCCAAACCGCTACCACCAACATCTTTTTCGGTTTCTACCTGCACAAATTTATCAAAGATTTTGCTTTGATACTCAGTTGGAATACCCACACCGCGATCGGCTACAAATATCTCAACCCAAGTGTTTCTAGACACTGCACCGATCTTAATTTCTCCTTTTGGATCACTATAGCGTAAAGCATTTGCGATCAGATTAGTTAGTACCCAAATGATTTTATTGGCATCGACATTGATCTTTGTATCCTGAGATAGAGGCTGCATGACTAAAGCAACCTTGTTTTGTTCTGCCTGAATATTTAAAGCCGAAACCGCCTTATCTAACAAGAAGTTAACTCCGACATCAACAAAATCTAGCTCTAATTTGCCCGACTCGATTTTTGATAGATCGAGCAGATCGTTAACCAATCCTCTCAATCTTTCCACATCTTCGACGGCGGTATCCAACAATTCAGATTCAGATTCTGACAGCTTATCTTCGGTAGTTTCTACTAACAAATTAAGACTCATTGCCATCCCCGTTAAAGGGGTACGTAACTCATGGGAAGCCGTAGCCACGAATTCACTTTTAAGATTGTCTAATTCTTTGAGTTTAGTGACATCTTGCAATAGTAGAATTGCACCGACAACTTCTTCTGTTTCGGTAACAACAGGGGTAATCGCAAACTTATAATACTGAGTACGTTGTTCTCGCTCAACGGTTAAGATATCATCTTCTAGCTGAGGAGATTTACCCGTTTCTGCCGTGTGCTTAAGATTTTGATAAAGAGCGCGATCGCTAAATACATCAAGGAAATGATTATTGGTCGCTAGCATCGATTTAACATTAGCAATATTAGCTGCAATCGGATTAATCGCAATAATTTTAAGTTCGCTATCGACGACAATAATGCCATCGGCAATGCTTTGAACAATGGCATCGCTACGTTGTTTTTCAACAATAACTTTACCCACGTTGAGATCGCGAAATGCTTTAAGTTTCTGACTCATGGTAGTTATTTCCCGCGCCAGCATTCCCAATTCATCTTTGGACTTAACCTGGAGGGCAATATCATACTCGCCACTAGCAATCTTCTCTGTCGCAGTAGTCATTTCTGTAAGAGGTTGAACAATACGACGAGTCAAGAGTAAGCTAAAGCCCAAACCAATTCCTGCTGCCGTAATACCAGCGATCGCCATTGACCAAATTGCCTGATTCGATACCTGTTGTGCATTGTCCGAGGCTGCTTTCATTGCTGATTGGTTGAGATTTTGTAGGCGATCGCTATGCTCACGTATTTGTTCAAAAATAGGTATGATTGTTTGATAGTAGTCTTCAGTAGTAGGATTATTCTGCTGCTGTAGTCTAGAAAAAGCTGTTAAATAATCTTGATAAGATTGCTCGATGCTGGCAATGATTTCGGCTTCCCCTGGGATAGTAACGTTACCTTCTGCCCGCCCCAACCACTTCAAAAACTCAATCTGATTATTCTGAAACTGTTGACTCCCGCGATTGCGATTTTCCAAAAGAAACAATAAAATTGCGCTGTCTTGTCGCTCAAGTGCCTCAATGGTATTTTCTGCTGCGAGAATACTATTGTAATTTTCCTTCAGGATTGCTTCGCTAGCTTTGCCTAAACGACGCAGGTTAGTTATACCCCAACCACCGACTAAAACAACTAAAGCTAACGATAAGCCATAACCCAGTAAGATTTTGTTTTTGAGCTTCATATTCAGTTTTGAAGATTTTTTGCGTCTTTAAGGTTGTTAATAAAGATATCAATTAATAGGATTATCCGATCAAGACGCGATCGTAGTGCCAACTTAGAAGAAATTATTGTGATGACAATAACATTAATTATTTGGGGCGATCATATTTGTGGGGTTTCGCTATAATCCAGGAATGGATTATGACAAATGCAATAGTTTCCCAAATTAATCCCAATGTTTAGGTATTGTAGAGGTGGCGGAATTGGATGAACTTAGGTCAGGATTAGCTTTGGCAACGGAAGAAGAGCTAACGCAGATAACGCAAATATTATTTCGTCGCCGTTTTAATCCTTTAGATTATTGGCAAACTCCTGAGCCATTATCTATTCAAAGTCAAGATTGGGATGTTTGGCTCGATACATTAGAAGCAAGAGTTCGTTATTTGGCAGCAGACGGCATCACCGTATTGCGCGGACGCACCCAGGAAGTATCTTATCGAGAAATACTAGTTAAAGTCTGCCACTATCTCAAGATTCCTTACTCAAGGAGTATGAACGCTACAGATATCGAAGCAGAGATTTTTTTACACTTAGTAACTAAAGCTTGGGATAAGTTACCACCCCAAGAACAATACTCTTTACAAACTCAAATTGGTACGGCTTTAGCAGGAGCTAATCCCCCTGAACCATTGCCTGTAGGCTTACAGCATAACCCCCTCAAAATCTTGCTTAAGGGTACTGGAGTGGTAGCGGTTAGCACGATTTTAAAGTCTTGGCTACTCAAGCATATTGCTAAACAGTTTGCCATCCATTTTGCGACCTACCAAGCAGCGAAAACCGCCATAATTAAAGGTGGAACTACCGCCGTAGTAGGTTTGGGCAATCAGCTAGCATTGCAAACAGCTAAAAAAGGAATGGCGGTGAATGCAGCCCGCTACGGTACTACCAGAGGAGTATTTAGTTTCTTAGGACCAATTATGTGGGGTTATTTTGTAGCTGACTTGGGCTGGAAAGCGATCGCGACTAATCACGGTAGAGTAATTCCCATTGTCTTTACCTTGGCGCAAATTCGTCTGATTCGTGGAGATTATTTGGCAATTGCTTAGTTAATTTGGAGCGAATTTAACAAAGCTTAGAACAAAGAGAATATTTAATAAACAATTCATTAAGAATGGGGTGCTTTTTCCTAAATACCTTGGAACATATAAATGAAGAGAAATCTATAAGTTAAATTTCTAATTCGGATTTTTGCTCTTAAGTATATATGACACACTTTCCTTGGTTAACCACCTGTATTTTATTTCCCATCGTTGCATCTTTGTTTTTGCCGATTATTCCCGACAAGGAAGGTAAAACTGTACGTTGGTATGCTCTAGTTGTGGGTTTGATTGATTTTGCGATCATTGTCTACGGTTTTTATCAAGATTATGACTTTAGTAATCCCGATTTACAGCTAGTTGAAAGCTACTCTTGGATACCTCAGTTAGACCTCAACTGGTCTGTAGGTGCTGATGGTTTATCGATGCCTTTAATCTTGCTCACGGGTTTTATTACCACCTTGGCAATGATGGCAGCTTGGCCTGTTACCTACAAACCGAAGCTGTTTTATTTTCTAATGCTGGCAATGTATGGTGGACAGATTGCTGTATTTGCCGTACAGGATATGCTGCTATTTTTCTTGGTTTGGGAATTAGAATTAGTCCCCGTATATCTTATTCTCTCAATCTGGGGTGGTAAAAAACGTCTTTATGCAGCAACGAAGTTTATTCTTTATACTGCTGGAGGTTCGTTATTTATCTTAATTGGTGCTTTGACGATGGCATTCTATGGTGATACCGTTACCTTTAATATGAGTGCGATCGCCGCAAAAGATTATGCCTTTAATCTCCAATTGTTTTTGTATGCTGGTTTTTTAATTGCCTACGGGGTCAAGCTACCGATTTTTCCTCTGCATACTTGGCTGCCTGATGCTCACGGTGAAGCTACTGCCCCTGCCCACATGTTACTAGCAGGCATTCTCTTGAAAATGGGCGGATATGCCTTATTAAGAATGAATGCGGGAATGTTGCCTGATGCTCATGCTTTCTTTGCCCCTGTGTTAGTGATTTTGGGAGTGGTTAATATTGTCTATGCTGCCTTGACTTCCTTTGCCCAGCGCAACCTCAAACGTAAAATTGCCTATTCTTCCATATCTCATATGGGCTTTGTCTTAATTGGGATTGCTTCTTTTACCGATTTGGGTACTAGTGGCGCAATGCTACAGATGATCTCCCATGGTTTGATTGGGGCTAGTCTTTTCTTTATGGTAGGTGCTACCTACGACCGTAGCCACACCTTAATGCTTGATGAAATGGGCGGTGTGGGTCTAAAAATGAAAAAGATCTTTGCGATGTGGACTACCTGTTCCTTTGCATCTTTAGCACTACCAGGAATGAGTGGTTTTGTAGCAGAATTGATGGTGTTTGTCGGTTTTGCCACTAGCGATGCCTACAATTCTACTTTTAAAGTGATTATTGTTTTCCTCGCTGCTATCGGGGTAATCTTAACTCCGATTTATCTATTATCAATGTTGCGCGAAATGCTTTATGGTCCTGAAAATAAAGAGCTAGTAGACCATACCAACTTGGTAGATGCCGAACCTAGAGAAGTCTTTGTAATTGCTTGTCTATTGATTCCGATTATCGGTATTGGTTTATATCCTAAGTTGGTAACGCAGATTTATGACGCTAGTATTACTCAGCTAACTGCTAGACTGCGTAATTCTGTCCCCAGTTTGGTACAACAAGCCCAAGCACCAGCTAATCTTTATTCGATGCAGTCTTTGGCTGCACCAGAAATTAAGGCTAATTAGATTTGAATTGCAAAAATAAAAGGTGGGCATTTGTCCGCCTTTTATTTATTCACAATCTATCTAACATCAGTTCAGATTAGGAATAAAACTTAAGGATCTAAACTTTTTTCTTTTCTCAATCGAAAAAGCTAGAACGTTTAGCAATTGTACTCTCTGTGTTTTTTCTCTGTGTCCTCCGTGTCTTATCCGAAGGTGTATCCGCGATTGGCCGTGGTTCATTCAAAAAGCGATCAATAAGCAACGAACTAATAAGAGTTCGAGCTGACCTACGAACTGACGTTATATAAAAAAATTCTTTTTAAGAAAAAGATTCAAATACGCCCATTGCACCTAGTCGAATGGTAATAATTTCAACGTCTGTAATTGCTTTGTGAATCCCTTGTCTAGTGCGATCAGGTGTAGTCCAAAATGTTCCTTGAGAACAGGTTTTTCCTCCAGTTTCTATAATTCCACTCAAGACATAAACATATTCAACGCAGGGATGGGTATGAAAGGGAATTTCTGTCCCCGCCTTCATTTTCAGAAGATGAATTGAACCTTCTGGCACAGGTTGCGCTAAGGACAATAACTGTGCGCCAGGAAATTGTTCCAGGTTTGTCCATTGCTCGGAGTTAGTCTGTATAAAAGCCTGTTCCTGCATACTTTCTACCTTATATTTGGATATGGCAGTGAATAATGTTCACTCGCATAGTGTATCATGACTTTCTATAACCATGAAAAAACAGTTAGAAATTACTCATTCTCAGCGTTACGACATTGAAGGAAGATATTCCGCACTGCTTGAGGCTGGTGAAATTTTGTTGTGCGAAGGTTACGATCGCGCTAAACCTCAGCAAATTGCTAAAATGGCAAAGGTATCAGTAGGATTGTTTTATCGACACTTTCAAAATAAACAAGAACTGCTGACAGCCATTATGGTTAGGCATTTAGAGATTTTGCATAGCCAAATTATGCAAAATGTGGAGCAAGATTGTAATCCAGTCGAGGCATTAGAGATTGTGTTGGTTTTGACTTTAGATTACTTTCAAAAGCATCAGGGTTTAATCAAACTTTTTTTTATGCAGATTGGTTATGGAAATACGACATCAACCGAGCAACTTTATAAAAGTAGACAAACATATCGCCATATTTTGCAATCTATCCTCGAAAAAGGCATTGCCCAAGAGATATTTATTCCTTTAGATATTGAAATAGCCATCAACAGTATTATTGGCACAATCAACTGGTCACTATACGATCTACTAATTGTTAATCATCAATATCTTAATGCAGCTAAACTAGCGGAAAGACTGTCGGTGCATATCCTTCGCGGATTGGGATATACGAGCGTACAATATTAGACAATGAGCAACATTTCATTTTTCCATGTTTAGTGATTTACTCAATTTACCCGTAAACCAAAATCGTTATACGTTAAAAATTACTGTAGCTATTGTCTAACAGAATTATCTTCAGAGTTTTTAATTGAGTTTGTCAATCGAAGTTTAACAGAAAGTTCTTTAACTATCGAAACAGATGTTATAAACAGATGAAATAAAGAAGGTGGGCGCAATTGCCCACCTTACACAAAATAATTTAGAGCTTAGAGCTTAAAGCTTGTAGCTTACTTAAGCATGAGCTAATAATTGATCTGCTTGTTTGGCTGTCTCAAAGAAATAACGCACATTATCTTCGGGAGTACCAACTAGTACACCGTGTCCCAAGTTAAGAATATGTCCTTGGTTGCCAGCTTTGCGAATCGTATCTAAAATGCGATCGCGAATAAATTCTTGAGAACCAAATAAGACACCAGGATCAATATTTCCCTGTACCTTCATTTCTTTACCTAGTCTTTGTCTGGCTTCTGCCATATCTACCGTCCAGTCTAGATTGATGATGTCTGCACCAGAAGGAGTCATTCTTTCTAATAGACCAGCACTACCACTAACCAAAAGAATTAAAGGTGTATCGGGGTGGGTTTCTTTTACCTTGCGGAATACCTGTTGTTGGTAGGGTAAAGCAAAAGTCTCATAGTCTTGGGGACACAGTTGACCAGCCCAAGAATCAAACATTTGCACTGCTTGTGCGCCACAGTCGATTTGATAGCAGACATAAGTTGCGATCGCATCTGCTAATTTACTTAATAACTGATGCAAGATCGTAGGATCGGAAAATGCCATGCCCTTAATATTAGAGTAGGTTTTTGAACCTTTACCTTCTACTGCATAAGCTGCTAATGTCCAGGGCGCACCGACAAAGCCCAATACGGTAGATTTATTACCTACTTCCGAGCGCAAAGTTTGTAAGATAGGTTTAATAAAAGGCAAGGATTCGTCTGGCTGTAGGGGATGTAAATCATCTACCTGTTTCTGGCTACGAATAGGAGAAGCAATAATTGGCCCTTTTCCTTCCGCAATATCCATTTCGATACCTAAACCAGGAAGGGGGGTAACAATATCGGAGAACATAATTACTCCGTCGGGTTGGAAAGCTTTCCAAGGCTGTAAAGAAATTTCAATGGCTACTTCAGGAATTTCCGAACGTTCGCGGAAACTAGGATACTTTTCTCTAATATCGCGATATGCTTTCATATATCTACCCGCCTGACGCATCATCCAGACAGGAGGACGCTCTAATACTTCACCACGAGCTGCTCTTAACAATAATGGCGTTTCGTTGATATCGCTCATTTTATTAATTTCCTTTTAAGATTTTTTTTAGTGCAACTGTTAGCTTACCATTGCCCAAGGGTTTGATCGCCTTCGGTAATTGTATAATTATGTAAAGTGTCTGGCAGTATAAAAAGGTCGATCTAGCTAGCGTAGCTCAAGCAAACAGGGCTAGATATTAGAGAACAAATGGCTTTTTCTAAATCCGACGTTGAGTAAGGTTCAACTAGATAGGCATTACAATCTAAATTGAGCAAAGAAATACCATCTCCTATAGCTAAAATCGGAATATTTCGCGTCAGCCAGTCTAATCTCAAAGTAGCAACTAAGTCCATTTCTTTTAATTTCGACCATTCGATTTTTAAAATAATTAAATCTGGTTGATTTTGCTGTATCCATCCCAGAGTATTGGAGTTTTGAGAAGAAATGTAGACTTGTTTAAATGAATTTTCAATTATTGAGTTTAAAATCAATTTTGTTGTACTATCCTGAACGACAATAATAGTAGGCAATCTGGAGTCGTCGTTTTTGCTGGATATCATATTAGCTCTGGAAGTTTGCCAAAATTGCTGTAACTTTTGCTACTTGTTAGTTTAACGCTGATTTTAAATTATATTTAAAGTTTTTGATAACTAATAACTATATTTTTATGGCAAAAAAACAACAAAGATCAAGTTTTATGTATTTCTTAGTAAATCCAATATTTCTTCTACCTGTTGATGAAATATTGGCTGACGTTTAATGCGATAAGATCGTACATTCGGTAATTTTGATTGTTTTGCTCCTGTAACTACGGTTGAGTTAGATTTCAGATACGATTTCTCAACATTCTTTGCTTTATAGTCTGGCAAATTAATATGTAATTCCTGTTTGATTGTTCCTGGTTGTGCCGAAAGTACGTAAATTCTTTGGGATAAAAAAACTGCCTCTGCAACGTCATGAGTAATCATAAAAATAGTACAGCTTGTCTTGTGCCAAATCTCTAGTAAAAATTGCTGCATTTTTTCTTTAGTCTGAATATCTAATGCACCAAAAGGCTCGTCCATCAAGAGTATTTTAGGCTTAGTTGCTAAAGCACGAGCGATCGCAACTCGCTGTTTCATCCCTCCTGATAGCTCTTTGGGTAAAGATCTAGCGAAGTCTGCTAAACCAACTATTTCTAAGTAATATGAGGCAATTTCTCTTCTTTTTACAGCGGAAACACCCAATAGTTTCAAACCAAATTCCACATTTTTTTGTACCGTCATCCAAGGATACAGGGTATATTTTTGAAATACTAAGCCTCGATCTACACCTGGTCCAGTTACTAGCTCATTATCCACCGTTATTTTCCCCGAAGTCGGAAAATCTAAACCAGCAATCAACCTTAGTAGAGTCGATTTACCAGAACCAGATGCACCCACAGCACAAACAAATTCTCCTGATTCTATGTGTAGATTAATATCTTTTAAGGCAGTAATAGTTTCATTTTTAGTCTTAAAACTTTTATGTAACTTTGATATTTCTAAGTGCATTTTTAAAAGTAAAAATTATGAATTATGAATAACAAGGTAAATCTGAATAATTAATAACTAATTAAAATGCTTAAAATGCCCATTTGCAAGTGAAGCGTAGTAGTAATCGAAAAAATATATCGATCGCAAAACCAATTAAGCCTAAAATAATCAAACAAGCAAAAATTTCATCAGTCTTTAAAAACTTTTGAGCTAATAGAATTCTTTTACCCAAACCTTCGGTGGCTGCTAATAGTTCGGCAACTACTACCAAATTCCAAGAGGCTGCCATATTAACTCGAAAAGTATCGATAATGCGAGGAATAATATAGGGAGTGATGACTTGGAATAAAACTTGTCTACGTTTACCACCTAGAGTATAGGTTGTTTCAATCAAATCTTGAGGTACAAATTTAACGCTATCCATAATCATCAATACGTTAAAGAATACCGTACCGATAAATATCAAAGCAATTTTGGGAGCTTCATCAATGCCCAAATAAATAATTAATAAAGGAATAAAAGCGGGTGCAGGCATATAACGTACGATCCCCACAATCGGCTCAAATAATGCTCTAATACTAGGAAACGTTCCCATTAAAATACCTAAAGGAATTGCCACTATAGCCGACAACAAAAATCCACAACTAACCCTAGTAAAACTACTAACAATATCCTTAGTTAAATATCCTTTAGACCATAATCGACCAGTTGCTTCTATAACATCTTGTGGTGATGGTAAAAAAATTGGTTCTATACCTGCGTACTTAGATATTAAAAACCAAACGATAAAAGGAATTACTATAGATAGACCAATTAAACTCCATGACAGTTTTTTGGGTATAGTTTCATTAATACGCCAAAAAGTAGTTACTTTTAAACTAGATTTTGATATTTTTAATAACGGTTCATTATTCATAATTTATTAATGAAAATGGTCGAACAATAAATATAATTTGGTTCGACCATGTTTATCAAGAAGATCATTAAAGAATGATAGTTAATTATGACTTAGCAGAATCAGCATAAGCCTTAACAAACTGACTATCTAATATTGGTTCTAGCTCTGGGGCTTCGGGAATAAAACCAACTCCCACCATAAAATCACTCATCCTTTTAGCAGCGAAGGGCATATGTTTCATATTATTCCCATCACTAAAAGCTTCAAGGTTTTCTTCAATATTGAAAAATTTTGTACCCTCTTTAAATAGCTGCAATTCTTCTACTGTGACATCTGCTCTATTTGCCATAATTTCATCGGCTTTTTTAGGATTTTGTTCCATGAAATCTCTAATATCAAACCAGGTATTAACCAACCCTTGAGCTACATCTGGTTTTTCGTCGATGAGTTTTTGGCTAACTGCTAATAAATCAGGTATTGCTCCAGGAAACTCTTTAGAAGAGATTAACTCTTTGCTTCCTTCTCGTTTGAGAGCAGTCAACCAGAAGGGAGGAAAAGCACCTACCGCATCTACTTGTCCCGCAGCAAAAGCAGCAGCAGCAGCACCCGTTTCTAATGGAACAATTTCGACATCATCTCGCTTCATGCCAGCTTCTTCTAAAGCCAAACTAAGTAAAAAATCGTCAACTACACCCTCTTCTACTGCAACTTTTTTTCCTTTCAAATCTTCAATAGTATTAATATCTTTAGTAACAATAATTTTGTCATTTCCTGCAGAATTATCATTAACTAATATTGCTACTTCTCCATTAACAGCATCAGCAGCAAAGGAAATAGTATCGTTGAGAGTTTGACAATTCCCATCTAGTTGCCCAGCAGCAAAAGCCTCCATTGACTCTAAATAACCATCAAACCATTTCATTTCCACATTGAGATTGTTTTTAGTAAAAATTCCTTCTTGTTCGGCGATCGCCCAAGGCCACCAACCAGCCCAATTACTATAGCCAATTACGATAGCTTCTCCTTCAGGGGTACTAGGAGTATTTGTTGGTGTATCTGAAGATTGGGGGGCTTGAGAACAACTAATTACTAATATTAAAGTCGCGCAAAATACGCTAACCAATGATATTATTTTTTTTCGATTAATTCGCATTACTAATATTAATTACTGAAATAGATAAAGCTAGAAGTATTAAATTTTTACATCGAGTAAAATACACATTACTAGTTGTTAGTTATATTTTTTCTAGCTGTAATAATTTTATTTTGGTTGATAAGCTTGGTTGCTAATTGTTAGCTACTAAAAGTAATTTCTGTTCAACTCGATCTAGTAGCCAATCAAACCATAGATTTTGACCCTCTTTTGTCTTTTCAGATACAGAAAAAATAGCTACGTCAGGGTTCATTTAACGAATGATACCGAGATCGCAGGTTCGATCTTGATTTAGTTTGGTGCATTGCTTCAGTTGTCAGTCATCAGTTATCAGTTATCAAGATATGTTGGAGATGGGCTTCGATGCGTTCAAACCAAGCAAGGATAGCGGGATATTGATTTAAGTCAAATTCTCCTCGATCTACCAGATGGGTATAACTATAAAAGATTAATATCGGCAATAGTGTATCTTTCTCCGACCATAAATCTGCGATCGCTCGAGTACTATTTCATTACTTTTCGCGCAGCATTATCAAAAAAACTTTACTTTTTTAGCTATTAGCCAACAGCTATCGAGATAGCCAACTGAGTTTACCCATTTATCATTCACAGAAACACCTAGAAAGATTTATATTAATTTTTATAACATTTATATTATTTAATTTTTTATAACTATGTTTGTGTCAACTACCAAATACACCCTCAAAAGTATTTCTGCTTTTGTAGCGTTTTATATTTTATTCTTAAGATCGCTCAGGCAAATACGGCGACTGGTTTAATTGCTATCAATTAAGCAAAAATACATAGATTCTAAAGCTCTTTCCAAGATAACCTCATGTAGTCTTCTTCATCGCTTCTTCAATAGACTCTGGCTTTTTGGTATCTTTCTTCTCCATAAAATCACTGAAGATCTGAGGATTATACTGAAGATACATGTTTTTCTAACGAGTTACTTTTGAGGGAGATCAAAATAACTCCGAGCTAACAAATGCTTCAACTGATTAATCATTAATCAAGAATTACTTTAGCGGAGTTGGGAACTAGCGATACAAGTGATAGTGTCTATGACTTACAAGACATTGTTCTAGTCGTTGACAATAATCCTTTGTCTTTAGTTTTTGCAGATTAAGTAGATAAAACCTAACCTTTTCATACCTTTTTTCCAAATTAACTTAAGTAAAAAAATGTCCGATGCCATATTGTCTATTCAAGCCTTTGAAAGTCTAGTTAGCATTTCAGCTAGTAAAGATAGTTTTTACGTCCTCGCATCGACTATACGAAGTCTCCACAATAGTTTAAAAGAAAACGCTTCAGACAGAGGTGAAGATAACTACTTAAGACTGATGGCATGTTTACTTGAAAATCATCTTGATACACCCAAGCAATTATTCCTACGTCAGCATTTAACCGAAACAATTGCTCGTCAAACTCAAGACGATTATGCTGCCCATTACTTTAAGCAGCGATTTGCCACAGCAGAGATCTATGAGTTGCTAAAACATCATCATAATTTAACCAAAAAATGGCTGATTATTAGTGATGTTGATTACGACCAACAAAAATTTAAGATTAAACAAATTTAGTTTCAATCACAATCTCTGATAATTCAAATTACTCAATATTTGAAATGCAGCAATCAGATCTTTTTGAAAATATTAAGAAATTTCAAACGGTATCTCTGTCAGTTGACAGAAATTTAAAAGAAATAAACAGTTTCCTAACCAAGGTTAGGAAACTTAATTTAATTTCGATCTCTAATCAGCAATACAAACGAAATAATCTTCTACTTCTCCATCTTGAGCTAAGCCAAAGGAAGTACTATTATCAATAGTGTCAAATGATGGATCAGTACTCACGCGGAAACGACCGTAGGTAAAGCCACGGGCAACGCCAGACAGTTCAGTCCACTCTAGAGTAACAAACTGTTGACCACTACCTGCAGCAATAGTTTGACTTACCGCTTCGTTGGCTTCAAAAAGACCATCATTATCAAAATCGATCCAACCAATTAGAGTCGCATCTTCGGTAGTATTGTTAGTAACATCAACCTCAACACTATATTCGTCAATATTGTAGTTACCCATTGGCTCAGGGAAGGTGACACCGTCTTCATCATTCAAACCATTAAACTCATCAGAATTAGCATCAGCGTTGTGGAACTCTCCGCCATCGGCATCAATGTTATTGCCTAGCTTAAGATTAGGATCGATGATATGGGCAGCACCATCATCTTCGGCACGAGTTCGATAATCGGCAATCTCCTTACCATTTTGAATCAAATTATTCGATGCGCTCAAAGTATCTGATAGGCTATCAGGAGCATCGCCATAGTCTGTATTAAAGAATTTGGCAGCATCCACCAAACCAAAGTCTACGGTCATGTCGCCGTTCGAGTCGCGCGAATCGTCTTGATTGCTACCCAAACCAAATTCACTCCGAGTTTCTTGACCGATCTCTAGAGTGATATTGGGAGAAACAACTTCTGTACCTCTGCCTGCTGATTGAATACCATTATTGTCATTATCAACACCATTATCAATGGCAACAGTATCAGCTGAAGAGAATGGTGTATTTTCTAAAGCATTCCCTGCATCAAAGTTACTCTCAGGAATAACTACTTGATATTCTCCTGGGGCTAAACCATCAAAGAAATAATTACCATCACTATCGGTAACTACTCCTCCTAAGCCGTCATCGGCAGTACCCAAGATACCATCTGCACCCACTGGTATTTCATTATCATTGGTATCAAATAGTTGAACTAAAACATTTTCGATGCCAAACTCATTAACATCGAGCAGACCGTTATTATTTTCATCTACAAATACAGTCGAACCCAGACTGAGTGCAGCTTCAACAAAGTTATTACCTGAATCAGTTTCGGCAGAAGTTATGGTAACAGCAATAGTATTATCGTTCCCACCTTCATTATCAGAAATACTGACAAAACCACTGGGTTGAGTTTGTTCGATGGTGTAGTCTCCAGGCAGAAGATTACCAAAGGAGTAATTACCATTGTCATCCGTATTAGTGGTAGCGATGCTATTTCCATTACTATCCAATAGAGTTAATAGGACTTCAGGAATGGCTACATCTCCTTCGGGGTCAAGATCCATACCTTCGGAGACATTACCAGTGATGTTACCATAGCCAAAGAAGCCCAAGTCCACGGTCATATCACCGTTGGCATCATTAGTACCATTGTCTTGATTACCACCCTGTAAAGTTTCCTCGGTAGTAGGTTCATCAAGCGCACTCAAGGTAATAACAGGAGAAGTAACAACTGTGCCAGTTCCACCTGCTTGAATGCCATTGTTATCTCCATCTTCACCATTATCTGCTGTATCGATATCAGTTGATGTGAAGGGAGTAGTGTCTAACGAACCACCCGTATCGAAGTTACTCTCAGGAATAACTACTTGATAATCCCCTGGAGTCAGTCCACCGAAGAAATAATTACCATTATTATTGGTAACCATTCCTCCTAATCCATCATCAGCAGTACCCAAAATACCATCTCCGCCTACAGGTATTTCAGTACCATCAGCATCAAATAGTTGAACCGTGACACTATCGATTCCAGATTCGTTATCATCTTGAAGACCATTATTATTGAGATCTTCAAAAATAGTAGAACCAAGACTGTAGCTATTAATCGAAACACTTTCTAAACTACCATCTGTGTAGTTATTTAATGCGCTGTCAATACCATCACTACCATCTCTCTGTTCATCGGGAGGGGTAGAACCTGTAGAATTAGGACTAGTTCCAGTACTAGGTAAGCTGCTGTAGGCGATATTAACGTTATTACCAGCAACATCTCCTGGATTAAGAGTAGCTGCTAGATCTGCTGTGTAAGTTAAGGTAATGGTTTCACCGATAGCGACTTCTGCTAAAGTTTCATCGATTTTACTAGAAGTAGAATTACTAGTTCTCGTACTTAAAGTACCATCCGATGAAACGTCAGTAATTTGCAGATTGTTATAGTTACTGCTTGCAGGTTCGTCAAGTAAAGTTACATCAAAGGCAGTGGAATTACCTTCATTGGTATAGGTAACAGTAAAGGTAACTGTGTCTCCTGCTTCTGCTTGTTCGATATCTGCGGTTTTGAGAACGTTGGTAATCGCAGGTTCGACAAGATCGATACTAACAATATTAGAATCAACATTATCAGTATTGTCGCCACTGACAGTAAAGCTATTGTCTAAAGTGCCTGGATCTTGATTGCCAACAACATTTTCGACTACGGCATTAAACTCGATCGCAACATACTCACTGTTAGTATCGTTATCGGTATTGGTTAGATTACCAAGGGTAAAAGTGGGATCTTCACCAGACTCAAAAGTAGTATTAGCATCATCACTATCGGTAGCTATGATATCGAAATCTGGAGTAACGGATGGATCGGTACTGGCAGCATCTTCATCAGTAATGGTATCGGAAACAAGTCCACCATCAGAAACCAAAGCAACTTTACTGGTTCCATCATCAAGGTAGCGTAAGCCCTCTGGGAGTAAATCGCTAATTTGTAAGTTGTTGGTATTTCCCTCAGGAATCTGCACCAACAGACGATAGCGAGCAATTTCGCCAATGGTTAAATTATTACCAGTAGTAGATGCTTCGGATGTTTCGACAATAGATTTAACTGGATCGAAAGAAGAGGTAGTAATTGCTGCAACATCGCTGACGCTATAGTCGTTAGCTGTACCACCTGGATCGACACCATTGCGTTCTCCATTATCTGCCCCTGATGCTGATGCCAGATTTGAACCTGTAGGATTATCTACTGTACCACTTTCACCTGGCAAGCTAGTATAGGTTACGTTAGCATTATTTTCTAAAGCAAGAGTGGGAGTTACATTAGACAGTACTTGAGCCGTATAGTTAACAGTAACAGTGGCATCTTGAGGAAGTAGATCGGCAGCCAAGGATATTTGATTATTGGCAAGATCAGAACTATCAACCAGATTGAGAGTACCACCAGTACCAGTACCAGTAGTTGTACCATCATTCCAACTAATAGAATCGATACTCTGAAGTTCGAGGAATTCAGGTAAGGTATCGCTCATCTCTACATCAAAAGCAGTAGAGACACTACCATTACTGACAGGATTACTAAAGGTGACTGAATAATTAACCAGATCTTGGGCATCAATATTGCTGATGCTATCGGTAAAATCTTCACTAGAAGATTCTTTGACCAGCTTGTCAACTTCAACTTGAGGCTCGACAACTTTTACTCTAGTGATGTTAGAAGTGTCTAAAACATTGCCATCAGAGATAATTTGGAAGTTGTTTCTGAGGATATCTCCCGCATCGTTAGTAGTACCAGCAACAGAATTGTTATCGACTAGAGCATTAAACTCAATTACGACAAATTCATCATCAACATCGCGATCGCCGTTAACAATATCTCCTAACTTGAAGTGAACATCTGTTCCTGTGTTGTAATCATCCTGATTGTTATTGAGATTAGAGCTAATGGCAGCATCATCTAAATTAACAAAATTACTAGCATCAGTAGCCTCACTACCAGTATTGGCAGGAGTAGTACCTAGAGTAGAGGAACTTACACCATCACCATTAGATACAAAGGCTACTGTAGAAGTACCATCATTAAGGAAGGTGTGACCGTTAGGTAAATTATCTTTGAGAACAAAATCAACTGCACTCCCTTCAGGAATACGGGAAACTAAGCGATAACGAACAATCTCACCAATAGTTGCCTCACGAGCATTGCTGAAGTTACTACCATCCCCAGTTTCTGGAGTATGAGCTTCGGAAGTCGCTACAATTTCTTTAGTTGCTTCTGGTTGTTCAATTTCTACCGTAGCATTGTCTTCAATCTGGTCGAAGCTATCACCACCCTCAAGATTGGAGTAGCTAACAACTCTAGCGGTATTTTCTAGGGTTGCAGGATTGACGTAAGTACTATCGGAGTTGACTTGCAAGTCGTAGGAAACGATCGCAATATTTCTACCTGAAGTTTCGCTAAAAGCATCGATCGCACCCGCATCAGTTTCAGCTGTTAGGTTATCGCCAGTAGCAGGAGTAGCACCAGGATCGGTTAATTCAATACCATTACCAAATAGATCGTTACCAACACTATCAGGATCGCCTAAACCAGTAAATTCAAGCTCTGCACCCGTTCCATCGGTAACATTGAGATTTAAACCACCCGCAGGAATGGCAAAACCATCAGGAAGAGCATCTTGAATTTGGGCATCGAATGCACCTTTACGACTACCCCCAGTATTTTCTACTACAATGGCAAAGGTAACAACATCTCCTACCTGTAATTCACCAGTGAGGTTACTATCAACAGGTGTCGTATCTAAATCGCTAGAAGAAACGACACTATCACCAGAGAAAACAGGGGCAGAACCAGGAGCAAAGGTGATGTCACTGGGGCTAGGAGGAGTAGGATCGAACTCGACATTCTCATTACCGCTATTGTGTGCAACTACACCTTTAGTAATGTTTAATTCTGGTTCGCGCAGGGTAATTTGTACGATCGCGTCGCGGGTAGATACCTCATTAAAAGTATTTTCTTGGGACTGTCGTGCTTGGTTGGTAAGTAACAAGTCATCGGTAAAAGGATCATCTTCTGCGGTGACAGTTACCAATAGATCGACTACAGCAGGAGTGTTACTGACATCATCAAAATCACCGTAAAAGTAATTAAGGGTATTTGCCTCAGCATCAAAACTTAAACTGGGAGTAGGCGAATTCCCAACCTGATGGAAAGTATCTAAAGGTCCATAATGGGTTTGTCCTGGATTGGGAACAGTGGCACCAGTATCATCAAAGGTTGTGCTGAAAGTACTGCTAGCAAATTCCGTACCGACATCAAAAACTGGCAAGGGGAAGAAATCGGTTAATTGGAATTCTTCAACATCGCTAGTGGGAAGTTGATAGGTTAAACGATAAGTAATGCTATCCCCTGGGGTTACTTCGATATCGCTGGTATAACCATCTAACCCATCATCGGGATCGTCATCGGTATCTGCACCAGGTGCCACAACACCATTGATGGCATAAATACTTTTAAACAGAGCTCCATCGGAGATGCCAATTAAAGCAGCGGTATCATCGTCTTCTCTTTGTCCTGTAGGCGTCAAAGCATCAGGAGTTCCAGGATCGTTAGTGGTGTCCGCATCAAGAACATCAAGAACTGCACCATCAATTAAGGCTTCGTTATCCAGGCGATCGCTTTGATCGACAGAAGCATCACCAGATTGGTAGACATCAGAGTATTGGTCTTGAACAATAGTCTCGAAGGTAATTGTTCCCGTTGTCGCACCACCAGGTAACAGGGGATTATTGTTAAGATCTTCAGGATCTTGGAAACCACCTTGGGGAATAGCACCACCAATCAGTTGACCATCTAAACCACTATCAATTAATTCGTCGGAAATATCAAAAGTTAAGACAGTATCGCCACTATCGTCTTGAACATTATCAATATCGGTTTCATCAATAATTAGAGTTTCACCACCATCAGAATCACTAACCTCACTGGGAGTATAGTTATTGAAAGTAAAGTCTAATTCCCCTGTAGAAGTTCCCCCTTGTTCGTTAATCTCAACAATAGGAATAAACTCAGTATTGAATCTTTGACCATCAGAGAAACTATCGGTAACGATAATATCTTCAAAAGCAAAGTAATCAGATACTTGGAAGTCTAGAGTGTAGGAAAGAGTATCCCCAGGGATAAAATCTTGACTGTTATCCTCGGCATTAACAACACTCTTTTGAATCGCGATCGACTGTTCTTCTAAAACATGGTCTGTAACATTATCGGCATCCCCCGCTTCGATATAAACTTCTGGATTCTCATCTCTAGAGTCTATAGCAGCCCAAATGTTGTTGCCATCTGTAGTGTCGTTATCTCCTAACTGAGATTGATTAGTGTCAAAGATATCATCGCCACTATCAGCATTGATAATGACATCCCCTGGTGCATCCAAACGAGGAACATAAAAATCAACGGTAACAACTACATCATTTTCTCCATTGCCCCCTGTTACCGAGTCAAATCTTTTGGTTAGAGTACCTCCAGGGGTAGGATTACCATCAGCATCTACATCATTTTCGGTAATGTTGGTAGAACCAATGGAAGTCAAACCACCATCATCAGGAGTACTAACATCAGAAACTACGAAACCCTCATTAACACCACCCGCACCGCTGTTGGCAACTTCAATTGATGCGACATCAACAAACTGCATCGTATCGGGCAGCAGATCGGTAACATCCAAATTATTAATGGTTTGTCCTGGTGCAATATCGACGATAAGTTCGTATTGACGGACATAATTAGGTCCAGTTGAGGTTTCGCTTTCAGGACCAATATAATTCTTGGTAATTCTGACTAGTTCAGGTGCGATCGCATCGTTGGTTTTGCCATTAATATCTTCTAAAATAATGGGGTCAGCACCAGGATTATCTAGAGGATCTTCGCCAAATTTATACCCAGTCTGGCTAAGAATATTAAGCGGTGTATCCTTATCTGCCAAATCACTAACATCAACAGTTACAGCAATATCAGCAGGAGGTTGATCTGGCACAAAGCTACCAAAAGGAAGCTCCATGTAAACTACCGTATCTCCTGGTTCAAATCCTGGCGGTGCATCAATTACAATTGATTCATTACCAACGGTTACAGTAGCCTGACCATTCTCGTCAAAAGTATAGGATTGCTGAATCAGATCTACGCCAAGATATTGAGCCGATTTAAAGGTTAAACCATCATCTATGCCACTACCAGCACCATCAGCACCAGTGGTATCAAGATATAACAGGCTAAAAGGACCATAACCAGGATTTACTCCAGTATTATCAAAAGTAACAGTAAGTTCTACATCTTGTGCGCCGATAAACACATTGTCGGGAGTAGTTATAGTGCTACTGGCAACAGCAAGTACTCCTGCATAACTTTGTTGTGTTTCAGCAGTGAACGCAAGTTCATGTTCTTGAAATTCACTTTTAACACGTGACCATGTTTGATAATCAAGCTGCCAGTTACCACCTAATTTGGCGTTACCAATAGGAGTAGTAGATGCAGTAATTTCTCTACCAGTAAGATTGCGGAGTTTGGCGATAAATTCTTGACCAGCATCTCCAGCAGCTACGTTACAACCGTAGAGGAGGAGACTGGGGGACGGGGTGGTGAGGGGGGGACGGGGTGAGGGGGAGAACCAGGTTTCGATATCTGACTTATCTTGAGTTAGTGTATCTAGATTTAGTTGGCTATTACCCAGATACAAGCAACCTGGCGAACCGTGAGCAACAATATGAACTTTAGAATAGTATTTTTTCTTTAGTACTTCCGTTATTTGAGAAATACCATTGCGATCGCTTTCTAAGATAATTACTTTAATTCCTGGTTTTACACCATTCGTTAAAAAAGAAAGGTCTAGAACTTGAGAGTCTACAAAAACGATCTGTTGATTAACTTGCATAGAGTCAAATCTAGTATTTAGATGTTAGTTAATTAATTGTTGGTAGGCTTAATAGATAGTACGAAGCAGTAATATTTCTCAACCTTCATCTACGCCATATCGATCAGCTGCAAAATATGTTTCTAGCGGGAGTATTACACATTAGTAGTAATAAGTAATCGGATATGAATGTACAATAAGAAGGAAGAGAAAATAAGCAAAAATACTATTTATATCCATTAAAATGTAGTTTCCAGTTAATAGATTAATCTTAAATTTTCTAAAAAACATCAGAGAAAAAACTGACATTAAATTGGCTTGCTACGTTAATGCCACATCTTAAATTGGTTTTAAAAATGTAATTTGGTTAACATTAATCAAGTAAATGTAAATTAGTTAACATTAAAAATACTGAAAACAAATTATGTAATTTTAAAAACTAAAAATACTAACTACTGTCAAAAATTTTATTTCTTATCTTTAATAAATAAAAATAAGTTTATAGGGGTATAAATATAATTATTGGTTCAACTTTAATATTAATTAAGCTGACTACTTGATACATCTTGAAAAGGCTAAAGCTTAGAACATTTCATCTCACAAATCAGACCAAATTAAATGGCATCATAGTATTTTTTTTTAGCCTTTTTAGAAACTAAGCAAGGTTGAGTATCTTGGTAGGATAAAGCGAGAGGAGAAAACAAATCGCGACCTTTTAAAAGGACTCTTTTGAGCATCTTCGTTCGACACTCTGAGCTTTTGTAGCACGGCTTGGAACATAGGATTTCCATTCGCGCTTGATTAATCTTATCACTATAAACCATCCAAGCCAATGCTTTAAGATGGCGTAAGTCTTGATACTTGCTGTGTTGCCAGACAAAGCGGTCTTGAGGATTTCTTTCATAGAGCTATTGCCGAGGGCGACTTAGTAAACTGAACAAAAGAATTCCTTTAGGGCATATGGAGTTTTATGGACAACCAAAAAATTAGAGATAGTGACAGCAAGCGATAGATAGATGGGCAAGAAAAGTGCTAGCTTATATTTCAAGCAGAAGAAAAGATCAAGTATTTCTGAAATTAGAGGTTTTATTAAAAACCTCAGGAAAACTATTGGAAAAAATTGGACTTAATGAATAATAATCCTACAGACACCTCCGCACAATGCCCCTTCCGTGGAACCCGAATTGGGGGGGCACTCGGCTCCAAACCACAAACAGATGACTGGTGGCCAAACCGACTTCAGGTCGAGCTGCTTCATCAAAATTCTCCCCAAGCTAACCCGCTACGAAACTTTGACCGCCAAGAAGCGTTTGAGAAGATTGACTTTGAGCAGTTAAAGAGCGACATCAAAACACTGCTAACCGATTCAAAGGACTGGTGGCCAGCCGACTATGGCAATTATGGACCTCAGATGGTTCGTATGGCGTGGCACGCTGCAGGCACTTACCGAATCGCGGACGGTCGTGGGGGAGCGAGTAGAGGTATGCAACGCTTTGCGCCGATCAATTCCTGGTGGGATAACGGTAATACCGATAAATCACGTCGGCTACTTTGGCCAATCAAGCAGAAATACGGCGCAGCACTTAGCTGGGCAGATCTGATGGTTCTGACTGGCAACTGCGCGCTTGAAATCATGGGCTTGAAGACCTTTGGCTTTGGCGGTGGTCGCATTGATGCTTGGGAGGCGGATCGTGCCACCTACTGGGGTCCTGAGTTCTGGAACGGTCAACCGTTTAAAGAAAAAGAAAATGGTAAGCAGCTGGCTGGTCATCCAGATCAAATGGTCACTCGCGATCTTCGCTGGGTTGGTGAGCCAAAAGACAAATACTATGACCTCGAAAATCCATTAGGAGCTTCCCACCAAGCGTTGATTTATGTCGATCCAGAGGGTCCTAACGGCGAAGGTAACCCCCTTGACTCGGCGCGAGACATCCGCGAGACTTTTGCGCGTATGGGTATGAATGATGAAGAAACTGTCGCTTTGATTGCGGGCGGTCATGCCTTTGGTAAAAGTCACGGTATGGTTGCACCAGACAAAATTGGTCCTGCACCAGAAGGTGCACCGATTCAGGCTATGGGCTTGGGATGGCAGAATCCAGAAGGTACTGGATTTGCCCAATATACTATGACAAATGGAATCGAAGGTTCTTGGACACCAAATCCGACTCAGTGGGATAATAAGTACTTAGAAAATCTGTTTAAGTACGAGTGGGAGAAGACTAAGAGTCCAGCGGGTGCTATCCAGTATCAGCCGAAAGATTCTGATGCACCAAAAACACCAGATGCTCACAAAGAAGGTGTCGAACACGATTTAATGATGATGACTTCGGACATTGCTTTGAAGGAAGATTCTGCATATCATGAAGTCTGTCAGCGTTTTCTCAATGACTTCGACTACTTTAGCGATGCCTTCTCACGCGCTTGGTATAAGCTGATCCATCGGGACATGGGGCCAAAAACGCGCTATCTGGGTCCAGAAGTCCCAGAGGAAGATTTAATCTGGCAAGATCCAATTCCAGCCCTCGACCACGAAGTAGTTGATGCTGCTGATATTGATTCTCTTAAGAACAAGATTTTGGCAAGTGAACTGACTGTCTCGGCTCTCGTATCGGCAGCTTGGGCATCAGCATCGAATTACCGCAACTCCGACAAGCGTGGTGGCGCCAACGGGGCGCGTGTTCGCCTAAGTCCACAGAAGGATTGGGAGGTAAACCGTCCGCAGGAGCTAGAAGAAGTCCTATCAACCCTAGAGAAAATTCAGGCAGATTTCAACGGTGTTCAGTCGGGTAACAAAAAAATCTCGATCGCCGACCTGATTGTCCTTGGTGGCTGCGCTGCAGTCGAGAAGGCTGCACAAGATGCGGGGGTTCAGATTGATGTTCCTTTCACCCCAGGTCGGATGGATGCGACTCAAGAACAGACTGATGTTGAAAGCTTTGAATGGCTAAAGCCAGTCTCGGACGGTTTTCGCAACTATCACAATGATGCTTTCGGCTATAAGGTAAAAGCAGAGCGGATCTTCCTTGATCGCGCACAGCTTCTCACGCTGACCGCTCCTGAGTGGACGGTTCTTGTTGGCGGACTTCGCGCCCTCAATCAGAATTATGACCATTCTAAGCACGGTATCTTTACAGATAGCCCTGGTGTTTTGACCAACGATTTCTTCCGCGTTCTGACAAGTATGGACTACGAGTGGAAGCCAATCGACAATCGCGAGATGCTCTTTAATATTTGCGATCGCAAAACGGGCGAAACTAAGTTCACTGCTACACGCTGCGACCTCATATTTGGTTCAAACGCTGAGCTACGGCAGGTTGTCGAAGTCTACGGTGCTAACGACGGTCACGAGCGTATGGTCAAGGACTTCGTCACGGCTTGGAACAAGGTAATGATGCTAGATCGTTTTGACGTTCGAGCTTAACGCCATAGTATAAGATAAAACTAGTTTATAGCGCCTTTGCAGACATCAAAGAATATCCTGAAGGCGATCTTTGATAGTTTTCTGTAAAGGCAGTGCGGATTTTATCTACCTGACCAAAACTACCAAGCGGAATATATAGATTCCCCGTCGCACATCAGATAGAGCAACCTGTTGGGGAGTCGTTACCATCATGACTCCACAGATGGGGCTTTCTTGCACAATGGTAATTTGAGCCTCTCCCGTACCTGGAGGTAGATCGATAAGTAAATAATCTAATTCACCCCATTCCACAGTTGGTTATTTTATTAATTGGTAACGGTTTGTTGTTGGCGAATTTTATCGATCGCCTTTTGAGAAAAGATCTTCACATCGGTATCAGAATCGTCTAAGGTTTGCTGGAGAGCGTTTAAGACATTAGGATTGCCTATATTTCCTAGGGCGATCGCAGCATCACGGCTAATATCAGAAAACGGCAGTATATAAGGTAGTGCTTGTGCGTCGTGGATTTTCCGTAACAGTATTAAAACATTAAGCTGCATCTGAAAATTATCTTCGTGAATGTAATCTAATAGCATCATCAGATCCGCAGGGGCGATTAACTCTTTTAATGTTGAGAGGGCTTCTTCTCTTACTTCCTCGTCAGGCGATCGTAATCTCGCGGACGTATTCTTCTGGAGTAGAATTGCCAGGAATCACGGCAGTATTAACTCCATCCATGCCCATGGCGATCGCACCACTACGTCGAATATTAGCTTTTTCTAAAACTAAAACTTCTGCTTCTGGGTTGGCTTGCTTGGCTTTAATCGCTGCCATCGTCCCAGCAGTACCACCGCCGACTACTAAAAGCAATCAGAATATGAACCAATTCAAAAAAATAAGGTGGGCAATGCCCGCCTTATTTTTTTTATTCTGTAACTAATAAATTTTCAAATTACTTATTATTTTTCAATTATGGCATCGCCGTCAGTTTCTACATCTAATTCTTCACGACGAATCGTTTCTCTAGCAGATACTGTATCTTTTTCAACTTCTTTACGAATGCTTACTTCTTCGCGGACAAAAGCTTGCTTCTCAATATCAGCAGTTTCTTCATAAACTTCTACTCGTGCAACTTCTCCCTCATTAAAGTTGGCTGTTCCAGGAGTCACCACGCTAGAGTCAGTAGGAGTAGTACGTTCGATAACTACTCTTTCTCTTTCAACGGGGACAGATACAGAAGCCGTTTCAGTTTCAATTCTTTTGCCTACTGTGACCGAACCTGCGCGGAAACGCTCTTTGTTAGCAATTAGACGCTCTTCATAAAGTTTGAGGCTTTGACGACCATCAGTTTCTTGATGAGTATATAAACTGGGTTCGCGGTCGTAAGTGTAGGAATCAGAGGTATTTACAGCATTGGTATTTACAGTATCGTTGTTATATGCACCACTATCATATCCTTCTGTTGCATTTTCTTGCAGATATACGGTGTCATTATCGTCGTATTCTACACCTCTATAAACGGTTCTAACTCTTTCCTCGTAGTTATAATCAATGGTCATGCCATCGTCATACTCAGGTAAGTTTTCAGCCTGTTCTTTGGTCAAACCTTTAGCGTACACTCGCTCTTGAGCATAATCAACACTAGCTCTACCTACTGGTAATAAAACTTTTTTACCGAAAATCCAGAAGCCAGTGTCTAGCACCAAATAGCGGAAGCGACCAGTTTCATCAACAATAATGTCATGAACTGAGCCTATTTTATCGTTGGTATAGTCATAGACAGAAAAACTTTTAATATCTTCACCACCAAAAATCTCTTCTTTGTAATCAGGATATAAGTCAGCAATTTTTGCTAAAGCCATAGATTTATTTACTCCTTGTTTCTTTTGTATTTCAGCTACTTTTCAAGGTATTAATAATACGATTATTTTACATCCCACTTATGAGATAGATAATAAGAACTATGGCTATAACTATAGATATACTTTTAAAGTTGTAATCACTTTTCTATCCCAAGATAGGTAAGAAATATTTGAATATTTTTAATAATAATAGATAGAAATGTAGAAAGTACAATAAAAACATTTAGAAATATGGATAACGCACCTAAAAACGATCAAGAAACTCCCGTAGCTGATGGTGGATTGCAAACCCCTCTCAATCCTAAAGAGCGCAAAACTGGACAAGAATCTGGTCTTGATACCCGCGATGGTTCAGAACCAGAAGCACCTGGAGCCAGAAATGATGTAGCTGGAGATCCTAACCAAGGTACAGAAGCACGTTAATTAATATCTACAACATTTATATGGTGTCGACAGCCAAGCTTAAAATGAACTTGACTGTCGATATTTTTAGTATTTAGAGTTATTTTAATCAGCGTGAATCAATCCGAGCGAGATCGCGATCGCCAAACAAAAGGTGACAACTGGCAACAAGAGTTCAAAGAAATAATTAGTGGAGCTTCAGGCGGATTTTTATTTGGGATTCCTTTACTCTACACAATGGAAGTTTGGTTTATCGGCTCTTATGTTCAATCACCAATATTATTGAGTGTTTTGGGTGTTACTTTTATCATTATTTTGCTACTCAATCGTATTGAAGGATTTCGTCCCCAAGAAAGTGATACATGGCCAGGTGCGATCGCAGAAACTTTTGAAACCTTAGCTATTGGAATAATTTGTGCGACATTAATGCTAATAATTTTAAGACGAATTGATTGGCAAACCCCCTTACTAGAAATTTTAGGCAAAATAGTTTTTGAGGGTGTACCTTTTGCTTTGGGAGTATCATTTTCACGATCGCTTTTGACTGGAGAATTAGAAACAGAAAACGAATCAAATCAAAGCAATCAAACAAATCGCGAGGGACAAAAAATTGTCTGGCGAGATACAATCGCCGATCTTAGCGCAACTTTAATTGGTGCTTTATTTATCGCCTTTAGCATTGCTCCTACTGATGAGATTACTGTTTTAGCAGCTTCGGCTTCTCCTTTAGAACTCTTAATTATTATGGTAGCTTCGCTATTAATTTCTTATGGTATCGTATTTGCCTCAAACATCACCAATTTTCAGCAACGTTATCAGCAGCAGGGTTTGTTTCAGACTCCTCAAAGTGAAACAGTAATCTCCTATTTAGTATCTTTGGTGGCGGGAATACTAATGTTGTGGTTTTTTCAGAAACTAGCCTTGAGCGATCCTTGGTTTGTTTGGCTACGCTACAGCATTATTTTGGCATTACCTGCCAGTATTGGTGGTGCAGCGGGACGTTTAGCAGTATAGTTTTTGATACTCAATCGTTAATATAATCAAAATTATGCAGCAAAATCCCTGGAGGCGATCGCTTGCTGAAAAAGTAAGCTTTAGTATCTCTTTATTTGTAGTGGGCATTATCATCTCTTTAATTGCTTATACCTGGATTACAGGCAATAACAACCCACCAATCTTATCCGTGACTACAGGGTCAAACATTAGACATATTGAGCAACAGTATTATGTCCCCTTCACTGTAGAAAATTCTGGAGGAGAAACTGTCGAGTCTGTAGAAATTGTCGCTCAACTCCTATTTGATAATCAAGCTAGGGAAACTGGTAGCCAGCAAGTAAACTTTTTGTCCCGTCAAGAACAGCGAAAAGGTGAATTTGTTTTTACTCGCAATCCCAGTCAGGGGGAATTAAAGATTAGAGTCGCCAGCTACAAGTTACCGTAGAAAATTAATAATTTAAACTAAGTTCTATTTAAGTTCTATTAAGTTTAGTTTTTGAGGATTTAAAAGACAAAACAAAGCGAATATCAGTTAGTTGAGATTGCAGATAAACCAACAGTTGATTGATAAAAATTAAGATCCCAAATATTTCTAACAATTCTTCTATTCTGGCAGCCATACCGTAAGCAAATGTATCAAATCCAAAAGTATCGGCAACATAGCCTCCAACCATTTCCATACCGATCGCTCCTCCAACATATATAGAGCCAGCTAAAATAAACATAGTTCTGGTTTTAGCAGGTAAATTTTGAATAAACTTCCTGAAGATTAACAAGAAAATTACTAGTAAAAATAAAGCAGGAACTACCCAAGCAAAATAAAAAATTCCCTTAGCATTTATTACTCCTCGCAAAATAGGAATTAATAACTCATGAACAGTACAGGCTTCATCTATAGCCATGTATAAAAATATAAAAGATAAAGCTTTCCAGTAGTTGACAAATTTTGCCTGTCTAGACTTTTTGATAGTAGCAATTATATGCAGCAGGTAACTACAAAAACCTAAGGTTAAAGTAGAGTATAGAGAGGGAAAGTTAGATTCGCGATCAAAATTAAAATAGTGAGGAATAATCTCACTACCATTAGTTGAGTTTAACCATTGAACAATTTCTCTCTCTACAATGTTGCCAACAATTAGCAAAATAATGACTCCTAACAAAAATTTAGTAACTTTTTGCGGAGATAAACTATACATTGGTAAGTCTAAACTATTCGATAAATAATTGTTATTCATATAAATATATTTAAGTTTGGCGTTATCTAAAAGTATTCTATTAATAAATACTTAACCTATTCATAACTTTACGCAAACTAAACAATTATTTTACGGAAATACTATATATTTAAATAGTTTTTAACTAGCCCAAAATAAGAATTTTATTTAACCTATCCCAGAGTTCTAACTAAGTTGTATACGACGATAGCGAGCCTGTAAAAATAAATATATCCCATAAGAAATTAATCCTAATGCCATTAAAGCAAGCAAAATTTTACCAAAAGGTTGTTGCACTAAAGTTAATAATGCGCCATCTAGTCCCTTGACCTTTTCAGGGTCGTAATTTTTGGCAGCTTGCAAGACAAAAAAACCAATCATTATAAATACGACACCTCTAGCAGCTATACCAAAGCGACTAATATTAATTAGCCATTTCTGTTGTTTACTATTTAGATTTTTAAGATTAAGTTTTTTACGAAACTTAGTTTTATATGCGCGATAAATACGCCACAAACCAATTCCAATCGTAATTGCACCAGCAATCCCAACTAACCATCTACCGAAAGGTTGCTCCATTACCATTGCTGTCCAATCCTGTTTCGAGCTACCGCCACCACCACTATTACTATTACTAGATCCTATTGCTAGTAAACCTGCATTGATGGCAACACCAGCATAAGTTAGACCGCTTAAAGCATAACCTAAACGAGCAACAACACCCTTGGCGTCATTACCTTTATTTCCAGGATCGTTAAATGCTTGAATTAACCTCCAGATGACATAGCCCACCAAAGCAATCGCAATCATTCCTAATAATATTTTGCCAAAAGGTTGTTTGGCGATCGCCTGCAAAGCCCCTGAAGTATCTGTAGTTTCCCCGCCAAGATTAAATGCCACCAACAATGCCAATACACCCACTACAGCATAGACAAAACCTTTCGCAGCATAGCCAAATCTAGCAAATGTTTCCATAATTATCCCATGTTTTATTGTTTTATTTATTATTTAGTTTGTGTAATATAGTTGTTTCTAATATACATCTAAATATGTATTTATTTTACATATTGTCCATCGTATTTTTATGCTTTCTTCAAGTAATAGAATTATTTTTAGAGATTAGGTATTGTAACTACAGATAGATGTATATTAATGATTTACAGCATTATATTTATTAAATCCAAAATTAATTACCAGTAATATATAAATGAATACTTTATTACAATCATTAGAAGTTAACTATTTAGCTATTGAAAAAACATCTAAAATAGAATTAATAATTTCCGATCAGTTTGCTAGGTTAAAAAGCGTTTGTAACTATATTCAACAATGCAAAATTAACGTTGCTAATATTGCAAGTCAAATAAATAAACCAATTGACTCTGCTTATTTAGTAAGTATTAATATCACTATGCCAGAGGGATTCGATCTTTATACCTTACGTACCCCCCAGGCAAATAGTAATGACTCGATTGAAGATGCGATCGCCGATGTTTTTGCGATGATTTATCGCAAGCTAATTGAAGTAAAATTAGGTCGATGTTAAAATGCCTGGCTGTATCGCATTTTTTATTTGATTTTAAGAAAAATTCATTTTATTCTCAACCAAAACTCACTTTAGTTGGTTTAGATAGTGAGAATGATACTTCTTAATAAAAACTATGAACAAGACCTTAATTTTAGCGGGAATTTTTAGTACTATAGCGATCGCTAGTTGTGCTAATTCGACTGGTTCTTTTCAAGCTTCAATCTCACCTGCTAGTAGCAATACCTCCGAAACACCAACAGTAAAGGTTGCAGTTAATCAATCCTTTAACTATCAAGATTACGCCCAAGTATTACAAACCTATGTAGACGATCACGGGTTAGTTGATTATGCTGGCTTACAGGCAAATCGAGAACAGCTAGATCGTTTTAATCAGTCTTTGGGTGCAGTTTCTCCCAATACCTATGCATCTTGGAGTGAAGCCGAAAAAATTGCCTTTTTGAGTAATGCTTACAATTCTTTGACCCTCCAGTCTATTATCGACCAAGAACCACTAAAAGATAGTATTCGAGATATTAGGGGAGTTTGGAATAGACGCAAGTTCAATTTGATAGGAGAAGAGAAAACACTTGATAATATCGAGCATGATATTTTGCGTAAAGATTTTAATGAGCCCAGAATTCATGTCGCATTAGTCTGTGCTGCTATTAGTTGTCCTCCCTTACGTAATGAACCATATTTACCCGAAAAACTTGACGCGCAACTAACTGACCAAACTATCAAATTTGCTAACAGCGTTCATGGTTTTGAGCTAGATCGCCAAGAGAATAAGGTTTATCTATCTTCTATTTTCAAATGGTACGGTAAGGATTTTATTGAAACCTATGGTACCGATCAAGAATTTAACGGCAACGAACAGCAAAGAGCAGTATTAAATTATTTTAGTTCTAATTTAACTCCTCAAAATCGACAATTTCTCAAGCAAAATGACTACGATGTCAAGTATTTGGACTACGATTGGTCATTAAACAAACAATAGTTCAATAGATTTCAATAAATGTAAAAAGATCGCTCAGTTAATCATAAATTAGGTGACCAAAAAAAGGGATATTAACTAAAAATTTACATATCTTTTGTTAAGGTAGCCTTACTTGAGTAGGTATAATCACTCTTAACTATATAATGCAAACTATCAAGCCAGTATCAGAATCTAGAGGGGCAGTATATGTCAAGCGAAAATCTTTAAGAGGATTTTCCTTGCACACTACTACCTTAGTGATTTTGTCAATCTTAGGATTCTTAGGAGCGATCGCAGCTTCTTGGCTGTTGGGCAATAGTCACGTCACAGAATTATTCATTAACCTGCATCTAATTCAGTCCAATCCTCCTAGCTGGCTAATGCCTCCACAGGTAACTAAAGAGTATTATTTACTCGCACCCACAGTAATTTTATTTGTGTTGGCACAGATAGTAGTCAAATTATCGCCTCAGCCTAATAATTGGTCTCGTCGTTTGGTGGCAGTAATTTTATTAGGTTTGTTTTTACGTTACTTCGCATGGAGATCCTTTTCTACTCTAAATCTAGCCAACCCAGTAGATGGCATATTTAGCGTGACACTATTTTTAATGGAACTGTTAGCGATGGCTAGCGGTGGGATACAGCTTTTATTGTTACAAACTGTCAAAGACCGCGATCGCGAAGCGAATAAATATAGTTTAGCAGTCCAGGAAAAACGCTACAGTCCATCAGTAGATATATTGATTCCAACCTATAACGAACCTGATTTTATTCTCAAGCGCACCATCATGGGTTGTCAGGCAATAAATTATGACAACAAGCAAGTATATATTTTAGATGATACCAAAAGGCAAAGCGTCAAACAATTAGCTCAAGATTTAGGCTGCAACTATATAACGAGAAGAGATAATACTCATGCCAAAGCTGGTAATCTCAATAATGCTCTGAAGCAAACTTCTGGAGAACTAATAGTTGTTTTTGATGCAGATTTTGTTCCTACTAGCAACTTTCTTGAACGTACAGTAGGATTTTTTCAAAAAGAGAATATTGCTTTAGTTCAAACTCCTCAAAGCTTTTATAATAGCGACCCCATCGCCCAAAACCTAGGTTTAAGAGAGACCCTAACCTCAGAGGAAGAGGTATTTTATCGTCATTTACAACCAATTAAAGATGGTGCGGGTAGCGTCGTCTGTGCAGGGACATCATTTGTTGTCAGACGTAAAGCCCTCAAAGAAATTGGTTGTTTTGCTACTGAATCAGTTAGTGAAGACTACTTTACGGGGATTAGATTATCATCTAGGGGCTATGAGCTAGTATATCTAGATGAAAAACTCAGTGCAGGTTTAGCAGCAGAAACTATTGGAGCACATATCGAGCAGAGGTTACGCTGGGTAAGAGGGACTTTGCAAGCTTTCTTTATTAAATCTAATCCCTTGACCATTCCAGGTTTGAGTCTTTGGCAAAGGCTGGCGCATTTAGAAGGTCTAATACACTGGTTTACCTGCCTCCCTCGTCTGTTCTTCTTACTATTTCCTTTAATTTGTATTTTTGGTCAGATAAATCCTGTACTAACTACTTCGTCTGAGTTAGCCTATTTCTTTTTTCCTTACTATGCCATGCAGCTAACTATGTTTGCTTGGTTAAATAAGCGATCGCGTTCTGTATTACTCTCAGATATTTATTCTTTGATCCAAACTATTCCTGTGTCACTTACAGTAATTGAGGTAATGTTAAATCCCTTTGGCAAAGGATTTAAGGTTACTCCTAAGGGTTTACCTAGAGATAAATTTAACTACAACTGGTCTTTGGCAGTACCAATGGTAATTTTGTTTGGTGCAACCTTAGTTAGTTTCGTTATTAGTTTACTAAATTCGGCAAAAAATGGCTTCGACCTTGGTTTGTACTGGAGTAGCTATAACCTTTTGACTATTGCCGTCTCGATGATGACTTTACTCGATTTACCAAAGCCTAGCTTTTACGAGTGGTTCGAGATGCGTAAAGAAATCAACATTTATAGCGATCGCTCGATTCATCAAAGCATAACCCAAAAAATATCAGAAGAGGGTGTGGAGATCGCCCTCGATTCATCTGTTAAGTTAGACACAGATGTAGTTGTAGAGTTAATACCAGAAGTATTAATCGTTTCTGGTAAAGTCACTCGTAGTTATGTCCAAAATAATACCTTGAGAGCGATCGTCAAATTCTCTAACCTCAATATCGAACAGCATCGAGAGTTAGTGAAAATTTTATATTGTTCCCCTGGTAGGTGGCAGACGAAAAATACCCCTAGCGAAATACAGTCTGCAGCGATCCTATTTAAGTTATTACTACGACCCTTGATTTTCTTCAATCCCAAAAAAGTTAGTCAGTTAAGACTGAAATATTGAACATCCCTGCGCTTGAGATGCGGGACTCTCTTCCCAATACTTCTTGTTTAACCTATAACCTATAACTTATTACTCAAAACAACCAATCAATAAACAGGCTTAACCGAAAAGTATTGATTCCCTTCCAATGATACGAATCCAATATTAGTTAACCTGAGTTTAGGATAACCTAAAACTCTCGTTAGTTCGCCTTTTGTTTAATCCTTTTTTTGATTGACCGCAGCCAATCGCGGATATGTTATGCCCTTGAGGTACACTTTCGGATAAGGACACAGAGGAGGGGCTGTTTATTGAGCTTTCCTCAGGAATTTATATGCCCCGTGACACAGAAAGAGTTATTTGCCCGAGTGTTGCAGCTTCTTGCTCTTGGTAATCAAGAAGCTGCAAAATACTTAGCTAGATTTTTAACCCAAACTCACGTTAGTTAATTGTTGCCTGAATTTCTGCTTCGGTAATCTCTCTCAGCCTGACTTCATCTCTTTGAGGATCGCTGCGAGTTACTTGCATTTCCAATCGCTCTCCTAAAGTGACAGGGCGATCAAAACGGTGGGGCAATTCCATCCCCAAATCTTCAATTAAAATCAAACCTAAATTTTCATCTTCCCTCAACCAACGTAGTACTAACACATTCCAAATACACTCGGCATTGCGTTTTAAGTATTCTAAACTCCAGTAACGGTTTGTTTGGCGTTCTACCAATGTCGCTTCATAGGACGAACTACTAACGCTGTAAACAATCTCTTGGAGATCTTCGCGAGAAAAAGGTAGTTCTTCTCCTTTGAGATGAGCCTTGATCTGAAAATGCGATAATAAGTCTGTATAACGACGAATGGGTGATGTTACTTGAACATAACTGTCTAAACCTAAGCTGGCATGGCGAATAGGGGACATGCTCATTTCACTACGAGGCATACAGCTACGGATAGCACAAAAACGAGTTGGTCCTGGGGGTAGCTGTAGTAGTTCTTCTTCTGGTGGTAATTCTGGTTGAGGCTGCCCCCTATAGGGTAAAGATAAATTGTTTTCTGTACCGTACCTACCGCCAATTTGTCCAGCCAAAATCATCATCTCTGCCACCAGTTGCCTAGCAGGAGAGCTATCGATTAATTCAATGCTGACTTCTTCGTTATCCTTTACCTTGATAATCGATTCGGGCATTTTAATCTGGATTGCCCCTTGTTCTTTGCGCCAACTTCTTCTAAGGTAAGAGCTTTTGGCGAGATCGGGAATCTCAGGCTCATTCTCGATTGCTAACTGTAACATCTCATCTACATCGTCGTAGGTCAAACGATAGGTAGGCTTGATTAAGCTAGAGTGAATTTCGTACTCTTGAATCCCTCCCGTCTCATCTAAAATGACACCAAAACTTAGAGCATAACAAACTTGACCTTCAACCAAACTCATGGGTCCTGTAGCCAATTCTGTGGGGAACATCGACACCATGCCTGTAGGAAGATATAGGCTAGTGCTGCGACGACGTGCTTCTAAGTCTAGTTCGTCGTCTGGGTTAACGATACGGGTAGGATCGGCGATATGAATCCAAAGCTTAATTGTGCCATCGTCTAGATACTCAACACTCAGACCATCATCAATTTCAGTGGTACTTTCATCATCGATGGTACAGACTTTGAGATGGGTCAAGTCCAAACGATTATCATCGGCTTCGATAGGATCGGATTGAAGGAGGGGTTGCACCACATCAAGCACCTTTTTAGAGAAGTTTACAGGATAGGAACTGCGACGTAAAAATAAGTTTTCGTGTTTACTCCACCATCCTATATCTACTAAAAGCTCAAAAGCGGATTTGGCATCAGCATGCTTACCTATTTCTTTAAGCATTTCTTGGGCTGCTTTGGAAGTTCCTTCCATACCTAAAGCCAGCTTTTCAATTAATTCTAAACGCAGGCGATCGCTTTCACTCCAAGCAATTGTTTCTCCCGCTAAAGCCTGCTTGATATGCTCGATAAATTCTGTTCTTTCTCTTTCTTTTTGTAGTTCAACTTCTAACTGATGTTGAATCTCTTCTACTTGATTTGTCGGTCTGGGTTCGTAGCGATCGCCTTTCTTTTTGAAATATATTTTGTCTTGACTCAACAGACAATGAGCCGCATAACAAAGAGGAGGACTGCTATCTGAAAATAGCAACTGAGCCATATCTGCTGGTGTTGTGCTTTCTGCGTCTTCGCTCAAAAATTCCCAGGCAGTTTCTAAACTATCGGGGTCGATATAAGGCTCTACTTCTTTTAAAAAGCTGGCGATCTCCGAAGGTTGATAGAGAACGCCTTCCACTGTATATTCAACTCGCTGAGGGCGTATTTTATGAGATTGCCCCCCTGCGTCAATTACGATCCAGTCTTTCTTACCTTCTGGTCGTTCGGCAACTGCAAGACGACGTTCACCTTGCACTCTGAATTCAATCAGCTTTCCTTGTTCCACCAGCTTTGTACTTGAGATTTGCTTACAACACTATCTTACAGTTTACTTGCCACTGGCTTATTTCATCGAAAACTATCAACGAAACTACTGTTTTCGTGATCGCGATCGCCTTAGCCTTCTTTATTCACGAAAGGTAGTATCGCGATCGCTCTAGCTCTTTTAACAGCTACAGTTAAGTCTCGTTGTTGTTGTGCAGTCAAGCCTGTAATACGACGGGGCAAAATTTTACCTCTTTCAGTAATAAATTTGCGTAGCAATTCTACATCTTTGTAGTCGATAGGATCGCTAGGTTTAATGGGGGAAAGACGTTTGCGGTAGTATGCCATGATTATTTGCTAGTTTTTTGCTTATTTTAAAAAATTGTCGAAATCACTTGATTTCTTTGTGAACAGTGTGAGCGTTGCAGTGAGTACAGAATTTTTTCAATTCCATTCTACCTGTAGTATTGCGACGGTTTTTAGTAGTAGTGTATCTCGATACACCAGGGGAACGCTTTTGGGTGTTGCTGCGACACTCAGTGCATTCGAGGGTAATAATGATGCGAACGCCTTTCTTGCTTGCCATGATTTTTGTTTGGTTACTTGAGTACGATTATAGATATGTTTACTGAATATAGACACGCAGCTTACTATTTTCGCATACGATCTTGAATTTGACCAAATATTTTTTTTAGTCTCAAATCTAAGGAGAATCCCCGTTCAGTTTGTGCTACTAAAGTCTGAGTCAGGCGATCGTGACCAGCTAGGTTAGTTTCTTCATCAATCAGTGCCAAAGAGCAATCGATCGCCAGGGGACTGAGTAGAAGCAACATCGATAAACCACTAGTAAAATTTTGCAATCCGGCGATCGCCAAAGCCGAACCAACCCCCACCATCAGTTCTCTTTTAGATAGATTTAACAACTCTGGACGACGATTGAAACGCGGATCAATTACCTTTAAGTCAAATAACCAAGTACCCAAACTTTGACCTTGATTTTTCTCGACAATCAATACCCGCAAAGCCCACCAGCAGGGTAAAAATACCAACCATTGAACAATCAAATTAGTAGCGAAAAAAGAACTAATAAACCACACGCTCAAAAAATCGCAGGCAAAAGCACCTGCCCGTCTTTCGATAGGTACTTTGGGATATCTTCTGTAATCTGGTTTATAAAGTCGAGAATTTTCGTCTTCGTACATGATAAATACAGCAAGTTCTGATTTGGACAAGCTTATCTGTAATTTTAGCTATTGTTAAGAACTAAAAACTAATAACTGTAAAAAATAGGAGAAGGCTTGCTTCTGGGGTTCTGTCCGTGTTTCGATCCCAAAAACAAGCCTTATAGTCCACTCCTCACACTTAGTATTCTTGCCCACCTCTCTTAAAAACAACCAGGGAAATGTAACAGTTTTGGGACTGTCCCATTTTGCCACCAAATATCTAATATTTATCATTGAACAAAAGCTATGATTGAAAATAACTTTTGTTCAATTGTCGATTTTTCCTACAGATTCACGAAGTACGTAACATCGCTTAAGCTATTGACTCGATTACCCTTTCCAAGATTGCTGTCGCTTCGTCTACTTCTTCAGTAGAGACAATCAAAGGTGGTACAAAACGCAATACCTTTGGTCCTGCGGGGGCAATTAATAAACCTTCTGCCATTGCTGCTTTAACCAAATCGATTGAGGTTAATTCAATATCGGGATTCATCTGAAGACCGTTGATTAGACCCCAGCCACGAACCTCACTAAACAAATTAGGATATTTCTGAGCGATCGCTCTTAATTTAACTCTTAATTGTTCTCCTCTTTGTTGAACGTTTTGCAAAATACCTTCGTTTTCTAGGGTCTGTAATACGGCGATCGCAGCAGCACAGGCAAAAGGATTTCCGCCAAAGGTACTGGCATGGTTTCCTGGTTCAAACGCAGCACAAGAGTCTTTACAAAGCATTGCCCCGATGGGTATGCCTCCTGCTAAACCTTTAGCACTAGTAAGAATATCTGGTTCGACTCCTAGATTTTCGTAACCCCAAAGTTTCCCTGTCCGACCAACGCCTACCTGTACCTCATCAAATATCAAGAGAATATTGTTTTCGTCACAGATTTTACGCAGTTTGAGGAAATATTCGAGATCTCCTGGGCGTACTCCTCCCTCTCCTTGGAGGGGTTCGATCATAATCCCGACAACGCGACTCAATGTACCTTCATCAAGGTCGATAACCGCATTTTCGATCGCCGTAATATCGTTATAGGGAACATAAGCAAATCCAGGCATCAGTGGACCAAAGCCTTTTTGATATTTATCTTGTCCTGTGGCAGTAATGGTTGCTAAGGTGCGCCCGTGGAAACTAGCTTTGGCAGTCAAAATAATCGGATCTTTTACCTCATCCATGTGAGTATGAGCGTATTTTCTGACCAGCTTAATCGCTGCTTCATTAGCTTCTGCGCCAGAGTTGCAAAAGAATACTTTATCCATACAGGAGTTATCAACCAGCCACTGGGCTAGGTGTCCCTGTTCGGGAATATAATAAAGATTAGATACGTGGTGCAGCTTTTTGATTTGCTCTGTTACCGCTTCAATCAAAGCTGGATGGGCATGACCTAGAGTACAGGTAGCAATTCCCGCCACAAAGTCTAGATACTCTTTGCCATCTGTATCCCAAAGACGGCAACCTTCACCTTGATCGATCGCAATCGGAAAACGACCGTAGGTTTGCATAACACTACTATCAAAGCGATCGCGATCGAAGATGTTAGCCGAAGTGGTCGTTAGATTTGTTAATGACGGGGTTTGAATCATAGGTTGCTCCTAAATGGAATTTATTTTTTAGAAAAAATAGCTTTAAAATAACAGTTGTAATCTGAGTGTTACGGGGATTGTTTCGTATCAAATCAGATTTAACCTTAATGTAATCAATTATTATGCAAAACTGTTAGCAAATTCTGAATGTATAGTTACACCTTTGAAGAAAAATATGGTCGCTTACGTAAGGAGTTAGTTCGTGGTGGTGTAGTATTAGCCAGTATTGTTTTAATTGGTACTCTCTGGTATTGGTTAGTCGAGAAGTGGACTTTTTCTGAATCAGCATACATGACCGTAATTACTTTATCTACGGTGGGGTTTTCAGAAGTACGTCCTCTAGGGGAAAGAGGAAGGTTATTCACAGTTGCCCTGATTTTGATGGGTTTGCTGACCATTGGTTATATTGTCAATCGTTTTACCGAAGCCTTGATTCAAGGCTATTTCCAAGAAGGTATTAAATTAAGACAGGAGAAAAGCTTGATCGAATCTCTAGACCAACACTACATAGTTTGTGGATTTGGGCGGACAGGTCGTCATGTTGCCCGCGAGTTTTTCGCAGAAGGTATTCCTTTTATTATTATTGATGACAATCTTGAAGAAGTAGAAGAAATAAAACAGTTGGGATACACGGTAATATTAGGCGATGCTACCTTAGACGAGTCTTTGGTACGGGCAAAAATTGATCGCGCTACCTGTTTGGTGACTGCCCTGCCTTCAGATGCGGAAAATCTCTATACTGTGTTGTCAGCCAAAACTCTTAATCCTCGGATTAGAGCGATCGCCCGCGCTAGCAACGAAGAGGCAGTACAAAAGCTCCAGCGAGCAGGAGCAGATGCGGTAGTATCCCCCTACATTACAGGAGGTAAAAGACTAGCTGCCGCCGCCCTAAGACCCCAGGTAATGGACTTTGTCGATGGTATCATTACCGGCTCAAACCGTTCTTACTATCTAGAAGAATTTTTAATTGATACAGAAGACTGTCCTTATGTGGGCAAAAGTCTGCGGGAAGCCAAATTGCGATCGCAGTCTGGAGCATTAGTTCTAGCAATTCGCCGTATTGATGGTAACTTAATCGCAGGGCCAACAGGGGAAACAAGGATCTTAGATCGAGATGCTTTAATTTGTATGGGGACAGCAGAACAATTACGGGACCTCAATAAAATTTTGGGTCCAATTAACTCGACTAAGTCTTTGAGATTACCCAAAAACAAGTAGGGGCGAACGGCTGTTCGTCCCGACACAAGTTGAATATTAAATGCTCAATGTTAAATGAAAAGGTATGAAATCGCATATTTTAGTAGTAGAAGATGAAGCGAAACTGGCTCAGTTTATTAAGATGGAGCTAGAGTTTGAAGAATATGAGGTGACAGTAGCTAGTGATGGTTTTGGTGGGCTATCTACTGCTAGAGAAATTAAGCCCGATCTGATATTGCTGGACTGGATGTTACCAGGAATATCAGGCCCTGAAATTTGTCGTCGTCTGCGTCAAACAGGGGATAAAGTACCAATTATTTTATTAACTGCTAAAGATGAAGTGAGCGATCGCGTTACAGGGTTAGATGCTGGTGCTGATGATTATGTAGTCAAACCCTTTAGCATTGAAGAATTACTGGCTAGGGTACGGGCTAGCTTACGCCGTGACCAAGAAGAAGACTCCGATTTGTTACAGTTTGCCGATCTAACTCTCAATCGTTCTACTCGCGAAGTATTTCGCGACAAGCGATCGATTGAATTGACCGCCAAGGAATTCGATCTATTAGAATATTTGATTGCTCATCCCCGTCAGGTATTAACCCGCGATCAGATTTTGGAACGAGTATGGGGTTATGACTTTATGGGAGACTCGAATATTATTGAGGTTTATGTTCGTTATCTGCGTCTTAAGCTAGAACAACAAAAAGAAAGCCGCTTAATTAAAACTGTTCGTGGTGTAGGGTATGTTTTGCGGGAATAATTAATAATCGATGACACGCCCTATACTTAAAATTATTTTGATGGAGTTAAGATTGTGACTCGATCGCAGTAGCAATAATCTTCTCTAGGGTAAACAAGATGAAATACTTTCTCAATCTGGCAACACTGCCTAAGATGTTGCTTGTCGGTGGGGCAGTGGCAATTTCAACTCCAGCTTGGGCAAGATCGCCTTTGTCAGTTGTTTATCCACCTCCAGAACATCAAACTATTGCCGAACGCATCTTTTTTATTGGTAGCGCACCGCGAAACGAGCCTGTTTTTATCAATGGTGAAAAAATTGAGAAGCGGAGTAAATCAGGACATTTTGCTCCTAGTTTACCCTTAAAAGTCGGTGAAAATGTTTTTAAGATTCGCTATCAAGATCAAGAAAAAGAAATTAAGGTAACTCGCATCGGTAAAGAATTAGAAGGTAAAGATCTAGCTTTTGTACCTGATTCTTTAGTTCCTAATGTTAATATTACTCGTCTGCCTAACGAACCAATCTGTTTTAGTGCTGTTGCACCACCAGATACTCATGTATCGGCAAAAATCGGCAGAAGCAAAATTGTTTTATTACCTCAAGTAGAGTCAATTGAATTACCCCCCAATTATGCGGTATTGACAGCCCAGACTGAGCCAGAGATTAGCTCTAATATGGGTAAGTATCACGGCTGCACTACTTTGGATTCTTCACTCAATTATGGTAGACCGATCTTTGAATTAGAACAAAATGGGAAAATTGTTACTGAAACAGGTAAAGGAGAAATAAAAATACTCTCTCCCAAAGATATTAAAGTGGTGGAAGTCACTGCCCAAGCAGGAGTAGCCCGAACGGGGCCTAGCACTAATCATTCTCGGATGACTCCTTTGCCTAAAAAAACTAGAGCTAGGATAACGGGTAGGGAGGGAAAATGGTTGCGACTAGATTATGGTGCTTGGATCAAAGCAGAAGAAACTAAATCCGTATTGGGTAATATTCCCCCTCAGTCGATCATTCGCGGTATTACTTCGAGGCAACAGGGATTGACAACAGAAATTATTTTTCCCTTGCAGCTACCCGTACCCCTAGAAGTAAAGCAAAAAACGGACAGTATTACTCTGTCTCTGCATAATACTACCGCCCAAACTGATACGATTCGCCTCGACCCCGATCCCATAATTAAACGTCTTGATTGGCAACAGATATCCCCTACTCAAGTTGACTATACTTTTGAATTAAATACAGAACAACAATGGGGTTACGATCTCGGTTATCGAGGAACTAGTTTGGTTTTATCACTGCGTCATCCACCCAAAATTTCTTCTGTGCCTCTAGCTGGATCGATGAGGTATCGTGATGATGGTTTGATTGAGGGAAATACTCTTGGGGATAATCTTCAAAAACCTTTAAACAAGATCAAAATTCTTTTAGATCCAGGACATGGAGGCAAGGAATTGGGTGCAAAAGGACCTACAGGTTATCCTGAAAAGGATATTAATCTCCTGATAGCTAAATTAGTAGAACAAGAATTAACCAAATTAGGGGCAACAGTTTATTTAACCAGAGAAGAAGATACTGATGTATCTCTTCAGGAAAGGGTGACAATGATTAATCAAACCAAACCCGATCTGGCGATCTCCATCCACTATAATGCCCTCCCCGATGCTGGAGATGCAGAAAATACTCAAGGTATTAGTACTTTTTGGTATAACACTCAAGCTCATTCCCCTGCTATATTTTTACATCAGTACCTAGTCAATACTTTAGATCGTCCCGATGCTGGAGTATTTTGGAACAACTTAGCCCTAACTCGTCCCCATACCGCACCAGCAATTTTATTAGAATTGGGCTTTATGATTAATCCTCAAGAATTTGAATGGATTAGCGATCGCATTGAACAACAAAAATTGAGTAAAGCGATCGCTCAAGGAATCAAAGAATGGTTTGTATCCGTGGAATAATTAAAATTAATCAAATTAATCAAATTAATCGACGATCGTAAAATCAATAACTATGGATTGGCTGATTTTAGCTGTAGGTGGTATATTTTCGGGCATTCTATCGGGCTTATTGGGTATTGGTGGAGGATTTATTATTGTTTCTTTACTAGTAGCGTTGGGTTATCCTCCAATCCAAGCTGTAGCTACCAGTAGTTTGGTTATTGTCCTCAGTTCGAGTACAGGCAGTTTTTATAATTGGCGTAGTGGCTATCTCGATCTCAAAAAAGTTATTTATATTGCCATACCTGCGATCGTCGCAGCCCAATTAGGAGTTTTATTCGCAGTCAAAATTCCCGATTATGTTTTGCTGACAATATTCAGTATTTTTTTGATCACTAATATTTTTTTAATTCAGTTACGCAAAAAACTAGTAGCCCAAAACAAACAGTCTCATAGTATTTCCAATCCTGTTGTCTCCAAAATTTTCACAGGAAGCATTGCTGGATTTTTGTCAGGACTATTGGGAGTAGGTGGCGGTGCGATTATGGTACCGTTACAAATGTTGCTTCTCAACGAAGAAATCAAAGTCGCCATTAGAACTAGTTTGGGAGTGATTGTGGCTGCAACTATTTCTTCTTCGATTAATCATGCAATTCAAGGCAATATACTATTTTTAGTCGGTTTAACTTTAGGTATTGGAGGCATGCTTGGTTCGCAGTTAGGAACAAGAGTATTGCCAAAATTATCCGATGCTTTAGTTAGCCGCATTTTTGTTGTGTTTTTGGCATCGATGGCGGTATTAAATCTATGGCAAGCCTGGAAAAGTTATACCGTATAGATTTATAGATAAATAAAAAAAGAGCGATCGCGCGATCGCCCTAATAAATTAATTATCTACTATGTTTTAATTGGAAATAGTATCAAGTTTTAAACTACAACTTCTTGGTCTACTGCTAAATGTGGTTCGCTGACAAAGACATCATCAAAAATATCGCCTCGGTCTAGATCGGTGTTGTTAGCGATAATATCAGCGAAGCTTTGTTGATAGCTGATTCCAAATCTGTCTTCAATCTCGACCAAATCGGCATCATTGAGGTGGAAGAAGCGATCGCCATCTCGAAGATCTTCAAACTGTTCTTTCCAGATAGCGTACTGTAGTTCGCCAAACTCTGTGCCTGGTAGATGTTCTTCGGCAATCATGCCTGAAAAAGCATCCACATTATCTACATCTTGGTAAATCGCTTCTAAACGAGCTGCTACAGTCGATCTTTGGATAGCACTAATACCTTCAACTTCTTCGTTATCGGCTAGCAACTCAGCAATCTCTTGAGGATCTGCTTCTACATTTCCATCATTATCCAAGACAGCGATAAAATCGATAATACTAGGATCGTTGAGGTTGACATCAGCAGCATCAAAAATTAGATCTGCTGAAGTAATTCTAGTTCCGTCTACATTTTTTAGATCTTCAGAATCTACAAATGCTGCGATCGCTTCTGGATCTTCTCCAGTAATATCGTAGAATGAGTTAACTCGCTCTAATCAAAAAGTTTCCCGTAGGTCGTTGTAGGAAGCTATACCGTGATCTCTTCCTCGTTGAATATCGATCGCACCGATATCCACTACGCCATTGAAAAGCTGCTCGATTGGAGGTCCATCAGTAAATTCTCCCCCTGTAACAGGAATCTGAAAGAGAATACTGCGTAGCTGGTTGTCTATTTGGACATCATTGTTGTAGTTAGTTTCAAACAGACCTTCAAAAACAGATCCTAAGCCAACCTTACTAACAACACTGGGATTACCAGATTGAGTATTTACAGGTACTTCGATCTGATCGCCATCTCTCAAAGCTCCTTGAGCTTCTAGACTAGCTAAGTCTGCATCGGATAGATTACGAATATCGAAATCGAAATCTCCATGAACCATACTGTGAGCGCGATAGCCTACAGTAGCAAACTCATTGGTGATACTTGGATTGACGTTAGGATCGTAACCTTGATATGCGTCTAGTTCGATGCCGATTGAAGGTAGATACTCATTGTAAGTAATATACTGCTGCGTTGCAGTTACAACTTTACGAGTAATTTGGAATTTGGTTTCTTCATCCAAATCATTAGGAAGTAAATCGACAATACGATTATGTTCGCGAGCAAAAAGAGTATGAGTTGCAGTCAAGCCAGTATTTTCGTTAGCTCTCACATCTCCTGCGATCACGGCTGAGGCAGGATCTTGTCTCAAGCGTGACATTAAATCCATTCCTGGTGCTGTAGTATGGTCGCCACGAGCATCAGCAGTGGGTAAATAACCATCGGGTAATAGCAATTTAGCACTATTGTTGGAAAGATCTCCATCTACAGATCCTTCACGCAACCATTCTAATCTCTCCTCGGTTCCACCATAGATCGCCCAACCGTCAATAAACGAGCTAACAGTATTAATTTGCTCTTTTTGACCATCGACTATGGTACTTGCAGAGCGATTAAATCTAATCGCACCAAAGTCATTTTGAAAATCTTCTAAGGGATCGCTATTGTCAAAACCAATATTTGCTGATTCTGTTCCTCCTTGAGCCAAACCAAAAGTATGGTCTAAAAATTGTCCCCAAACAAAGACTAAATGACTGGCATCATTTTCCGAGAATAAATTGACATGAAGATCGTTGAACACACGGTTGCTGACAAATCGAGCATTGGGCAAAGTATCATCAATTTCACCGCCCTCAGCATAATTAGTTTCGCCAACCCGTAGATAAATATCACCAGCTTGACCAAGACTTTCATTTAATAAGTTATTTCCACTACCATCAAGACTGCGAACATCCAAGTCTAGAACAAAATCACCAGCATCGATGTCTGCGACATTGACATTTTCTAACTTGACTAGGTTTTCACCTGTGGACTGATTTTTAACAACCGTATGATTATCTTGACTGAGTATTTCTAGATCGCCATAACTAATTCCACCTTCAAGCTGAATCTTATCTTCGCCGTTAGTAAAATCTATAACGTGATCGTATCCGTTGTTTGTTTCAAGAACTAGAGTATCTTTACCATTACCTAAGGTAATAACATCATTACCCAAGCCACCTTTGATTTGGTCGTCGCCATTGCCACCATAAAGGGCATCATTTCCAGCCCCACCATCAAGGGAGTCGTTACCAGCTCCACCTCTAATTTCGTCATCGCCAGCTCCACCATCAAGAGGAACTCGGAGATAAATTAAGGGGCGGTTTTGCTCGCTTCGGACGAAGAGATTTAACTATTCCTAAGTCGCGATTTTCAGGGGCAGTAAAATAGGCAACAATGTCAGTAGTCTTGCCTTGATTCGATGCTTGAGTAAAGTGATAAATCCCGCGAAAGACCATTTCAACTGAAATAGAATCTAAGGGTAAAGTTAACTCGCGACTCAACCTCATTAAATAGATTGATGAAAACTGCATAAAAAAGCCAAGTAGCCCACAATTGAAGCTTAATACTATTAACTGAACCCGTCCAAAGATAGCTCAAACCTAATAAGCGTTTGAGGAGAAGAAAACTTTCTTCGATTTGCCAGCGACGTGAGTAGAGATCGCCAACAACAAAGGGAGGTAAAACATTTGGCTCAAGTACCGAAGTAAGATAGCGATACCAACTACGACCATGACAAATTTCTACTAAACGTAAGTTCAGAATGGGATTTCTTTGATAGCCAGTCCCCAGGCGAATTTTCGACTTGTAGTTTTTGTTAATTTTTCTCTGTCTAAACTGAATTAATTGCGATCGCAGGTCATATTTATGACTTAATCTCTTTGAGTTTTCCCTTTACCTATTGAATGTGTTCTACTTAAAATATTCTTTAAAAGGTGCGATGCATTCCGCGCAGCAAATATTTTCAGGTCATCAAAATTCTGCGTGATTAAAAGGAGAAATAATAATTAATTTTCTATTCATCATTGTTTTTTTACTAATTGATTATTTATCGGTTAATTAAAATGTACCCTAGGACAATAAATAATCAACAATGAGCTTGATTAATACTTGTACTATTTTTAGTTAGTAGCATGAAACATATTAATACAATATATAACGCGATCAAAAATGCGCTAAAAAACAATGCTCTTGGTACAACAGTAAAACCTACAATGCTCAACAATAAGCCCAACAACAAAATTATGATACTTTTCTGATAAATCAAGTCTTTGATATTTGTCTGGTTAATTATAATCAGTAAAGGTAAAATCATCTGTATATCATAATAAGAATATCTACCAACTGGAATGAAAAACTCGCCAATCAAGCAAGTTAAAATTCCCCATAAAAATACCAATCTATTATTTTTATTGTTTGAAGAAGATTTCCAACTATATAATAAAGATAAACAGATCATTGTAGCGATAAAACCAATAACTAAAAGCTGACGTTTGTTTGGTACATCTAAAGCATTCAACACATCATACAAAGAAGTATTATCCAAATAACGTTCTAAAGGATTTCTAACCATTGAATCAAACCCTTCAATGATTTGAGGATAAATAATATTAGTATTAGAAATGATTGTTTCTTTTGGGGATACATAGGTATTTAAATCTATAAACCCAGTCATTCCTAGCATTGTAATAATATATTGTTTCCAAATAAATGTTCCTGCAACTAGCCAAGATAAAGAAACACTGGCAATAGTACCCAAAAAGCTACCCACTAATAGTAAATATTTTTTACCAATTATTACAGGAATAAGAAACAAGATAAAAGATGGTCTGAGGCTGATTGTTATTCCGATAAAAAGACCGCTTAATAAAATATCTAAATTAGATTTCCTATTTAAAAAGAGCCAGGCTATTGAAAGTAAAAAAACATAGACTATATATATTTGACCTGAGTTAACATGAAAACGCCAAAACAAGCTGCTAACAAACATAAAACCTGTGATCAAGGTTAAATTAACTTTAGGTCGAGAATTGCTAGTTTTGACAAAGATCAATATAGTGCCTATTAATGCAGCCCATTGAACAAATAGCCAGATAATCTTTTGTTGTAAATAAGATAGTCCTGCAAATAATGAGTGCAAAACTAAAACTGTAGGAGGAACGCTAAGTTTGGAGAGTAATTCAGTAGGAATATCTAAGGGATCGTAAAATCTTTCTGATAATCCTGGTTGCCATTTAAAAAAATAAGGATCGATTCCCTCTAGCATTAATCTTGCGCCGACGACCCTGTTTCTAAGATCTGTTCCTGGGTAGGTGATTGTATTTCTGAAGTCAACTAAGAAGCCAATAATAGTAATAATAACTGCGGATATCAATAGCAAATTAACTATGCTATTTTGATGTTTAAATTTAGTATTTTCTATCTTATAATTCATTATATTAGCTTTATAAATAAGTAAACTAAACAGTTTTAATTGACTTCAAGTTGAATCTTTCCCAAAAAAAGCCAGATACATTAGCTATCTGAGAAAGAAAAAATAAGCTGGAAATAAATATTTTAGGTTGATTTCCTACTTGTGAAAAAGGATAAGCAAGGAGATCTAAATAAAAAGATAATGGTTCAACTTTTAGGTCTTTGGCAACTCTTTTAGCTCGCAATTGATGAAAACAAAAAGCTCCTCTACCATAGCCGAAATGCTGTTTCCAAAAGGATACTAAACTAAGACTATGATAGTGATTAACCTGAGCTTTGGGAATATACAACATGGGATATGCCAAATTCCAGCGATCGCAAAAATCTCGATCTTCAGCAGCAGCAAGGGGAAAAGATACATCAAACCCCTTTAAAGCTTTAAAATTGTCAGCGGGCATGGCAATATTGTTGGACGCAAAAAAAGCATCCTTGCCTTTGGCAGGGTTGTAATATTCATAAAGATAGTCAATCAGCTTTTGTGAAGCAGCAGAAAAGGGATTATTATCTAGAGCATTAATTGTTTTACCGCCAATCATTGCTTCTGAATTTTGTTTAAAGCCCTCTGCCAAATGATTTAGCCAATCTGCGGTAGGTTGACAGTCATCATCGGTAAAAGCTAAAAATTCTCCTTGGGCTACTGATGCGCCTTTATTTCTCGCAGCAGCCGGACCAGCATTTTCTTGACGTAGTAGTTTGATATTTATTCGCTCTTTTAAAGGTACAACTACTCCATCGAGAGTTGTTTTACTACCATCATCCACCACAATTACTTCAAAACGATCGCGGGGATAGTCTAAAAAAGCGATCGCCCCTAAGCAGCTTTCTAGTCTCTCTGGACGATTATAAGTAGGAATAATAATTGAAAAAAATGGTTGATTCATGACGATTATTTAAGAGTTTTAATATTTTTAATTATTTCTGAGGTTGAGGCGATACCGCCTGGTAGTATTAGCCAAAAAGCAGCATAAACAGCTCCATAAGTAAGAGATTTAGCCACAAAATCTAAAAACAAGCGGTCGCTTTCAATCCATGCCGTAGCAAAATATAGGGAGACTGCTGCCAAAATCGAAGCAATCAAAGGTCGCCACACTGCACCGATAAAGTCTTGCCAACCTAAAGGAGAAAACCGAAGACAGTAGCTAACCGCTGGATAGGTTAAGATGCAAGTCCCAAGCATATATCCCATAGCTACACCAGACGCGCCCCATTTTGCACCTATGACTACTGCAACAATCATTACAGGAGTATGGATTAATGCCCAACGAAACTGTCTTTGGGTTTGACCAGCAGAGACATAAAGCCATTTAGTAACGCGGTACATACTGACAACGTATACTGCCACCGCTAACAATCTAAATAGCGGTACTGCTTCGAGCCACTGTTCTCCTAGTAACAGTAGAATGATGCTATGGGCTTCGACAAAAGAAAAAGCCAAAGCGGGCATACAAAAGGCAAAAATAGGCATTAACCCGCGACGAGAATAGGATTTATACAAATCGTTATCGTGCTGTACACGACTGAGGCTGGATACTGCTACATCAAACATGGGAAAGTAAACCTGTTCAAAGGGAAAGTATGCCCATTTATAAGCCACGCTATATAAACCCAAAGCATTTGCACCACTAACATAACCGATTAAAATGCGATCGAGGTGCATACCAATGCGAGTTAGAAACCGAAACCCCGTCAAATGCTTACCATAGCTCATGGTTGAATTTAATTCGGCATTTAATCGATCGTCCTTGACATATTTACTAGGTCGCCAGTCACATACCCACCATTGAGCAATACTTTGAGTTACCTGCATTACTGATAGTTGCAATACTAATGCCCAATAACCCCAGCCAATTTTAGCAGCAGCGATCGCAACTAGCGAACTCAAAACTAGTGAGATTAACTCAATGATCGTGATCGTCCCAAACCGCATTTGTCGTTTTAATAAGGCTTTGTGTTGAAAAGCCAAACACACGCTAAAAGCCCCTACCGCCAGTCCTAAAACCATGCCTGTCAGTTTTTCTTCCTGATAAAACCAGGCAACTACAGGAGCGAGCATTGCTGTGATAGCGATCAGTATACTGTTTATTTTTAGCGATTTCCAAAAAATTGCGCTAGCTTGCTGGCGATCGAGATCGTCTTTTTGGACTACTGCTGTTTCTAAACCAAAGTTACTCAGGCTATCTACCAGCAAAAACAGCGGAGTAATCATCGCTAACAGCCCAAAATCCCCAGGAGTTAACAGACGAGCTAAAATTGCAGTTGAGCCAATTCCCAAAATTAATTTTAAAGGTTGAGAGGCAAAAGTAATTAAGCCAGACTCAATTGATTTACGCTTGAGGTTAGCAGATAGTTCTTCCGTATTAAAATGCTCTTGAGAGGATTTTTGAGTCATGGCTTGTCCTTGCTTATACTAAGCGTTTAATTTTGCTTAACGACCAGTCTTTAGCTAGGTTAGCTTTGGCTTGAATACTACGCTGACTATTAATAAAATGGTAAAGACGCTGTAGCTGATCTAAAGCCGAACGTTCGGAAGTTGCGATCGCGTTATTTAAAACTTCTGGATTAATATTTTCAGGTAAATCGGGAATATTTCTGGCTGTCGTAGAATAGCCCAACAAATCCAACATCGGGGCTGCTACTTGCACTACCTTTTGCTGCTGGCGATCGCTTAGTTTATCTTGCCATTGACCCGAACTGCCTTGACGTAGGTGTTTGGGGCTTTGCTGCTTCATGGTTTTAAAAGCAACGTTATGTTTGATTTTGGCGATCTCTTCTGAGGATAATTCTATTTTTAAATAAGTCAGCAACCCTTCGAGTTCACTATCAAAAGAATGCAGCAATCTTTCGTAGAAAACTGGATAGATATTTAATTCGTTTCGATATTTTAAATAACCACCGACGTGCTGCACCCATTGGCGCGTCATCTCTTCAATTCTATTGCCTAAATAAGTTTCAGGACTTTGTTCGTAGTGGGGCGCACCATTTTTTAGTTTGTGTTCGGTAAAGGCAAACTTTGAATAAGAGATTGCCACATCACGAGGATCGCGAATTATATAAATGATTTTGTCAAATTTTGGTATAATCGATTGTGATAATGGATTTAAAGGTGAATGAGTCCATACTTGACTACATTGCTCGATATAATCATTTATATCAGTAATTTCTTCCCGAAAGACACCACTAAGGCGACAGTAACAGCGTCCCCCTTCAATAGTTAAAAAATCCATCTCACTTTGTCCAGCAAAGCTCAACTGCCAATTTTTTGCCCGTTCCTGAATCGGGTGTTGTTGGATATAGCTGCGATGTTCATTTCCTGCTGAAGCGAGGATATTTTTAATAATGGAGTAAAGCCAATAGTTTCCGCTTTTAGGAACTCCTGCTTGTAAAATAGTCATTTCATCTTAAGTATTAAATTAAACGAGCTAATAGCTAAAAATAAAAGCAATTCGTATTTCATAATTACCAACGCCTAAAACATCACCGATCTGTTAGCAATTATTCTAGAAGCGGTATATTTAGCCTGAAGGCGATTGTAAATCTCTAAGAACTTTTGATTACGGGCATCTTCGCTAAATTCCTTCAAAGCGCGATCTTGTCCAGCATTACCCATTTGGGCAGCTAAGTCACGGTTTGATAATAAAGAAATTAGATTATTTGCCCAGGATTCTACATTCTCTGGAGAGGAGATTAAAAAACCAGTTACGCGATCGACTACAATTTCTGGTTGCGCCCCTACCGCCGAGGCAATTACTGCCGTACCACGCATCATTGCCTCTGTTGTGACGTTGCCAAAAGGTTCTGCCCATTGAGAAGGAACAACCTGTACCCAAGCACCTACAAAATGTTGTTCCATTTCAGATTGGGGTAAATAACCCAACCAAGTCACCGCCTCTGCAATACCTAGACTTTGACTCAAATTCTGTAGGCGATCTTTCTCCCCGCCGTCACCAGCAATAATTAGTTTAGATTGAGGCACTTTTTCTCTAGCTTTAGCAAAGGCTTGTAAGAGAATATCTACACCTTTTTCTGGTACTAAGCGTCCTGCATATACTACTGTGGGAATCTGACTTAAAGGAAGTTGTTCTTTCCTGACTGGTACGCCATTGTAAACTACTTCTACGGGTTTGATTCCCGCATCTTCTAGCTTAGTTTTCATACCCTGACTTAAGGCTACCACTACATCAAAAGCATTCCGCCAATATGACCAAAGTTTATGCTGTACCATTAATACTGCCCAAGATTGGGGAGTAAGGCAACTATTACTCAAACATACTGTTCCAGGGCTACTGTGGCAATCACTACCGTCAGGTAATACTTTAGTTCCAGCAGGGCAAATTGCCTTATAAACAGCAGTTTGATAGATGCAAGGAATATCTTTAAGCAGAGTTAAAATTGCTGGCGACATTTGCCACATAAACATTCTAATGTGGACGACATCGGGTTTAAATTCTTGTAGAATTTGGCGCAACTTCAAATAAGCGCTAGGGTTAATTGTTTGGGATAATACCTGTAGTAAAGTATTAGTCCCAAAACAGCTATAGTCAGCTAAAAACTTACTCTCTGTTACTGGTGTCGCCATGCTGGAAAACAACCTAACATCCTGACCCAAATCTCTTAACCCTTGACGTAAGGAAAGCATTTGTAATTCTGCCCCTCCCGTTGCCGTACCAATATCGTGAATTAGAAGAATTTTCATGGGTCAACGATGCACTAGTTCCCTTGTATCGACTTGTTTTGCCGTCAAGTTTTTCTGTCTTTGCCGATAGGCTTGTTCGTGACGGTCAGTCAAATAGTGATTGAGAGTTTTTTCTGCTGGTGCGAGTAAACCATACATCACTAGTTTTCTCAGCAAACGATTGTTAATTCCCAACGTTAGCTTGTTAACTATGGGAGACAAGATTGTATCTCTGCGTCGCCAACCTAACGCTTTATGCTTTTGCTTAAAGTAACTATCCTCGGCTAAATCCCATTTCTCGCGCATCCGCGCCAAACTTTTAGTTTCCCACTCATCACTCCAGCGCAACATATAATAATGTAAATCGCTCCACTCCAAAGGAACTACGGGAACGTAGGTTACCAAACTATCTGGCTCAAGATAAACCTTATAGCCAGCTTGCATTACGCCCATACAAAAATCAATATGTTCTTTGGTATTAAGCATTAATTCGTCAAAATAACCCAATTCCTCAAAGATACTGGTCTTGACTAACATACAGTGAAATTCACACAGTTCGGTTTCACAACGCTGCATTTGCGATCGCATTTTTTCCGTTGTATGACCTTGTTTGTACATTTTTTCTCGCATCCGTCTTCTGCCTTTGACATCGACGACAATACGAGATTCTCCACCAGCACAATGAATTTCTTTGTGTATTGGTTCGTGTTGACACATCAAAGGTCCAACCACCACTGCTTGAGGATCGCTTTCGGCGCAGTCTACCAATGCTTTTAACCAGCCAGGTTGCACTACTATATCGTTATCGGCAAAGACAACATATTTAGTATCGACCTTCGCTAAACCCAAATTGCGTGCCTGATTGGGATACAAATAATAGTCGGTTCTAATTAGCTCAAATTCTTTGTGTCTTGCTTGGGCTTCGAGATATTCCTGAACTGGTTGAGGAGAATTACCATCTACATAAACGAGTTTAAACGGTAATTGAGTATTGTGATAAATACTTGTCAATGATTTGTGAGTATAGCTAAAACGTTCGCGAGGAACGACAACTATCGTAACTAAAGGACTAGTCATAGGCTTTAATTTTTTTGTCTGATATAAACTAAATAAATAAATATAGCCAACAGCCAACAGCTTGTTTAACTAGATACAGCAACAATTTCTTGTTTGAGATTGGAATAAGCTTTGTTGCTGTCGGTAAACTCCTCATGATAAGAACGTTCGACGTTAACATTCCACAGATCGTGTTTTTCGCCCAGAATATTTTTCGCTGCCAATAAACCAGTCAACATTGAGTGATCGCTATTGTTGTAGCGGTGCATACCATTGCGACCTACCGTTTGTAGATTCTCAAATTTTTGAATATATTTTTGAATTGTCTCTACATTTTGACGATACTCATCATCGTAGACAGGATAAGCTTTGTATTGACGTATTACCGTACCATCCTCAATTGCAACTTCTGGATCTACTAGTCCTAATGCTTTTACCTCACTACTAGCTAATTTAACTAATTGCTCATCAGACATTTGCCATAAATCATCTCCTTCATTACAGAAGTATTCCATCCCCAAACAGGTTTTACTTTGGTCGGGAACCATAGCTTTACTCCAGTTTTTAAAGTTTTGAATTCTACCAACTTTAAACTCAGGGCTATGAATATAAATCCAATTGTCTGGAAATAGTTCTGCCTGATCTACTACCAGAGACACAATTAAGAAATCACGATATTTGAGATTGTTAGCTGCTGCTAATATCTCTGCTGGTGGTGCAGGATTCATTTTTTTCAGCAGCAAAGATACGGGCATACTAGAAACAAAGTTTTCCCCTGTGACTTTGCTAGTTTCATCATTTTGCTTGATTGTGACGCTATTAATTTTGTAGCCATCTCTTTCAACTTCAACTACTTCTGTATTGAGATGTACGGGTGAACCTTTTTCATTGAGTTTTTGTTGAAAACGTTCCCACATTTGCCCAGGGCCATATACGGGATAATTAAATTCTTTGATTAAAGTTTTAGTATCATTACTACCAAAAAGAGCATTAGTAATGGCTTTGGTTAAAGATAGTCCTTTAATACGTTGGGCTGCCCAATCTGCTCTAATTTCTGTACAGGGTATACCCCATACTTTTTCTGTATAGGTTTTAAAAAAAGTTTCATATAAGCGTTTACCAAAGCGATTAGAAACCCATTGTTCAAAATTTTCTTCTATCGGATTGGGTTTAACTTTAGCTTTGAAATAACTCCACATAATCAGGGTACTATTCATCAAACCCAAATTAGATAAAGCGTTATATGGTTCTAAAGGATAGCTAAAAAATTTGTTTTTATAATAAATTCTCGACATCCGAGGAACTTTAATAAACTCTTCCCCCATTACTTCTTGCCAAAGTGCTTCTACTTCTCCAACTTTGGTAAAAAAGCGATGTCCACCAATATCAAAGCGGTAGCCTTTATAAGTTTCGGTTCTAGAAATACCACCTACACGGTCTGCTTTTTCAAAGACCACTGATTTTTTGCCGTGCTTGCTCAATTCATAGGCTGTGGTAAGACCAGCAGGACCACCACCAATAACGACTGTTGAAATAGAATCTTTCATAGTTATATTGTCCTCGTTTATTTCTGTAGATTTTATGTTTTCTTTGTCTTAAAAGAGGCAACCATGTATTTGGCAAGAAAATATTCAAGGCAAACATGATGACTGGCAAAGTTACGGAATATTGTCTTAAAATAAATAGATACAGGGGTTGTATTTTTAACTTAAACTTAAACTTATTAATAGCCTACCTCAGAAAAAAATAACCGCTTGGCTCGAACAATTTTAATTTTTTTTTACTGCTTAATTATTGTATATAATCACTATTTTAGTGCATTTAACAGAAACAAAAAGGTTCTTAAGTCCGCTTTTTTTGTGAGCTAGTGCCAGAATAATGTAAATACCAATTTAAGCTGTATTAACAGAATGTTATTAGATACTATACTAGACATATCTAAGTATTTTCACCTGTAATAGCAATTATAGGCATAAGTTAGCCGAATGTAATCTACTTCAATCGGGCTTTACACAATTTTCATCTAAATTGCAGTTTGGACACATTTAAAGTGAAGCTTGTATAAAAATGAACAGTGACCAACTGCCAGTCGCCCAATCAGGGTGCTATATTCCAAAAAGATTGGAAAGTAAGTTAAATTATTTTCTCAAAATAATCATTTTCTCAAAATTAAGTTCATACCTATCAATTAACCGTCCACAAGGCTGCTAAATTTTAGATATTATTACTTTGATTTAGTACAAAAATATCCAGCTATCAATATATCTTTAGAAAATAATTTTTCTAGCTGAGGCGTAGATCTACAATTTGGATATTTATCAAGTTGCAAAATAATTATATTGTCAGCTTTGAACATAATTAATAACTTAAATTTAATTAAATACTTACTATCCTAATGAATCAACCTTTAATATCAATTATTACTCCCGTCTATAATGGTGGTTATGCCTTTGTCTGTTGCTTGCTAGCAATAGAGCGATCGCAATTTACCGATTATGAGTTTATCGTCGTCGATGATGGCTCTACTGATGAATCAGCTGAAGTCGCCCAAAAATTTGGCGCGAAAATATTACGAACTAACGGTAGACAAGGGCCTGGTGCAGCACGTAATTTGGGTGCAGAAGCGGCAACAGGAAAGTATTTATGTTTTATTGATGCGGACTGCGAAATATGTCATGATGCCATCACCCTATTGGCTCACACACTCCAGTCTAAACCAGAAATAGATGCTCTTTTTGGTTCGTATGATGATGCGCCCAAAGCAACCAATTTTATGGCTCAATATAAAAATTTAATGCACCACTATGTTCATCAGCAAGGAAATGGTGATGCCTCTACATTTTGGGCTGGTTTTGGCGTTGTCAGACGTTCCATATTTTTAGAGTTGGGTGGATTTGATACCAAGCGTTTTCCTCGTCCTAGTATTGAAGATATTGAACTGGGATATCGTCTCAAGGAATCTGGGGCAAATATATATTTGGCGAAAAATCTTCAGGTAAAACATCATAAAGCTTGGAAACTGTTGGGATTAGTTAAAACTGATGTATTTGATCGCGGTATTCCCTGGACAAAGCTATTACTCAGTAATAAATCTAATGTAGTTAATGACTTGAATTTACAAACCAGCAGCCGAATTAGCGTAGTTGCTACTTATAGTTTGGTATTCTGTTTGGCAGTAAGTTTGTTGAATTTTTGGGCAATTATTCCTAGTTTGATGTTTGCCATTTTGCTGCTATATCTCAATTGGAATGTCTATTGCTTCTTTTATCAAAAGCGAGGATTGTTTTTTGCTCTTAAGGTAATTCCCGCCCATTGGCTCTATTATTTTTACGGTGGATTGTCTTTTGTTTTAGGAACACTCTTGCACTGGAAGTCATTTTTACCAAGCCAGAAAGTATTACCTTTGAAATTGTAAGTCTATATAAAATTAACTAAACTTGATTCTATTCTGAGATCGGGATTTTTCTAATTTATTTTTTTACCTGGTAATTTCTCTATTAATTGGAGAAGAATTACAAAAGCTCACCGCGCGATGACGAATGTTATATCATATTTGTTGATAAATTTAGATCGACATCATGAACCTGAATGCCAATTACAACCATTAATATAGATAGCTTAAAAATTTTAGACGATCAACTCTCCAAGCGTCCCATAGCCTTAGATCCTGGTGGCTATTATGTTATTTATTTAGACCGTCAAGCGGGTCTAATTTGTGCCAAACACTATACCAATACAATTAACGATCAAGGATTGGCAGTAGATCCCAAAACAGGAGAAGTAATCGCTTGCGGTGGCAAAAAAGTCGAGCGTGTTGCCGAAACGCTGTATACAGCTAGAACCGCTAAAGAACTCTGTGTCAAAGTAGTTGAAGAACCCCAACCTTGTCCGATCACTATGCTAGATCATGCAGCGTATTTGGGAAGGGAATTTACCAAAGCTGAATTTGCTTTGATTAACAATACAGAATATATTCAAGACTAGAATATTTTTGCAAGAATGGTGGGCAAGATTTAATTTTAATCTAAATTAATCAATTAATGCTTGAAAGTTAACTTTGCCCACCTTACAGCGAACAACTACTAGTTACCGAATCCGACATACCAATAGTAAGTTGCCATAGGAATTATGGTGGCTACAATCAAGAATCCAATTACCCAGATAGTCGCACTACTATCATCAGTGTCTTCAGCTGTAGTAAAAGTACCTTCAATTTGAATTTCATCTTCAACAATTGGAGGGCCAGGATCTTCTTGTCCAGAAAGGACGGCTATCAAGCGATCGCCCGCATCAAGAAAGGCTTGGTTGTACTTGTTTCCATTGCGAACATTGTAACCAACAGTATCATCAATAACGCTTTGGGCAATTTCTGCATTTACTAGTTTTTGGGCAGAATCTCCAGTGCGAATCGCAGCATTGTTAGTCAAAATATCTAGCACGATTAGAGTTTGATTAGCCTGTGCTTCGGCATTAGGATACCAGTCTTGGAATATTTCATCCGCTAGGCTATCGACGGTTTCTCCATAGTCTAGACGGCGAATGGCAACCATTCTAACTTCTTGACCCGTTTCGCTAGCTAAGTCTTTGAAGGTTTTGGTTAGTTTACTTTGGTTTGCACCACTAATAGCATCTGCTGTATCTACTACCCAAACTTTGTCAGCATCAAAATTAGGCAGATCAAATAAGCCTGTAGCGATCGCTGGTGCTGCTAGACAAGATATAGCAAAAACCAGTAAAAGGGTCGAAATAATGAGATTTTTCAGGTACGAACCTGCTCTTTTAAAGCTTACAAGATATGTCATGGTTACTCTCAAATAGCTACTTATTTTAAATAATATTTCCTCTATTTAATAATAAAGCCCAGAGTTCACCCTGGGCAGAATTTATGATCATTGTGAGATAAGAATAATTGATTTATCTCAAATTTTTGAAATTGTTAACTGGTAAATATTAAATACCAATTAAGGTTTTGATCTCTCCTAGATAAGCAGAAGAGAGCAAGAAGTAAGCAAAGAACGCTCCGCCGCCTCCTCCAATGAAAAAGCCAGTTGCAAACTCACTCCAACCTTCTTTAGAAGCAAAAGCAGGAGATACTTTTCCGGTAGTTATTGTTTCAGTAGGTTTACCACCCATGGCAGTAGCATATATGGATAAACATACGGTCAAAATTGTTACTAGACCAAAAGATGCTAATAAAGCTGCGATATCTGCATGTTCTGTATTTCGTAATGGACCTAAAACTAGGAAAGGGCCATATAATAAATATCCGTGAGCCATACCTACTTCTAAACCACGACGAAGAGGTGCTAAGCCATCACGGTAAGCAGGTAGATTACGAATTAAAGCCAAACTAAACCCTGAAGAATTTAAAGGGGTAGCTAAGTTACCAATTTGAGGATCTCCTGGTGGCTGAATAGCATTGTATTCGTTCATAGGGCGTTGATTTCTCCTTAAAAATTATTTTCTTGCGTATCCTTTAAGGCGTGGCATTAGTTAAAAATAAGAGCTTTTTAACTGACTCCACCCTTTAAATAGCATCACTCTAACTTGGTTTAAGTTCGCTTTTTGTTAAGAATCTTTATAACTAAACCTAATCGAATAGGTGTTCGCAGTAATATCCAAGTTGTCAACGTTTGAATCCAAAAATAGGAAAAATAAAATATGATTGGCGATTATGCAGCTTCCTGGCTACCCGTAGCAATGGTTCCTCTTGTAGGTCTTGTTGGTGCAGCAGTTTCTATGGCTCTTTTGTTTATCTACATTGAAGGCGAAGCTGAAGCTTAAGGAGTCAGTGACCCTAATACTTTAAGTAATTTTATTTTACTTATCAAATGTTAATACTCTACCTGTCTAGGTAGGGTATTTTTAATTTGGTGGCAATGAAAATAATTATTTTTGAGTTCTTTTGGAAGTTGAGGGCAGAGAAACGCGATCGCAAATAAATAACGTACCAGAAGCAACACAAAGGGGAATAGTTACTAAATTAATCAAAGGTATACTAATTAATCCTAAACAGACCAACCCAAAACTTCCAGTAGCAGGTAAATTTTTCAAAACTATCTTGAGTTTCTGGCGGAATTTTAAGCGTCTTCTTTCTAAACAAGAATCGAGAAAATCCATACAGACAATAGTAGTCGTTAGAGCAATTGAACCAACAGTAGAAACTAATGAACCAATACCAGGAAAAAAATTAACGAATATTAAGGGCAGACCAATAATAGCGATTAAGACTAGCTTTTTCAACTCATATAAAACTGCTCTACCAAGGTCGCTAACAATATTTAATTCAATTAGTTCTACCTGACCCGTCCGCAATTTTTCTAATTGTTCTGATAGTTGACCGTACCAGGGTGCGCCCAATAGGACACCAAACTGAGTTAAAACAAAGCCCGTAGCGATCAATAAAACTATCACTAATAAAACACGGACGATCGCGATTAAACCCGAAACTAAATAGGCAAGAAAACCCATCCATTGAGGCAAGCCTTCAATTAATTGATCGAACCAACTAACCAGATCTGCCTGGACGCTATCGACAATTTGCCAGCCAAAATACAACAAACCACTATAAAGAGCGAGCGCCACTATAATGTTAACGGCGATCGGAATAGCAATATATTTAATTAACTGAGGATTTTTACTAAAAGTAATTACAGCTTTAAAAGGATAGGTAGCACCATCAATTGTGCCAAATCCTCCTAGAATTTTTTTGATAGTTTTTAGCATTATAGTGAGTAACTAATTCCCATAATATGTTAAATTATGCCCACCGCGAACCAGGTAGTATACCAGGAGCTTTTTTAATTGCCGATCGCGCTAAACCTTCTGAAATTACTGTAATTGACTACAATAGCGATCGCCATCAATACGGAACTAACCTCACTCCTGAAGACTGTACGGCTCATCTTAGTACAGAATTGGTTTCTTGGGTCGATTTGGGTGGATTAGGCGAGCGCGCTACTTTAGAGAAGTTGGGAAAAATATTTAAGTTACATCCTTTAGTATTGGCAGACATAGTCAACGTACCTCAACGTCCAAAACTAGAAGATTATCAAGATCAATTAGTTATTATTACCCAGATGATTAATGCTGCATCTACACCAGGAGAAATCTGGTTAGAACAAGTTAGTTTTGTCTTAGGTGAAAATTATCTTTTGACGGTGCAGGAAGAACCCCAACAAGATTGCTTTAATCCTGTACGCCAGCGTCTGAGCAACAATAAAGGAATGATTCGCCAGCAAAAAGCTGACTATTTAACCTATGCTCTCTGGGACACAATCATTGATGGTTATTTCCCCGTATTAGAAGCCTATGGCGAAAAAATTGCGGAATTAGAAGACCTAGTATTGAATCAACCGAGCAAGACAACTTTAGCTAAGATTCATCAAATCAAGAGCGATCTCTTGAGTTTACGTCGTGCCATTTGGCCACAAAGAGATATGCTAAATATTTTAATTAGAGATGGTCATATTTTAATTAGCGATCGCACATTACCTTATTTCAAAGATTGTTATGACCATACGATTCAAATCATCGATACGATTGAAATTTACCGCGAACTGGCTTCGGGACTCATGGATGTCTACCTTTCTGCCGTCAGTAATAAAATGAATGAGGTAATGAAGCTATTAGCCGTTATCTCGACTATTTTTATTCCCTTAACCTTTATTGCAGGGATTTATGGCATGAATTTTAATACCGATGCTTCTCCTTGGAATATGCCAGAGTTGGACTGGTACTGGGGATATCCATTATGTATCAGTATCATGCTAGCGATCGCTATTACCTTATCTGTTTATTTTTGGCGAAGAGGGTGGCTCAATTGAGCTTAGGAGTGTTTTGATATTTCAGAAGCACGATTTTTGAGTTTTAGCCAAGTATATACATCAACATCTCTTCTAAACTCACCGATGCACTTCATCCCATCGAAAAAATTTTTTTCCGTACCATTTAAGGCAATATGAACGATCATTTGACGTGCTTTTCGAGTTCCCACTAGATCTAGAAGATCGATTAGGCATTCAATCCAAAAATCACTTTTTTTCCCTAGCTTTTGGTATAAGGCTAACCAATCATTCGCCCGAAGCGATCGCACTAGATTAACACCATTTTCTTTGATGCTAATTTCTTCTCCCCAAGGTTTGTGGGGAGAAATCGTGCCATTGTCTGTATAAAAATCGATAAAATTGATTAGATTTTCTAGAGTCATTGACAGTTAGCAAAAATCATTTATTGGGTACAACTAAACGTTGAAGCGGAATAACTTCTACATTTAAGAAAATATCTTTACCAATTTTTTGAGCCAAAGAATCTTGGACTGATTCGACTTGTTCTTGCTTAATCGAACCCAAAGGTGCTGCTACTTCAATATCTACTTTAAGGTAGCCGTCTCTAGGAGTTACGACAATAGAGTCTACTGCTGAATTAAGCTCGCTGTCAGCAAAAATTTCAGTTTCGTAGAGAATAAAATCTTCAACCTGATGGCGCACGTTCTTTTTAATAATTAACTCACGCATCGAAAAAGTTAGAGGAATACCCAGTAAAAACATCACCACTGTAGACAATGCCAATCCTTTTTTAGCTCGTTCGAGATTACCATAAGATTGGAATAAAAATACTAAGCTGCCAAAGAAAACAATACAGATCAGGTTAGTCAAAAATAGCAGTAGCGCACCAAAGGCAATATCGATCTGTCCCTGTGCCAAACCAATACCTACCACACTTAGAGGAGGTACTAAAGCTACGGCGATTGCAACTCCAGGCATAGCAGTAGAAATGCTTCGACGAGTATTGGCAAAAGCCCCCGCAGCCCCCGCAGCCATAGCAATACCAAAGTCAATTAAAGTAGGCTTAACGCGAGACATAATCTCTGTATCCACCGTGTCCAAACCAATGATTGTCGTAACTAGCCAGGCAACAATAATAGTGAGAAAAATTCCTTTAATAACGGTAAAACTGGAGCGACGCAATAAGCGACGATTACCCATCGCTGTAGAATAAGCCATCCCCACAATTGGACCCATTAAAGGAGCGACAATCATCGCGCCAATAATTACTGCAGCACTATTAGCTAACAAACCTAAGGTAGCAATAATAGTAGATAACCCTAGCATGAAGTGAAAACTAAAGGCGGGGACAGACAATCGCCAAATACTACGGTTAAGACTAGCGATCGGTACGGGCTTTTCTTTTAGCCAATGCCAATCACCGTTATCTTGATCCCAGAGCTTTTTAAAATTGCTGTTTATTTTATCCAACGACAACTTGATACGGTTAATGTAGCGCGGGTTGTAGCTAAGGATTACTGTCATGGGGATTATTTAAAATTGATTAAATAAGGTGAAGATCGTCAACTAAACTGATTAATTTTTATTAAAACTTACTTAATCATTCTTTAAGTTGTCACCATTTCAATCTTTCTAAAGATATATCCATGAGCTAAGTAATATTTTGGCTACTTAATGGCTATTAGGATTACTATATTTCCGTCGATTCCAAATTTTCTTGAAGTATATCCAAAACAGTTTGAGGATCGGTTGCTTGCTGCATTACTTTAGCTTCCAAATCATGGCGATCGCTAATATTGGGAAGATCTTCTCTTACTTAAATAAAATTAGTTCTATCTAAAGAAACAAATACAGCTTGAGCTAACGCTTTTAATTTAGAATAATGCTTTCAGGCGATCTCTTGCTAATCTCTAGAACAGCTACCTTAATCAGATTAGTTACTGTGTTTGGGAAGTTTCAATATTAGCTACTGATTCAACTTGAAAATCAATAATTCTTTTGATCGCTCCAGCTAAAGGCACTGCTACAATCAAACCTAAAATACCGCCTAATTTAGCTCCTAACAACAAAGAGATCACAATCCAAACTGGGTTAAGCCCTACCAAGTTGGCAAATATATAAGGCGCAATGGTGTTATCGATCGCCTGATCGATGATAGTTGCTACTACCAAGACTTCCGCCCCTAAAGTAACGCTTTTGAGACTTGTCAGTAGACTTACGCTCACAATGCCGAGAATATCTCCTAAAGGTACTAGTACCAAAGCTCCAATGGCAAAACCAAATAATAAGCCAAAAGGTACTTTTAGTAATAAGAACGCGGCGGTGATAGTAATACTCATAATTAAAGCGATCGTGGCATGACCAATAAAATAATTTTGGAAACTTTTTTTGAAAGATAATTGCAACCGATTTCCCCAAGTACTAGGAAATTTCTGCCAAATTCCCAACCAAAAGTTTTCTCCATGAAGCAATAGATACAAAGTTAAAACGATAGTGACTAATAACTCTAAACTGCTACCAAATGCGCCAATGAGAAAATTAACAATGTAAGTTGGTAGAGCTTTTACTTCAACAGCAAAACGTTCTTGTAGCTGAATCAATAAAGCACTTACATCAAAGGGGAGGTTGTTGTCGATCGCCCATGCTTCAAAAGCCTGTAGCTGAACTGAACCAGAATCAATCCAGCTTGGCAAACGACGAGTAAATTCATTTAGCTGTTGCAACAATAAAGGCAGCAGAGTCAAAGTTATTGTGCCTAAAATTATTAATGCGACCAAAAATACTAGAGCAACTGCATAACCTCGTTTGACTTGCCACGATACGAGTAACTTGACGGGGTAATTTAGTAAAAAAGCCAAAAGTGCTGCGGTAACAATTAAAGTTAGGGTTGGTCGTAAATAATTAAATATAGGAAAGAGAAAATAACCATTAACGACGAGTAAAGTAATTAATAACCCCCAAGATAGCCAGGGAGGAAGTTTGTCCTCAAACATATTTGTTTTTAACCTATAACTTATATATGAATAAGCTAATTATGAATGGGAATGGAAAAAATGTTTGCCGAACATAAAAATAGACTAACCGAACTAATTCATCGCTATCGCGATCGCGTTGACTTTTTAACCATTCGTTTAGAACAAGCAGAAGAAACTAATATATTTTTACGTAGTAGCAAAATAGAAACCCTCAGCGAAAGTATTTCTTTGGGGGGGCAGGTAAGAGCTTGTTACAAAGGTGGTTGGGGCTTCTCTGCTTTTAATGACTTAGATACTTTAGTTGCTCAGCTAGAAGAAGCGATCGCCGCTGCCAGAACTATTGGCGATTCAGAAACCATCCTCGCAGCAGTCGAGCCAGTACAAGTAGATTGCCACGTACCTCTAAAAGGAAGCAGTCCTCGACAGATCTCTCTAAAGGACAAAAAAACTTTATGCGATCGCTACGATCTGGTATTGCGGAGCCACGATCCTTGTCTGACCTCAACCTCTGTCAGCTATAGCGACAGTTCCCAGCAAATAATTATTGTCAACTCCGAAGGAAGCGCGATCAAGCAATCTTGGTCAGATATGGAAATGCGTTTCTCTGCTACTGCTAGAAAAGACGACCTCGTACAGACAGGCAGAGAAACCACAGGATCGCGTCAAGCTTATGAAGACTTGACCGATTTAGAGCCGCAGGTAACAGGTGCAGCACAAAGAGCAGTAAATGCCTTGTCTTTACCTAAAATCAAAGGAAATACCTATACAGTTGTCATCGATCCGATCTTGACGGGGTTATTTGTTCACGAAGCTTTTGGACATCTATCCGAAGCAGATATGGCTTATGAAAATCCCGATTTGCTAGAAGTAATGAGTATTGGTAAGCGTTTTGGCTCGGAAGAATTACAAATTTTTGATGGTGCTGCGCCGATAGAAGCCGAAGACAACTATATTCATCGGGGTAGCTACTTCTATGATGATGAAGGTACACCTGCAACTACTACACAATTAATCAAAGATGGGGTGCTAGTGGGCAGACTACATTCACGAGAAACCGCAGGCAAACTAGGAGAACAACCCACAGGAAATGCTCGGTGTCTCAACTATAGTTATTCTCCCATTGTCCGCATGACCAATACCTGGATTGCTAGAGGTAAAACCCCTGTAAAAGATCTCTTCAGCGGTATTAATGAGGGTGTCTACGCTCGCAACTGGCTAGGGGGAATGACCAACGGAGAAATGTTTACCTTTAGCGCAGGAGAAGCCTGGATGATTCGTAATGGCGAAATAGCCGAACCAGTTAAGGACGTGACACTTTCGGGTAATGTCTTTAAAACTTTAGCAAATATTGAAGCGATCGGTGATGACTTTTATTGGGATGAATCGGGCGGTTGTGGCAAAGGAGGTCAATCTGGTTTAGCAGTAGGCTGTGGCGGACCTAGTTTGAGAATTGCGGGAGTGACAATTGGTGGTAACTCTAATTAATTAACTCTAATTAATATTTAGATCTGATAAACAATGATTAAATATTTGGAGAAACTAAATCAGTTTAAAATAAGTAAAGTTATTATAAGTAGACCAAACCAAATATTGATTCACTTCGGAGCTTATTAAATTTATGAATTTAATCGTTACTAGTCTTATTAGCTTTTTAAATATTTACTGGGTATTATTAATTGTCAGAATTTTGCTGTCTTGGTTTCAAACTGCAGAATGGGCTGGTCAAATTATCGGCTACCTCAGTCCGATCACCGACCCTTATTTAAATATCTTTCGCTCGATCATCCCACCTTTGGGCGGGATTGACCTTTCGGCAATTGTGGCACTATTTCTGCTACAGTTCATCCAAGGTTCGCTCCAATCCTTTGCAACTGTTGCTTTGGCAAATAGCGGATTCTAAACTTACTGGTCGTATTCAAAATCGTCGTAATAGTAAGGACGAACTTTTCCTGCAAATCCAGATGCCTTGAAGTTTTTTAATGCTAAGGGTGTTCGTTGATTTGCGGGAACGCTAATTCTAATGGCGAAATCACTAGTACCTGGGGGTACCTCTTCAATTGTGCCAATACGCCCTCGATTTTCAAAGGTAGAATTACCATCTGCATCATAAATTCTGCCAAATACATCCGCATCAACTACGGTTTTGCCTGAGGTATTTTTGGCTTTGCCTTTGACGGTAAAGCAACTAACTGGTCTAAGATCGCCACTAGTAACGCTACCATTAGCTTCATCACCAGCACAAGGCTCATAAGAAAGATTGGTTAGTTTGATCGAAGTCATAGCCGAAGCAGGAGGAATTATGAGCCAGCTACCCACCCACAAAAGGCTGGCTGTCAACAATACTGTTATAAATCGAATCATAAGTAATAACTGAGTTTGATAATTTATCTATGATATTATTCAGCTTTAATTTATCTTATCAGTAAGAAGTTAGGCGTTTTATAACATTCACATTTATCAAACAAAACCTCCTAGTTCAATTAAGGTTTTTAACTACTAGGGGGTTCAATATTTGATCTAATGTACCGCGCACTTTATAGCCGTACAAAGTTACGTTAGCGGTGTACCCAAAATGACAGGTACTTGTCCTTGTCGCCTTAAGGATAAACGACCCCGCGTTATCCCAAGGACACAGAGAAAAATACACAGAGAGATTTAACTACTATGCATTGTAGCTTTTTTGATACAGATAAACGATCGCTTCTTGGGGGCGAATTAACTCATCCTTAAAAAGATAACCTGGTCTGACTGTATAACAGATGCGATCGCTTTTTTGGGAATCGTTAGTAATTTTAGTGGCAATAATTTTTTGGCGATCGCAATTAAAAACCCCAGTCTCTTCAATAGTCATAACACCTTCTCCTTGAAGAATTTTTCCTAGTTCGTAGTCGATAGCAGATAATACTTTTACCTCGTTTTCTGGTTGATTTTTTTGGGCTAATAGTAGCCAATCTCTAAGTTTGATTAGTTCGTACAGGGTAGGAGATAATTCGGGTGTTTCTATGGAGACTGATTCTACTTCATCAGCGATTTTAGTTGAGTCTAATGGTGGTTTGGCTAACTGTCTTTCTAATCTTTGTAATCTTTGTAATAGTAAACAGATAGATTGCAAAATAGAAACTAATTCTGCTTCTGTTGGATTGGGAGTCAATCCATTTAACTGACGCACGCGAGTTTCTGCTTCGAGGACTAGTTCTGTAACCTGACGGTGTTCGGCATCAAGCCAACTAAATAGATTACTTTGGGGGATTAGGCGGTATAGATTTTGCAGCATTTTAATAAATAATTTCAAGATTTATTTTGTTTACAGATAAATTAAATTAGGACAGGATTTGACGGGCATTTTTTTTGATTGAAGTCCAACCAATAGGATCGAAGAAGGGTTTTTTCTCAGACAGATAAAGGGTGTCATTGTTGAGAGAATAAATAGCTGGTAGAACGTAGTCACCATGAGTCATTCCTTCTTCTCGATGTAGTGGTTCGTGGCGTAAAGCAGAAATTAAGTTGGCATCTGCTGCTTCGACTACAGCAACGGCGTAACAAATAGTTCCTCCGAAGGCGATTTTAGTTCGCAAATTTTGACAGTATTCGAGACTTTCGAGGGCAAAATAGCGCAGGGTAGCTAGATCTAAGTTAGAGAAGACTGCAAACATAAAGTAAGCATCAAAAGAAATAAGAATCTTTTGTTTTCCTTTAGCAATTGCCTCTAGTGGCAAATCGGCGATGGTTACTTTTTCTTGCCAGGTGTAGTTTTTAGCGTTTAGAGACTGTTTTTTCTGGGTCAAGTAGTTCTTTAAATTCTCCGCAAAAGCAGTTGGAGGTGGAGGAAGATCGGGTTCGGGTATTGGAGGAGAATCGAGACGATGAATTGCCTGTATTTTGTCGAATATTTCTTGACATCGAGTAAAATTTTGTCTGGCAAAGTAGATTTGGGCTGCTTGATATAAATCTGTTTCCGCATCTTTTTGATCGCCTAAAGCTGCGCGAATTTCTCCTCTGGCAAATAATGCTTCAGCATAACCCGAATCAATCTCTAAAGCTTGGCTTAAAAGTCCGATCGCCTGTGGGTCATTTGGTGTTTGAATTAATAGTTGTGATGCCTGTTGATACAGTTCTGCGGCGGTAATGGAAATCAATTTAGTTTTGGTATTAGTTGCTACCTCTGCTGCCTCTGTCTTTTCAGACTGAGATGGAGGAGTTGTAACTACTACCCTTGGTGGTTTTACCTCGGTAACTCTTTTAATAGCTGCACCAATACATACCGCTAATTCTGGCTCGTCTACGAGTAAAGCCTGTCGCTGAAACTTTTGGGATATTACCTGTTGAATATAGGGAATGCGACAGCTACCACCAACTAATAAAATGCGATCGATTTGTTGCCAGTCGATATTTGCACTTCTGACTAGTTGATCGCAACAATCAATTGTCTCGCCAATTAAAGGGGCGATGGTTTGATTAAATTCAACACGAGATAGGGAATAAGATTCTACGGAATTCAATTCCAGGGGAATATAAATTGTTGCTTCAGGCTGTTGGCTTAATTGATGTTTGAGATCGCGACAAGATTCGGTGACAATTGCCCTAGCTAGCCAGCCATCTCTAGCAGATAGTTTTTCTTGTAATTGGGGGCTGCATTTATTTCTCAATCCTTGATAGATTTGGCGATCAAAGTCTGTTCCTCCACAGTGGGATAATCCTCTGGGCATCCCTAAAATCTGATACCCAGAACCTTGTTTTTGGATTAGAGTCGCATCAAAAGTTCCGCCACCTAAGTCATAAACTAAAACAATTTCTCCTTCTGCTACTTCTGCCTGACGGGAATAGTAGTAGGCAGCAGCAACGGGTTCTTCTAGCAATTCAATCTGGTTAAAACCTGCCTCTCGCCCCGCTTGTTCCATCAACTGACGTTTAAAGGGTTGATAGGTAGCGGGAATAGTTAAAACCGCATTAGTTAAAAGATTTTCTCCCAATCCTTGGGCAACTTTTTCGGCTTCAATTTTGAGCTTGCGAATTACTTCGGTAGCTAGTTCTTCAGGAAGTCGGGCGGTATTACCTACTGTATAGGGATTGGGACTACCTAAATCGCGTTTGAATTCTCGTCGATAACGTTGGGGATCTTTCTGGCGCGAGTTTTCCGCTGCTTGACCAATTAGTATTTGTTCTTGGGCAGTGATGAAAACGCTGGAGGGAAAAGAATAGCCTCTGTTTATGGGTTCTTTAATTGGTTTGGGTACATTATTGATGTTTAAGGCTGCGCTAGAATAGCACGTACCAAAATCCAAACCTAAAAGTATCTGGTTCATGATTTTTTAGTTGTATTTTTCTGTTCTCCTTTATTTATTTCTGTTGATGAGTAAGGTATGCAGGTTTTTATGGCGAGTAGGGGCGATCTCAATACTTCTCGTTTAACAAGTGTCGATAACCTATAACCTATAACCTATAACCTATAACCTAGTACTCATTACTCATTACTCAAAACAACTAATCAATAAACAGGCTTAACCGAAAAGTATTGGAGGCGATCGCTATTCGAAATAAAGGTATTGTTTTGCTTTTTGGACGCGGGCTAAAATTTGTTCGTAGGAACGGGCGAGAACTCTAGCAGCAACAATGGTAGAGCGATCGCTACCCATGACATCGTTGGCGCGTTGATTCCAATAGTTCATCTGGGTTTGGGCGGTAGATAACATGGTTTCGATGGTGACGTTGTTTTCTAGCCCAAGGCGATCGCTACAAATAGTACCAAATTCTCCCGTCACCTGTAATAATTGTTGGACTTCAGCTTGATCGAAATCGAGGCTTCCTGCGTAGTAACTGCGTAAAATTTCTAATTCTTGAAAGGCGGATTCTTGTACTTGTAGCGCATCAAACTTAGAAGCGATCGCTTCTAAGATCTGTAAAGATTCTCCATTTAGCTGTCCTCGATAGTGAAAATAGGCTGCTGCGATATCCTGTAATACTTTACTGAGTTTGATGACAAAGGCGCGGTGTCCAAAATGGGACAAAATTAGCTGACGTAGTTCGGGTACGCCTGTTTTATTTAATAGTTCGGCTACTAGCTGTTGGCGATTACCCTGGGGGTAGGCTTCGCGATCGCTAATTCCTGACTTGAGTAATCGATATGCCTGAATTACACCATACAAACCAAGCTGCTGATAGATTTCGTGGCGTTCTGCCTGACTGACAGGAATTTCTTCTAGGGGATATTCTGCTAAAAACTTGGGTACGTAACGAGTCAAACGAGCAAATTGCTGATCGCTTAGCTGTTGCAGTCGTTCTAGAATATCAAAATGTTGGGGCTTGAGGGTACTTGCGCCCTGGGCTAACAACCCGCAGATCGGAGAAACGTTATAAAACAGGCGGTTAACTTCGGGTTTTTGACTCAACCGCGAAGCGATACGCTTTCCCGCAGCTAAAGGATCGTCAATTTTAGGATCGCTGGCATAAACATCAACTTTGGTTAAGACACCAATAGCATTGATGGGAGTGGTATTGCCTGTTAAAGAACCTTGAAATGCTTCTACAACTTCGGTATCCCCTTTACCTAATCCCTGGCTAAATAGATATAGTACCGCGTCTGCGTTAGCCGCTTCTCGATTAGTATCCGCGTTGAGTTTGTCTCCGTGTAGCTTGAGAAAATCTTGAGTGTTTTTAGCATCTTCTTCGTAGAATGATTTTAACCCAGGAGTATCAATAATATTAAAGGTTTGCAAAATCAAATTAGGATAAGCCACCTCAATATATTTAATACTCAGCAAATATTCCTGATGCTGTTCGTGGCGTAGGGTAAGGGCTTCTAGTTCGGCAAAAGATTTAGTTTCAGGCGATCGCCCGTCTTTGAAGTAAACTGTGAGACTGGGGGCATCGCCATATTTTAACCAGTTAACGTTAAAAGTCGCTTCTACTGCCCCTGTGGCTACCACTTTTTCTTGCAATAGGGCATTCATTAGAGTTGATTTACCCGCTTTGATTAAGCCAACAATCGCAACACGCATTGGCTGCTGTAATCTTTGCTGACATTGTTGCAACAACCGACTGAGATTTTTGAGTTCTTGATTGTTTGCCGTTTGCGCCAGGGAATCAGCTAACAATCGATTTACTTGGGTTTCGAGAGAAGTATTAATCTGATTCATCTGCCCAATCTCCATAGTCAGTACTATTACTATTGCTACTAGCTACTGCGGCTAAAGCTTTGGGTGGTGTGTTTTTAGCAGGAGATTGATTGATCTCTATCGGCGTTTTAGATTGTTGAGGCTTTACCACAACTTTGGCTGCTACAGTCTGAATCATCTGCTGTAGTTGAGAGAATTTTTTAAGAGAAAGCTGTAACTGTTGACTGCGTTTGGCGGTTTCACCTTGAGATAGCTTTTGTGATTCTTGAAGCGATCGCAAAGTATTTTCCCAGCCTTCTTTTTGTCTTTTTACTTGGGCAGTAAATTTATCTCGCAGATCTCGTTCTAAAGTTTGAATTGCTTTGGTTAGGGTTTGATTGCAAATACGCTGACACTCATCAATAAAGGGGGAGACGATTTTAGAAATTTCTCGTTTGGCGATCGCCTTATCTTTTTCTTTTACCTGTTCTAAACCATCCTTGATACCTTTGGCACCACCACCAATCCAGCCAATACCAGCACCAATTTGTCCGCCGATAGTTGCCCCAGGAACGACTCCTACTCCTGCCCCAAATACCAAACCAATCGCTCCTCCAACAGCACCGCCAATCATACCGCCGATTGCTGTCCCTACACTAGTGTTAAACATAGCATTGCGAGTTGTCGTAAAAGATTTATCAATAATTGTGCTGCGATCGATTTCTATTTCTTCGCTGAGTAAAACTGCCTGTTGTCGTTGGGAAAATCCGACTTCCAAGCGACTGATATCTAGTCCCGTTTCAGCTTCCAAATAGCCATAGAGTTCCCCTGCTTGCTGGTTCAAATCTTGGTTTAATTGAGACATCAAACCGTCAACATCAGCTTCGATTAAATTAGCAATTTGCTTGGGAGAATTAACCAGGCGATCGTCTTCAATATATTTGTTGGTTTTATAGCGTAATTGAGCAAAATCACGTTTAAATTGTCCCTGAATCTCAAATTGAATTGATTGCAAGCGATCGCTTAAGATATTGCGCCATTCAGCATTATTATATAGTAATTTCTTTAGCTGTTGTCGGGTTTGTTTAAGCTTAGTTTCCAAATCTTCTGAAGTCTGGTTGCGATCGGATTTCCAAGCTACTTCTACAGGGGCTTTTAGTTCGGCTACCGACTGCATTAATTCGTTAATTGCTCGCAGTAATAAGGTTTGTCCTCGTTGTTCCCCTACCATTTGCCATATTTCTCGTTCTAAGGAGTAAAAATTGCTGTATGCTAAATCTTCCTCTTCTTCATATTCGAGATAATCAAACTTCGCCCGACTAGACACGGGAATAATTTTAATTTGATGGGGATCGCACCCTAATACTTTGGTTAATTTTTCACGGTTGTTAGCTACAATTTCCGAGACATCGCTGACTAGATCTGCTTTGGTTAACACAAAAATTAGATTTTGACAGTGGGGCAAAATTCTCTCTTTTAAAAAATCGAGTTCTTCGGTAGTTAGAGGTTTCAAAGCATCGCTGACAAACAGTACCACGTCTGCATTGGGCAAAAAAGCATGAGTGACGGCGGTGTGTTCGGCATTTAAACTACCAATTCCTGGAGTATCGACTAACACTAAACCTTCTTTTAACTGAGAGTTGGGAGATTCGATGGTTAGCATCTTTGCTTGTTTAGCATTCTTGAGATTACGCTGTTCGGTAACATAGTCGGGGATTTCGCTTTTAGCAATTTGTTTGATAGTTTCTTTGCCCGACTCTCCCAAAACAACCCTAACTTTTTCTTGCTTACCGTAGGTAATAGTAGAAACTAAATTAGTAGTAATGTCGATATCCACGGGAAAGATTTCAGTTTCATTAAGCAAAGCATTTAACAAACTAGATTTTCCTTGTTTAAATTCTCCTGCCACCACCACAAAGAGTTTACCCAAAATTAAATTCTGACGGGCAGTTTCTAGGTGTTTAATCGTTGTTTCAGCTTGATAATATTTTGCAGCCACGATCGCTTGTTGGAATAATTGTAGTACTTGTTGTTTGTGTTGTTGATAGTTATTCATGGATTTATTTCTAGATAATTTTTTTCAATGTTTAATGTTCAATCTTAAAAAGCGATCGCCAAACTTAGAATTAAGGGCGCAATAGTAAGGTTTCAAAGCAGGTTCGATCAAGAGATTGAGTAATTCAGTAAATCGTTGCGATCGCTCTGGGTTGATTGGTTGCTGCTGTACCAGGCGATCGAGCATCTCATCGTATATGCTAAAAAGTTCTTGTTTTAACTGTCGATATTCTCCCACGCTGATTTGGGCTACGGCAGCATGGGGAAAAGTACCCACTTGTGCCGTCCAGTCGAGTTCTGGTGCGGGATGGCGAAAGCGTAAATTAATATATTCTACGGGGATTTGATTCGACCAATCGATAGTTGCGATCGCTAAAGGGGGAAACAATGGTGTCTTACCTGGTTGGCTAACAGTACCAAGACCAAAAATCGGTAGAGTAAGATAAACCTTGCCTTCTTTACGCAAAGGTAAAGGGAAACCAATAGCTGCCTCCAAGGGAATTAACTGCCTGAACAAAGGCATTTGACGCACTTGTTTAATTAATGCTGCAGTACGGCTGGTAGTTATTGTATGGTCTAAAGTTAAATTCATCGTTGAGAAAATGAGTAAAGGATTAAAAGAAATTAAATTGCTTTAGCTAATAGTCGAAACCATGTAGAGATTACTATCTTCCCAAGCAGACATAAAATCATCCGCAGCAACGCGAGTTCCTCGTCCGTTGGGCGTACCAGGATCGTTGAGGATCACTACGGGATTATTAGGATCGCTATGATCGATCCCAATTACCTGCACCGCATGATTTGCACCCTGTTCGGGCATACCAGATACATTAGCTAAAATCTCATCAGAATCTAATCCGCCAGGATACCAAGTTTCGTGAGAGTCGATCGCTACAATCACGTTTTCGCCATCGGCTAATTTGTCACTGAGGTCATCCATCGTGCAGTTGTATTCTTGCTCGACTTCAATGCCATTAGCCTCCAGTAGCTTGCCGACGTGTTCCATTGGCGTACCCCCTCCAGGGGTATACCAGCCACGATCAATTGCCTGTTGAGTCAATTCTGCTTCGGTAAAGTCTCGCCCAGTCATTTCATCAAGAATGAATTCTTGACAAGCCACCGCACAGGTGTCATTTTGGGTTTGTTGATGCCAATTTGCTAGATCGCTATCGGGATCGCCAATGATGTCTGCATTACCTGCTGCCAATTTTGGATCAATCAGACCATCACCATCCGTATCCGCCACCATCCATGATTGATCCATAACGAGATCGCCATCTAAATCGGTTTCTACTACCCACCTATCTTGAAGTCCGTCACCATCGTTATCCGAAGCAACGATTGCATCTATGGGATCTGCTATGCCATCGCCATCTAGATTGCTATCCCCGTCTCCAAAAGAAAATTCAGATATACCATTTAAAAAACTCATTTTTGCATCCTTAATCTTTTTGCTGGTGTAGATATTTATTTCTGAAGTTAAAAAGGATATGCAGAAGTAAGTGCCAAGCCGAGCCAAAAATACCGATCTAAGTTGCACTTCAAAAGTTTCAATTGATCAAAATAGGTAATTACAGCAGTTATAGTTTGCTGAAAATCATCTTAAGATTGGGGAATAAAAATATTTATATTTATAAGCATGAGTAATATTAATATTTTAATTGTCGAGGATGAATTGATTATTGCTGAAAACTTAGCAATGAAGCTAGAACAATTAAAATATAATGTAAGTGGTATTGTATCTACTGGAAAAGCTGCTCTAGAAAAAGTAGAACTTCATGATCTCGATCTCATCCTAATGGACATTGCCATTAAAGGAGATTTAGATGGTATTCAAACAGCGAACAAAATTAAAGAACTTCACGATGTAGCCGTTATATTTTTGACGGCTTATGCTGACGAAAAAACTCTTGAAAGAGCTGCCTCAACTGGTTGTTATGGATATCTACTTAAGCCTTTTAAAGATAGAGAACTACACGCCACGATTAAAATGGCAATTAAAAAATACGATGAGCAAAAAGTAGCTGCCCAATCTTTAGTTGAAATGAATAAACTTTTAGGAGAGTATTCATCTGAGAAAAATATTATTTATGAAGATAGCCTTACTAAGCTTCCGAACCGATTAATGTTAAGAGAGCTATTTAGCTATTTATCTTCTGGATTAGAAACTTCATCTAATTTAGAGCGAGCAAGTGAACAATTGAATGTCAATAAAAAACTTTTAGCAGTTGTTTATTTAAAATTAGACAGATTTGAAAGAATATTAGCTTATTTGGGTGATGTAAAAAGTGATTTACTCATAGAAGCAGTAGTAAATCGCTTAAGGGAAGTGACTAACAATTGCGATCGTGAAGCAATCCCCTTAAAAATAGAATATAGTGAATTTTGTATCTTACTTTCAGGATTAGATAAAAGACAACCCGCGTCAGATTTTACTCAGCTAATTCTCGAACAATTACGTCAACCGTTTGTTATCAGTGATGATCAGATTTTTCTAACTGCCAGCGTTGGAATTTCTTTTTATCCCTTTGATAATTTAGAAATTGAACGATTGCTAGAACAAGCAAAACAAGCAATGGTTTACGCTCAAGAACAAGGTGGAAATAAATACAAACTATATACTTCAGCTTTTAGAATTATGACCTCAAATAATTCTAGCGATCTAGCATTAGAAGCTGATTTACATCAGGCTGTAGAAACAAATGAATTAGAACTTTATTACCAGCCCAAAGTGCATTTGAAAACTGGTAAAGTTCTTAGTGCAGAAGCCTTAATACGCTGGAATCATCCCAAGTTAGGTCTAATTCTACCTGCCAGAATTTTGCCATTAGCTGAAGTTAGTGGCTTAATGGATAAAATCAGTGTATGGGTACTAACAGAAGCTTGTAATCAAGCAAAAACTTGGCATCAAGCTGGATTTGACTTTCTACGTATCGCAATTAATGTATCAGGTCATCAATTCAAACAGTCTAATTTGTTTTATCAACTCACTAACATATTATCAGAAACTAAATTAGACACTCAATTTTTAGAATTAGAGCTAACTGAGCAAATACTAGTCGAAAATATTCAAAGCAATATTCAAAAACTAAATCTGATTAAAAATTTAGGTGTGCAAATCTCCCTTGATGATTTTGGGACTGGCTATTCTTCTCTGGGTTATTTACATCAATTTCCCTTTGATGTGTTGAAGATTGATCGCTCTTTTGTTAGTAATGTCGATCAAAACTCTAAAAATGCAGTGATTATTAAATCTATTATTAATATGGCACACGAGCTAGGTTTAAAAGTAGTAGCCGAAGGAGTAGAAACCAAATCAGAATTAGCATTTATTAGTGATTGCCAATGTGATGAAGTGCAAGGATATCTGTTTAGTCGTCCCCTACCAGTTAGAGAATTTGGTAAGTTCTTGGCTAAGAATAAACGTTTTGATCTAACCACTTTTAAAAGGCTGACGGCAGATTTATAAAAATTAATATTTGAACATAATTTATGAACTACATCAGCAGGTTTAAAATCCATGAAATGGCGTAGTCAATTTTTTAACTTACAAATACCTTTAGCAGCTAAACTTTCTTTTGTAATGACTGGTTTGGTTGCAATTTCCGTGACGACTACAACCTTAGTTTCGATTTATCGTAATCAAAGAATTTTTCGTCGAGAACTAGAACAGCAGGCTGAAGTTCTCTTAACTACTTTAACCATATCTTCTGCAGACTCTTTTTATTTTGGCAATGTTGAGTTAATTAAGGACATTATAGATGAACTAAATATTCAGCAAGCCTTACTATCAGGACGTGCTTATCAAAAAGATGGTAGGGTCATTGCCGATACAACTATTCAACAACAGCATACTCTTGACTTAAAAGCAGATCCTTTAGGGGCAAAGATTTTACAAAGTCAGGCAACATTATTCGCTTGGCAATCAGATAGACTCTTAGCAGGAAAAGCAATTGTCATAAAAGATGAAGTAATTGGCGCAATTTCTGTAGAACTATCAACTGCACCATTGCAACAAAAGAGAGTAACCGAGCGCAATCAAAGTATTGTCTTGGCATTACTTTTGGGAACTATGGGAATGGGAATTTCTCTCTGGTTGAGCAGATCAATTACTGAACCAATTATTCAAATGACTAAAGCTACTGAATATTTAACTAAAGGAGACTTAGACCGCTCAATTAAAGTTCATAGTAATGATGAATTAGCTATTTTGGCAAATGCTTTTAATGTTATGACTGCCAATTTGAAAGCAGTAATCGATAATCTTCGCCAAAGTCAAAGTCTAGCTTCCCAAAAAACTACCCAGCTAGAATCTACATTAGTTGAATTGGAACAGGCAAAAAATTCGGCAGAAGCAGCTAATTATGCCAAAAGTATTTTTCTATCTAATATGAGTCATGAACTACGAACTCCTCTTAATGGCATTTTGGGCTATGCTCAAATCCTGAGACGAAATCGTAATTTGACCCCTCAAGTAGCAAAAGGTTTAAATACTATTTATAACAGTGGTAATCATTTGTTAACCCTCATCAATGATATTCTTGACTTGGCAAAAATTGAAGCGGGTAAACTAGAGCTTGTTACCGATGAGATTCATCTCGAAAACTTTATTGAAAGTATTGTGAGCATGATGAAGTTAGAAGCCAGCATTCAAGACTTAGAGTTCGGCTACATAGCTCATGCCAATCTTCCTATTGGGATTCATACCGATGAAAAAAGACTTCGACAGATATTACTCAACTTACTGAGTAATGCCATCAAGTTTACTGATGCGGGACAAGTTACTTTAGAAGTTGGCGTAGTAACAGCAGGCTCAGTATCATCCTCTAATATACAGCAAAAAACTCTCCGCTTTGAAGTTAAAGATACGGGGGTAGGTATTAGTTCTCAACAATTAGCTGATATTTTTTTACCTTTTGAGCAAGTAGGAGATATTAAACGTCGAACCGCAGGATCAGGACTTGGGCTTAATATTACCAAACAGTTAGTGGAACTAATGGGAGGAACACTTGAGGTTAACAGTCAATTAGGACACGGTTCTCATTTTTGGTTTGATATTTCTATTCCTGTAATCAAATCAACGACTGTCATTAACCAGCTTAAAAAACAGCAGGGACAAATTGTGGGATATCAGGGAGATCGCCGTATAGTTTTGATAGTTGATGATAATGAATTTAATCGCTTACTATTAATCAATCTTCTCAAACCATTAGGATTTAAGTTGGTTATTGCTGAAGACGGGCAACAAGCTGTCAAAATTACCCAGCAAATTAAACCAGACCTTATTTTATTAGATTTATTTATGCCTGTGAAAACTGGCTGGGAAGCGATCTCCGAAATTCGTCAAATTACAGAAATTCAACATACCCAAATTATTGCAGTTTCTGCCAGCGTTTCCAAAGTAGAACTGCAAAAATGTCAATCGGTAGGATGTGATGCTTTTATAGCAAAACCAATTAAAGAAGATAGCCTCATTGCTTTATTACAAGAACATTTGCAGTTGACTTGGATCTATAAACAGACGGATAAAACAGATATAGATTGTTTGGAAAACAGTAAAGCCTATACCATGAAAACTTTTCTGGCTCCACCAATAGAAGAGATCAAAATTCTTTACGATCTAGCGATGTTGGGTAGTATGAAAAAAATTCAGGAACGAGCTATTTATCTAGAAGAATTAGATGAGGCATACACACCTTTAGCTGCCCAACTCAAATATTTAGCAAGTAATTTTCAAGAAAAAGCGATCGTTAATTTGGTAGAACAATATCTTGCCTAAAATAAAAAATGAATTTTGTTACTAATGTCGGTTTTAATAATAAATTTAATTTAAAAGATCACAACGTTTTGATTGTAGATGATAATCCGACAAATTTATCCGTAATTGTGGACTATTTAGAAAACTGTGGCTTAACAGTTTTAGTCTCTCAAGATGGTAATAGTAGTTTGAAAAGAGCTAAATATGCTAAACCTAGTCTTATTTTGCTAGATGTATTAATGCCTGGTATTGATGGCTATGAAACCTGTCGTTGTCTTAAAAATGAACCAGAAACTCAGGATATTCCTGTAATTTTTATGACTGCTTTATCCAGCATCGAAAACAAAGTAAGAGGGTTTGATGTAGGGGCTGTAGATTTTGTTACTAAGCCAATTCAGCCAGAAGAGGTATTAGCGAGAGTAAAACTACACTTACAATTGCGCTATATGACTAAAGCTCAAACTATCCAAAATGAAATTCTTTTAGCGGAGATTGAGCAACGAAAAATTGTTCAGGCAAGATTGAGTCAAATCAATCAAACCTTAGAACAAGAGGGAAGAGATCGCATAGCTGCTCAACAAGCTCTTAAAAATCTTAACCAAGACTTAGAGGATATGGTTGCAAAACGAACGGTTTTGTTGGCAAAAAGTAACCAAAAGCTTAAACAAGAAGTTTTAGAGCGGCAACAAGCAGAAGCAAAGCTTAAAAGCTCTTTAGCGGAAAAAGAGATCTTGCTTAAAGAAATTTATCACCGTGTCAAAAACAATTTATTGGTAGTTTCAAGTTTATTGGAGTTGCAAACTAATTATATTGACGACCCAAAAATCGTCAAAATGCTGAAAAATAGTCAGGATCGGATTCATTCGATGGCACTTGTTCACGAACAATTATATAGTTCTGATAATCTTCAAGAAATTGACTTGAGTATTTATATCAAAGCTTTACTGGCAAAAATATTTGATTCTCACTCCCATCAAGAAAAAGAAATTAAATTTGTTATTGATGCTGAAAAAATAAATCTCAATATCGAAACGGCTCATTCTTGTGGCTTAATTATTAATGAATTGGTTACTAATGCTTTAGAACACGCTTTTCTTGGTCGAGAAAAGGGAGTTATTTGGTTGAGTTTGCAGCGTCAAGCTAATTGTGGCATTGTTTTAAGTATTAGGGATGATGGTATTGGTGTTGCGTCAGACTTTAATTTTCATCAGACTAATTCATTGGGTTTGAGACTAGTTCGTATTTTAACCAGACAGCTAGAAGGAGAAATATCTGTAGATGTCGATGGAGGTTCTTGTTTTAAAATGACTTTTGCTGAACTAGATTATAGCGATCGCTTGAATTAAATTTGATCAATATTTTAATCAAAAAAAATCTTAAAAACCCCATAATTTCACTCAATTACAGGGAAGTAAAATGTTTGATGTTTAATTTCTACTGAAGCTGATAATAGGTATTTCCCGCCTCATCATATTGATAGTGATAAGGATCTTCCCAATTGTCGCTACCGTGAACTTCTCCATATTGATCTACATAATAGGTGTTATAGCTAGGATATTCAGAAGTATCGTGAGTATTGCCAGTCCAGGGATTGTAGCCTGTTCCTGCTGCTAGTCTAGTATCTGCCATACCATCGCCGTCACTATCGGCAACCATCATCGATTCATCGGCAACCCCATCGCCATCATGATCAGTTTGTATTGCCCAAGTATCTTGAACTCCATCACCATTACTATCAGCTACCTCTAAGTAACTAGTTTGATCGGCAATGCCATCACCATCGAGATCTTTGAAGATTGCTGCAGAATCGACTACCCCGTCGCCATCCATATCTGCTTCCATTGTTACTGTATCGATCGCGCCATCACCATCGGTATCTAGTTCCTGATAGATAGTTTCATTAATCCCATCACCGTTTAGATCCATTGGTGTTCCTTGGTTATCGACAGTAACAGAATCAGAATCAAAATCGCTATTGCATACTGCCACATCCTCAAATTCACTACCTTGAGACAGCCAAGCATCACTATGATTAAATTCTTCGTCGGTCATGATTATCGATTTGTCTGCTACCCCGTCGCCATCAGTGTCGGTTTCTACTAGCCAGCTATCTTCTAGTCCGTCACCATCAGTATCAAAACCTTGAACGAAACTATCTTCCATCCCATCTCCATCAAGGTCAAATGCTATAGAATCTGATTCGAGATTGCTATCTCCATCTCCCAGAGAAAAGTCAGACATCATATCGGCTATATTATTCAAGAAATTCATCTTTGCATCCTTTATTTGGTAATTGTGTAGATACTTATTTCTGAGGTAAAAAAGGATATGCAAAAAACAATTAACATTTCACAAAAAAGCGATCGCCCTTTCTCCTAATACTTGGAGTTAAAGCGATCGCCTTGTTCAAATTGATGAGGTTCATTATATTGTATTGGTTTTAATACCCAGCTAGACTGTACAACACAACTGCAGAGACAAACCAAATAGCTACAGATAAAAATACAGCCAATAAACCTATCACAAAAATAAGACCATTGTCTTCTATTTCGCCACCATTTCTAATATGTGCTTTAAACAAAGAGTGTTGTTCTTTTTTGTACCATTTTCTAAGTAATATAGCCCAGGTAAATGGATAAATAGTTGTGGGAATTGCAGGAAGAAAAATATTGATCACAGCCAAACCAACTATACTAATTGCTCCAATCATCAGACTTTTATAGTATTTTTGTTCAAAACCTTGTCTTTTGTAATTAATTGCTATTAAAGCAAATCCAGTAAGCGTTCCTAAAAACCAAGTTGCAACGGTAACTTGTCTACATGAAAATAGTTTTTGTTCGATCTGCTTTGATTGAGGGGTAATAATCTGATTCATAAACTTGTTTGCTAATCATCTTTAGGTTGTTACAGTTAGTTATTTCTGAGGTATGACTAGTTATGCAAAAAAGTAGAAAAACAATATTGATCCAGTTTGCTCAATAGTTTAATAAAATGTAAGAACCGCTAATAATTGCTGAATCGAACATAGTTTCAAGTTTTCAAAAGTCAATCAGAAGACAGATCCGAGAGCTTTGCTTATAGTAATAAGCTGCTGCTAACAACCAAAGATCGTCAATACTCATTTGACAATTCTAAGTACTTTATTTATTCATAATCTATATGTGGGCAATAATTGAATCAATTCTCTGGTGGCTGCTACTTGGCTTGCTAGTACTCAGTTTGATTATATTTATTGGTTTTTATCTGCGGGGTGCATTTCGCCAACGTATAGTTTACAAAGTTAGGAACGCTCCTCACCCAGATGAACCGCAGTATCCTTTTACCCTAGCAAGCATTACCAACTCATTCATTACCAAAGGTGTAGTTACCGACTTTTGGAATGAGTCAGCCCAGATTCAACAAGCGAGAATAGATGCGATCTCCAAAGCCCAGCACACAATTAATTTTGAAACTTTTTTTATGACTCCTGGCAAAAGAGCCGATGATTTTGCTGCAGCCCTAGCCGAAAGATCTTCTGCAGGAGTGCAAGTTCGGTTGGTGGTAGATGATTACGGTACTAAAGATATTTCTGACAAGTATTGGGGACGTTTGCGAAATGCAGGTATCAAAATTTCTTTTTTTAACTCCTTTAAATGGAAAGCTCCTTTAGATTATGCTGGTCGTACTCACCGCAAGCTATTATTAATCGATGGCGAATTTGGTCTTGTCGGTGGTGCTGGTATTTCCGATCTCTGGGATGGAATAGAAAAAGAAGATGATACTCAGCCTTGGCTAGATGTTGAGATGCGGATCGAAGGGGAGATTATTAGCATCTTAGAAGGAGTATTTTCTCAGCACTGGACTTTTGGTGACGGGACAGCAGATTTATCTAGTCAAAGATTCCATAATTTTAACAATCAAAATCAAACAGATGAAGAAGATGAGCAGGACTTGATGCTAGTTATACCAGGCGCAAATCCTCAAATCCGATTCTCTCCCATCAAGGCTTTTAAATATAATCATATTATTTGTGCTAGAAAGCGGATTTGGTTGGCTAGCCCTTATTTTCTACCCGATGATAACTCGATCGATCTGTTAGTAGCAGCAAAGCAAGACGGGGTAGATGTTCGTATTCTCACTACCAGTAAACGCAGCGATAAAAAACCTGTTTACTATGCTTCTTACGAACACTATGGCAAACTACTCAAAGGAGGGGTGGAAATCTACGAATTTTCTCCAAGTATGACCCATGCCAAACTGCTGCTGATTGACGATCTTTGGGCAACTACGGGTAGTGCAAACTTCGACCCCCGTAGCTTTTGTCACAACGAAGAACTTGATATTTGTAGCGCACAGCCCAAGCTAGTTGAAGGAATTAAAGACACTTTTGAGAAAGGCTTTGCTCAAAGTACGAGAATTAGCTACGACAAGTGGAAAAAACGGTCTTTATTAAAACATAGAATCTTAGGTAATATAGTCGACTTCTTTCAATGGCAGCTCTAAAATTAATTAAAGCTACATTGGATTAAACGTTCAATCAGACAAATTTGATGTTTCAAAATATTACCGAAGAGAGTGGAATTACTTATCAAGGGAGTTCTTATGGTTCGGCTTGGGGAGATTTTAATAATGATGGGTTGATCGATCTTTGGTTGAGCAATCATGGCAAGCCGCCAATTCTTTACCAAAATACAGGAGATGGTACGTTTGTTGATGTGACCTTGCAAGTGTTTGATCGCGAAGTTAGAGGTGACTTTCATGGTGCTGCGTGGGCGGATTTTGATAATGATGGGGATTTGGATTTACTCCAGTTGATTGGCGCAGATGCGGGGAACAGTAGTTTGACAGATCAAGCGAGCGCTAATTTGTTATTCGTTAATCAAGACGGTACATTTACTAACCAGGCTATTGACTTGGGTTTGGGTTATATCGGTTCTCGTGGTAGAACTCCTCTCTGGTTCGATCTCAATAATGATGGTTTGCTGGATTTATTACAGAATGCTGCCAAACGTAGCGATGGCGAAGTTCCCACAACGATATTTGCTCAAACTCAACAAGATGGATTTATCGATCTGGGTCAAGATCTAGACTTAAAGCTTGAGGGTACAGATTTTGCGATCTTATCTGATCTAGTAGGAGATAACAGCCCAGAAATTATCTTATATCAACCCCGTAAAGGTATATCTGTTTATGACTCTACTAGTATTATCGACATTAGCGATCAAGTTTTAGGAGAGAATTATCAAGCTCGAGATTTTATTTCCGAAGACTTTAACGGAGACTTATTACCCGATTTATTTTTAACCAGAAGGGGTTTGAGTAATTCGGGTTTTTTTGTCACAGGCGAGCAAACTCTCAACCTAAGATTGGAGGCTAACGAAAATCAGCAGGGAATTACTTTTCAAAGCGAAGGCGCGATCTCTATCAATTTGTTTGCCTTTGGTTATGGCTTGTCAGAAATTGAGCCAGAAAATATCTTGATTGGGGCATCAGGTTTAACTCCTGCCGATCTCAATATACCTTTGGGTACATCCGATCAGATCGTTACCGAATTATCTATAACTCTCGATCCAGCCGATCCTCAAGTAGCAGGAATGGCGGAGTTTGTCCCAGGGGAAGACGAAGGACTCTATATTGGTTATGACTCTAACACCTCTCAATGGCAAGTATCTCTATCGACCCCCAATAAAGATTTGGTGGCAGCTACTATTGAGTCGGAGACTAAAATTACCACCCCAACTGCGATCTCTTTTAATAACGATCTCGATCCTCTAGACAACAAATTATTAATTAACGATGGGGATATGTTGGTAGATCGTTCTCTAGGATCGGGGGTAAATACCGTTAGAAGTGCAGGGGTAAATACCGTGGCGGGAGATTTTGATAACGATATGGATCTAGATCTTTATGTGGTAACTGCCAATACTGCGGGTAACGAACCTAATATCCTGTACGACAATCAGGGTGATGGAACTTTTGTGGCTGTCAGCGATCTCGATGATGGCGCGGGGACTAATTTAGGTATTGGCGAATCTGTCAGCGTTAGCGATTACAATAATGACGGATTTTTGGATCTTTTGATAACCAACGGTGGTTTTCCTGGAATACTCAACGAAAATGCCCCCTATGAACTATTAGCCAACCAGGGCAATGATCATCACTGGTTAGCAATAAACCTCGAAGGAACAACTGGTAACCGTGATGGTATTGGGGCAAAAGTATACGTTACCGCAGGTGGTATAACTCAACTCCGACAGCAATCGGGGGGAATGCATAATCGGGTACAAAATGATTCTCGTCTGCACTTTGGATTAGCAGATAATCAGGTAGTAGATGAGATTATGATTGAGTGGGCTAGCGGTACGATTCAAACTATAGAAAACGTCACTGCCGATCAAATTCTCAATCTCAGTGAGTAACTGATGTAATCATAAAAAAGAGATTGCTTTGACTACAAAGCAATCTCTTTTTGGTTTTTTTGATAGTGTTATTTATTCTTAACAGTAATAAAACTTCTTATACTAAACTGCAAGATTTACGATAGAAGTTGCGTAGTAGTGTAGTAACTGCAACTAATTTAAATACCTCTAAACCCCAATAAGATAAGTGAGCAAACTTCATTGCTGGAGGCATAATTTTTGCTGTGGCAAACAAGTCTAAAGACATTCCCATGCTACTCATTTGAGGAGTCAAAACATAAGTATAAGCTAGAGCAATTGCTAGCAAACTAGTTGCCATAACTAAAGACTTAAAACTAACTCTCTGATTGAATAGATCGCCAAAACGATAAACTAAACATCCAGCTAAAACAGTTGCAGCACACAGCAACTCAACATGATTAAAAGCACCAAATATTGTATAACCAGCACTAGCGAAACCAGTTTCGTTCATCATGCCACTGGTTAGCATTCCTGGTACAACCAAAAAGTCAAATACCAAACTTCCACTAAGCCAGAATCCTAAAGCGACAACTATCGCTGTTGACCAGCTTATTGGTTTAGAGGAGCGAGAAGAAATAGCTTGCATAAATAAATCGGAAATGAATAATTACTCTTCTAGGTTAACTAATAACTATTCCTACCTGTATAACGAAAGGTAAAGTCTTTTTAACAACTGATAAGTAGCAATTTGTAACTCGCGAAAATTGCCACCTTCTCGATTTACAAATTAGATCGTGAAGCAGGCGATCGCAACTGGAGGAATTTGTTAAACTAAAGCCTCAAACCTCATTTTCATGCTGCTATTCCTGTCTGAGATTGAGTCACTGCAGCCTTACTTTCTTTCTTTATATCAAATTGCCGACCATTCGATAACAGTTTTAACTCAGTGCGAACATCATCAATAGGACGCGACCAATTTTTCTCGAAGGGATAAACTAGTAAACACTCTGCTTGTTTGCCCAAAGCTTTGCCGATGCGATCGCTTTTCGAGATCTCTTTAATTTTATGGGGTTTAATCAAACAGAAAAGCAACAAAATTAAGGGTTCGGCTATTTTCAGCATCTTGCTGTAGTTCTGACCAGCCGTGAATCCAAATACCCCCATTTCCCCTGCATAGGTAGTATCAAAACCCAATAGAATATGAAATATATCGTGGGTGATGGTATATCGTAGAGCAAAAGGATCGCGATCGGCTTCTTCTTTGAGATCTGGGCTAATTTTCAAAGGCTGAATATTATTTTGCTTCATATGTCGGGCATATTCATAACCCAAAGTACCTTTCGGTAACTGGCTAAGTTCTTCTAGATCGATGGTGGGATAGTAGCCAACAAATTCTTGCAACTGAGTTTTAAGTGCAGGATTTAAGCCTATTCCGTAGAACTTGATTTCTCCAAAAGCTGCGTCTCCAGCTTCTCCTTTCGTGAAATAGTCTTTTAGTGCTGTAGCGTAACGTTTGATGCTAGGCATGATAGTAATTTTTTATAGTGATTATTTTGATTTAGTAGAGAATCGGGGAATACGAGCGATCGCTCGTATTCCCCGATTCTGCGTCGAACTGCTGGCTATCTAATACCAAGCCTAATTCAGCCCGAATATCTTCAATGGGACGCGACCAGTTATCTTCAAAGCGATAGACCAAAAGGCATCGAGCTTGTTCTCCTAGAGCTTTACCTCGTGTGAGGTTTGCCCGTATCTGTTGGGCTTGAGAACGGAGTATAAAGGGATAAAAATGTCTGACTATAGGTTCGTAAACCTGAAGAAACTTGCTGTAACCTTGACCGATCATGAAACCCAGTACGCCGACTTCTCCTGCATAGGTAGTATCAAAACCTAGCAGGATATGAAATATATCGTGAGTGGCAGTAAACCTCAGAGCAAAAGGATTAGCTTTGGCAGCTTCAATTAGATCGGGACTAATTACTAAGGGGTGAATATTGTTCCTTCTCATATGCTGGGCGTATTCATAGCCCAAAGTACCTTCTGGTAGCCCAGAGAGTTCTTTTAGATCGATAGTGGGATAGTAATTAGCAACGTCTTGTAGTTGAGCTAATAGATCTGTGTTGCTTCCAATACGAAGCAGTTCGATTTTTAAATAGGCGATATCTCCTGCCTCTCCGTGTCGATAATAGTCGTTGATTGCCTTGATAAATCTTTTAACTGTAGCCATGAGAGTAAATTCCTGTTGAGCTAGTGTATATAGTTTTTTGTATGTGACCAACTGGTCATCTGACTATATGGTCATATTATAGCCGAAGAAAATGCTAGTTAACTACGTATATTTGCAAACTAATTACCTTTAACCTAGATATCTGAATTGGCTAGATGGATCGATAAAACCTCTCTGGAGGTTGTAAAAGGTGTAGGATTTAAAATTGTTTCAACATTGTTTTAACAAAGAACTTAGTTTCCGTCTCATCAATATCCCTGGCTTGTCAGTCATCATGTGTTGTTCTTGTTTAATATCCAAAGGTACGTCATAATCTGTAGTCTCTAGTATCGCTTTATCTTCTAACGTCACAGCGCGATCGAATGCCACTACGTCTTCTGCTTTGGTGTCGGCTTCGGTATCGTTACGCAAGCAAAATTGGACAATTTGCGAAGAAGAATCATTAATTGGCGTAGCGGTATTGACTATGATGTGTACCAAACCATTAGGATAATTAATTCTCAGCTTGCAGGTAAAAGGTAAATACCAATCAAGATCTAAATTTCTGGTAGTTATACCCTCATTCATCTTGAGATTCTTTTGCTGCTGTTGGGGGTTAACTACGCCTAAAACAGCTTTACCAGTAATACCGTATTCAGTTTCCTCGACTTCTACTATGTCAGGAATTGGATGAGCTTCACTACCAAAAGTAGTAGTGTGAACAAAGGTAGGATGAGCCAGATCGAACTCATTTTCCATTACTCTCAATCCTGCACAGTGCCAAGTTTCATAGAATTCGGGAATCAAACGAAAATCAGGATCGTTGGCTTCGGCTATTTCGGGAATCTTATTTAAAGGTTCGCCCAAACATACCCAAACATATCCGTAACGTTCTTGACACAGATAGGTGTTTATTTCATAGGTTTTGGGTATTTGGCTATTGTCTTCTAGCTGCGGGACTTTGACGCAGACTCCTTGTCCATCATACTGCCAACCATGATAGGGACAGGCAATATTGCCGTCGATAACCTTCCCTTTTGATAGTTGTGCCGAACGATGGCAGCAGCGATCCTTGGCAGCGACTGGCTTGTCCGAACTATCTAACCACAAGACAATCTTTTGCCCCAATAATTCAAAACTTTCAGGCTTGTCTGTTAGTTGCGATCGCCGAATCACTGGATACCAAAATCTACGGAATATACTCTCTTTGGTGACTAGCATAAATTTAAGCGATTGTCTTTATAACTCAATTTAACAGTTATTGTATACTGTATACAATAACTGTTGTTTAAGATGTAGCATTAATTACTAACAGCCAGCATCTGAGCAATAAAACAGAGATTGAAAAGAATAGCGATCGCCTAAAAACCAATTTTAATCCAGTGTTGAGGAAGTTTACTGCGATCGCGTGTCGAATTTATAGTCATGATAAAATACCTTTTTTATCTTGGAATAGATTATGTGTAGCGTAGGCAATAGCTTTGTTTACTAGTTCCGAACCCGCTTTCTCTGGCGAACCGACATCGAATGGTGGGGCTGGATCGTACTCCATCAAAAGTTGATTGATTTTGGCAATTTCTTCACCATAAAGTGCAGCAGCAACCGTTAAAGCAAAATCAATTCCTGCGGTAACACCTCCGCCAGTATAACGATTGCGATCGACGACGACTCTCTCTGTACCCACCTCTACACCCAACTCCGCCAGCTTATCTCGCATCAGCCAGTGAGTTGCTGCGAGATATCCTTCGAGTAATCCTGCTTTGGCTAAAAATTCCGAACCGCCACAAACAGAGGTAATAAATTTAACCTTACTTTGTTGACGGAAAAAATCAATTACTTCATCGTCGTTTACTACTGTTGTCTGTCCCAAACCACCACCGACACAAATTAGATCTAAAGTTGGACAATTGGCAAAGGTTGTATCGGGCAAAATTCTCATGCCGTCATCAGAGGCGATCGCATCTAAATTTTTCCATAGACGATGGATTTTGACATTGGGCAAACCGCTAAACACTTGTTGTGGTCCAACGATATCTAGTGCAGTCATGCCAGGATATATTACCAAACCAATAACGCAATTTTTGGGGTCAGTCATAAATTTATTTTCTAAGAATACTTGCAATAAAATCTATCTTTTATACTAAAGAGAACAGCTTATTGCGCCTAGTACTCGATCGGGTACTCTTTGAGACAATAGTATGACTGACCTACAGCTTTTATTTAAAGAGATAGATCGAGTAAAAAATGAATCGGAGTTGCGATCGCATCTCGCACCACAGATTGGCGAATATTTTACTGCTACGCGATCGGGAGTATTTTTCTTTGATCGCCTTATGAGCAATTCTAAATTTAAAAATATTCTTAAAATTGCTTTGTCTACCGAGCATAATCCCGTTGCGCGTTACCTAGCCGAACGCCATGCCCCCGTTCACGAAGAGATGGTAACATCACCCAAAGCTTGGAAAATTATTTGTCCCCGTTCCGACCACTGGCACGTAATGGCAGGACCAATTGTTAATCGCGGTCAATTAGTGGGTGCGGTAGGTTGTACTCGCGAAAAATCGATGCCTAGTTTTGATGCCGAAGATTTAGCCGATCTTAGTGCTATCTGTTTGCATTTATCAGTTTGGTCAGCGACCGTAAAATCTGCCCAATACAGTAATTCCGTCGCGCTTCTGACGGAGAGAGAGGCTTGCGGTCAGCGAGCATCTCTAATCACCGTGTTGACACCTCGCGAATTGGAAATTGCCGAATTAGTTGCTGAGGGAAAAACTAATGCAGAAATTGGTCATGAGCTTTGGATTACAATTAATTCTGTCAAACAGGCTCTCAAACGAATGTTTCGTAAACTTGAAGTTTCTTCTCGCGCCGAAATGGTGGCAAAGCTCTTTACTGTTAGAAAATGAAGTTGTGATTTACTAAGTCTTCTGGTATTTCAGGCGTACCAAAGCTTTCTAAGTAAGCAGGACTAGCTACCAGGACTCTGGGAACGTGACCAATTTTTTGAGCAATTAGGTTGGATTTCGACAACTGACCAATCCGAACCGCAACATCTATATTTTGCTCGACTAAGTTGATAAAATTACTGCCTAATAATAATTCTGCACTAAGCTCGGGAGAATTTATCAGCATTTCCTGCACTACTGGAACTGCAAATTTAGCTCCAAAATTAACTGGTGCGCTAACTCTAAGCCTTCCTCGTAGTGTTTCCACTCCACTGGTTATCTCCTCCTCCAAAGCTGTCTCTTCATCAAGCAGTCTGCGTAAGCCTTCATAATATCTTCTCCCAAGTTCTGTGGGATGAGTTTGGCGTGTCGAACGATGCAGCAATTTCACATTCAGACGCTTTTCTAATGTGGCTATCTTACGACTGAGAGATGAAGGCTCAATGTGCATTTGTTCGGCAGCTTTCTTAAAACTGCCTGCTTCAACTACCTGGATAAACAACTTCTGAAGACTGTGCATATTTATTGCTCCTAGTGCAATTTAATATTGCATTTTTACCCACTACAACTATTTTGATCAATTAACTATAATATTTGAGCAAGTGAAATTACAACCTGGGAACAGGCTAATCACTACACAAATGCGTGGAACTATTAAGTATGCGGAATTACTGAATACAATATCTACTAGCAAGACAGTTAGTGAAATTAAATCAAACGGTGGCGAAGCATTTTCGATTCAAGGTGATTTTACTCAGCCAAGTCAAATCGTATCTGCCTTTGCCCAGACAAAAAAACAATATGGCGGAATTGATATTGCCATTAATACGGTCGGCAAAGTATTAAAAAAACCTTTTTCAGAAACCACCGAAGCAGAATATGATTCCATGTCTGCAATTAATTCTAAAGCTGCCTATTTCTTTATCCAAGAAGCAGGTAAGCAACTTAACGATGGCGGAAAAATTTGCACTCTTGTAACCTCACTGTTAGCTGCATATACAGGACTTTATTCGACTTATGGTGGCATGAAAGCACCTGTCGAGCATTTCACTCGCGCAGCATCAAAAGAATTTGGCGAAAGAGGAATCTCGGTAACGGCTGTTGCTCCAGGTCCAATGGATACGCCATTTTTCTATGGTCAGGAATCGCCCGATGCCGTCGAATACCACAAATCAGCTGCTGCACTAGGTGGTTTAACGCAAATTGAGGATATAGTCCCCTTAATTAAGTTTCTCGTTACAGATGGTTGGTGGATTACTGGTCAAACCATCTTCGCTAATGGTGGCTATACCACCCGCTAAAGAGCAAAGCATTCTAAAGTAGCTTATTTAAAGGAATTATTTTAGATGGCGATCGCTGTTATTGGTAAATTATCGCGAAAATACTCTCGATATAAACCGCAAGTAATAGCAACTTGATTTCCTACAAAATCGATTAATCCCATACTGTGTAGCTTAAAGCCAGTAATTTGCTCAATATTAATTGGTTGCTCCGATTTTAATAATAGTTTAAAAGCAGCAATTAATTCAGGATCGGATTCTAAATTACGTAAATGTCTTTGAAGATGATTGCTATAAATGCCACCATCAGTAGCAGCAGTCTGCAACAATTCCGATAGCGCAATATCTTGACGGGATAAATGATATAAAGCTTTTCTAATTAAATAAGGATAACCACCTAACAAAATTGCTAACTGCTCTAAATCTCTATCATTTAAAGTTAGATGATGACGCAAAACTAAATCTCGAACTTGTTGACGACTAAATGGTTGTAATTCAATTTTTAAGCCAATATTTAAAGGTGATTGATTAATGTTTAAAGGGATATAAATTTCTGTTGAATGAACCATAACTAATCTAAGTTTTTGCCACAAAGCATTAGTTTTAGTTCGTTCGTGCCAAAATCTTAATAAAGTTAAAAATTCCTTCGCTACTTGGGGATATTCAATAATTTCATTTACTTCTTCTAAGGCAATGACTAAAGGACGATCGAGTTTAGCTAAAATATATTCTTGTATATAGCTGGTGCAACTCATTTTTGCTCCTAATATGTCATCCCAAGTTGCTGCTAAATTTAACTCTAAATTTAATTGTTGAGTTAAGTTGGCACAAAACCAACGCAAAAAAGAATTAAGATCATCTAAAATTTGGCTTTCTGCTTGTTGCAAATGAATCATACAAGTATGAAAATTTTGTTTCTTGGCGCGATCGAGAATACGATACATTAAAGAACTTTTGCCCATTTGTCTGGGAGCTTTAATTCTAATAAATGCTCCGTCACATAATATTTCTTGATAGCATCTTGCCTCGTGAGGAATTCTTTCAATATAAAAAGGCGAATTTAAAGGAACGTTATCAATTGGTATTTCTAATTGAACTGGTTCGACAAACTTACGACTTCTAGATGATAAAGCGCTTATTTTATCTTGGTTAAAGTGCGATCGCTTGATTAATTGCTGATGATTAATATCATTATTTAAAATAATCTGCCTCTCTAATACAGAATGAAAATTACTTTTACTTACTTTTTCTCCTGTAACTTTAGAGATAGTTTTCCATAATTTTGGGGCTACTCCTTGCTTAATATAATTAGCCGAATAATCATACTTACTCGCAATATAATCGTAAGTGTACTTATGATCTTGCCAACACTCTTTTAAAATAACTCGCTGTAAATCATTAAGATATTCGCCAGTTTTAGTATGTACTAGGCTATCGACAAAATTTATTATTGTCTCAAAATCTTTCATTTTTTACTTTATCGCTATATTCACTGCAAGTTTAGCTTCTTTTGATGTAATCTTCCATACAAAAATTTAGTATAACTATCAACAAAATTTCTAACTAAAGGGCGATCGCTATTTACCCCGATAAGCTACTTTCTTAAATAGTTATCTAAAAAACTTCCTCATTTTAAACCTAATACGCTTAAGTTAATATTTATTGTTAATCTCTTGCCAAATATCTATAATCGTATTTTTTGGTAAGCCACTATTTTCGATTGCCTTAATTTGACTTAAAAAATCATACCAATAGCCATGTTGTGCATACCAATTAGCTTGTTGGATCGTCGATTTTTTTGCCAATTCTCCTAGATTTATATCTGGTTGCTGGCGTTTGATCCATCCCGATAAAACAGGATCGCTAACGTCAAGGCGATCGCCACAAACTAATACTAATTTCCATTGATAGTATCGATTAGTTTCCAATCCAGGTGTATCTTTTGGTAAAGAAAAACTACGGATGCTAGATTTTTCTTGAATGGGCAAAAAGCTTACTTGATGATCTTGTTGAGCGCGATCTTGAAAAGATAGTACCACCTGTTTGGCAGAAGTATTACCAAGATCAATAAAAATTTCAGGATATTCTTTAGTAGTCAATCCATAATTATTTTGAGGCATAATTGTCGTAATTTTTGAGTCGCGATCGCTACATCCAAAATTCTTTGGATTACGAGTTCCCGCACCTTTGGTATCGGGCTTTTCTCCATCCTGGGGAGGAATAAATTTAATTTCTCGAAGATCCTGCTTGGGGTAAGTTTCTCCCATAGCCTGAGTATTTATAGCAATACCAGAGCATATACAGAGAATACTGATTGGGTAATATAATAGCCCGTTCATAGACTTGATACTTCTTGCCAACTGCTCTACTTGTCGTCTAATAATTTAACTTTTAATTGCTCGACACGTTCTTTTGCTGGTAAAAATCCTAAATCCATCGCTGTTTGATAAGATTCTAGGGCAGCTTCTAATTTTCCTAATGACTCAAAAGCAATGCCTCGATTCATCATACACTGCGATCGCTTCTGGATAAAACTGAGTCGCTTGTTGAGGGCGTTGTAAAGCTCGCAAAACAATACCTTTTTGTAGCCAAAAGCTAGGCTCATCGGGTTTGATTTTCTGAGCCTGTTCAAAAGATTCTAAAGCCTTTTCTAACTGTTGTCGAGTCATATATGCTAAACCGATGCCACTCCAAGCTTCGGCATTTTCAGAATCGAGAGCGATCGCTTTTTGATAAGTATTGATCGCCTGTGGTAGTTCTCCCTGCTGGTAGAGAATCTTACCTTTATTATTTAAAGCTTTGATATTTTCTGGCTCAATAGCGATCGCCTTATTGTATGCTTCTAATGCACCTGTATAAAGTCTTAAGGTAAACAAAGCATCACCTCTACCTTTCCAAGCAGCAGCATAACTTCTGTTTAAAGCGATCACCTGTTGGAATTTGCCTAAAGATGCTTGCGCTTGTTTATTATCTAATAAGTTATTACCTTGACGTAAGTAATATCTAGTTCGTAACCAAGGATTAATTACTTCACTAGTGATTATCAATAAAGGCAAAATAATTAAAGGAAGATACCACAGCTTTTTCCAATAGTTACCTAGTGATAAATTCGTTCTTTTTGGCTGATTGTCGATCTGAGATTTAGTAATTCCTAAGCTATTGGCTGCTATATTTTCTATTGGTTTAAGACGATTTTGTTGAGTCAAATCTTTTAAAACTTCTTCGACAGATTGATAACGTTCTCTAAAATCAGTCCGCACCATTTTATTTAAAAGATCTATTAACCATATTGGTATTAATTCAGACTCAGGTAGCACAACGCGATCGTTTTCGTCACGCATTACTTCTCTAGTTGGTATTTGATGAACTTTTTGAAGCTGTAGTAGCGTATCTGCTTCACGTTTAAATAATGTTTGTGCTATTTCAATATCTGCTTTCTCTGAATTCAATTTTTTGATGGCACATAAAGAATCATCTGCTTGCTTGTCTTCTGCCAGGTAGGTAGTACCAAAACCACCATGACCTAGCTCTTGGATAATTTGATATCGATTGTTGAGAATAGTCTGAAGCATAGTTATCTTTATTTCTAAAAGCAAAGTAACAATTTTTTACTTAAATACGAGATATCAAATTATTAATTAATTGTATACAGTTGGCTGTTTGGCAAGGTAAAAATGGTATGTGTAAAATACAGTTTAATTTCAATAGTATTTAATTTAGTTTAAAACTAGTAAAAGAATTTTGTTCTTAAATACTTCTGAAAAATAAAACAAGGCTATATAAGTAACTAAAATAAATATTGATACATGAGTGGTAGTAAGCTATTGCTAGGTTGGTTGACATTTACTCTGACATCAGGGTTATTGCTAATTAGCTATCAAGAAGAAATCTTAGCCAAAAGCGTCAATAATTCAGATTCAAAAAACAGTAATATTACTCAGGCAAATAATCGACTAAAAATAAAATTACTGCCTCAAGTATTAAGTCAGACAAACTTTCCCAATCCTATTCCACCTAGAACTCCCAAACCACCAGTTGAAAATCGCCAACCCCAACCAAAGCCACCAGTAGAGATAGATCCTGCCCTTACCCCAGCTTCTCCAGAATTATCGGAGATTCCAGGTACTATAATTGTCAAAGAATTTAAGTTTGTTGACAATACGGCATTTAGCGACGAAGAGTTAAAAAAAGCCTTAAAAGAATTAACTGGTAAACCAATTTCTTTTGCCAAACTATTGCAAGCAGAAGAAGTAATTAAAAATCTATATACCGCAGGGTGTCAAGGAGAAAGTACTCAACCATGCTATATCAATTCTGGGGCATTTCTGCGGGCTAACCAAACTTTTACTCAAAACGATGCGGTAGTTACTATCCAGGTAGTGGAAGGAGGAATTGAAAATATTGAAATTACAGGATTAACTAAACTGAGATCGGGTTATATTCGCAGTCGCATCCAACAGGGAGTGTCCCAACCTTTAGAACAAGAAAAATTACTCGAACAACTACAAATATTACAGTTAGATCCTTTGATTGCCCAGATTTCCGCCGAACTAGCTGCGGGTACTCGCCCCGAAAAAAGCGTTTTAGAATTGAGTGTCAGCGAAGCCGATCCCTTCTTTATCGAACTTTTTAGCGATAATGCCCGCGCCCCTAGTGTCGGTAGCTGGCGTAGAGGAATCAGATTCACCGAGAGAAATCTATTTGGTTTTGGCGATCGCCTGGGAGGAGAATATGTTAATACTAATGGTAGTAATGCTGTCGATCTTAGCTACTCTGTTCCGATAACTGCTAGAAATACGACGATAGATATTCGCGGTGGGGTAACGTCTACAGAGGTAGTAGAAGAACCCTTTGATCGCGCTGATATTATTGGAGACTCGTTTAACTTAGAATTTGGTGTACGTCAGCCCGTATATCGCACTCCCACCACTGAAATAGCCGTAGGATTATCTGGTACTCGCCAAGAAAGTAATACCGAAGTCGATGGACAAAACTTCGATCTTTCGCCTGGGGCAGATGAGAACGGAGAAACGAGGATCTCGGCTTTACGTTTCAATCAAGAATATACCAAAAGAACACTTCAAGATGTTTTTGCATTGCGATCGCAATTTAATCTTGGACTAGATGTTTTAGATTCCAGCATCAATAAAGATCCCGAACCCGATAGCCGTTTCTTCGCCTGGCGGGGACAAGCACAGTATGTTCGGAGATTGGGTCAAAATAATTTATTACTTTTGCGATCGGATCTACAATTAGCTACGACCAACCTAGTCCCTCTAGAACAGTTTAGCGTTGGGGGCATACAAAGTGTGCGGGGTTATCGCCAAGATGCGTTGTTAACTGATAACGGTTTCTTTACTTCTGCCGAGGTGCGCTTACCAGTTTATCAGACTGCCTCACGACAAAGTTCTTTTTCTCTGGTACCGTTTTTCGATCTTGGTGTCGGTTGGAATGATGATAGCGACAACAATCCTGAAGATAATACTCTAATGGGTTTGGGTTTGGGTTTGCAGTGGCAAACGGGAGATAAGTTTAATGCCCGTATTGATTATGGTATTCCCTTACTCGATGTTGAAGATAGCAATAATACCCTCCAAGAAAATGGAGTTTATTTTTCGGTTAATTATAGTCCTTTTTAACATGAGATCATTTTCATCAGTTTGCGATCTACTAGTGTCTCATCAGGAATTTTTGATCAAATCTTAGTGAATATTAATCTAGTTCTAATAATCTACACTCTTAGCGTTGGTAAATTTGAACATAAGCTTTTTATAATAGGCAAAATATTTCCTCAACAACTATCAATTAATTTACGCGCTACATTATGCCATCTATAACCAAAGATTCATTGACTCCTTTTAGTAAAAAAATTGCAGCATCTTTAACTAAGGATAAAATTGCTGTCTTGCAAATTAATTTGGGTAGAAAATGCAATCTTGCCTGTACTCATTGTCATGTAGAAGCTAGCCCCAAAAGAACAGAAGAGTTATCTCCCGAAGTTTGTCAGCAGATTATTGCACTAATCGATCGCTTTGCTCAAATTAAAACTGTCGATCTAACGGGTGGCGCACCAGAGATGAACTATGGTTTTCGTCCGATTGTTGAGGCAGCTAGGGCTAAGGGAAAAGAAGTTATTGTGCGTTCTAATTTGACCATTTTTTTTGAACCAGGATACGAAAATCTACCTGAATATTTTACCAAGCATCAGTTGAGAGTCACTGCTTCGTTGCCTTGTTATCTAGAGTCAAATGTAGATGCTCAAAGGGGTGCTGGAGTATATGATCGCTCTATCGAAGCCATCCAAAAGTTAAATCAATTAGGTTATGCCGAAGATCCTAATTTAGTTTTAGATTTGGTTTATAACCCTACTTTACCTACGGATACTAATTTCTCTTTGACTCCCAATCAACAAAAGCTTGAACAAGATTATAAAATTTATTTAGCAAAGCACTTTAAGATTAAGTTTAACAATTTATTTACTATTACTAATATTCCGATTGGTAGAACTAAGCAGTTTTTGCAAAGGCGCGAAATTCATGATGATTATCTACAGTTTTTAGAAAGTAATTACAACGGCAACACTCTGAGCCAAGTAATGTGTCGTAATGAGTTATCTATTGACTATTTAGGTAATGTTTACGATTGCGATTTCAACCAAATGGAAAATATAGCTGCTACCACTCCCGATCGCCATAAATTGACGGTAAGTAAACTATTAGAGTTGGATAACTTAGATGTTATTCAAGAAATACAAACAGCCAACTATTGTTATGGCTGCACCGCAGGAACTGGTTCTAGCTGTGGTGGTTCTCTAGTTTAGTGGGCGCAGTTTCACAAATAAATTAATGCTCAAAAACATCAGAGAAAATTTAAAGCGATCGCATCTATATTTAAACAAAACACCAATGGCTCGACGAGCGATCGCAATTGGTGTTGCTCTACTCTTATTATTCGCTCTATTTATTTTTACTCCTCTCAAAGTCGTTTTTGATGTCCGACTGTTCAAAAATTTCATACAACAATATGAAGGATATGTTGAATTTTTATTTGTTATTATTTACACTATCCTGACAGTGATTGGCATCCCAGGAACCGTTTTAACTATTGTTGGGGGGAGTCTTTTTGGTTTGTGGCATGGCACTTTAATTTCAATTATTAGTGCTACTTTGGGAGCATGGGCATCATTTGTTGTCGCCCGTTATTTATTACAAGATTATGCTCAACAGAAATTCAGTAAAAGCAAATTATTAAATAAGTTCCAAACTGCAGTTTTAGACCAACCTTTCGGTTTTGTTCTCACTACTCGCTTAATTCCAATATCACCCTTCAACTTAGTCAATTATCTATTTGGCTTAACTACAGTTAACTGGTTTGATTATACCTTTGCTACTTTTATTGGAGTGATTCCTGGTAGCTTTGCCTATACCTGGATCGGTGTAAGTGGAGAGGAAGCCATGAATGGAGGCGATCGCCTTTCTTTCTTTTTGGCTCTGAGTTTTTTGGCTTTGCTATCTATCGTTCCTTTGATTTATCGAAAAAAATAATTATGTTGGTTTTATATTGGCGCGCTTGATTTAATATTGCAATATTACTACACAACAGTTTCAAGTTTTCGCCATGCTGTCTTTTTGCATACCCCACAAAAGCTCAGAAATAAAAAGTGACAGAACAAAAAACATTTACTAGGTCAAAGCAATGATTACTATTCAAAATCTTGATAACAAGCAATCAAACCAATTAAACGAAGAATTAAGCGATCAAGAACTCTCAAATGTTGTTGGTGGATATTACGGGTACGTTTACAATCCCTATCAACAACTAAATTCTTATTATTGGCCATCAACTCAAGCAATACTGCAACAGACTCAAAACTTCCAAATAATGTCAGATATACAGAATGCAAACTGGCTTGCTAACTTTTAGGCGAAAACTTCTCCTGACAAAAAAATAAACAACCTTAGCTGATCCCAATTACCCCAACTACGAAGTCTTTGGTTACTTTTAGTAATTGGTATTATTCCCTTCAGTTTCTCTCTAGTAGCATTTTCAATAATGTTTCTTATTGAAAAAACTGCATAATCTTTCCAGCACCAACATATCGATAAAACATACCAACCTTCGAGGAGAACCAAACAATGTCTAAGATTAATTTGAACCAACTAAACACATCCGAACTAGAAACACTAAACACAGAAGCAACTAGCGAAGTTGTCGGTGGATCTTACGGTTACTGGGGCGGTTACTACAACAGCCACTACTCTGACTACTCCAGCAAATTTGCAGCAGTACAACAAGGAAATGTAAATTCCAATAACCAAGTTGCTTTCGGTGGTGGTGCATTTTCCAACACTAGTAACCACAACAGCAACAGCCAAAACAACAGTGCCAACATTTATCAGTAATCATTAGCCAGAAAGATTACTAAGCAGTATTCTAAGCTTGACGCTTCATTAGAGAGGCTTCAAGCTTATTTTTAATGGAGTATTGTATCACGAAGATTTTAGTTCTCCCGTAGGAATAGAATCAATCAACTTGCGCGTATATTCCGTTTTGGGATTACGGTAAATTTCCGCTGCAGTGTCAATCTCTTCAATTTTGCCCTTGTTCATTACAACAATGCGATCGCTCATAAACTTAACTACGCTTAAGTCATGAGAAATAAAGATATAAGTTAAACCCAGATCCGCCTGTAGTTCTTTGAGGAGATTTAACACCTGCGCCTGTACCGAAACATCTAAAGCGGAAACCGACTCATCACAAATAATAAACTGGGGTTCTAAAGCTAATGCCCTAGCAATACATACTCTTTGTCTTTGTCCTCCTGAAAACTCATGGGGGTAGCGATTTCTCATGTCGGGATTTAAACCGACTCGTTCTAAAAGTTCGGCTACTTTCTTTTGGCGATCGCCTTTTATTTTATGCACTACTAAAGGTTCGGCGATCGCTTTTCCAATATTGATTCTGGGGTTGAGAGAGTTGTAGGGATTTTGGAAAACAATCTGCATTTGTCGGCGTAGCGATCGCAGTTTTTGGCTTTTTAAAGATAAATTGGTGATGTTGTCGCCATCAAAAACAATATCCCCTTCCATCGGTTGAATTAAACGTAATAAGGTTCTAGCTAAGGTAGACTTACCACAGCCAGATTCACCTACCAGCCCCAATGTTTCCCCTGGATACACTTCAAAAGAAACATTATTGACCGCCATCATATATTTTTTAGTTTTGCCAAACATGCCCTTCAGGGGAAAACCAACCCGCAGTTGATTGACAGACATCAACGGCTGTTGTTTTACTAATTTATTTAATCGCGCCTGTTGTTCGGATTCAGTTACTACCTGATTCAACTTATGATTAATATCAGTTTGCTTTTCAATAATTTTGACTCCACCTTCTCCGTCGGTAGAGACTTCCATAAAATCAGCTACTGTGGGTAAAATCTGTAGTTGACGCTTGAGAGTAGGACGACAGGCTAACAAACCTTTAGTGTAAGGGTGGTTCGGATTACTAAAGACAGTTTTAATATCTCCGGACTCGACTGCCGTACCGCGATACATTACCGTTACCCGATCGACTAACTCGGCAATAACTCCTAAATCGTGGGTAATAAAAATCAACGACATACCTCGTTCTTGGCAGAGATTGCGTAACAAATCCAAGATAGTCGCTTGAACAGTAACATCTAAGGCAGTCGTAGGTTCATCGGCGATTAAAACCCTAGGATTGCAAGAAATTGCCATGGCAATTGTTACCCGTTGCAGTTGTCCCCCTGATAGTTGATGGGGGTAACGCTTGAGCATTTCTTGTTTGCATCTATTTATATAATTAGATATTTCGCGGTCATTTTGAGATGAATCAGGATTATCATTTATATATTGCTGTTCAAAAGCTCGATCGTCAGGTAAAAGCTGTACTTCTTGTAGTAGGGCGATCGCTTTTCTTCTGGCTTCGGCTGACGATACGTTTTGATGGAGTAAAATTGCCTCGGTTAGCTGAAACCCGATATTATAAACAGGGTTAAGCGCGCTCATTGGTTCTTGAAAGATCATGGCGATCTCGACCCCACGATAGCTTCTCAACTCTGCTTCCTTAATCTGTAGCAGATTGACCCGATCTTTCCCTTCTGGAGTAAAGTAAATCTCCCCTCCAGTAATTTTCCCTGGGGTAGGCACTAAACCCATAATTGCCAAGGATGTAACAGATTTACCAGAACCAGACTCGCCGACAATGCCTAATTTTTCGCCCTTTCTAAGTTGAAAGCTGAGATCTTTAACTGCCACAACAGGTTCAGTTTCGGTAGTAAATTGGACTTGTAGATGGCGAACATCAAGAACGGGTTCAGTCATGGTCAAGAATTGAGTCTAAGATTAACAGAATTTTAACCGATGAATTTGATTTACTATACTGAATGAATTATTCAACGTTAGTTTAGGTTAAGCAAATAATTAAGTATCAACTGTTAATTTATCCCTCGTAACTGTTGAGTGGCGATCTCGATTAAAAAACTTACCTGTCCAACGAATCAAGCTATCGACATAAGTAAACAGAACAGGGACAACTACTAGAGTAAGGAGAGTAGAGGTGGAAAAGCCACCAATTACGGCGATCGCCATGGGACTACGGACTTCTCCATCCGAACCAAACTCTAGGGCGATCGGCATCATACCAGCAATAGTCGAAATTGAAGTCATCAGGATCGGGCGTAAACGGGAGACTCCCGCAGAAATTACGGCTTTACGTTGAGTTTTACCCTCTTTTAATCCTGCTAAGGCAAAATCTACTAGTAAAATAGCATTTTTGGTTACTAGCCCCATTAATAAAACAATCCCAATCAAAGCAAACAATCCCAATTCTTTTTGGGTCACTAACAATCCTAATAGCGCACCACCTACGGATAAAGGTAAAGCGACTAAGATCGCCAAAGGATAGAGAAAATTATTATATAGCAATACTAAAATGGCATAGATACAAAGAATAGCAAGCCCCAAAGCCCCACCAAAGCGAGCAAAGATATCTCGCATGATTTCTGCATCACCTGACGGTTCTTCTTTAACTTCGGGGGGTAAAGACTGTAAGGCGGGTAAAGCACGTATTTTAGCGATCGCATCTCCCAATGCCAATCCCTGTAAGTTACCTTCTACCGTTACCTGACGATTACGATTGTATCTTTCGATAGTTGCAGGGCCACTACCTAAACGGATATTTGCTACAGCCTTTAGAGGTACTAAAGAACCATCGCGACTGGGTATCCCTAAGTTTTTGAGGGTTTCGATACTCTGACGTTTTTCGGGATTGATTTGGACGCGGATCGGAATCTGGCGATCGCTCAAGTTAAATTTAGCTAGGTTAAATTCACTGTTACCAATCGAAGCCAAGGAAGCAGTACTAGCAATAGATTGAACGGAAACACCCAAATCTGCTGCTCGTTGGGGATCGGGTTCGATAATAACTTCTGGCTTGACTAGACTGGTACTAGAGGTGACTTCCACTAATCCTGGTATTTCGCGAATCTGTTTTTCTAGATTATTAGCAGTCTCTACCAAAACATCGGGATTATTACTCCGTAGAATCAGTGAAACGTCTTTACTACTGCCCCCTGCACCCTGACTTTGAAAACTAATTCTCGCCCCTGGTATTTTAGTAAATTGCGATCGCATTTGCTCTTGAAATTCTTGTTGCGAAACCTCTCTTTCTTCTTTGGGCGTAAGTTTAACTGTTACCAATCCTTGATCAATGTTACCTGATTCCCCCACCCGAGATAACACACTAGCTACTTCTGGTTTTTCAATTAACAACGTTTCTAGTTGCTTAATTATCGCTTCCGTACTATCAAGCTGCGAACCAGGAGGTAACTCTACCTGAATGGTACTGATACCTGTATCCCCTGAATTAAATAACCCTTTGGGTATAAATTGTACTAACTGCAAGCTACCAAAGAAGAAAGCAGCAGCCAAAATCAAAGTAGTAATACGATTTCTCAAGGCTAAATTAAGTAAAAAGCGATAGGGCTGAAATTTTCCTTGAGCGTTGCTATCCAAGTCTTGGGATGAATTAGACAGGCTAAGATTAGCTTTTTTAGCTGAAACCTGATTAATCTGATGATCTTCGGGAGTAATATCGTAATTTACCGCATCAAAAGCCCGAAAACGAGGATACTGAAACGGCATTTTTTTGGGCTTGAGTAGATAGGCACTCAGCATCGGCGTTACCGTACAGGCTACCAAAGTCGAAAACATTGTCGATACCGCCACCGTTACCCCAAAAGGCTGGAAATACTGCCCAGGAATTCCCCCCATAAAAGCTACGGGAATAAATACCGCCACGATAGTTGCTGTTGTCGCTACTACCGCTAAACCAATCTCCCTGGCTGCATCTAAGGCTGCTTTAAATGGTTTCTTTCTCATCTGTAGATGGCGATCGATGTTTTCGATCATACAAATCGCATCATCTACCAGGTTTCCTACTGCTAAAGCTAAAGCCAGCAAGCTCATACTATTAAGGGTGTAACCCAAAGTTTTCATTACCCAAAAGGTAGGAATGATTGATAGAGGTAAAGCAGTAGCGGTAATTAGAGTTACCCGCCAGTCACGCAAGAAAATTCCCACTGTTAATACTGTAAGCAAACAACCAATGACTAGGGAATTAATTGTCCCGCGAAAAGAAGCTCGAATATCATCGGCGCGGGTAAATATTTTTTCTAGCTTAATATCTTCTGGTAGAGTCTCTTCTAATTGCGCGATCGCTTTAGTAACTCCTTCTTCTACCGTAACTAAAGTACTACCCGAACTTCTTTTGACTCCAAAACTAACTACGGGTTGACCGTTTAAAAAGGCTTTTTGCCTCGACTCTTCAAAATCATCTAATACTTCACCAAAGTTGTCTAAAGGAACAGTATCACCGTTGTTTAATTCAATGGGATAAGCCTTTAGTTCTCTAACTGTCTTAGCACTACCAAGGGTACGCACGCTTTGTTCTCTGCCCCCAACTTCGGATCGCCCCCCTGACAAATTAATATTAAACTGGGCTATTTGGTTATCAATTTCAGTAGCGGTAATACCATAAGCTATCAACCTTTCTGGATCTAAGTTAACTCTAATTTCTCGATCCAATCCCCCTAGTCTTTCTACATCACCAACACCTTTTACGTTAAGTAGTTCGGGAATAATTGTGTCATCTACCAAATTACTAATATCTTCGACAGATCGCTGATCTGACCCTACTGCATAGGTAACTACTGTTCCCCCTGTAAACTGAAGCTTGGTTACATTAGGCTCATCAATATCTTGAGGGAGATCGGGGCGAATCTGAGAAACTGCATTACGCACTTCATTTACTGCGCGATCTGTATCTACCCCCAAGTCAAAGTTAATTACTGTTCTCGAACTACCGTCTGTAACAGTCGAGTTTACTTCATCAATTCCATCTAAGTTGGCTACTGCATCTTCAATCTTTTTGGTTACCTGGGTTTCTAATTCTGAAGGACTAACTCCTCTTTGATTGGCACTTACAATTACGATGGGAATATCTATATTCGGCTCACTGTCTATTCCCAATGTCATAAAAGATGTTATGCCAACTATTCCCAAAATCAAAAAGGTAACAATAGTCGGTACAGGATTTTTGATCGACCAAGATGAAAAATGAAAAGACATATTTTAAAGAATGAAGCAGCAACTAGAAAAAATGAACTATTAAATAGCTAGTTTAACTTTTTTCACCTGATGTTTTAACAAATTTTAAAGGGGGAGTGAGAAGTCAAAAGAATTAAAGATTTGACTTCTTGCCCCCTAGATTAGAAAACCGATAAGAAACCTAATACAATAAGTTAAATATTGTCTTTTGGTTCGACTATAATTACTTCTTCACTGCTAGTAGAGGTAACATTGCGATCGCTAGTACTAATTGGTTCGCCAACTTCTGTTCGTGTACCCATGACTTTACCTGTAGTATTTGGTTCGACGACTCCAGAGCGATCGATATCTCCCATAGTAGTTACAGATTGGTTAGTATCAACTCGATTCAAGCCAGAGGTGCGATTATAGGTATCATCGTCAATATCGTTGGCATCGTAAACGCCGTATTCTTCGATTCCGCTATCTCTTAAAATTCCTTCAGCGCTAGAGATATCGTTATCCGTACCGTTAACCATGACTAAATAACTACCACTAGATACGCGATCGCTATAAATTTTGGCTTTGTCTTCAGGAATACCTAAACCGACTAAACCACCGATAATACCGCCTGCTGCTGCACCAATACCCGCTCCTGCAAGAGTTGTGGCAATTGTAGAAGCAGCTTCTCCAGCCACAATAATCGGTCCAACCCCTGGTATAGCCAAAGTACCCAAACCGAGTAATAAACCGCCAATACCGCCTAATACCGCACCAGAAGTTGCCCCTGCGCCAGCACCCTCTGCTGCATTGTTGCCTTCATCATAAGCAACATCGACTCCCGCAGATTCCGTTACTTTATCTGCATCTTTGGCGATCACGTTAACACGATTCATGTCAAAACCGTCATCTTTAAGAGCGCGTAATGCTCTTTCTGCTTCGTCGCGACTATAAAATAAACCTACTGAACGTTTGTACTTATTCATAATTTTTCTTTGATGAAGGACACTTTCATTTTTCGATCCATTTTTAATTTATTCATCACCCAAAAGTTGTACGTGTCAATAGACATTTCGAGTGATATTAAAGCTTAAAGATCTAAAGATCTATAAATTTTTAATGCTTAATTGCTAAACTTCTCAATCGATTGATCGCTGCTGCTAATTCTTGGGGGCGAAATTGGGCGAGGTTTCCTTGGGGATAGTCTGTGATGATATCTAGTCCCGACTTGGCTATATCTTGGCTGACTCGTTCAATAATTTCGGAGATAGCTAATTGATTATCTAAATATTTTTGAGCATAAACTATGGCTAGGGCGATCGCTTTTAATTGTCCTGGATCAATTATTTGTTCGACTGCGGATAGTTTGATATCTTCTACCCCAAAATTAATTAGATCTGTCCCTCTTGACTTCACCTTGACATCTCTTTTACCCCGACTAGGATTGATACTACTAGCTAAAGGTATTCTGTTGGTAAGGTTGCCAAAGTTTGTACCCCCTTCAGCTTGACGATCTGTCAGATACTTTTGGGCGATCGCTTTTGCTTGTTCAGTGACATTTTGGGGAATATAATTTTCTAAGGCAATAACTAAATCGGCTACATCAAAATAATCCCCGCTGCCTCCCATTACCAAAATAGTAGATACACCATAATCGCTATCAAGCTGGCGCACCTTATCGATGAAAGGGGTAATTGGCTCTTTTTCTTGAGCTATTAAAGCCTGCATTCGGCGATCGCGAATGGTAAAGTTGGTGGCTGATGTATCTTCATCAATTAAAAGTAATTCTGTACCAACTTCTAAGGCTTCAATAATATTGGCTGCTTGGGAAGTACTCCCACTAGCATTAGTCGTTACAAAGTTAGTCGTTGATCGCTTTTGGGGTAAATGATTAATAAACGGTGAAATATTTACTCCTGCAATACTCCGTCCATCCTCTGCGCGAATTTTGACACTACTAATATTTGAGACGACGTATTCTCTACCATCCCCAGGAATATGATTGTAAATTCCTAATTCAATCGCCCTGAGTAAAGTTGATTTGCCATGATAGCCACCGCCAACAATTAAACTAATACCTGTGGGGATGCCCATTCCCTTGATGACACCACAGTTAGGACAATCAAACTCTATTGCCAAAGAAGCAGGAGAAATAAACGGTATAGCATCTAATAACGGACGCGGATCGACACCGCTACGACGAGGCAAAATTGCACCATTCGCCACAAAAGCAACTAAGCCTCTAGGGGATAATTCCTGGCGCAACCAGTCTGCATCTTCAATGGTTTCAGCATGACGTTGAATAGCTACTGGATCGAGCGATTTGTACAATAATGTTTTTTCTACAAGCTGAGGAAGATCTTCGCATAATATTTGGGCTGCTTGATCACCTAAAATTCTTCTACCTTTAGCTGGTAGTCCCACGACAAACCTGACTTCTACTTCTTCATTATTAATCAATACCGCATTTCTAGTTAACACTTCCTGTCCTAAAGATGCGATCGCGATTAGACCGCTTTTTCCTGTACCTCGATTGACACTAAATTTCTTGGCGCCTTTACTAAACTGTCTGGCTAAATAATCCCTAATTGCAACCTCTCGACTGTGAGATTGATATAATTGCCGAGGGAAACCAGCGACTGTCTGGGGAATGATTAGCCTTACCTGGGATGGCGCAGCAAAAGGATCGCCCTGGACATAATCAATGATTAAAATAAAATTAGCAAACTGGTAGCTACCCTTAATATTTTTGTAGGCTTTGTAACTACTATTATCTAACCTACGTAAAGTTGAATCTAGACTCTTGCTCATTTCAATTATTAATTGTCATTTGCTTCGTGGCATTCTATTTAGTTAGCCGCACTAGCTGGCAAAGACCAAATTTGGCTACCGCCATCGGTTACGACATAAGGGCCATTAATCATCGCAGAAGAGAATTGAGCGACTTGGACATCAAAAATTTCATCGACTCCTTCAGAGAATTCTAAACAACCAATCATTTTTCTGGCAGCCAAATCGACGATCGCAATCCCACATTTTAGATCCTCACCCAGGCGATCGCTTATGGGTAAATTGCCAAAGATCGCTGTTTCTCGAATTTTGGATAAACCCACGAAGGCATATTTGCCTAATAGTGCCATCCCGCGAGTATAGCCAGGTAGAGATACGAGCTTTTCTTGTTTGCCCGAAACTAGATCCACCATTAGTATTTCACCACAGCCCGAATTAAGTACCAGCAATTGATTTTGGTACATTCGGGGAGAATGAGGCATCGATAAGCCTTCGGTGACAATTCTGCTACTAGGTACTTCAAGAATACAACCACCACTAGCTTTGTTTTCTCGCCAACCACCAGGGGTATCAGTTTTACCCAAGACAGTTACGTATTTGGGCATTCCAGCAACTATCGCCATTCCGTTAAGATGACAGCGATCTTCTGGGGCAAGAGAGCTAATAAATTTTGGTCGCCATTGGGGTAAAAAGTTATAGTTATTGGTCAGGGTGCAAAGACAAGAAAATCGCGTATTTACCATCCATAATTCTTTGTTACCCCAAGCTAAGTCGTGGATGGAAATATCTCCCGTATATTGCCCGCCTCTAGTCAGAAAGCAAGCATCATAAGTTCCTGGTGGCTCGATTTGTGGAGCAAGATCGCGATCGTTTCTCAGAAAATAAATCCAGTCTTTACCGCCCACTGCTAATTGAGTTGGACTAACTGCCATTCCCATAGCTCGTTCAAAGTTATGAAAACTAATATCTAAAGATTTATCTTTGGCAGTAACCACTCCTAGTTTTCCTGCTTGATAGGTAGAGAAAAATAGAGATGCATTCAGATGTTTAAGAATATCACCTAGATTATTGCTATATTCGTAGCGCACTTCTCTAAGCTTTTCTGATTTAGCTTCCGTATCCTTGGTATTTGGATTAACCATTGTAAATATAAATTAATATAATAATTAAAAATAAATTTGGATTATTAATAATAATACACGCCGCATACAATCTTTTTGGCATTTTTTAGTTGGTCGAATCGGTTTAAGAGCGTAAACTTTTGCTACTTTTTGCCAGATTATTAAAAAATTAACTCTTCTTTACCAAAAAATTTAATTGCCTGGTTTTGGCATTGCTGATTCTAGTTATAAAACCAAAAGATAATCTGTTCGTAGCTAGTAGCTAGTAGCTATCAGCTATCAGCTATCAGTTTTCTGGTTGATTTATCAATTTGTCTTTTGTTCATATTTAACATAAATAAAAACACAAAATACTTGTGGAGTAGTTTTTAGAGCTTTAGTTGGCTGTATACAAGATTAAATGTGAAATTAAAACTAAATAATCATGCAAACTTTAGATAACATACATTTCGAGATATAAAGTAGCTTTATTTTCCTACTCAGTTACCTCATAATGCAGACATAGACGTAAGGGAAAACTAAATGCGTCGTTAGTTATCAGACCCAAATAAATTTTTAATATTATAAAGTCAGGGGAGAAAAGCAACGTGGGACAAATAAGATTAGCAGTATATGGTAAAGGCGGAATCGGCAAATCTACAACTAGCTGTAACATTTCCGCAGCTTTAGCCAAACGAGGCAAAAAAGTATTACAAATTGGCTGCGATCCTAAGCACGATAGTACTTTTACTCTTACAGGATTTCTTATTCCTACAATCATTGATACTCTTCAAGAAAAAGACTTTCACTACGAAGATATCTGGCCTGAAGATGTAATCTATGAAGGTTACGGTGGAGTTAGCTGTGTAGAAGCGGGTGGTCCTCCTGCAGGTGCTGGTTGCGGTGGCTATGTGGTTGGAGAAACCGTCAAGCTACTTAAAGAATTAAATGCTTTTGATGAATATGATGTCATTTTGTTTGATGTTTTGGGCGACGTAGTATGTGGTGGTTTTGCTGCACCTTTAAACTACGCTGACTACTGCATGATTGTTACCGACAATGGTTTTGATGCTTTGTTTGCAGCCAACCGTATTGCAGCGTCAGTTAGAGAAAAAGCGCGTACTCACTCTCTACGTCTAGCAGGATTGATTGGGAATAGAACATCCAAGCGTGACTTGATTGATAAGTATATCGAACATGTACCCATGCCTGTATTAGAAATACTACCCTTGATTGAAGATATTCGTGTATCTCGTGTTAAAGGCAAGACTCTGTTTGAAATGGCAGAAAGCGATCCTTCCTTAGCTTTTGTCTGTGATTACTATCTCAACATCGCCGATCAAATTTTAGCAGCACCAGAAGGAGTAGTACCCGACGAAGCACAGGACAGAGACTTATTCTCCTTGCTATCTGACTATTATCTAAATCCCCCCGCAGGAAAAGAAGTCAAAAAAGAAGAAGAAGAATTAGACGCGATGATGGTTTAATTGAAAGCTGTTAGCTCTTAGCTATTAGCTCTTAGCTTTCAAATAGCTGATAGCTGATAGCTCCAAAAGACTTAATTTAGTTATCACAAACAATATAAAACATGACTTTAGCCAAAGAACAAGAACCGAGCGCATTAAACTTTGAGTGCGAAACTGGAAATTATCATACCTTTTGTCCTATTAGCTGCGTAGCCTGGCTATATCAAAAGATCGAAGATAGTTTCTTTTTAGTTATCGGGACAAAAACCTGCGGTTACTTCTTACAAAACGCCATGGGAGTAATGATTTTTGCGGAACCTCGCTACGCAATGGCAGAACTAGAAGAAGGGGATATTTCCGCTAAATTAAATGATTACGAAGAATTAAAAAGATTGTGTTTACAAATTAAACGCGATCGCAATCCTAGTGTTATTGTTTGGATTGGTACTTGTACCACCGAGATCATTAAAATGGACTTGGAAGGTTTAGGTCCCAGACTAGAAGCAGAAATCGGTATTCCCATCGTTACTGCCCGTGCTAATGGTTTAGACTATGCCTTTACCCAAGGTGAAGACACTGTATTAGCAGCAATGGCTCATAAGTGTCCTACCAAAGCACCGAAGCTAGAAGCAGAACAAGAAGAACGTAATGCGATTTCCAAGTTAATGAACTTCGGGCGCAAGAAAGAAGATGTCAAACAGTCAGAATCAGAATATAAAGATCATCCACCTTTAGTATTGTTTGGTTCTTTACCCGATCCTGTAGTTACTAACCTCACTTTAGAACTTAAAAAACAGGGCATTAAAGTATCAGGGTGGCTACCTTCTAAACGCTTTACCGAACTACCTGTAATTGAGGAAGGTTACTATACATCAGGAGTTAATCCTTTCTTGTCCCGTACCGCTACAACTCTAATGCGTCGCCGTAAGACTAAGCTAATTGGCGCACCCTTCCCTATTGGTCCAGACGGTACAAGAGCTTGGATTGAAAAAATCTGTTCTGTATTTAACATCGAACCCCAAGGACTAGAAGAAAGAGAAGCTAAAATTTGGGAAAACCTCGAAGACTACGTTAAGTTAATTCGCGGTAAGTCTGTTTTCTTTATGGGTGATAACCTATTAGAAATTTCTTTGGCTCGTTTTTTGATTCGTTGCGGTATGACTTGTCCTGAGATTGGTATTCCCTACATGGACAAACGCTACCAAAAAGCAGAATTAGAATTGTTAGAAAAGACTTGTAATGAAATGGGTGTCTCCGTACCCACTATTGTCGAAAAACCCGATAATTACAATCAAATTCAGCGTATCTACGATTTGAAACCAGATCTAGTTATTACGGGAATGGCTCATGCTAACCCTCTAGAAGCTAGAGGTATTAATACTAAATGGTCAGTTGAATTTACCTTTGCGCAAATTCATGGTTTTACTAACGCGCGAGATATTCTGGAATTAGCCACTCGCCCCATGCGCAGAAACAATAACTTGAAAGAGTTAGGTTGGGACAAGTTAGTTCAAGAAGAGGCTAACATTTAATTAAAGTTATCAACAGTTGAATACTTGATAAAAAGGGTTTGGCACTGCTAAACCCTTTTTATATTTAGTCGTTTTTACTAGTTAAATTATCTAAAAACATCTTTTTGCTAGCAGGTATTTTTTGGTTGGAATTAGCTTCTTGTGCTAAGTTATTCAAATTTTCATTAGCTTTATTTTGCGCCTGATCTAAAAGCTCGTTACCATTTTTTGATTTACCAAACTGTTCTTTTGCTCCTGTATCTTTGACCACTTCTTGAGCTGCTTGCTTTACAGTATCGGTAGGATTCGATTTAAATGTGTCTGCCAAAGCTGAATTGCTACTCAAAGATATTGCGCTTACTAAAAATACTGTTAATACAAGAGTACGTCCCATTACCATCAAGTCTGTAATTGAAAATTTCATGTTATTTAATAAAAAATGTTAAACCAAGATTAAACATAACAAACGACCCAATTCTGAAATCATAAATTTACTCTAAATTAGGCAAAAAACAAAATTTTAGAAAATATTTACGAGCCAATTCTAATTAACAGCAAAAGTAGTATAGTCTTGTTGATTTTTAGCTAATTCCTGTAACTGACGAACTCGATCTTCTGTAGAAGGATGGGTACGAAATAATGACTGTAAACCACCACCAGAAAAAGAATTCATAATCAATACTGGTTCAAAAGCAGGATTACCGTTCATTGGTACTTGTTTGCCAATAGATTCTAGTTTTTGCAAGGCACTTGCTAAAGCCAAAGGATTGCCTGTAATTTCTGCTGCACCTCGATCTGCAGAAAACTCGCGAGTACGGGAAATTGCCATCTGAATTAGAGATGCGGAAATAGGTGCAAGAACTACCAGAATCATTACTCCAATGGGATTGCCACCCTGACGATTATCGCGATTTACTGGGCCATACATTGCACCAAAGGTAAGCATTCTACCAAGAAATGTCACCGCACCACCAAGAGTACCTGCTACTGCTTGAGTAAGAGTATCTCTGTTTTTGACATGAGTCAATTCATGGGCAATCACTCCTGCTAACTCGTCTTTATCTAGAATTTGCATGATACCTTCGGTTACTGCTACCGCGGCATGGTTAGGATCTCTGCCCGTGGCAAAAGCATTGGGTGTTTGAGTAGGAACAACGCAAAGTTTTGGCATCGGCAAATCTGCTTTTTGAGTCAAGCTGGCAACCATGTCGTAGAGTTCGGGTGCTTGTTCGCGAGCAATTGGCTGTGCTTGGTAAGCTGCCAGTGCAGCTTTATCAGAATAAAACCACGAACCAAAGCTACTGATAGCAGCAAAAATCAAGCCGATGATTGCACCTTGTTCGGTACCTGTTGCCCAATATGCACCTAATACTAATATGCCACTCAGTAATCCTAAAAGAGCAGCGGTTTTTATTTGATTACCTCTAAACATAATAATTTAATGTAATTCAACGATCTAAAATTTTTCTTGATCGGATACATTAAATCGTAGTTTATGTTTCAAATGCATCTGGCTAAAGCTATATATTTATGCAAGAACAACATTAAGCTTTAAATAAGGTTATAATTAAATTATCGATACATGATGAAAATTTGACAATTTAAAAGATAAATTTGGGCGATCGCTTGTTTCGTGTTAAATTTTTTTTATAATGGGAGTGGTGACTTTAATCTATAAATGCTAATATTCCCATTATGAAAATCTTTTTTTAATTAAACCATGTTTAACGATCGCTTGTCAAAATAATATTTTTTTGAATTACAAAATAATACTATTTTGTTTTCGTTCTAACTATCGCATTCACAACAACGGATACAGATCCGAAATACGGCTACTACCGCCAATATTTCTGCACCGACAAGCAACATTTGGGGAGTAAGACACAAACCCCAAACCAATAAAATCGCGCCAACAATTGCCCCTGCAAGTCTGACTACTTCGTCTGTAGTTTTTAGTCCCCAGGCGATCGCACCTAAACCCAAACCAATAAAGATAGCAAAGCTCATGATGTATATTCAAGAACTCTAACAAAGGTACGATCCCGATTAAGATCGGATTTTTTCAGAGTCAGGCGATCGCTACCTACTTGAGTAGTTTCTAAATCCTGTACCAAAGTTAAAAATTCGTCTACAGAAGCCAGAGCGCAATTTTCTTTATTCGATGCATCTGTGCGATAGTGAGTGGGTATAACCATTTTAGGTTTAAGAATTTTAACTGTCTGTTGTGCTTCTTCTGGACTATAAGCTTTCAGACCACCACCTACAGGAGTAAGCAAGATATCGGCACCACTGAGAAGAATTTTGTTTTCTGTTGCCATAGGTGCTGCTGCACCACCCAAATGAAGAATATCTACCCCTCCTTGAGTCCATCGCCAAGCGACATTCTGACCAAAGCGTCTTCCGCCTTCGCGATCGTGGGGTAGACTATATCCTTGAAACTTAACCCCTTTAATCTGGTGCGATCCGCGATCGCTAAACACCTCGGGATCTCCTGATACAACATCAATTGCCCCTTCATCCAACAAAAAGCTACTAGTCAATACTAGATCAGGGCGAACATCTGGTAAGGTATATCCCGCTGTACAACCTGCCGATTCATAAGGATTTACTAAAACACTTAAGCCACTACCTGTAAACAAAAAGCAGGTATGTCCGAGATATTGAATGGTAAGTGATTCGGAACTACTTTCAGCTTGAGCTAAAGAAGATCGACGGGGAATCAATCCTGTAGCGATCGCCATTACTAAACCAGATCCACCATAGCGGATTAATTGTCGCCGTTTCATATAGTTAGCAGTTGATTATCTACGAAGTTATCGATTGCAAAAAATTACGCAATAAAGTCTTACCATTATCCGTCAAAATGCTTTCTGGATGAAACTGTACTCCTTGAAGATGATGATAATCTTTGTGGCGGACTCCCATAATTGTGCCATCTTCCACCCAGGCAGTGATCTCTAGAGTGTCAGGTATGGAATTGCGATCGATTACTAAGCTATGATATCTAGTTGCAGTAAAGGGCAATTCTAAGCCAGCAAACACGCCTGTATTTTGATGATAAATAGGAGATGTTTTACCATGCATCAAAACTGGTGCAGAAACAATATCCCCACCAAAAACTTGACCAATACTTTGATGACCGAGACACACACCCAAAATTGGAATTTCAGAACCTAATTTTTCGATTAACTGAAGAGATATTCCCGCATCTTCAGGACGACCAGGACCAGGGGAAATTACAATTCCATCGGGCTGTAGCCGATTTATAGTATCAAGATCGATAGCATCATTACGATAAACCCGAATGTCTCTTGCCAGGGGAATTTCTCTACCTAATTCCCCTAAATACTGCACCAAATTATATGTAAAACTATCGTAGTTATCAATTACAACGATCAAGTCGAGTCTCCATTAAACCATTAAAATATGAGTGAAATGTGCTGCCATAGAGGAGGAAGCAAAATACAAGCTGCCACTACTACTGCGGCGAGCGCACTAATCAAAACTGCCCCTGCAGCACAGTCTTTAGCTATTTTAGCTAGCTCGTGGTAACTTTGCTTGACTGTTAGATCTACCACTGACTCGATCGCCGTATTAATCAATTCTAAAACCATGACAATAGCGCAAGTCATGACGATGACAGACATTTCCATTGCTTCTATTTCTAGAAAAATACCCAAGCTAACAGCTAAGACACCAATACCAGTATGAATACGAAAGTTTCTTTGAGTCGTGAAGGCGTAAACTACACCTGCCCATGCGTATTTAAAACTTAAAAATAAATTAGGTGCTACCTTCCAAGCTAAGTTACGAATATTTTGTTTTTCACTAGCAGAAGATTCTGCAGCTGTAGTGATCATAGTAGAAGATTTCATATTTTTATCTAATAAAGACAATAAACGATTTTGCTTTGATTGAGTCTAAGCCTCCTAGAAAATTCAATCGAGATCCGTATATGCACTTATTTATAACGACATAATAGCTCAACATTTGGGTAACGTTATGTTCAAATAAAACAATATCAGATAGGACTAAATTTCTAGTAGCTCAATCAGTCGAGCTTGTTGTTCCAACATTTTTTTCAAGGTAAGCTCATCAGGGTGATCCCAACCTAGAAGATGTAGTAAACCATGACTAGTTAACCAAGCTAACTCCATTTTTAGAGAATGGTTTTGTTCCTCAGCCTGTCGCCAGGCTGTGTCTAAAGAAACAATGATATCTCCTAAATATAACGGCTCATCTAAGTCTGTTGGTATAGCAATGGTGGATTCTGTTGCTGCAAAAGCTAGCACATCAGTAGGCTGATCTATCGCTCTGTATTGACTATTTAAAACTTGTATTTGGCGATCGCTTGTCAATCTCAAACCAATTTCATAACCCCAACCTGAATTAAGACTTGGATTTAGACATTGCATCCAACTCTGTAGCCAACCTGTCCAAGAAATAGTATTCACCCCATCGATTTTGTCATGGGCTAAATTTCCTTGATAGATGTTTTCTACATATATGACAGCATTGCCAGATTGTGTACTAATTAAATCCATAGATCGAGCTATTTATGGTTTGGTTAAATAAGCTAGACCAACTAATAGTCCTAATAGACCAACAGTAGTCAAGAAGAAATGCCATAGAGATTGTCTTCCTTTGCGAACCATATTGCGCATCGCCAATTTAACATAGCTATCTTTGGGTTTGGAATCTTCTGGGTTCTCCCCCTCGGTAGTAAAATTCTCGTCTGAGATTGATTTAGAAGCAGAATCAGTCATTTTTTATACTCAAACTATTATAGATTTCAGATTTGTATAATTTTGTAACTTTTAACTTCATCATAGTGCCTGAATGCAAAAAAAACAGAAAAAACCACTACATAAAGGAACAGTTAAATTATCTATGCCTAGTTTGGAAAAGGCTTCTAAAGTTGTAGCGATCGCAGCAACCGCTAAAGAAATTAACCAGATCTGCCAACTGCTGCCCTCTACTACCAACAAGATTAAAGCTGTGACAACCAGACTGGAGATCGCCATTGCCAATGAGCCTTCCCAGCTTTTGCTGATTTGTCCAATACGATAAATATGCTTACCAAAACGCTGACCGATAATTGCTGCCATCCCGTCACCATAAGCCATAACTAAAATACCAATTACTGCATATTGGGGAGCATTTGACCAAAAACAAGCTGCCAACACGCCCATACTAATGGCATAAAATAAAGTACCAAAGCTTTTACGACCAACACTTTCAATACTAGGCAAAATTGGAATTATATAAGAAGTAATCGCGATCGCAGCTGCAATAACTGCTGCACTGACAATTACCCGAGTAGAAATATTCAGCCACCAAGCTAAAAGAATTACATTCCCACTACCGATATGTACCACTTTACGAATTAATTCGGGATCTTCGGGGATAAATTTACTCAAAACCTCTGCCAAAATTACCAGTATGCTCAAATAAACAAAAACAGCACCCAAAGGATAAATGAAGCTAACAATAGTGTTGTCTGGTAAAAATGAAAGCATAGGAAATTAGAGATAATTGATAATTGTTAATCGACAATTGCTAACTTCATAACTTTACAATGAAAACCTTAATACTCTGGCTAATCAAAGGATATCGTCGTTTTATTTCCCCTTTATTTCCTCCTACCTGTCGTTTTCAGCCTACTTGTTCGAGCTATGCTGTTGAAGCGATTTCCACCTATGGCACGATTAAAGGTGGTTGGCTGGCGATTACCCGTATTTTGCGCTGTCATCCTTTTCATCCTGGCGGTTACGATCCTGTGCCATTACCACCTGAATCTGGCGATCGCCACTAGCTTTTTTAGCAATACCAAATACTTTTCAGATAATAAAATCGAGGTTATAAAAGCATTAGCACGATCAAAATAGCTGATAGGCAATAGAAAATCTAAATGTTTGGCTGGGTAAAATTTGTACGTTATCTCAATTGGTTAACGATACAAACAACTATTGCTTGCGTTATTCAAAGAAGATTAACTGGTTTAGCTGCGGAAATGGCTTTTCATGCCATGCTAGGGCTATTTCCTGGGATTATCGCCGTACTAACTGCTATTAGCTTATTTGAGAAATCTGTAGAGTCTACTTTTATTAGTTTGGCAGTTCATTTTGCGGGGATTGTACCAACTCAAGTTTGGACTTTATTGTTAGATTTTATTGAAAGTATTAAATCTGCCGAAGGAAAAAACTGGTTTTCACTAAGTTCGATCGCTGCAGTGTGGATTATTTCAGGAGTACTTAGCGCAGCGATGAATGCCTTGGATGAAATTCATCAAGTTGTATCAATTAATCGACGTTCTTATGTTGACACCAAAGTAATTGCTATTTCGTTGACTATTTTGACAATTGTATTTTTGGTTATTGCTTGTTTTTTATTGTGGGTAGGAGATTTCCTTTTGGAGATCGCATTTCAATTGAGTTGGAATGCTCTGTTTTTATCTGTTTGGCAAGCTTTCAGTATTATTGTGATTATAGCGATTGCCGCTAGTAGCGCTGGTATAGTTTATCAATCTCAAACAAAATTAAGAAGACAAAGAGATCGACGATTAAAATTCAAGCTGATCGTAGCAACAATAATCTTTAATCTTGTTTCAATCAGGCTAATTTATCTAACTTTTGCCAAAATCCAAGACCTAATCATTAATGCCAATTTAGGAACTACAATCAGTAATATTTTAATTGACTTATGGAGATTTTTAGGATTTCCAATTGCTTTAGGGATTATTGCGATCGCCTTTAGTTTAATCTATCGTTATGGAGCGAGCGATCGCACTAAAAATACTCCAATTTTTCCTGGGGCAATTTTAGCAGCAGTTTCTTGGGCAATTGTTTCAGTGATTTTTCGCCTCTACGTTACTCATATTGGTATTTATAGCAAGATTTATGGTGCAGTAGGAACAGTAGTTATTTTAATGTTGTGGCTTTACTTAAGTTCTTTGGTAATGCTGATTGGAGAACAAGTAAATTTGATTGTTGGGCAAGCAATGGGGGAACAATCGAAACTAGAGTGCGATCGTTCGTCTGAAAAACTCAACTAATTTTGATTAAACCTTTTCAACAAATACACAAAATATTGTAAATAAAATAAATATTGTTATCTTGTCCTGTGAGGGTCAATTACGGTTAACCCTCACCCAATGTGTCTCATGGTATTTTATTGACTTAAACTCAATACTTAGTGCTGAGGAAGGTACTGATTAAGATCAACGCTCCCTTGAGTGCTAGTTTGATTAGCATTTTGACCGACGCCGTTGAAATCACCGATTGCTGCTGCCGAGTTAGCATTATCTTGAATAGCAGTTTGAGCGTTAGGAAGATTGAAGCCAGATTTCAATTGATTTTGCGTACTGCTTTGGTTAGCATTTTGTCCGATGGTATTAAAGTTACCCACAGCAGCAGCTTCGTTAACGTTTCCTTGAACTGCTGTTTGTGCCCCACCAGTGGTAGGAATACCATAAGCACCAGACTTTAATTGATTTTGGATGCTAGTTTGATTGGCATTTTGTAAAACTTGGTTACCAGTGCCGACTACAGCGGCGGAGTTGGAGTTAGTTTGAACGCTGGTAGATTCTCCGGCAAATGCCGTCAAAGGAGAAAGAGCGATCGCAGCAGTTAAAATGGATAGAGTGTACTTTTTCATAACTTTAGACCTCGTTTGTATAAATTTCAATGTGTTTTGTGCTTACATTTACTAACTACGACGAGTTTATTTTTTTATGCACTTCTGCCAAAAACAATTACCAAATTATTGATGAAATTGCAGTTTTAGCTTGCTGTCTGGGCAATATAGGCAATATAGATCAAGAATTAAGCCCAAGTCATTCAAAGCAAAAGTATGGTGAGTCAGACTAATTCGGTAGTAAATAATGTAGCTAGTCAAGATATCTATCAAAAAATTTATCAAAATATTCAGCAGGTAATGAAAGGACAGTCAACTGCGATCCGCAATCTATTGGCTGCCTTCGCTAGTGGAGGTCATATTTTGTTAGAAGACTATCCAGGGACAGGGAAAACCACCTTAGCAAAGGCTTTAGCTGCTTCTATTGATGCCAAATTCAAGCGAATTCAATTTACTCCCGATCTTTTACCCTCAGACATTACGGGCATATCCATTTTTGATCAAAGCGATCGCTCTTTTCGCTTTCATGAAGGACCAATCTTTGCCAATATTGTTTTAGTAGACGAAATTAACCGCGCTTCTCCCCGCACCCAGTCAGCACTATTAGAAGCTATGGCAGAGTCTCAAGTAAGTGTTGATGGTCAAATCAAAAAGTTACAGGATCTATTTTTTGTCATTGCTACCCAAAACCCTGTAGGTTCACACGGGACATATCCTTTACCCGAAGCTCAAATGGATCGTTTTGCCCTCCAGTTTAGTTTAGGCTATGTCTCTGTCGAAAATGAAGTCAAAATTTTAAGCGATCGCGTTCAAAGTAATCCTCTGAGTCAAATCGAACCTTGTGTTTCTCTACAAGAGGCAGTCTTACTCAAAAAACAGGTCGAACAAGTGAGAGTTAGCGATACCATGAAGTATTATCTAGTTGACTTAGTCAACGCTACTCGTTCTGCTGATGGAGTAGAATTGGGAGGAAGTATTAGAGGCTCGCTCGCGCTGATGAAAGTGGCTCAAGCTTTAGCTTTATTTGATGGTTATGAATTTGTCACGCCCGAACATATTCAAGAATTAGCAGTCTCGGTAATTGCTCATCGTTTGGTAATGCAACCACAAGCTCGCTTTGGGGGTCAAACTGCTACGGGAGTAGTTGAAGAGATTTTAAAAACTATTCCCGTACCTGCTTAATAATTTAGGATTTCGTTTCATCTAAATGAAAAATAACAACATTGTGCAGATCTTCTATTGTTTCTAGTACATCATCTGCTTTTTCTAGCTCGATTTCTGTTTCAACTGTAATGGTTGATTCACTGTATTTGAGAGCTGAAGAATATTTTTCTACGCTCAAATCTAACGTATTGCAGGATCTTGCTCTAGATGAACTTTGAGCAAAATTTACGTCAACAGTACGATAATTTTTTGGGTAAAGTGGTTCTGCTTTTAAAGAATCTAATTGATATGCTTCAGTTAAGGCTTTAGTTTCTTTTTTGAGTATTTCCACTTCGCGTACATATTCAACCAAATTATCTTGAATTACCGTGACTATTTCATTGGTCAGATCGTATTTATTGACCTTGATTAATTCATTTAGAGCTTGTTTAAAATGCTTTTTGGTATCTTCACGCTCAATGATCGAGTTTGATTTTAAGGAGTAATGACTTTTAAGCAAGTCAGTAATCTGCTCTGCCAAATGCCAATCTTCTCCTTCAATTGACTTGCTTAAGATAGTTTTCAAAAGATTTTTGATCTTAGTAATTTCTAAATTGCAATCGCAGTCTAAATAATTATCCAGAATTTCTGATATTTCTTGAACTATCAGCCATTCCTCAGATTCAATTGCTTGAATCAAATAGTTCTTTAAATTTATATTGGATTTTTGAATACCAATAATTTCAACACATCGAATTAAGTCTTGATTGTCTTCTGAAGCATTATCATTAAATACTTTTTCGATTAGTTCGGTAATTTCTTTAACCAATAACCAATTTTCTGTAGCGATCGCTTTAGTTAATTCCGTTTTTAAATCATATTTTAAATTGTACGTAATTTTATCTTTACCAACCGCTTCAACATATCCAGCAATATTTTGATTCATAATCAACACAAATTAAATAAACTTCTTGTCTATCTTTATTGCCTAACTTATTAGATCTGGCTGTGATATACATCAGATAGGGTCTATTATTAATTGTTAATTATTACGATTGCGTAAGACGTTGAGCAGCTTATCAAATTCTGCTGGTAAAGGAGCGATCGCCTCAATTGTTTCTTTGGTGATAGGATGGACTAAAGACAGTTGTCGGGCATGAAGTGCTTGACCTGATAAATTTACCTTCAAAGAACGGTTAGAACCATAGGTCATATCGCCAACGAAGGGATGTCCTTGATGGGCGCAATGAACTCTAATTTGATGGGTACGTCCTGTTTCTAGCAAGAACTGCACCAAGCTGTAGTTACCAATTCGTTCTAAAACTTGCCAATGGGTAACGGCTTCTCTACCTCCTCGATCTACCCCGACTACCGCCATTTTTTTGCGATCGCTTTTATGCCGACCAATGGGCAGATCGATCTTACCTGTGGCACTGGAGAAAGAACCATACACTACCCCCCAATATTCTCTACGGGCAGTTTTGGCTTTAATTTGCGCCTGAAGATCTTGATGGGCGCGATCGCTTTTAGCCACCACAATCGCCCCAGTAGTATCTCGATCAATGCGGTGAACAATACCAGGACGTTCTACGCCTCCAATCCCTGCTAAAGTATCGCAGTGATAAAGTAAAGCATGAACCAATGTACCTGTATAGTGTCCTGGTGCGGGATGTACCACCATTTGGGCGGGTTTGTTTACAATAATTAGATGTTTGTCCTCAAAGAGAATATCTAAAGGAATATTTTCAGGGGTCAAATCTAATTTAACTGGTTCGGGAATTACAAGCTTAATGCGATCTCCTTTGACCACTTTAGTTTTTTTAGTCTGACAGATGCGATCGTTGAGTCGAACGCGACCATCTTCAATTAGCTTCTGCAAACGTGAACGAGAAATATCGCTTAACTGGTCAGATAACCAGCGATCTAAACGTTGATTTTTGGTAACTTCTAAGATAATTTCTTCCACAGGGTTTCACTTTTTCGCTGTTAAATGTTAAATGATAAATATTAAATGCTAAATGCTAAATGCCAAATAATATGACTATTGTGACTGAATCAGCTTATAGCGATCGCCAAATTGTTGCTTGGCTTAGAGGTTTATATACAGTTGCCCTCGCAGACGGACATTACGCTCGCGAAGAACAAGAATTAATTGGTCAACTAACTCAAGATTTAGCTAATATCGATCCAGTGCATCGCCTGGATCAAATAACACCTGAAGAATTGGCTGATAAATTAGGCAAAGATCCCCAAACCTCGGAGAATTTTCTGCGTACTGCAGTACTGGTAGCCGTGGCGGATGGAGTTTATTCTGCACCAGAATATGATTTACTACATCAGTTTAGCGATGCTTTAGAAATTGAGGTAGAAGCTCTTAAATCTTTAGAAAATACCCTTTACAAGCCAGAAGAAACAACTCCAGAATCAACTGAGGGATCGGCTTCTCCCCTAACCCCACCCAAAAAGTCAAAATCGGGGGTAGATATGCTATACCCTGTCAAAGATTGGCTCGAAGGTATGGAAATCCAAGATCCACGTTTAGCTCGTTTTGTCTGCAAAGTAATCCCGCCTCAGTGTCCTTTTGAGCGAGATATCAATCTATTTGGGCGTACTATTGCTCATATTCCCCCACTATGTAAATTAAACCCCCTATACGAGCAGTTTACAATGTTGCGCTTTCGTTCCCTATCTTATCTTGCTGATGACTGTGGAGAAGATGTAACTAAGTATGTGCAGTAGTTATTTTGCTTGGTACGCCTAGTGTGAATTTAAATAAGGTACAAAATAGCTTTTAAATTAAGCAATTACATAAATCATGTACAGATAATGTCTTCTTAAAGAATTTTAAAAGCTAATTCACACTAAGCGTTTAGGATAAATCGTTTAAGGCTGGATACGGGAAAAAAGAATAGAGTAAAAGGTAAATTTACTTTCTACTCAATCCTTTATCCTCTAAATAGTCCTTGAGGACGGATTAATAAAATAATTACCATGATAGCTAAAGCGACTCCTAGTTTATATTCCGAACCCAAAAAAGGTACGCTTAACTCTTGAGCAATACCAATAATATATGCTCCTGCGATCGCGCCATAAGGATTACCAATGCCTCCTAATATTACCGAGGCAAACATCGGTAATATTAAAAACCAGCCCATATTAGGACGTACTACCGCAATTAAACCGTACATTCCCCCCGCAAATGCAGTTAACGTCCCTGTGATAATCCATGTCCAAAGAACTACCCATTCAACATTGATGCCTGAAACCCTGGCTAGATCGATGTTGTCTGCCACTGCCCGCATTGCCTTACCAATTTTAGTCTTTTGTAAAATTAGATGTAAAGCAACGATCGCAGCGATTGCCAATCCAATAACAATTAAGCGATAATAAGCAATTCGCAGATCTCCGAACTGCAGGGCAGGAACAACGGGCAATTGATAGAGTTGGTTGCTACCACCATAAATTAACAAAATACCGTTACGGATAAACAAAGCTAATCCAATAGAAATAATAATGAGGGTGGTATCTGTTGCACGGCGATCGCGCATTGGTTTCCACAGCAAATATTCGGAAATCAACATAGCGATAATTGTACCTATTGCTCCCAGTATCATTGATACCCAAATATTTAGACCCGTATTATTGGCAATCCAGGTCAAATAAGCCCCTAGAGTCATAAAGTCTCCGTGGGCAAAATTGGATAGATTTAAGATGCCATAGGTAAGAGTTAACCCAATAGCAGCCAACGCCAAAATACTACCAATGGCAACACCATTAAACAATAGCTGAAGATCGATCGCCGCAATTCCAGAAGTTATTTCATTAAAACTAAAAGCGAAAAAAAAATCGAGCCAATCGAGAATAGAAGAAACGGGAACAAGGAACATAAATTTTCCTTTATTTAAGAGCTAAAAACCAAAAACAGTGTCATTATCGGTTCTATATCTCAAATTAGCAAGATCGATCTTGCTTGTAACGTTTTTCATAGTGAGAACATTCATCACAAGGACCTTCGGGATTGATAGCACAACGAATATAAGGCGATTGAGCATTATTAATGCAGCTAGTGTCCCCAATAAAATATTTGGTGGTAGATCTACGACGATCGCTCCCAAGAGGATAAGAATCGTGGCGATCGCGATCTCTGGTATTTCTAGAATATTGTCCTTGGTAGTAATAGTTTGTGAAACTCTGAGCGCTTCTTAGCCTAGTTTGCCAACGCTCTTTAGCTCTGCGAAATATGAGCAGATAAACTAAGGATGGCAGAATACTTAATAAAAGGATAAGAGCTAGCTTGATGACAAAATCAGAGAAATTGGTAGTCATGTTGAGCTAGATAAAGAGGTGTGGGGAGCTTATATTTAGCAATCTAGCATTTATTGTCTCTGTATATCTATGTTTTTGTGGTTGCTTAAACAACTCTTTATTTAATTGGATTAGAGCGTGTCATCAATTATAAAAAACGTTCGCCTTTTATAGTCATTATAAATAGAAACCAGATGATCTTTTGAAAAAGTGACGAGTAGCAAGGTTGAATCTTACTTGCTACTTGCGAGCAGTTATCTTAAAACTCTTGGTTGCAAACTAGATACGATTTAAACTTTTACTCTGCCAAACTTTGGTAAACAATAGTTAGAAATTTTTCGGCATCAAGAAAGCCTTGTCCCCAATCTGGATCATACTCAGCCAGAGGATTGGAGGCAATAAAATCTGCCAAATTTATTCCTTGAGCGATCGCTTTTTCAGTTTTTAGCTTGACGTCTATCAGCATCTGGCGAAAGGTTTCGAGTTCGCTACGGTTGGATAATGGACCATGACCAGGGATAATTTTAGTATCCTCATCTGCTAGGGCTAAAGTCTGTTCGTTAGCGCGAATCATTCCTGCAATTGAACCACCGCTAGAGCTATCGATAAAAGGATAAATGCCATTAAAGTAGGTATCCCCTGTATGAATCACATTAACATCGGGGAAATGCATGATAGTGTCGCCATCGGTATGGGCAGACTCAACATGAAATCCATTAACGGTTTGACCGTTGATGTGAAATGTAACCGTGTCATTATAAGAAATCTTGGGTAATGCAGATGGAGGAGATGGAGGAATCTCTCGCTCAAAAGCTTCGATGAATTGTTCGGTACTCATGCGGTTGTATACCTCATCATGAGCCACAATGGTTACTCCAGAGTTTCCCAAATTCTCGTTACCGCCAGTGTGGTCAAAATGCCAGTGAGTATTGAGCAAAAACTTAATCGGGCGATCGCTAATTTCTGCCACCGCAGCCTCGATCTTGTCAGTCAAAGGTGCATACTGATCGTCGATTAATAAAACTCCATCATCCCCTGCTAAAACTCCAATATTGCCCCCTTCTCCTGTGAGCATATATACATTTTCTGCTACAGGAATGGTTTCAATTTCAACTTTACTAAAATCTGGTTCTTGAGCCAAACTAACGCTACTAAAACTAGCAATACTCATGCCAAGCAAAGCTATCATTGTTTGTTTAACTAATTTCATCGATTTTCTTCTTTCATTGCTGCAACTGCAAAGATACCTTATTTAGTCTCATTTGCACCACTAACTCAATATTTGCCAGCTTTGGCGATCGCAATATTTTGAATAATAAGTTAGGATTTTGTTGCCATAATTGAATCGCTTCTAAATTAAGTAACGAGTTCAACCTGTTGTATTTTTGAAATTTATTAGGCGATCGCGATTAATGTTTCCAGGAAAACGTAGAATTATCAATAATATTTTTGTTTTTATCTGTATTCTCGCCACGGGTTTATCTTTAGCGGGATACTTGGGCAGACTAAATTTATTTCTAGAATTTGCTTCTGGTTATAAGCTGCAATTATTACTGCTGGCACTATGTAGTTTGTTTTATTTTGGTTTAACTCACCACAAAATAGGCATCATTGTTAGCTTGTTTTGTATTCTATTAAACTTAGCTGAAATATTACCTTGGTATTTTAATCGTCCAGTTATTACTAATATTGAATCTTATAAGTCGTTAAAAGTACTTTCCTATAATGTCTTGTGGAGTAACAAACAATACGATCAAGCAATTGACCTAATTAATCGAGAACGACCAGATATTATTGCTTTTCAAGAAGCACAAGCACCATGGCAAAAAGCATTAACCGCATTAAAAACTGATTATCCCTATCACGTTGGCGCAACTAAACTAGAAATAGAAGTTTATAGTAAACTACCCTTAACCAATACTAAAATAGAGCTTTACGGCACTTATCGAGGGCTAGTTATCTCTGATGTCCAAATCGGCAATAATTTGATTAAATTCATCGCTACCCATGCTTATCCTCAACTATATTTTGGTAGTGAAGGCTGGAAAATACGCAATCAACATTTAGAAGTGGGGATCGCAGAATATGCTAGGAACTTAAAGCAATCTGTAGTAATAGCGGGAGATCTCAATGTATCAATCTGGTCACCGTTTTATCGATCACTGATTAAAAAATCTAACCTACACGATGCCCGTCAAGGTTTTGGGGTGTTACCTTCTCATTCAGTAATCAATCCCAGCTACGCCAGCTTATCTGCACCGATCGACCATTGCTTAGTTAGCCAAGATATTCAGGTCAAAAACTTTGCCACAGGAGAAAATATCGGCTCAGATCATTTGCCAATTATTGCCGATCTATTGATTCGACAAAAATAACCTTTTACAGATGAAAACAAGTAAATCTGCTTACCCTCTAAGGGTCTTGACTACTAACTAACATATTTTAAAAATTTATTGATTTATCTTACAAAGCCGTAAATTGTCCAAAAACTAGGTTTAAATTGAAAAACATAAGCTCGCCACATTTCTTGTAAAACCGAATTAAGTTGGGTTTGTTCAAGTATTTCGCACAACACCAAGCATTTATTTAATTTTCAATTATTTAGCTCATTAAATTCTAGAGAGTATTTTTTTATGGTATCTACTGCACCTAAAAACCTGAGTCAAATATCTACAACCACGAATAATAACCCAAACGATCCCCGACAAACTGCCCAGGGAGTATACATTACAGTCCACGGTCACTTTTATCAACCCCCCAGAGAAAATCCTTATCTAGATAGAATCGAAAGGCAACCTAGCGCGCACCCATATCACGATTGGAACGAACGCATACATTATGAGTGTTATCGCCCCAATGCCTTTGCCCGAATCCTCAACCACCGACAAGAAGTTGTGGGGATCGTTAATAACTTTGAGTATCTTAGTTTCAATATCGGTGCGACTTTGATGTCGTGGCTGGAACAATACGATCCCGAAGTTTATCAACGCATTCTAGAAGCCGATCGCCAGAGTAGTCAGAGACTAAACGGACATGGTAATGCGATCGCTCAGGTATACAATCACATTATTTTGCCCCTAGCGAATAGACGAGATAAAATCACTCAAATACGTTGGGGCAAAAAAGATTTTTGCTCTCGTTTTGGTCGCGATCCCGAAGGAATGTGGTTGGCAGAAACGGCAGTGGATTATCCTACCCTAGAAGCTTTAATCGATGAAAAAATCAAATTTATTATCCTCGCACCTTCCCAAGCAGCTAAATGTCGCTTGATGGTTGCCGAGAATACAGAGTCTGAAGATACACCATGGCATGAGGTAGGAGGAGGGCAAATCGATCCCACTCGTCCCTATCGTTGCTTTATTGCTGATGGTCGCTATCTAGATATTTTCTTTTATGATGGTCCGATCTCGCGCGACATGGGTTTTAATAATGTTTTAGATACGGCAGACAACTTTGCAGCTAGACTAGGACAGGCAGTCAAAGGAGACGATCGCCCTTCCCAAATAATTAGCGTGGCGACAGATGGGGAAACTTTTGGACATCACAAAGGCGGTACCGAAAAATGTGTGGCTTATGCAGTCAGCGAACAGTTTGCTAAACATGGTTGGACGGTAACTAACTACGCTCACTATCTCAGTATTTGTCCTCCAACTTGGGAAGTAGTCCTAAAACCCGTTACCGCTTGGAGTTGCGCCCACGGAGTTGGACGCTGGCAGGATGACTGTGGCTGCGCTAGCGGTGGTGGACAAAATCAAAAATGGCGTAGACCTTTGCGAGATTCTTTGAACTGGTTGCGCGATCGCCTAATTGTAGTGTTTGAAGAAACTGGTAGTAAGTTCTTCAACGATCCCTGGTTGGTGAGAAATGAATATATCCAGATATTGCACGATCGCGCCTCTAGGGGAGAAGAACTGGATGAAGGCAGTAGTGTAGACCGTTTTCTCAAAAGTCATCAGCGACAAGAATTGTCTGCTAGCGAAAAAATTGATGCACTTCGACTGTTAGAAATGCAGCGTCACAGTTTGTTGATGTATACCAGTTGTGGCTGGTTTTTTGAAGAAATATCTCGTCCAGAAGGGGTACAAATTTTAAGATATGCAGCCCGTGCCTTAGAATTAGCGGGAGAAGTTGCAGGAATCCACCTCAAACAAGAATTTATTAGTCGTTTAGCCGAAGCCCCCAGTAATGTAGCAGTTTTTGGCAATGGTAAAGAAGTTTATCAACAGTTAGTTGCACCTTCTCAAATTAGCCTACATCAGGTAGCTGCTCATTACGCCATTAGTTCTTTGTTTACTGACTATCTACAACAAGAATATCTTTACTGTTACCAAGTCGAACAGCTAGATTATCAAAAACAGCAAATGGGAACGCTGACTTTAGCTGTAGGACAAGTAGAATTAACATCGTTAATTACTACCGAAAGCCAACATGTTGTCTTTGCGGTACTACATTTAGGTGGTTGGGATTTTCATTGTTGTATCAATAGTTTTAATGGTCGTTTGGCTTATGCCGAACTAAAACAACAGCTATTTATCGATATCAAACACGCCAGCGCAGCCCAGGTTATTTTAACCATGAATCGTTTAATGGTGGGCAGTCAGTGGTTTAATTTACAAGATCTGTTTGCCGAAGAAAGACATCGCATTATCAGACTACTAACAGCCAAAACCAAAAAACATCTCGATCAACTTTACACCCAGCTATATCGGGAAAACTATAGTATGCTGGCAGCTTTTCAACGAGAAGAGTTACCCGTACCCCAAGAGTTAAAGGTAGCAGCAGAAGTAGCACTATCTTATCGATGCTTAGAAACAGTAGCTAATTTGGAACAGGCGATCGAAGATCCTAGTACGAGCGATCGCTGTTTAGCTCAATTAAGCGCGACGGCGACTGAAGCTAACTATCTGCAATGTAAATTAAATATACCCGAAGCTAAACAAAGTCTCGAACGAGTAATTTTACGCCTATTATGGCGGTTACTATACGATGGCGATCCCACCACTTTGCTAGAAGAGGTAGCCAGATTAGAAATGGCGATCGCTTTAGGTGACAAATTACATCTCGGTTTGGCATTAGATCGCGCTCAAGAAGTTTATTATAACTGTCTACATCAGCGTATTGTCCCCGACTGTATTATTGCTCATCAAAACCCCAGTCTTAATCGCTGTCGTTGGGATCTGACTCAAATTAAACCCCTGCTATCATTGGGTAAAACCCTAGCGATCGACGTTAGTTTTTGGTTAAATTAATTGACTGATGTGACGCACAACACGAATCTTTTGAGATAGGAAAAAGGGAAAAGCCTAGTTTTTCCCTTTTCTTTAGTTTTCTAAACTATTAGAGATCCCTTCAACTTTACCCTCAAAAGTTCCATAATTAATAAACAAAGCGATCGCGCTAATTAATAAGATAGTGGGAAAAATAATTCTAACAATGAGCATCAAACGTTTAATAGCTTGAGCATTTTTCTTGATTTCTGGTTTATTACCAATTACCACTAATAAAAGTTCTAAGCCAATCAGACTGTAGATAATATAAAAACCATAATCTAGAGCAACAACATAACCAATTCCTTCGGGCAAACCTTCGAGTAAACTCAAGTGGAAGAAGACAATTGCCAGTAGAGTTCCGCTTACTGCTTCTACCGAAATAAACTCGAAAGGTAAAAATAGGATCAGATAAGATACGCTAACAAAAAATAATAGTGGTAGTAAATTTTTTATAGTAAAGCTGATCGTATCTCTTTTAATTTTGATGACTGTATTAAATCGAGAATATCGCAAATCTGTATCAGAACCAAACAGTCGGGGATTGCCTAAAATTGAATCATTAATTAAAGTATCTGAAAAAAAATTAACGGCGATAACTTTCCAGTCGCTAATTGTCTCAAATACCTTTGATTCTTTCCAATTGTTAATAACTTCTTGAGCAATAGTATCGCGCATTCCCACTACATCAATAACATAGATTAAGTTATCTCGTGTTAAATTGCTATGACGAAATCTAATTGCGAGTTGCTGGCGATCAAATGGATAATCATTAAAGCGAAATTTTTCTTTGAAGTCTGCTTTGACTCGATAGACGCGATAGGTAATATCATCAATAGTTTCTTCTCCTATCGGTTCATCTAACTCTAGCTTATCGCCAGAATCCATGCGATCTGTACCGTAGTTGGTAAATTCAATATGATCCGCACTAATATCTCCTTGAAAGCGAAACCATAAGTAAAAATCGACTAAATAAGATGAAGTTTTTTCATCCAAATTTCTAATTTCATTAATATCTATTCCCGTATAAACAATATTAGTACGGTGCATATATTTGCCATCTACCAAGAGAATTTCTCCCGACTTGATGGCTGTATTAATATCACTATAAATACTGATATTTTCTACGGGTTGGAGTTGAGTAAAAGTAGAAATAAACTTTTGTTGGTTAAATGTTCCAATATAAACCGACTTATTGACGTTACCATCGCGATCAAAATATAAATTGCCTGTTACTCCTTCAATACTATTTTCCAACCGATCTATTTGGGTTAAGGCATCTCTAACTCGATCGCGTTGTTGAGCCAAATTATCTTGACTTTCTCCAACTTGAGCCTGTTTAATTGCCTCAATCGCGATCGCAGCAGCGTCATAATAGGTGGCAGCAGTCCAACCAGGTTGCTGTCGATACTGTTTTATATAGTCATTTCTAAACTGTTGCGCCTGTTGATTGGCGACATCAAAAATAATTGGCGACACCGCATAAATACTATTGGTAAAATATCCTAGAGTCTTCTTTGCTTCACGATATCCCTGAAACTTTTGGGCAAATGCAACACTACCTAAAGAATCAGCCCCAATCAAAGGATAATCTAATCCCTTTCGTTTCATCTGAACTATTAAATCGACGACATCATCGTTGTGAGTAGCACAAAAAATTATCCCTCGCTCATCCTGAGACTGTAATAAATCTTGGATAATCTGCTGCTGTTGCGCTTCAAAATTAACCGCATTAGCATCAATTGCCCACTGCTGCTTGATATTTCCGCCTAACCCAGCAAAAGTATTAGCAAAAGAATCTTTTAAAGTTATTCCATAGCTATCATCGCTATAAATAATACTGGCATTTTGCTGTTCTAAAATTTTTTGAGAGTAATTAGCAATAAAGCTAGCCTGCAAACTATTGTTGAAAATGACGCGAAAGTACCAATCATTATCTTTGGTTACGAAGTTGTCGGTAGCCGAACCAGAAATAGCTGGTATTCCCAATTTTTGATAGATTTTTCCTGCTGCGGTAGAGGTAGAACTATACAAATGTCCTAATACTGCTAAAGCAAAGGTAGACTGAGCAATTTCGGTCGCTTTTTGGGCTGCTACCTGAGGATCATTACCATCGTCAAACACTAGCAACTCAACTTTTTTGCCGTTAACTCCACCTTCAGTATTAACGCGATCGAGATATAGCTGCGCCCCCTGTACCATCTCAATCCCAGAGATATTATCCCCAGTAGGTCCAACAACTGCCACGTAGATAACAGCTTGTTTTTGTAAAGAAATGCCTCGACCAAGAAAAAATATTAGAGAAAGTACAAAGGCGATCACTAAAGTTAAAGGAGAATTTAGTTTTTTCCAAGAAAATTTCAATTTTAATAAGATCGACGATGAATAACTATTCATTATTTATTATTCATTATTCTTCGATAATTCGAGATCTGATGAATCAGATTCGGTTTTAGATCGCTAAATTTTGGTAATTGCGATCGCACTTATTTATCGAATATCAAGATTAGATAAAGAAAGTGAATCAATCGATGAAAAACCCATGAAGTACCCCCAATGGTTAGCTCTAGCAGTCACCACGGCAAGCATTACAGTTATTGATGTTCCTCAATTATCAGCTAATATTCCTCCAAATTACTACGCCTACAATCAAGCAACAGAATTGAGCAATCGCCTCAAAAAACAGGAACAAAAAATCTCTTGTTCTGCTGCAGATCGTGATGATCAATTAACTCATTATCGAATTTGGCTTAATCGTGGCATGGCACTACAAGTACAACAAAGATATAGTGAATCCTTAGCTTGTTTTGATCGCGCCTTAGCTCTACAGCCAGATTTAGAACAGGCTTGGTATCGTCGCGGTATTGCCCTAAGTTATCTACAACAATATACTCAAGCAGTTCTTGCTTACGAACAAGCAATTAAAATCAATCCTCAAGAACATACTGCTTGGTATAATCAAGCCAATGCTTATAAACATTTGGGAGAATACAATAAAGCGATCGCCGCTTACAATCGGGCAATTTCTCTCAAGTCTGATTTTCGTGCAGCTTACTATCACAAGGGAAAGGTACTAGAAAAAACGGGGCATTACGAGGGTGCTATTAATGCTTATCAACAAGTTACCGATCTAGAACCAGAATACGCTCAAGCATGGTATGCTCAGGGTAATTTATTAGCTAAACTAGGGCGTTACAAATCGGCAATTGCAGTATATCAGACCATACTCAAGCAACAGCCCAACGAACATCAAGCTTGGTACAACTTAGGCAACATTAATCTCAAGTTTAAACAATACGAACAGGCGATCGCAGCCTACGAGCAGGCGATCGCTCTTAAACCAAATTACGATCTAGCATGGAATAATCGTGGTGCTGCACTCGAAGCCTTAAAGCAAACTAAAGAAGCTTTAAAATCCTATACTCAAGCTTTACAGGTTAACCCTGGCTATCAAAAAGCTCTTAATAATCGTCGTCGTTTACTGTTACTGGTTAGTAATAAAACTCCTAATTTGTATAATTAATTATTAAAACTATTAATTCTTCCTAATTTTGCGTAACATCAGTAATTAGACGTGATTACTCTAGTTTGATGGTTATGATCAACGATTTGTCTGATTCAATTATTTCTCCTACATTAGGCGAAGAAGACTTGGCAAAATTAGAAGATTGTGGAGCGATCCTCAAACTATTGCCAGACCAAATACTATTTAATGAAGGCGATACTGCCTACTGCTTTTTTATAGTGTTAGATGGACAAATCAAAGTTACTAAGCAATTGGGAGAGACAGAAATTCTCGTTACCATTCACCGTAGAGGAGAGTTTACAGGTGACTTGACTATGCTGACAGGGGGAATTTCTCAAGCAACTGCTACCAGTGTTGGTACGAGTAGGGTAATTCAGTTTGATGATTTTAAGGAATTACTCAAGGGTTGTCCTCGAAGTATCGATCTATTTGTTCCAGCATTAGCAGAACGTTCTAAGGAATTGGAAATAAAGCTGCGCGATCAAGAAAAATTAGCAGCATTAGGCAAACTATCCGCAGGATTAGCCCACGAATTAAACAATCCTGCAGCAGCAGGGAGAAGGGCAGCCAAACAGCTAGATGGCGCGATCGCCTCTTTACAAAAAAATATGCTATCTTTGCGAGGCAAACATTTTTTGTCCCACCATCGTCAGATACTCCAAGATTTACAGCAACAGGCGATCTCCTATCAAGAACAGGGATCATCTTTATCTCCTTTAGAACAAAGCGATCGCGAAGATCAATTAGCAGACTGGTTAGAAGAACTAGGTGTAGAGGATGCCTGGGAATTATCTCCTAGTTTGGTAGCTGCAGGGATCGAACAGTCTCAACTATCAGCCTTAGCCGATGACATGGAAAAAAGCGCTTTTAGCGAGGCTTTAATGTGGCTAGAAGCTAGTTTAACCATGAGGGGTTTGGTTAATGAGGTAGAGCAAAGTACCAGTCGCATTTCCGATCTCGTAGGAGCAATTAAAAGTTATTCTTATATGGATCGCTCGGTGGTGCAAGATGTAGATATTCACGAAGGATTAGATAATACCCTGAAGATTTTGCATCACAAACTCAAATATGGAGTCAAAGTAAATAAACAATATGGCGATCGCTTGCCTAAAATATCGGTATACGGTAGCGAACTAAATCAGGTATGGACAAATTTAATTGATAATGCGATCGACGCTATGGATGGTCAGGGTGAGTTGACGATTCATACTGCCCTGGAAAATAACTGTATTTTGGTTGAGATTATAGATAATGGTACGGGTATTCCGCCTGAAATTCAGTCACGTATTTTTGAACCTTTCTATACCAGTAAGCAGGTAGGAAAAGGAAGTGGTTTGGGTTTGGATATTTCTCGTCGCATTGTTGTCCAAAAGCACAAGGGCAATCTTAATTTTGAGTCTCAGCCAGGAAGAACTTGTTTTCAGGTTAGAATTCCTATTTAGTTTTTGATCTATGCGATCGTAATTTATTACGGAAGAATTTATTGCACGTAGTTGAGTCATCATCAAGCCGAGGCATTACCCCGGCTTTTTTGGTTTAATTAGCTGAGTTTTGAGTTAGAACTTGTGCGCGTGCAGCACCTCCGCGTCACAGAGATAGGCAATACCTGAATAATCGTCGAAAAACTGCCCTGCGACCTCATCCGAAATCTTCACGGCCATATCCCGATTGCGTGTAAGCACCTCGAACTTTATATTCGAATAAGTGTCAGAAACAGTAGGTTGTCCCGATGAGCGCACGTTGCGACTACCTTGACCACCAGCGTCCACTACCGTATAACCGGTAGCTCCAGCTTCGTTGATGATTTTAGCGATCTTTTTTAGTAGTAATTTTTCCGTGACGATGACGAGCTTGCTAGCCTGTTGTGTCATGTATTTTACCTCTTAATGTTTGTATTTATTGAACTATGTAAAAATTTAGGAGATGACAGCATCATAAGCGACTACGCCAATCTAGCCATCCCATTGGTCGCTGGGTTAGGAAAATAACAGCAGAGCGCGACCTATCTGGGTTCAATTACCCCATCAGTGCCTGGGCAAGCCCGATGTAAAGCGGTATCCCTATAGCAAGTGCGACTGGTGTACCGACGGCTGTAGATGAACCAATGTATGCCGAGGGATTAGCCGATGGGATACCAGCTCGTAAAGTGGGTGGACCTGAGATGTCTGAACTGGAGCTAGCGATAACAGCCATGATCACGACGCCGCCAAGGCTAAATCCCGTAGTGACGTGGGCAATCATGCCGAAACCGAAGGCAATAAACCCATGTAGCAGTGGCCCGATCGCCGCATATAAGGCGTACCACTGACCCACCTTGCGTAGCTCACCGATCCTTGCAGTGGCTTCCATACCCATTACCAGCATCAGTATTGAAAGTAGGCCGCGGAAAAGGGGATCGAAAAAGCTCTCATAAACACTTTCTGGTCTGGTTAGCACGCCTAGAGCGAGGCCAAGCAGCAGCGCTGATAGGGCAGAACCCTGAAGACTTTCCTTCACGATGGGCCATATCTTAACGCGTTTGCTTGCGGTATCGCGCTTGGGATAACCGCTTGCGGTAATACCCTGCTGGCTGAGATACTTGTCCGTAGTATCGCGTTGCTGGCTGGTATAAACACTCGCTAAGACGATTGCGGTTACGAGCGCGGGGATGTCCATAAAAGGATAAAGTGCGGCGGCCCAAGCTTCGTATTCAATGCCTTCTGTTTCCAGTAGGGTTAGGGCGGCAGCGAGGGTAGAGCCACTCACAGCACCAAACAAGCCAGCAGTCGCAATGGCATCAACAGTTTTAACTTTTGGTAGCTTGGCTAATGTGTAGCGACCGATGAACACGATAAGAATCCCTACTATCATGGCGAACAATGCGGGTAACAGCATCTCCGCCAGATTAGCATTGCGGATCGCAATACCGCCGCTCAGACCGACTTTAATCAGCAGCATAAAGACAATAAACTTATAGATCGGATCTGGAACTGTTAGTCGGCTGTTGACGGCAGCAACGACCATCCCACCAATCAGAAAGCCGAGTGTCGGGGACTGCAACTTCGCTAAGAAGAGCGTCAAGAAATCGGATAAAAAATTCACTTTGTAATTCCTCCTTAATTAGAACTTGGAGAGTAGAAGTTATCGAGATAGACTTAAATCTATTATTATTTCTTTTCCATTCACTTAAGTCTATCGTATTTTCTGCACAAAAATTGATCAGATTCGAGAAATTTAAGACATATTATTTTATTTTGATGATAAATAAAACTTATTTTTAAGCCAGAATAATATATTTATTTGTTATCAAGAATTAATTTATTTTGAAAAGGAATGAATTAGTAGGCTAAGTGCAAAAGCTTTCCTAGTAATCGTTTTAGGAGTTGGTGACGCGCTATAGAGAGTATACTTATTCTAAGTAGAAACCAGATGATCTTTTTAAAAAGTAACGAGTCAATCGCGGGTACACGAGCGTGCGAGACGCGAAGCTTATCCTTGTTTGACAAGTGCAAGCCAATCACGGATACCGAGAGCGCATATAGCAAGTAAGATTCAACCTTGCTATCAATACAAAAATACTATGAAGTTGATTAGAATGACTATAGTCCACAAAATGGCTACTAGAAGACTTACCACAATGCTCCAATTGAACGCCCAAATATCCGAAGGCTCTAGAGCAAACTGCAGGATGCGATCGCATTTTATACCAACATGATTTTGCTTGCCTTGCCTATTTTTGCTATTTTCCCTAATTCATGTCTCAATTATGCAACGTCGAATTGTCAAATTTACTGACAAATTTGTCGATCATCTTCTTTGACATTAGGATTAGTTGATAAATAGTTAGATAAGCGATCGCATCCTCGATCTAATAAATTATCTAGATCTAAATTCCACCAAAACAAACCCTGTTGTTCTTCGCCACTAACAATAGATTTGTCATCGCTACTAAATGCCAAACTATTGATCTGACTAGTATGTCCCCGCAGATTTTTAATTAATTCTCCTGTTTGGGTATTCCAGAGTTTAATATTGCGATCGCCACTTCCAGAGGCTAGCAATGTGCCATCAGAATTAAAACTAATAGTTGTTATACCGTCTTGATGCCCTGTTAAGATATGCCATAACTTACTATTATTGCCCGCATCGGAGATTGACCATAGTTTAATTGTATTATCCCAACTTCCAGTGGCAAGAGTATAATCGCTTTTCTCCTTAGAGGAAAGATTGAGAGGGGTGGGAGTAAATGCGATCGAAGTAATAGCTAAGTTGTGTGCCTCAATTGTTTGTAGTAATTCTCCAGCGGTAGTCCAAATTTTAATAGTATTATCGTAGCCAGCAGAAGCAATCAATTTACCATCAGGACTAACAGTAATTGCTTTGATACTATCAGTATGTCCTTTGAGAGTTTTAATTAATTTTACTTGATCTGAGATCTGCCAAACTTTAATAGTTTGATCTTCACTTCCAGAAACTAAAATATAACCTTCCTCTTGGTCAGGGGAATTAAAAGAAGTGGGAATAAATGCAATACTATTAATACCATCTTTGTGTCCTATCAAAGTATTAATTAACTTACCAGTTTTAGCATCCCAAAGTTTAACAGTTTTATCCCAACTAGCAGAAGCAATTACTTTACCATCTAAACTATATTTGATTTGGGTAATCGTATTATCATGAGCTGCAATGGTATCAACTAGCTTTTGCCTACCATTGCTGTTTTTGTGCCAAAAATCAATTTTTCCATCCCAATTAGCCGTAGCATAGTCTTCTAAAGAGGTAAAATTACTAGCAATACTATAAACACCTTCTGATTGATCTCCATAGCGATTAAAAACTTGCCAAATTCTGACAGTTTTATCAACTCCTGTAGAAATTAACTTATAGTTATTATCTTGTTTGAAGTCGGCAACAAATTTGACATCCAAAACTTCGCCATTATGTCCCGTTAATGTTTGCTGGAGAATACCATTTTTATTCCAGACATTTACTTTGCCATCAAGAGTGGCAGTAGCTAATAATTTACCATCTAAACTAGCACTAACACTGTTAACTGGTGCTTGGTGTCGATAGGTATTAATTACGCGATCGCCTGAAGCGGATTTAAGCTCTACTGTTGTTTCATCTTTAATATTGATTAAATATTTACTATTATTAGAAATTATGTTTTGTTTGACAACAGGATTAATTATTTGATTACCCTGCCAAGAAATAAAATCGGTTGATAATTTATTTTGCTCTAATGTTTCGATTAATTTGCCATTTTTACGCCAAATCTTGACCGTATTATCATCGCTAGCCGTAGCAATAAATGCCCCATCATTACTAGTACGAATGGCGGTTACTTGTTGAGTATGACCTTCTAAACGATTTAACTCTTGAGTTCCATAGATAGACTGTTGTAAAGTAGCGGTAGTTTTATATTTAGTTGCTTGCCAATTGTTTTGATTAATTAAAACCTTACCTAAGCCATTTATTTGTTCTAGTTGCTTTCCTGCCTTGACACTAGTCATTAAAGATTCTAACTGCTGATTAGATAAAAGTTGTGCTTCGGCAACCGAGTTTAGACCATCAACATTTTCTAATTGCGTAATTACTTTTTGACGATAGGCACTAACACCAAAAGCTGTGGCAGCAACTCCCAAGATACCTAATGCAGTAGCGGTTAATTGCGCCTTACGCAAACGCTGTTTGGCTGCTTTTTGTGCAGCGAGTCTGGCATCAATACAACTAGCAACATATTCTTTAGCAGTATCAGATAACTCATCGGTATATTTAATATAAATTTCTTCTGCTTCGGCTAAACGCACACCCCGCAACAGAAAGTCATCCTGTCTATCTTTTTGTTGCCACAATAATGCAGCCTGTTCAATCTGACGTTGCGATCGCAATCTAGCGCGATTTTCTTCTAGCCACCAACGTAAACTAGACCAATGACGGATCAGTATTTCGTGGACAACTTCTACCGTCGCCTCTTGTCGCATTGCTTCTAAAAACAGTTCGTCGTCTTCAGGAGGATTGGCAGTACTACGGCTTTGTCCCAGGTTGCTACCATCATCGAGGTTAACTACTAAAAGTTTGGCATCGGTTAAAGTACGAAGAGTGCGATTAATTAAAGCTTCGGGGTATTTTTCTACTACCAAGTCAGATTTGGTAATACGACGGCGAGTATCTTCTGTACCTTCTCCTAATTGAGTCAGGTTGAGAAATATCCAGCGCGCACAATCTTGGGATTCTGCATCTAGGCTATCGTATATTGCCTGGGCTTGTCTTTCCAAAGCACCTTTAATTCCCCCCAGTTTTTGATAGGCTTCGAGGGTTAATTTGCCGTTATCTCGATGTTCCCATAGCTTTTGTAAGGCAAACTGTAACAGAGGTAAATCCCCTGCGGATCGATCTAAGTCCTGTAATAATATTTCTACCAACCCAGATTCTACCCTCAGACCAACCTGTTCAGCAGGCTTAATAATAGCACTACGATAATCTGCTTCTGTCAGGTAAGGGGGTACTAAAACGCTATTGTTTTGTAATATATCCGCTAGTTCAGGATTTTCTAAACAAGAAGCGACAAAATCTGCCCTAACAGTAAAAATCAACTTAAAGCGATCGCCTGCATATTTTAGCGCGCCTAGAATTAACTCTAAAAATTCTTGACGTTCTCGATCTTCGGCTAGAGTAAATAACTCTTCAAACTGATCGATAACCAGCAATACCATCTGTTCGCTACGAGTCCGCAACCATTGTACAAATCCCTCTATTCCTTGATAAAGCAGTCCCTCAATCTTTAACTTTTCTGTTGTACGATCCTCTGGACTTACACCTTCGGCTAATAAACCTGCTAAAGCTTGCAGGGGTTGAGTTCCTGGACGAAAACACCCTAGCCACCAGCGATCGCTATTGGGTAATTGTTTGCCCTGTATTAGTTGTGCCATCAAACCAGCCCTAACAACTGAAGACTTACCACTACCAGATGCGCCAACCACTGCAATACTCTTTTGATGGTTGATTTGATTAATTAACTTTTGGACTAAAGACTGACGACCATAAAAATATTCGGCATTATCTTCATCAAAGGCTTTTAATCCCATGTATGGACAAATTCCCAAGTCAAGAGATGGCTGTTCTTCACTAGTATTATTTTTGGCAGGCAAAATATCAATTACCCCTTGAGTACCTGATAACCATACTTGAGGTATGATTCCTGTCCCAGCTAAGGTAATTTGGAGTTGAGTAATCCAAGCTGCAATAGTCAACTCTGCTGTAGGATCAGCATCTTGTAAAGTATCTAAAATAGCTTCAGTAAACTGTCCCGAATTATCTGAGGGTAGATCTGCAGCAATCAAACACTGTCCTCTTTCTGTTTCTAGCTGCAAATCTTCAATCCATTCTGTTGCCGAATATTCTCCCGAACAGTCTAATATTACTATCTGTTGTGCTGCGCGAGAACTACGCAAGATCTTTCGCAACCACGAACGAGATAATTGAATCCCATTACCCAACAGCAGCCAAGATTCACCAGTGTCGGTAGTTGATATTTCGCCTCGTAAATAAATTAACGCCGTCGTAATGTCAGGATTGATTTTAGATTGGGGTTGAGAATTAAGACAGGTAGAAATCGCCTTTTTGACTTTTGACCAAGGTTCGTTAGTCTGGGGAAAATATCTTAAGTTAAAACCCCCTGAACTTTGCAATACCTGACTCAAAGCTAGAGTAGTGCGATTAGTCTTCGTGCCACCATCAATAATCAACGCTTGACGGGGATTGATTTCAATGTTGCAACGGGACTGCTTGCCTAGTACAACTTTACCAAATCCTTCGACGATGCGTTTAGGAGTCTGTAGGGGAAATTCTGACTGTAACCTTCTCTCTCCCTTACTACTTTTTTGTTGATTGATTAACCGTATTTGTTGATTAGTCTTGTCTATATAGCGTAGAGTTTGGTGATAGACATATTGATATAGTGCATCAGCCTCAATGATTCCCCGAGAATCTGCAGCTTCTCCCCGCAAACCTCGCATTAAATAATAAGTAAATACTCCATGTCCCAATTCGGGAAACTCCCAAGATTGTTGAGTTTGATCGCAGGATAATAGGGCATAAAAACCTTTGCTTTGTGATGCTTTATGACGCAATACCTCTACTAACTGCGAACTAGGATTAGGTAAAGATATTTTGGACGTACCCCGCAAAGTCATTCCACCACTATGACAGGCATCTAACCAGACTAATTGTTGACTGGCAGCACAGTTACTAAGCTGTTTTAAAAGTTCGTTTAAAGGTAAACCTGTAGTTAAAAGTTGTTCGGTTTTAGTATCGGCTAAACACAAAACTACCTGTTGCGTCGTTGCTTCTAAGATACCGTGTCCTGAAAAGTAAAAGAGAATGGTGTCGTTTTCGCCAGCACTATTAACAACCTTAAAAATACTTTGTCTGACATCTGCTGCCTGGGGTAGTTTATCCACAAAGTCATGGTGGATAATTACTTCTTTCTTAGGAAAACTAGCAGTAGCTTCTTTTAGTGCTTCTCCCAATCCTTGGCAATCTAAAGCAGAGTATTGTAAAGATGGTAAGTTTTTAAGATCATGATATTGATTTACTCCTATCAATAAAATCCACAGCTTCGCCGATTTGACTTCAGAAGTTTTTTGGGGTCGAGATTTGACGCGGGGACACATCTTTTTTAAAAGAAATTTATTTTAAAAGTTAAGTATATCTCTATAGGTTTAATGTCCCTGGTTTATGCAGGTAAATTTTTAATGTTTTGACCAACAATATACAATCTCAATAGGACATTGGGAGTAGTTAGAGCTTATAATTTACAAAATTGAAATAATGCCACTACGTTAAAAGCTAATATTTTTTAGACGATAGGTCAAAAAAATGCAGTGATAAAATTCAAACGGAAGCGAAATAATTACTTAGTTTTATTAGGATTGTTAGCTGCGATCGCGGGATGTTTAACTGCTTCTTTATCCGAACAAGATCAATTGGTTTCTGCTATAGGAATAATCAGTACGTTGGGGGCAATTATCTTAATTTATCTATGGATTATTCATGATGCCAAAATCTACAACTATCCCATTCCTAAATATCTTAAAATTTTAATTATTTTATTGCCTTTTTTGGGTTTACCAATCTATTTTTGGCAGACGAGAAACATTACTAATTTTTGTCTGAATATTGGTGGGTTTTGGTTAGTAGCTTTTTATAATATTATTTATCTTCTTGTTGCCTACGCGATCGCCTTACTATTTCTTTAAATTGTTTTTTGCTCAAGAGCGATTGTTTGTCTGGCGAAGGATCGTCTAAATAAACTGATTCAGTAACGCCCAAAAAATAATCTAATTTCTCAATTTCTATATCTTTAGGGGGTCTTTGACGTCAGGCGATCGCTGTTATGGTAATTAAACCAACGATAGATTATTTTAAACAAAAAATAGAAAAGTATCGGTGCAACCAACAGTTAACGAAAGCGATTGTAATCACGAAAGTTCATCTCCTAACAACGTCAATAGTTCTAATTGGCATGTTTTTAATAGCCGAAGTATCTCTAAAATAATTGATACTAAAATTTTTCATTCCGAGATCCTAGTCGATCCTGTTATTAGACAATATATTTTATTGGGATATGCTGCCAAAGGAGCCATTTATTTTCTAATTGGTATGTTAGCGATTGAGGCGGCAATTTTACCCGAACAACAAGCAGCAGGGACTTATTCTGCCCTCAAGCATTTATCCAGTCAGCCATTGGGCAGTATCTTATTATGTTTATTGGCAATTACCCTGACAGGATATGTTTGGCGACGCTTGCTTCAGGCAATAATTTATCCAGGACATACTTCACGCTATAGTCCTCAAGCTTTATTTCAAAGATGCGGCTACATTATAAGCAGTCTTAGTTATGCCAGCGTTGTTTATACTGCTTTAAATATAGTTTTTGGATTAGGTAAATACAATAAAACAATTAAACATTTAGTAGAAAATTTATTAGACAAACCTTTAGGGATTTGGCTAGTAGTTTTAGCAGGAATTGGGGTATTAGGTGTAGGTCTTTCTTATCTTTATGGTGCTTATACTGGTTCGTATATCTGCGACTTTACATTGTCTAATCAGAAGTTAAAAAGCCTCATTAAAATTATCGGTAAAATTGGTGTCGCTACTAGAGGTGTCGCTTTTGTGATTACTGGGTTCTGTCTGATTCAAGCTTCTATTTTAGCCAACGCAGATTTGGCGGGAGGACTACAGAATGCTTTTCATATTTTAGAATGTCAACCTTTCGGATGGCTGTGGCTACTAATGATTGGTTGTGGTTTTATAGCTTATGGACTGTATATGTTTGTTGCTGCTAAATACCGCAATTATGCTATTAGATAATCAAATTATTCAACCCATCCCAAAGTTACCGCAGCTAAAATAAATACGCCAAAAGCTAACCTGTACCAGACAAATACCCAGGTACTTCTTCTTTTCAAAAATTCCAACAGCCAAGCAATCGCTAAATAAGAAAAGATAGCCGAAGATATTAAACCAGCAATCAAGGGTAAAAAAGCGATCGCTTCTCCTTCTACAGGATTGATTAAATCCTTTAAGCCAACCAACCCCGCAGCGGTAATCGCCGGAATACCCAATAAAAAAGAATACCTGGCAGCAGTTTCTCGATCTAGATTACTAAACAAACCTGCTGTCATCGTCGAACCAGAACGGGATGTTCCTGGTACAATTGCCATCGCTTGGGCTAAACCAATCAAAATGCCATCTTTTACCGTTAAATCTTTAAAATTGCGCTTTTGATTACCTACTGATTCTGCTATGGCGAGTAGAATCGCCATAATAATTGAGACAATAGCGATCGAAGTCATGCTTCTTAAAGTATTTTCATAAAAAGCAGGCTCAATAATTGTCAATAACAAACCAAAAATAATAATCGGAATTGAACCAACACCAATACCTACCGCCATCCAAAATTCCTGAGAATCATAATCTGAATTACGAATTGCCTTAATCATTCCTTGAACAATTTGCCTAAGATCCGACCAAAAATAAGATAAAACTGCAGCAATACTTCCCAATTGAATTACAGCAGAAAAAGAAACTCCAGGATCTCCCCAACCAAAAAATACAGGAATAGCTTTAAGGTGTGCGGTACTACTAATAGGAATAAATTCGGTTGCACCTTGGACAAATCCCAAAACGATCGCTTCCAAGATATTTACTTGGCTAGCACTACTAGCCGTTTCTTGAGCTATTAAATCAACTGAACTCGCCATGACTACAGTATGGTTAGTTGTCAAAAGAAGTGTGCTGGATACAAAACCAAGACACAAGCAACAAATAAAACTAAAATATTTTTTGGTCTGTCTAGCCATAGTATGTATATTGATTTAAAATCTAAAACTTATGTTAAGTCTTCAGTTTATCTGGGAATCATTCAGAACCCAACCATTTTAATCAATAAATGAATTTAGATATGATGAACAAGTGAGTACACTTAATAATTACTAATAATCAAAAGTATTAACCTGGTAAACGTATGAGTTATGCAACCTCTTCCGCTAGGGCAGAAATCAATGAATTGCGCCGTCTCAAAACCTTATTACCCCCAGAGTTACAAAGTTGGGTAATTGTCGAAGGCTCTACTGAAGTTAATCCACCTCTGATTCGTAGCGAAGAAATAGGCAAAGATGAAATCGAAATCCAGATCGATCTGGCTAAATGGGATAGTTTAGCGATCGATCAGCGTAATTTATTGTTTTGGCACGAGGTTGCTAGAGTCCAAAATGATACTATTCCTAAAGAAGGATGGGAAATGGCAGCTTTAGCAATTGGTTTGGGTGGTGCTGTTGGAGAACTATGGGTTCAAGATGGTCTACTGCTATTATTAGCCCTGTCTTTGTGTGGGATTTCTGGCTATCGTCTCTGGCAAAAAAATAGCAATGAAAAAACTATTGTTGAAGCAATTGAAGCGGATGAAAAAGCGATCGCTTTAGCAACTCGTTTTGGTTATTCGTTGCCTAACGCTTATAAGAGTTTGGGTAGTGCTTTAAAAACTCTGATCGAAATGACTCCTAGCCGTCGTAAAAGAAAGAAATACGAAGAACGCTTACAGGCACTAAAGCGCAGTGCATCTAGAGATAAAGCCAGAAGCCAAGAAGGAAGACAACCGATTGGAAGAAGAGATAATCGACTTTGAAGAAAAGATCGTTTTAAGCACTGGTGTTGATTGATAGTCTAAAAGCAAAATCACCAAGCAAGAGTGGAGGTAAAATACCAATTTTTTCGGATTTTACCTCTTTTTTAAATTATCGGAGTTTATTTAGCAAACGAACTCTTTTTTTAAAGTATTCCCATAGAGTTGTAAACAAAAATACATATTAAAGGGTAAGATTAAAATAACAAAAGCTAATAACTACTGTTAGGTTTTAGTAATTTGGCTCATTTAATCATATTTTTTTATTTTCATAACGTTCTAAATAATTTACTCTCGTAGTTAAGATTTAATTTAAAAAACCTACTCTAGTATTATTTTGCATTGTTAGCATTTAATTGCAATTAACTCACCCCTATTAATCATAAAAAATAGAATTAATGATTGACGAGACACAGGAAGTAAAGTTTCCCTTGTCCTTCTATCAGGACAATCCAGTTGTAGAATTACCAGAACGTCTGACAATTTTGGAAGCCGTATCATTTAAACAAACTATTAATCAATTAATACAGTCAGACAACGATCATCAAAAAATAGTTCTTGATTTTAGCGAGACTAGATTTGTTGATAGTAGTGGTATTGGAGCATTAATCGCTAGTTTAAAATCTGCTCAGACAGAAAATATCAAATTGATCTTAGAATCAGTCCAGCCACCCGTGATGGCAACTTTATCAATGACAGGATTGGATGAAGTTTTATATATTAAATCTTCTGCTAAGTGGTCTAACCGAGAATCATTAGAAACTCATCCTTCAGTTCGCTCGATTATCAAACGATTATTAGATATATTGGGTTCTATTGTTGGTTTAACGATTACAGGAATCATTTTTATTCCTATCGCCTTGGCAATCAAGTTAAGTAGTCCTGGTCCCATCTTTTTTAGCCAAACTCGTTGTGGCTGGATGGGTAAAAAGTTTAAAATCTGGAAATTCCGTTCGATGTATGCTGATGCAGAAGCCAGGAAAAAGCAAATTGAAAATCAAGCCAGTGGTGCTTTTTTTAAAAATGACAACGATCCTCGTATCACCAAAGTTGGCAACTTTTTGCGACGTACTAGCTTAGACGAGTTTCCTCAATTTTGGAATGTTTTTAAAGGAGACATGAGTCTAGTAGGTACTCGTCCTCCCACCTCAGAAGAGGTAGAAGCCTATCAAATTCCTGAATGGCAACGACTAGATGTTAAGCCAGGAATGACGGGAGAATGGCAGGTAAATGGACGCTCGCAGGTACGTAATTTTGAAGATGTAATCAAGCTAGATCTCAAATATCAAAATAATTGGAGTTTACTCTATGATATTAGGCTAATCATCAAGACAGTATTGACGATCTTTAATAAAGATAGTGGTGCAGTCTAGTCTAGTCATTTCGTCCCAAGATTTGGTTAGCAACTAAACAGTAATCAACTAATTCAATGAGCCAGAGTAAGAAGCAGATTGTCGTTGCCGTAGTTGGAGATGTTCATAATCAGTGGAATCAGGCAGATGAAAAAGCCCTAAAGCATCTGGGGGTAGATTTGGTTTTATTTGTGGGTGATTTTGGCAATGAAGCTGTAGATATTGTTCGTCAAATTGCTCAAGCCGATCTTCCAAAAGCAGTTATTATGGGCAATCATGATGCTTGGTATAGTGCTTCTTCTTGGGGAAGAAATAAAGCTCCTTACGACCAATCTCAAGAAGATCGAGTACAGCAACAACTAGATTTATTAGAAAATACTCATGTCGGTTTTTCCCAGCTAGATTTTGACAAGTGTGACTTGTCAGTAGTGGGTAGTCGTCCTTTTAGCTGGGGTGGTTCTACCTGGAGAAATGCTCAGTTCTATAGCGATCGCTATAACATCAAAAACTTTGCAGAATCTAGCCAGCGAATCGTTAACTCTGCCCAGGAAACTGCCCACGATACGATAATTTTAATTGGTCACAATGGTCCTTATGGTTTGGGAGACAAGCCAGAATCAATCTGTGGTCGAGATTGGAAATCAGAAGGAGGGGACTATGGCGATCCTGATTTGCAAGATGCGATTAAAAAGATTAAAGAGTCAGGAAAATCTATCCCCTTAGTTACCTTTGGACACATGCACCACGAGCTAAAATATCCTCGTGGAGAGCGACGTAAAATTATTGATGTCAAGGACGATACTGTATACCTAAATGCTGCTTGTGTACCTCGCATAATTAAAAATGGTAAAGAGGAGCAACGTAGTTTTTCCCTAGTAACTCTTCAAGAAAGAACAGTGGTAGAAATATCTTTAGTTTGGCTAGATGCAGATTTTGCGATCGCTAGTAACGAAATTCTTTATAGTAACTAATAACTAGCAATAAAAAAGCTGAAGCTGATCGCTAATAGCTTCGATCCAACAAAATAACAACGAAGCAAAACTGACCCCAACGATCAATGATTAGTTATCTCAAAGGCAAGAAAGTAGATATTGTCAAAAATACTCAAAACCGTCTTTTTTTAGTGTTGGAGGTTCACAACATCGGTTATGAAATGCAAATTTCTTCGCGTTTTGCTCGTCAACTAGACGAAACAGTCGAAGCAGAATCATTGATTCAAGTTTTTACTCATCTACAAATTCAGGAAGACAAACAAATTCTTTATGGTTTTGCCACCGTAGCAGAAAGAGATTTATTCCGTCAGCTAACTGCAGTTAGCGGTATTGGGATGCAACTAGCGATCGCTAGTATTGATACTTTGGGTATTTCCGAGTTAGTCAGCGCAATTGTCACCAGTAACATTACTACCCTGAGCAAAATCCCAGGAGTCGGCAAAAAAACTGCCGAAAGGATTGCCCTAGAACTAAAAACCAAGTTAGCCAAGTGGCATCAAATATCTGGAGTAAAAGTTACACAACCAGAAACTGTCTTTACCCCCAAACCTGAAATTAAAGAAGATTTGGAAATGACTTTGTTAGCCCTAGGCTATACCAACGAGGAAATAGAACAAGTGTTAACTGCTTTGAGCCGAGACGAACAGCTACTCAAAAATCCCAATGGGGAAGAATGGATTAGAAGTGCGATCGCCTGGCTAAGTGGAGAGTGAATTTATTGATACTTGACTAGATGAATGTTCTTCTGCCAACTGCGCTTTGTCAAATTGAAGTACATAGCGATAACCAGAATTCATCGAGCCTTGAACCACTACTCTACCTTCATGTAATTCGGTTAGATGGCAGCAAAATAGTAATCCTAAAAGATCGCGGGGTACTTTATTTGTATTTTTATCAATAGTTTTTCCTTCATTGAGGATCATCATCAATGCAGCAGGAGTTAATAATTTATTATTACTAAGAGCAAAATTATTTTCACCTACATTAGGAGTCTGATTATTTTGAGCCTGGTTTTGATTGAGATTCAAAGCTTTATTGATTGCCTGAGATTGTAGACTAGCTTCTCCAAAAGCTTCTCCCAGCCAAGGATGAGAAATCCAGACCGCAATATTTAAAGTTTGATTTCTTTTGGAAACGTGAACTTTTACTTCCCCTCCCGCTTCAGACATTTCTAAAATACTGTTGATCAAATAATATAAAGCTTGTCGAATTTTTTCTTTATCCAAAGACCAAATACGATTTCCTGGTTCGATGGACAGAGTTAATGCTTGTTGATGTTGTTTAGCAGTCTCTAATAGACTATTAATGACCTGTTGACAGAGCATCTCAATATCTACTGCTGTCTTGTTCATTTCTGAACCCTGTTCGTTGAGAATACCTAAATTGACAATCTCATCTACCAATGAAATCAAATTTTGACCGCTATCATGGATAATTTCCAAATATTCTCTTTGTTTAACAGTTAAAGGCCCATATACTTCGCGATGTAATACACTAGCCATGCCAATAACTGAAGTAAGGGGAGTTTTTAATTCCTCAGTTAATTGAGATAAAAGTTTGACTTTAATAGAATTGGATTCAGTACTCTCAAGTTCATTGAGGTTATTACGATTAACTTCAACAGGTTTTACAGCCAATGAAGCTCCATCGGTTAAATTAGGCTGATTATGGTCAGCCAAGATCAAATTATTTGCCTGTGACCACCCAGGTTTTTGAAGTGTAGTTTTAGATAAATCGCGATTTCCTGTTATAACGCGATCGCGTTCAAATTCTCCCAGACACCAACGAGCTAACAATGACAAATGTTCTATATCTCGTTGGTTAAATTCTCTCTCTTTCCAGTCCATGACTTCTAGAGTACCAATACAGAGACCATCGAAGCTGATTAAAGGGACTCCCAAATAAGCTCTCATCCCACAATGTTGAGCTAAAATACTATTGGCAAAAACAGCATTACTTAAGGTATTTCCGATAAATAATGGTTGCTGGCTATCTACAACATAAGTACTAAAAGATTCATCCAAAGCTATCCTTCTTTTAGTAGCTATTTGATTCATTAAACCTACTGTTGATAAACCCACTGCTGATTTAAACCACAGTTCGTTTTTTACTGCCAAACCCAAGATACAGATTGGCGTATCAGAAAAAGCCGCAGCTTTTTGAGTTGCTTCTTCAAAAATAGGAACTGCTTCAGATACTAGTAAACCTAGTTTACTAAGAGTTGTTAATCTTAATTGCTCTCTAGCTGTCGGAGTTAAATCATCTAAACGGCAAAAAAGCTGGTTTTGTGGCTTAGTCATATTGTTGACTGCTAACCTTAAATTTACTGCTGGCACTGGTATCGTGTGAATTGTTATAAAAGTTATTGTATGTGGCTAGAGTAAGTATTCTGTCTCTCTCAACAGTGATGAAAAGTTCAATTCAGAATTTAGCCAAAAATTAATTTGTCAGTTTTTTATTTTGCTATTTCTAAAGTTCCCCAAAAACTCTTGGAACGAACATTTTAAGCAGAGATTGGCAAAATAACTATGATTTCAGCCATATTTGTTCCAGGTTGAGCTTATTTTGGGACTAGTATAGTCACAGTTTTAAAACTAAAAACAAATTATCTGCGACAAGCATTTTAAATTTTTACCAGCTTTGACCGCGTTGTCTTGAGATTTTAATCTTTGTTCCAAGCTGGATGGGCAAAAATAGCATCAATCACCCTAACACCCCGAAGTTGATTGGACAAGGGTAAATGACCAATAGGAGCAGTCAAATCCCAAACAAATTCTTTAGGATAACGAGTCCATGTATTACCCGATTTCCAATTAATTTTAGTCCAGAGTTTAGAAAAATCTTTACCAACAGAAAGCCATATTTTTCGCTGTATCGAAAATCCAAACCTACCCTCTGAGTACATTAGCCATAAATTATCAAGAGTACGCAAATCGGTAACTGGAAAACTTTCTACTTCTGTAAAATAAATCCATTTTCTTTCTATTGCTGCAGCCCCTGCTAGTTCGCATAGCTTTTGTAAAGTCACAATATCAGCACCCTGAAAATCTTGCTGTGCGAGTAACTGTTCTAAAGGTTGATAGTCAATATTGCGTTGGGATTTAAGAGGAATTAGACCTTGTGGAAAATTGCTGGCTAAAAATTCTTTGACTTGGAGATCTTCGGATAAGTACAAACTTTGATAAGCCTTGCCCAAAGCAAAATTGCTCGAACGATCTTCTACACAAATCATCCAATCCATCAGAATGTCCAGACCAGTTTCACCTTCTGCTAATAACTGAGAAACAGATTTTAGCTGTTGCTTGGGCGATTCCGAATATATTTGGTGTTGTAAACCGCTGGTATTTTCCATACAAGTTTTTTCCCGTTGCGGACAATCTATTTAATTAATGTTTAGGGATGGATAAATGCAAAACAAGTTTAATTAGATTAGCTATTTTGCTATCTCTTTAAGTGTTTATACTCATTTCGATCTATGGAAATGTTATCATGATTTGGCTCAAGCTAATCTGTAAATGTAGCTTCAATTAGCAGATCAATTCAGAGAAATCTATAACTTACTTGAAGCATTCAAACTTTCTCGTAGCCTTGTTCGTAAGCAAACCTCACTAGTTGAGTACGATTGTTTAAATTTAATTTGTTGAGAATATTACTAAGATGAGTTTGAACAGTACGAGGGCTAATAAATAGACGTTCGCTGATTTGCTTGTTGGTAAAGCCTTGAATAGTCTCCCAAAAAACTCTTTCTTCAGCTGGGGTTAGAGGTAATGGTTTGGGAGAAAATTCTCGATCTGCTGGGGATGTGTTGACATTCGAGTTGAGAGTAGAATTGCCCTCAATACTAGACAAGACACTTGCTGATTGCGAATTAGCTAATTGTTCAATTAGGTGAACTATTTCTGCATGAACTCGGCGAGAGCGTTCGATCAAAGCTTCTATATTTGCCAACAGTTCTACCATTTCAAAAGGTTTGGTCAAATAACTATCGGCACCAGTAGTATGTCCTTGAATACGGTTGTCGAGATTATCTTTAGCAGAGAGAAAAATAAAGGGAATCAATTTTCCCGATGGCTGCGATCGCAGTTGACGACAAAATTCAAATCCATCCATCTCTGGCATTGAAACATCAGAGATGATGATATCTGGTACATCTTGATTAAATTGAATCAAGGCTGACTTTCCCGAACTAACAGAAACTACCTGATATCCTTTTGTTTCCAAGGAATTTTGTAAAACTTTACGCAATATAGAATCGTCGTCTACTACTAATATTTTTTTCATTTTTTGTCTTGGTATCATTAAAAGCAACCATGATATCCGAAATACCATCTAAATTAGTATTGCTTTTTCCTATACTCTGTTAGCTTACACAAAATTATAGGATTCTTTAAGATAACTTTTGTATTTAGAATTTATTTTTCACAAAACTCTAAATAGATAATTTTGCTACTGTCAAGTCGATCCAGTTTAGTTGTACTCTAACTATATTTAGTGATTGACCAACCAAAATTTTATGTACCAAAAACTAACCCCGCCCAAAACTGGATCGAAAATTACTTTTCAAAATGGTAAGCCTGTTGTTCCTGACGATCCGATTGTTCCTTTTATTCGCGGAGACGGTACAGGAGTAGATATTTGGCCAGCGACGGAAACTGTAATTGATGCTGCAGTCAAGCAAGCATACAAAGGTAAACGTCAAATTAATTGGTTTAAAGTCTACGCGGGAGATGAAGCCTGCGATAAATATGGTACATATCAATATCTACCTCAAGACACCCTCGATGCCATAGAAGAGTATGGAGTTGCTATTAAAGGACCATTAACTACCCCTGTAGGTGGCGGCATTCGCTCTTTGAACGTTGCTTTGCGTCAGTTATTTCAACTTTATGCTTGTGTTCGTCCTTGCCGTTATTATCAAGGCACGCCTTCTCCTCATCGATATCCTGAAAAGCTAGATGTAATTGTCTATCGAGAAAATACCGAAGATATTTATCTAGGAATTGAATGGAAACAGGGAGATGAAATTGGCACGAAGCTCATTAAATTACTCAACCAAGATTTGATTCCTAGCACCCCCGAACATGGTAAGAAACAAATCCCTCTTGATGCGGGAATTGGAATCAAGCCGATCAGTAAAACTGGTTCGCAACGTTTGGTTCGACGAGCGATCGCCCATGCTCTTCGGCTTCCCCCAGCAAAACAGCAAGTTACTCTAGTTCACAAAGGTAATATTATGAAATATACCGAAGGGGCTTTTCGCGATTGGGGTTATGAACTAGCAACAAGTGAATTTCGTAATCAATGTGTAACCGAACGAGAATCTTGGGTTTTGGCTAACCAAGAAGCTAATAACGAGCTTTCTGTAGAGGACAATGCGCGTCAAATCGATCCAGGTTATGATGCTTTGACTCCCGAAAAACAGCAGAAAATTTGTCAAGAAGTTAAACAAGTCTTAGATGAAATTTGGGATACTCACGGAGATGGTCAATGGAAAAATAAGGTTATGGTCAACGATCGCATTGCCGACAGTATTTTTCAACAGATCCAGACTCGCCCTGATGAATATTCAATTTTGGCAACGATGAATCTTAATGGAGACTATCTTTCTGATGCTGCCGCCGCCATTGTTGGTGGTCTGGGTATGAGCCCTGGAGCAAATATTGGGGATAACTGCGCTATTTTTGAGGCAACTCATGGTACAGCACCCAAGCACGCAGGACTAGATCGGATCAATCCTGGTTCGGTAATTCTTTCTGGGGTAATGATGTTAGAGTTTATGGGATGGCAAGAGGCTGCGGATTTGATTCAAACTGGATTGGCTAAGGCGATCGCCAAAGGCGAAGTGACTTACGATTTAGCTAGGTTAATGAATCCTCCGGTAGATCCTCCCCTCAAATGTTCTGAATTTGCCCAAGCAATTATTAAATATTTTGCTTGATATTCAATTTTGAGTTACTAGATTAATCGATAGTCAAAAAATACTGAGAAATGTTGATTTTCCATTAAATTGGTTCAATCAATAGGTTAAAGTAGGGGATGTTTTATCAAAAATCCTTTGGTATAGTCTTGTATATCGGTTATCAATAGATCGTACCAATTTATTTTTTGATTCAAGTTGGTAATTTATTATTTCTTGGCTCAGTTGGCGATTTCTTTGTCCCTAATTCCAATTTTGGAGCTATTTTGGACAAAACTCACCCCGAGCGTCGATCGTTCTTATTCAATTCTCAAACCTTATGTCTGATGAGCTAATAGGAGGACGCTACCGAGTTATCGATTGTCTGAGAACCACAGGCTTTTGTGAAACTTATGTAGCAGAGGATACTCATCTCCCAGGAAATCCACCCCCCCGCTGTGTGGTCAAAAAGTTACAACCTCAATCCAATGAGGATTTTGTGTTGGAGACTGCTAGAAGGCTTTTTGACAATGAAGCAAAAGTACTTTATAAGCTAAATGACCACCAGCAAATTCCTCGTCTATTGGCTCACTTAGAGGTAGATCAGGAATTTTATCTGGTTCAAGAATATATACAAGGTAAAGATTTGAGTCAAGCAGAGATTTTGCCAGGAAAGCAATGGTCAGAAGCTCAAATTAAGAATTTTTTGATTGAAGTTCTAGAAATTTTGTCATTTGTTCACCAAAACAATGTCATTCATCGAGATATCAAGCCTTCTAACCTAATGCGTCGCGCTGCTGATGGCAAGATTTTTTTGATTGACTTTGGTGCGGTCAAAGAAATTACCAATATGACCTTGACGGAAAACCAAGGTAATGTACTGACCGTGGCAATTGGAACTCCTGGCTACATGGCTAGCGAACAACAGCGAGGAGATCCCCGGTTTAATAGCGATATTTATGCTTTGGGAGTAACAGCGATTCAGGCTATTACTGGCTTTCACCCCGATCAGCTACCTAGAGATCGCGATACAGGTGAATTGAAATGGCGCGATCGCGCTCCTGACTGTAGCGAAGAAATGGCTCGCATTCTGAATAAAATGGTGCGTAATGATTTTCTGCAACGCTATAAAAATGCTAGTGAAGCCCTCGAAGATATTCGTCATCCTCAAAAGGCAGTTCCAGCAGCCGATCCCACTAATTATTTATCAACAGGGACAAATATAGGAGGAAATGTAGGGGCTACTCCTAGTAATGCAGCGGCTGTAGTGCCTCAGAAAAAAACGAAATCTTCAGGAACCAAACGACTTTTGTTGTTTGCAGTTATGCCTTTAACTTTAGGCTTGTTATTTCTCACGCCTAAGATTTGGAAGTCTCTACAGGCTCTTAAATATTACAATGAAGGCAATGCTTTAAATGATGCCGGAAAATATGAAGAAGCGATCGCCACTTTTGATCGGGCTTTAGCTAATCGCAATGATTTTCCTCAAGCTTGGAGCAACAAGGGCTATGCCCAAGGTAAATTGGGTAGACATCTAGAAAAATTTTCTTCTTGCGTTCAGGCTACCGATGTTGCCCCCGATTTTTCTGAAGCGTGGAATTGTCGAGGACTAGCAAGATATGACTTAAAGCAATATGAACGGGCACTACAAGAGTATAATCAGGCGATCGCAGTCAATCCCGACTATTATTTGGGTTGGTACAACAAAGGGCAAGTTTTATTGAAATTAGGTCGCCCAAGAGAAGCGATCGATTCTACTAGACAGGTACTAAAAATCAAGCCAAACTATTTTTTGGCTTGGACTCAACTATGTAAAGCTTTACACGATCTAGAACAATATCAAGATGCCAAAGCACACTGTGAAGAATCTTTGAAGCTAAATCCTAATTATCCACCTACCGCTACTATGCTACAAAAAGTAGAGCAAAAATTGAAACAGTAGAATAGTTGATTGACTAACTGAATAACTTTTGAGATCTTTTGTTAAAGTTACTTTGACATTTGATGATCTTACTTACTTACTAAAGAACTTGTTTGGTCCTAAACCAAGCAATTGCCAAAAGTTCACTTGGTAAGAGGTTGATTGTACCCCACGGTCATTTGTAACTGTTTTTTCACCCTGTAGTTGGGGATTAAGAATAGCAGTTACAACGTTGTTGGCATCAATAGCAGCTTGTTCTGAAGCATTTAAAGTAAATAAAACTTTACTACATTTGTTCCCTACTGTAGTGGCACAAACAGCAGGTAAACCAGTTTGCTCTGTACCGATAAAACTAATCTCAGATAGATCGTAACCTTGAGCAGAATAGTCTTGTAGCTTGGCAGTGACGTTATTACATAACTCTTTTGGAGTTGAAGACGATTTATACTGTAGTGCATCTTGCTTCCAATGGAAGACAGGCTTGGTAATATCACTACCAACATGTTGAGCAACAGTAGTAGGAACACCTTCACTCATCTTGCAGGAAAAATCAAATTGGGGAGCATCAGAAGAATCGGCGATCGCAGGAGTAGCTCCTAAAGCGATTGTTCCTGTTACTATAAGTGCTGATAAATGTTTGACGTTCATATTATTTAAAATTTAAGCCTCTTGAAATTTAAAAAATCTAACAGCTAGTTATATAGGCTGATACATATAATGTATCTACGTCCCAATCTTAAGGTATATGCAATATTACTTTGTTTAACTCAACATAAAGTTAATCAAAGTTAATTTATGCTACCTATAAATTAGATTCAGCTTGTAGCAAGGCTTGTAAGATTTTTACTGTACTGTAAGTAGTATAAAAAATATGGTTTGTAATAGCAAATCTTTATGCTATCAAAATATTAACTTTACACAAGTTTTATATTTGTGGAAAAAGTTCCTAATATTTACTATTTGAATAGCTATGTTATAGATAGTACTTGATTAAAAGTAGAGCTAAAGTTTATTCCTTAAATTCAGAACCAGACAAAAGTATGACAGGAAATATTTTGGAAGTACAAAATGTCTATGCAGGATATATCCAAGGTTTAGATATCTTGCAAGGAATTGATTTTCGGATTGCCCCAGGAGAATTAGTGGCAGTAATTGGACCTAACGGTGCGGGAAAATCTACTTTGGCTAAGACCATATTTGGTTTACTCACACCAGCTCAAGGAAAAATTATTTTCCAAGGCAAAGATATTACTGGTCTAAAATCCGACAAGATTGTCAAATTAGGTATGTGCTACGTACCCCAAATAACCAATGTTTTTGCTTCTCTTTCAGTAGATGAAAATTTGGAAATGGGGGCATTTATTCGCAGTGGCTCTCTCACATCACTCAAAGACACTATTTATACTATGTTTCCCAGATTAGGTTCTCGTCGTCGCCAAAAAGCGGGAACATTATCGGGAGGTGAAAGGCAAATGCTGGCGATGGGTAAAGCTTTGATGCTAGAGCCAGACTTGTTGCTTTTGGATGAACCTTCGGCTGCCCTCTCACCCATCTTAGTCAATTCCGTATTTGAACAGGTTAAAGCAATTAATCAAACAGGAACAGCGATTGTTTTGGTCGAACAAAATGCCAAAAAAGCTTTAGCCATGGCAGATCGGGGATATGTCCTAGAAAATGGAAAAGATCGTTTTGAAGGGACAGGAGCAGATTTATTGAACGATCCTAAAGTCGGAGAACTGTATTTAGGAGCAGCCTACAAACCTGAATAAACCCAATCAAAGCCATCCACCAAGATGCTGAAACAAATTTATTTACTCAAAATACCCTCTAACGTTGAGTTTATCGTGAGATTGATTTAATATTATTTGGGTAACTATACAAAAGTATATGAACTTTTGTATAGTTTATAAAAAATAGCAGATATTTACCAGGTATTATAAAGGATGGCATTCAGAATTTAGCCATATTTTTATAGATCTGATTTTTGGTAAACTCTAGGAGAAAAAATGGATTTTTTAACTAACATTTTTAGCGTTTTTGGTAATCTTGACTTGACAGTAATTTTTCAGTTGCTCAGTGTAGCATTGATTTTGATTTCTGGTCCAGTAGTAATATTTGTATTAGCTTTGCGCGGTGGCGATCTTTAAGAAAAGTTGTATATTTTCTTTGATAGCTGCTCTTCTAAATATTAGGAGAGCAGATTTATTTTTAATTGATGACACTCCCTAAATTATTAAGCGATCGCGCAAATTTTTGGTTCTAGCGGAGATAGCAGACCAATTTTGAGAAGCGATCATATCTTGAGGAAATAGGCTACTAGAAATGCCTACGGCGATCGCTCCTGCATCAATCATAGTTCGAGCATTGTCTATAGTAATACCACCAGAGGGAATCAAAGCAATTTGGCTTAAAGGTCCTTGTAAATATTTAATATACTGCGCACCACCGAGAGAGTTAATGGGGAAAACCTTAACTACTTTTGCCCCCTGTTGCCAAGCGGAAACTATTTCTGTCGGGGTAAATGTTCCTGGAACAAAGGGGATCTCATAACGAGATAAACAAGTATCTAATAGATCTGGGTCAAAATGAGGAGCGAAAGCAAATTGCGCTCCTGCCAAGACAGCTTCTTGTAGCTGATGCGCATTCAAAATTGTTCCGACACCAATTGTGCAGTGAGGCAATTTCGCTCTGAGTCGAGAAATTAATTCAGCAGGGCGATCGCTATTCCAGGTAATTTCAATTAGTCTGATTCCCCCTGCCGATACAGCAAGAGCCATTTTTAATGCTAAATCTAGATCGCGACATCTGATTACTGCGATCGCTTTGTTTTGGTTCAAGAGTTGCAGCCACGCATCTGTCATCGCTAGGTGCGGAGAAATAATGTTATTTAAGATAATTATTTATAAATAACTAAGACGATTTTGATAAGCTTGATTATTCAAACCATTGCCTACATTAGCAGTTTTAGGATCGATCAGCTGTTGTAAAATGTTAATCCGCTCGCTGGTAGCGGGATGGGTACTTAATACACTAGGAGGAGATCCACCTTTTTGTAGTAGCTTTTCCATAAAGCCCAAAATTCCTGCGGGAGCATAACCAGCCCGAATCATATTTTCTAAACCAAAACGATCTGCTTCTAGTTCGTCAGAGCGACTATTGGGGCGACTAACAGCTAGCTCTACACCAATTTGAATAGCATTACTACGATCTAAACCAGCAGCAGAAAGTAATCCTTGAGATAAAGCTCGGTTTCTCATTTGCTCTATACTATGACGACCAACAATATGACCTATTTCATGTCCAATTACACTGGCTAATTCCGCTTCATTGTCTGCTGCTAAAATCAGACCCTTGTTTACATAGACATAGCCTCCCATGGTAGCAAAAGCGTTGATACTATCATCATCAACAACTTGAAATGTGTAGGGTAAATTAGAGCGATCGCTATTGCTCGCTAATTTTTGACCAATTTGGTCAACATAATTATTAATTTTAGAATTATTGAGTATTTTTGCTTGACCAGAATCTACTATTTTTTGGTTGATTCCTTTAGCTAGTTCTACTTCTTGAGCATTAGAAATATTGGATAACTGAACTATTTGTACTCCCCGAATCATTAACTCTAACCAGGAAAATCCATAACTAGGTTGGATGTTGGTTATTCCGATACTAATGGCAAGGAGAAAAGCCAAGAAGCCGTACCAAAAACGACGGTAATCAGAATTTAAACTTAATATTTTTTGAAACATTTTGCAATAAATAACAGTAGCGAGACAGAAGACAGTTCATTTATAGATTTGGCTGCTTCTTCTTAGTTTATTGTGCCAAAAAAAATTTGTTGACTAGAACGGTTATCAAAGTCTTAGTAAAAAATTTTCTTTGTAGTTTTGCAGGCTTCAAAAAACGCTGCTAAATTGCCCATTTTAATCTGAGGAAATTTCGTATTTACATTTTTAAATTATAGAAGTTATTTTAGAGATCGTTTGACTGTATAGAGAAACTTTATTCTATTCAAGCTAGTTAATTTAATTTGATTGATTTACAATCATTCTATTTATATATTTAATCTAGATTATTGTAGAAACTAAATTGCTTAACTCTCTCAAGAATATAAATAGCATATTACAACACCTTGACTACGAGCTGAGGAAAGCATTGTGAGTTTATTTTTTCCAGAAAATACTCAGAAATTTTTAACTGCATATATTTATATAGCTATTGGTACTTTAAGTAGTTTATTAATGCTATTTTTGGTTAAGCAAAGCTTCCCATTGAATCAGGAACAGTCTAAACAGTATTACCAAGATCTAAAAATAGTCAAGCAAGAGATCGATCAATTAGAAAAAAGCTTGGCAAAGTTTAACTACAATAGCTTGGTACAAAATACAGATATCAACTCAAGATTGCAAGCTACCGAACAAGCTTTGGAAAAGCTGCAAAATATTCCTAATTTTTTGACTCAGCAGCAAAAGAATGTCATTAAAAGTCAATTAGAAACTCAAGAAATTTTATTTGATTCTCAGTCTCGTTTAATTAAACAATACAATAAGAGTAGAGCTAACTTAAGTAAATCTTGTTCATCTTTAGTTAATTTGAAAGAGCGGTTTACTAATAATTCACAACTTATTAGTAAAGATTTGGATTCTAATAGTCCAATTTTAATATCTATAGATGATTTACTAAACAATGTTGTTTTATATTGTTATAGTAATAATGCCGATATAGCCTCTAAAATTACTACACAAATCAAGCAAATAAATATATTATTGAGTCAACCAGACTATAGAATATATAGTTTTGTAATATTAGAGATTGTTGGTTATGGAGAAAATATTGTTGAACAAAAACAAAATATTAAAAATACATTTCAAGAAATAGAATTAAATCAATTAGAACTTAAGTTTGAACGACTAGAATTATATTATTCAACTCAGCTTCAAAATGCAATACAGAAAATCAATAACTATCGTATTCTTACGGTTTTTTTATTTTTGTTAGTTGTGATTATTTTAGCCTATATTATTAATAATAATTTAGCTAAAACAAATCGTAAAATTGTTAAAACTCTCGAAAACTTTACTCAAGAGCTAGAGACAAAAGTAGAACAAAGAACTGCAGAATTAGAAGCAAGTATTCAAAATACGGAGATGGCTCTAACTCAGGCGCAAAACGCTAACAAGGCTAAAAGTAGATTTTTAGCTAATATGAGTCATGAATTACGAACACCTCTTAATGCTATTTTGGGTTTTACCCAATTGATGTATCGCGATAATTCAATTAGTAAGGAACATCAAGAAAATATTCAAATTATCAATCGCAGTGGAGAGCATCTTTTAAAATTAATTAACGACATTTTGGAAATGTCCAAAATAGAGGTAGGTCAAATTACCCTCAACGAAGCAAAATTTGATCTTTATATAATGATCAAAAGTATTGAAGAAATGCTGCGTTTAAAGGCAAAGACACAAAATATTAGCCTTGATTTTAGAATATCTAAAAGTGTTCCTCAATATATTAATACTGATGAAGGCAAGCTACGCCAAATTATTATTAATTTACTAGGAAATGCCTTGAAATTTACCGAACAAGGAAGTATTACTTTATCTATAGAACTAAAAGAAAGTAGTTCTACACAAGACATAAATATTGATTTCCTATTTACTGATACTTATGCCCTATCTTTTTCGGTTGAAGATACAGGACCTGGTATTCCCGCAGAAGAAATGTCGCAGTTATTTTCTCCTTTTGAACAAACTAAAATTGGTCGGATTTCCAATGAAGGTACGGGTTTGGGTTTATCAATTTGTCACAAGTTTGTGGAATTGATGGGAGGAGAATTAAAAGTAGAAAGTACTGTAGGCAAAGGGAGTACTTTCTTTTTTGAGATTTTAGTTAAATTAGAAGATACGCAAATACCCAAAATATCTAGCCAGAGCGCTCAAGAAGTTGGTAGAGCTATTGCCATCGCTTCAAATCAGCCCCAATACAAAATTTTAGCAGTAGATGATGTACCTGCAAGTCGGCTTTTATTACAGAAAATGTTGACCAAAATTGGTTTTGTAGTCAAAGAGGCAGGAGATGGACAAGAAGCAGTAAGCATCTGGTCAAGCTGGCATCCCGATCTCATTTTAATGGACATGAGAATGCCTATTATGGATGGCTACAAAGCTACAGAAAAAATCAAGTCACAGTCTCAAGGGGAAAAAACGATTATTATTGCTTTGACTGCCAGTGCCTTTGAAGAAGAGAGAGTAGCGATTCTCTCTGCTGGTTGCGACGATTTTATGCGTAAGCCTTTTTATGAAACCGAACTAGTCGAAAAAATTGGTGAGTACTTAGATATTGAATATATTTACGAAGAAACAGTAGATACAACTGCCAGTGAACCAAATCACTTGGCAGAATTAACCAAGGAAAATTTGGCAATTATGTCTTTGAAATGGCGATCGCAATTATATGATGCAGCAGCCAAGGTAGACGATCAAGAAATATTGCAGTTATTATCAGAAATCCCCCAAGAGTATCAATTTTTAGCCAAGGGACTAGAAAATTTAGTAGAACATTTCCGTTGTGACAAAATCATTAACCTGATAGAATCCGTTAACGAATGAGCCTATTTTTCCCAGATCAAGTTGAATCTAAAATTTTAGTAGTAGACGATAAGCCAGAAAATCTTCATCTACTATCCAATGCTTTGGGTAAAGAAGGATATAAGGTTAAATGCGTAGTGAACGGTGAAATGGCTCTAATAGTAGCCAAGTCAGTGATTCCTGACTTAATTTTGCTAGACATAGCTATGCCAGGTATCGATGGCTATCAGGTCTGCCAACGGCTAAAATGCAACCATGTTACTCAAAATATTCCGATTATATTTTTGAGTGCTAGTAATGATTCTGTAGACCGAATCAAAGCTTTGAATGCAGGCGGGATAGATTATATTAATAAGCCCTTTCAGATTGACGAGGTTTTACTGCGCATCAAGAATCAGTTAAAGTTTCAGGCTGCTCAAAGAGAGATTTTAAAGCTTAATAGCAAACTAGAACAACGGATTCAAGAGCGTACTGCACAGCTAGAAGCCAGTAACCGCGAATTAAAAAATGAAATTTTAGGCAGAGAACAAGTTACCAAGCTATTAGAGCAAAGCGAAGAAAAACTAGAAAGTATTCTTAACTCTTTAGAAGAAGTAGTATGGTCAGCAGAGGTAAGCACTAGTAATCTGCTATTTCTCAATCCCGCAGCTCAAAAAGTATATGGTCGCTCGGTTGAAGAACTATTAAATAATCCCGACTTAAGATTAGAGTCAATTCATCCTGACGATCGCGATCGCGTAAAATTATCTTTAGGTAGTTTTCGCGATCGCAGCAACGAATTAGAGTATAGAATTGTTCAACCTAACGGGGAAGTACGTTGGGTATGGGAACGCAGCCGCTTAATTCGTAACGAAAGCGGTCAAGCTGATCGTCGAGATGGAATTATCTGTGACATTACCGAACGCAAAAAGATAGAAGAAGAACTAAGTCGCGAAGCTAAGTACGACTCCCTAACTAATTTGCCTAATAGATCCGCCTTCATTGAACGAGTCGAAAAAATTGTCAAATATTGCCAAAAAGATCCACAATACCTATTTGCAGTTTTATTTATTGACTTAGATCGCTTCAAAACTGTCAATGATAGTCTGGGTCACTTAGTAGGAGACGAGCTACTGATCTCAATAGCTCAAGTGTTAACCCACTGCTCTCGTGCCAACGACTTTGTAGCTCGTTTAGGGGGAGACGAATTCACGATTTTGCTCGATCCAATTCAAACGGTAGAAGATGCCAATGTTATTGCCGAAAGAATCCAAAAAAAGCTTAAAATTCCTCTCAAACTTCATGGTCATAGTGTTTTTACTAGTGCCAGTATTGGTATCGTTTTAGGCAACCATAAATATCAGGATAGTTCTGAGATTTTGAGAGATGCAGACATCGCCATGTATCGCGCTAAATTTGATGGCAAAGCGCGTCACAAAGTATTTAATCAAGAAATGTATGCAGAGACTAAAGAACTGTTGGAAATTGAAAATGACTTACATCAAGCCATCTCAAAAAACGAATTTGTTTTATACTATCAACCAATCGTTTCTTTGGAAGATAATACTTTGTATGGTTTTGAAGCACTATTGCGTTGGAATCATCACACCAAGGGTCTAATGTATCCCAGTAAATTTATTCATGTTGCCGAAGAAACAGGATTGATTAAATCTATTGGTAATTGGGTCATGGAAAATGCTTGTCAGCAACTACAACTTTGGCAAACTAAATATCCTGATGCAGCCAATCTTAAAGTAAGCGTTAATGTGGCTAGCCAACAAATGAAAGATCCCGATTTTTTAGCCAGTTTAGATCGTATTTTGGCGACGACCAACTTACCCAAAAATTCTTTGCATATTGAAATTACCGAAAGTACTTTGATGGATTATCAACCAAAGACTATCGATCTATTTAATCAAATTAGAGATCGAGGTATTCAATTAAATATTGATGATTTTGGTACTGGTTATTCATCTTTGCAATATTTAAATCGTTTTCCTATTAGTATTCTGAAAATAGATCGCTGTTTTACCCAGGGAATGTTAACTGAAAAAGAAAATTTTGAAATTGTAAAAACTATAATTGGTTTAGCAAGGACATTGAAAATAGATGTGATTGCTGAAGGGGTTGAAAATTATCAACAGCTTGCAGTTCTCAACAAATTAAACTGTAAATTGGGTCAAGGATATCTATTTTCTCCACCTGTAGATTATAAATCGGCTACTTCATTGATTAGCGCATCTTAAAAAGAGTTATTCATCAAGATAAATTCTTGGTAATCTATGTTTAAAACTACACAAAATTTCCCAAGCAATAGTATCCAGTTTATTTGCCCAGTCTTGGGCTGTAATATTTAAATTGCCTTGGCAACCAATCAAAGTCACAACTTCTCCTGGTTGTAAATGAGCAATATTATCCACATTCAACATTATTTGATCCATCGTAATCGCGCCAATTTGAGGCACTATTTGTCCCCGAACAATTGCTTGCAAACGATTGGATAAATTGCGGGGAATACCATCAGCATAACCGATGCCAACCACCGCTACTTTGGTGTCTTTTTGTGTAATAAATTTACGACCATAACTAACTCCTTCTCCTGAAGAAATAGACTTAACCTGAGCAATTTTAGCTTTAACTTGAAGTACTGGCTGGAGATCGATGGTTGCTGCTAGATGGGGTGCAGGATACAAACCATACAAAGCTAGTCCGACTCGAACTAAATCGTAATGACAAGAGCGATCGCACAAGGTGGCAGCGGAGTTGGCTAGGTGTATTTGATCAGGATTATAACCAATGGTTTTCAATTGAATTAAAGCATTACGAAATCTTTGATGTTGCAAATCCATTATTGTGCGATCGCTTTGATCCGCAGTGGCAAAATGAGAATAGATACTATCAATCTTTAGGCTAGACAATCCTTGCACTAACTGGACAAAAGTAGTTGCTTCTTGCCAGTTAGTTCCCAAACGAGACATTCCCGTATCTAATTTAAGATGTATCCTCAAAGATTCGCCAATTTCGGTTAGGGTGGCATCAAAAACTAAGGCTTGCTGTGTATTACAAATAGTTGGTTCTAATTGCCAAGCAGCTACCGCTTTAATATCTTCAGGAGCGTTAATTGCACCCAAAATAAGAATTGGAGCGTCAATACCAGCCTTACGTAATTCCACACCTTCTGCTAGGGTAGCGATCGCCAAACAGTCCGCACCATTAATTAAAGCAGTTTTTGCCACTGTCACTGCACCATGACCATAAGCATCTGCCTTCACGACAGCCATTAATTTAGAGTTAGGATTCAAGAATTTTTTCAAATTCCTAACGTTATTAGCTAGTGCTTTGAGGTTTATTTCTACCCAAGCGCGCTGACGGTTTACCAACCAAGACAAGGCATGTTGTTCGTGCGTCAAATTAGCTTCTTGATGCTGTTGCGACCCCACCATATCAGATTAATTCTATGATTTTAATGCTCGTATTATTCACAAATATTAGTCCAGAAATAGATAAGGTCAAGTCAAGTAACGAAAATAACTGACTACCAGATGGCATAGAAAACCCTTAAGTAATCATTACCGAATAACAGAAACTAGTTCACCTGTGTTACCATCTCTGATAAATAAAATTAATATAAAATCTTTGATATGGGTAAGGTTTTAGTATTGAATGCTTCCTATGAACCCCTCAACATTACTAGCTGGCGTAGAGCAGTAGTGTTGCTTCTCAAAGGCAAAGCAGAACAGCTCGAACATAAAACAGAGTTTCTTTATACCGATTTTCCATTACCAACAGTAATTCGTCTTCGCTACTATGTTAGAGTCCCTTACAAAGAAATTCCTTTAACTCGCCGAAACATTTTAGAAAGAGATGGTAATGTTTGTCAATATTGTAAAGCTAAAGGAGATCAATTAACCATCGATCATGTAATTCCGCGATCGCGTGGTGGAGGGGATAGTTGGGAAAACTTAGTGGCAGCTTGTGTGCGCTGCAACGTCAAAAAAGGCAGCAGAACGCCCAAGGAAGCAGCAATGATGCTGTTAAATAAACCTCGTCGTCCTTATAGTAGCTTACATTTTGAATTGGTGAAATATACTAGAGGTAACTCTAATCAGGAGTGGAAAAAGTATGCGATCGGAATTTAATTTCTAGAAGGGTCGCTAACTATATAAGTTGGTGGTAAACTCTAAGCTCTAGAATAATAAAAATATACACTTACTTGAATAGTTGGCAGTTTGTTAAATTGTCAATCACACATATAAAATATGTCCTCAAATCTCAACACTTCTTTAGAACGTCGATTAGTCAGCCAAAAAGGAGCCAAGAAGCAGCTAGAAGCCGTTGACAGTAAGCAGCACAATTCCGAGTCTAAAAGAAAAAACGACTGGAGCAAAATTGCTGATAAGCTGAGTCAGACTCTAGAGAAACATCGAGGAGAAAAACAGGTTGTAGTAATTCAAGATTTTCCCGATCCTGATGCTCTTTCTAGTGCTTGGGCATATCAATTGATTGCTGCCAACTATGATATTGACTGCGATATCATTTATGGCGGTACTTTATCTCATCAAGAAAACATTACCCTAGTCAGATTAACTGGTATACCAGCGGTCAGGATGGTTAGTGATAGTCTTAAAGAAAAAGACCTATCTGTATATCAAGGTTCGGTACTGATTGATAGTCAGGGAACAAACAGTCAACTCTATTCAACTATTGAAGCCTTTGGGATACCTTTAATTGTGGCGATCGACCACCACAGTAAGCAAAAGGATCTAGAAGCTGAATTTATCGATCTTCGTCCTCAGACTAGAGCTACTGCCACCATTTTGACTCAATATATTCAGCAGGGAATGTTGGATTTTGATAGCAGTGATGATACTCACACTAAGTGTGCTACTGCTTTAATGCATGGGCTACGCTCTGATACCAATCGTTTGATGCAGGCGAAGGAAGAAGATTTTTTGGCAGCTGCTTATCTAAGCCGTTTTTATGACTCAAAATTGCTAAATGCTGTTCTGCAGTCCGCGCGATCGCGCCGCGTCATGGAGGTGATCGAACGAGCCTTAAGAAATCGCATTATTAAAAAGAATTTCTCCATCTCAGGCGTGGGTTATCTACGTTATGATGACCGCGATGCTATTCCCCAAGCAGCTGATTTTTTGGTAACAGAAGAAGATATCCATACTGCTGTGGTATATGGCATTGTCCACAATGAAGATGATGATAAAGAATTGGTAATTGGTTCTTTGAGAACTACCAAATTAACCCTTGACCCCGATGAGTTTATTAAAGAAACACTAGGTAAAGATACTCAGGGAAGATTTTTTGGTGGTGGTCGTTATATGGCTGGTGGATTTGAAATCCCTGTTGGTTTCTTAAATGGTTTTAATGATAATTCTGAATATACTAAGCTTAAATGGGAAGTTTTTGATACTCAAATCAAACAAAAACTAATGCGGTTGGTAGAACCTGAAGATAATGTAATTGCTACTGATTAATTTTTAGCTTAATGATTACTCGTTAATGAGGCTTTGCACCATAACTGAAACTATCTGCTGAAACCTCTTTGAGTTATTATTTTCAGCAGATCTGGCAATAAGCATTGCTCCTTCTAAAGTGGCAAACAACTGAGCTGCAACTAAAGAGGGAGATCCGGTTTTTTTAAACTCTTTTTCTGTTTGACCGCGAGTTATTAATTCACTCAACCATAGTTCGTTATCCTGAAAAAAACCTTGAATTGCCTGCTTAACATCATCGGACAAGGAATTAATCTCTGATGCCAACATTCCACACAGGCAAAATTGATTGTCAACTGCTAGATTGTTCTCGAATAGCTGGATATACGCTTTCAACTGCGATCGCTCGTCTACGCTGCTAGCTAGTATTCTAGCCAGTTCTGTATTGAAAGCTTCTCGATAAGCATTAACTAGAGCTAACGCCAGATCGTCTTTGGTTGGGAAATGATAATGAATACTTGAAGTTTTAATCCCAATTTCTTGGGCAAGATCTCGGTAACTAAATCCATTAAATCCTTTAGTCTGTAAGTTTTTTTGCGCTACGGTCAAAATTTTTTGTGCCGTTTGATTGACTGCCATTCTTTAAATTTATCTTGATATTTCCTGTTTAAACATTCAAGCTGATTGTTTGAGGTCTTGACAAGTAAACTAATATTCAGTTAGATTTTATCTATCTACTAGTAGATAGATAAAATCTTCCAAGGACTTTGAATTATGAAAATTTACGAAACCACAGGCTTTCCCAACCCCGCTCGCGTTCGCATCGCTTTAGGAGAGAAAAATGCCATAGATCAAGTAGAATTTATCGAAATAGATGTGATGAATGGAGAGCATCGACAACCAGAATTTAAAGCCAAAAATCCTAGTGCTTCAGTGCCAGTATTAGAGCTAGATGATGGCACAGCCATTGCAGAATGTACCGCCATTACTGAATATATAGACTCTAGTTTTCCTGGTGTATCTTTAACTGGTACAACAGCCAAAGACAGGGCAATAATTCAAATGATGCAGCGTCGTGCAGAGCAGTATTTACTAGATGCAGTAGGTACCTATTTTCATCACGCAACTCCTGGTTTGGGTCAAGATCTAGAAACCTATCAAAACAAAGAATGGGGCGAAAAACAAAAGGAAAAAGCGATCGCCGGGATGCATTATTTCGATCAAGTGTTAAAAGAGCAGAATTATATTGCAGGTCAAGACTTTTCGATGGCTGACATCACCGTGTTTGCAGGACTTTCCTTTGCCAATTTTGCCAAAATTGACATCCCTACAGAGTGTAATAATCTTGTTGCTTGGCAATCTAGAGTTGCCCAACGTCCTAGTGTTGCTGCTCTTGGTTAAGTATTTTGGTTAAAAATTATGAAAATCAACAGCGATTTCACCAAAAGAGTGGTGATGCATGGACAAAAGCTAAAATGGCAGCCTTCTCCGATAGCTGGCGTAGAAAGGCGGATGCTCGATCGCATTGGAGAAGAAGTAGCCAGAGCCACATCTATAGTGCGATATGCACCCTGTAGCAAATTTTCGTCTCACGTCCATAGTGGAGGAGAAGAATTTATCGTGTTAGAGGGGGTGTTTCAAGACGAGCACGGGAATTATCCTGTAGGTTCGTATATTCGTAATCCGCCCCAATCAAGCCATACCCCAGGCTCAGAGGAAGGCTGCATTATTTTTGTTAAGCTATGGCAATTTGACCAAAGCGATCGCAGCGAAGTTAAAATCAATATTCAAGATATACCCGCGATCGCCGATCCTAATCGCTTGGGAGTTTCTCTCAAGCGATTATATAAAGATGAGCGAGAAGAAGTCCGTATCGAACAATGGGAACCCAATACCGAAATTAAGATTGATGCCCTTGGTGGCGCAGAATTACTGGTGTTAGAAGGAAGCTTTAGAGAGGGGGAAGATCATCTTCAGGCGCAATCTTGGTTGAGATTGCCACCTAGCAGTATAGCGATCGCTCATACGGGTACTGATGGCGCAACAGTTTGGGTCAAAAAAGGGCATTTAATTTTTGAAGATCCAAATTTATTGAGGGATAAATAATTGGCATTAAGGGAACACTAAACAGAAGAAGATACATCAACATGTCTAGTCTTGCCTCATGCCAGTACGTCTAAATCATCAAGCCTATAAAATTATTGCTGCTGAAATAACCAAGGCAGCAGCGAAAGATAAATTTGCCGGGGAGGTATCCCAAAAGATTGCTTTAAAGCGATTGAACAAGTTAAGTAAGATGGATGGTCAGCCGCTTACAGAAGCAGAATTGACCTATGTGATTAGCGATTTGTTTCCAGATTTTAATTATAAAGTTATTCGCCAAGCAATCAAGGTCAATCGTCCAGCCAGTAAATTATGGTCGATCCCTATAATAGCTATGGGTTTGAGTGGATTTGCTGGTTTAATATGGTTGCTCAATCTGCCTTATCCTATGATTCGTCGTCCTGTAGCCAAAACTGCACCCATAATTCTGCTTCCTAGTTATTTGAAAATGGATCGCAACTATCGAAGTGCGATCGCCAAGGTGGAACAGGCAGACCAATTGGTCAATCAAGCCACTAGCTTAGAAGATCTTAAATTAGGACAGGAAAAAGTTACCCAGGCGCAACAACATCTAGATGCTTTACCCGTTTGGTTTTTGGGCTACGAGCCCCAAATGTATCGTACTTTTTTTAGTTTTGGCTGGAAGTTTACTTTTGATGAATTTAAAGCAGCAAGGGCAAAGGTAGGACGAATGGATGCCAAAATCTTTCAGCAAATCAATGCCTTTACCAAACTTCAGCAGGCACAGCAGTCAATTCAACAAGCAAAACAAAACTATCAAGAGTCTGAAAATGATTCAAGCAAACAACAGGCGATCTCAACATGGCAAGCTGGTATTGATAAACTAGAGCAGTTACCCCAAGGTACTGTAGCACAGAGACAGGCAAATGCAGCCTTAGATGCTTATCGGCGAGATTTTCGCGAGATATCGGGTTTCGTTGCAGGTAACAAACGCACCAATATAATTATTGCCGTCGCGCAACAGTTTTACAGCCAAGCCAATAATAGTTGTTCTGAGTCTTTTCATGCCGTACATCGCTGGCGAGAGTGTATTAACTTATTAAGCAAAGCGATTGTCAGGCTTGAAAGAATACCTTCGGAGGATGTGGGTTATTTAGAAGCTCAAACCCTGCTGGCTAACTACGAGGCTGAATTAGCAGAGATGCGTATTCGTCAACAGGAAGAAGAATATTCCCAGCAAATCTATGAGTCGGTGCAAAATGCGATCGCCAACCTGCCAAAATTAGTAGACTCCTATAATCGCGATCGCACTGCCAAAGAAATAGTTACTATTATTAATAAGTTGGAGAAAATTAAGCCTCAGACTACCGTTTATCAAGACTCTATTACCATGATGGGTTTCGCCAGAAAAAAATTAAAACAACTGCAATAGAACTGTCTGAAAACAGAATCAACAATCAATAATCAACAACCCCGACTTTTTCCGACTTTATATTTTTAGCCAGACCAAAAACTCCCGACTTTCCCCGACAGACAAGGAAGAATAATTTACATAAGCTTTGTTGTAAGCAAGTAAAACACATTTTACAAATAGCATTATGTATCAGCAAATAGATTTAGCGGGAGAAGTTTGTTTCCGTCCTAATTTTTTCCAAACCAAAGCCAGAATTAATTACCTAATTGGTCAATATTTTAGTGTAGAACAGTTAGAAGATCGCCTTAAGGATTTACCCGCACAGTTTGCTAATCCTCAACCGCGACAGTGGTCAAAGATAAATTGGCAAGATACAAATTCAGATTGTGTTGTTGGCATCGATCTGGCGATTTTTTTATCGATTATTAAGGGTGCATTAGATACAGAAGCACCAATTAGAGACTATAGCCAGACTAGCAGACAGTATGTTGAGCCGATACATCCTACTATGGCAAAGTTTGTTGGTGGGATAGTCTCAGCAGATGGTAAAACCATTGAGTTAGGTTTATGGGAGAAAGAAGAGCGTCAACATACTCCCGCCTTAGCTCAAATTTATCGTCAGCTAGGAGGAGCTAAAATAACTCCCAAATTTAGAACAGCGAAAACCTACCAAGCTTGGCAAAACCCCTATCAAGACCTATATCAACATGGTCTACATCGTGTCGTCACCGAATATAGTGCAGCTTGTTTATATCTTTGGTTGATGTCTCACAGTACAGGTGCTTTGCAACAGGTACTAGGGGAGTTGTTACAGGATGAAATCAATCATTTAACTAAGTTTTGGGGAATGGGAATGTGGCTCTACCCCAATGGAAATGAACAGTTAATCAAGTATCTTCTTGGCCAAATCCATACTATCTTACCTGTATTCTATAAAACAAATCAGAAGTCTCAATCAAACTTAAAATCAACCTTTCAACGGATGATCTTAATTTTGAACTGGCAATCTTGGTCAGTATTGTCTAGAGGCGAATTAATTTACACTTTCATTTGGGTTTTAAAACGTATGTGGCATTGGAGTAGCCAATTAACGCCAGAATATTTACACTCATGTTGTGCGAGTGCAGAGTTTTTTGGGAACAATAATATCGAATATTATCAGCCAGAAATAAGTATTTTTTAAGTAATAATGATCGAGTTTTCATTTATTCAGTCATCTCTTAGTTTTAAATAATTCCCATGACAGCTCAACTAATATCTACGTTATCTACCAAATCTACCGAACCTAATTTAGCTAAATTACCCCAGCATGTTGCGTTAATTATGGATGGCAATGGTCGCTGGGCAAAACAAAGAGGTCTACCCCGCATTGAAGGACACCGCAGGGGCGCAAATACTCTCAAAGAACTATTACGTTATTGCAAAAAATTGGGCATAAAAACTCTAACTGCATATGCTTTTTCGACTGAAAATTGGGGTCGCCCGACAGGAGAAGTCAGCTTTTTGATGGGATTATTTGAAAGGTTATTGCAGAAAGAATTAAAAGAGATGGAAGCAGAAGAAGTTTGCATTAATTTTATTGGCGATTTAAGTCCTTTACCCGCCTCTTTACAAGCAGAAATGAAACGTTCTATGGAGCGTACTAAAAATAATAAAGGAGTGTTTTTCAACGTCGCCATCAATTATGGCAGCCGTCACGAAATGCTAAAAGCCTGTCAGACTATTGCCCAAAAAGTACAACAAGGAGAATTGGCAGCTAGCGAAATAAATGAAACTACCATATCTCAACATCTTTATACTTCTGCCAGCCCCGATCCCGATTTACTGATTCGTACTAGTGGGGAGATGCGCTTGAGTAACTTCTTATTGTGGCAGTTAGCCTATACAGAAATCTACGTTACCGATACCCTCTGGCCAGATTTTAATAGCCAAAAATTCGATCTCGCCTTAGAATCTTTCCAACAACGCAACCGTCGTTTTGGTAAAGTAAGTGGCTAATTGTCTTCGGCGGTCACCAAATGACCTATGTTAAACAGTCAGCAGCGAACAATTAATGGCTTTCCTTGTTGTACACTAGATTTTGCTCATGCTTGAGGTGCTAAACATGGAGATAGAATATCCAGAAGATTTAAAATATCTAGATAGTCACGAATATGTTCGCTTCGATGGCGAAATTGCGACGATTGGGGTTAGTGCTTTCGCCCTCGATCAGTTAGGTGATGTGGTTTTCTTAGAGCTTCCTGAAGTTGGAGATGCAATAGAAACAGGGGAAACCTTGGGAACAATTGAATCGGTAAAAGCAGTAGAAGATCTTTATCCGCCAGTTTCGGGAACAGTAATCGAGCGTAATGAAACCGCGATCAATGCCCCAGAAACTTTGGCCGAAGATCCTTATGGAGAAGGATGGTTACTCAAAGTTAAGGTAGATGACCCCGATGATGAGCTAGAAGATACTCTTTCGGCTGCTGAATATCGCGCTCAAGTAGAAGGAATGGATAGTGATTAAATAAGAAGCAAGAAGTAATACTAACTGATAATTAGTAATTGATTTAACAATAATGCTTTCTTTTAGTTAGTAAAATTTGTTAACCTTTATTACAAATCCATAAGCCCAGTGGTCGCCTCAATAAACAAATGGTGCACCACTATTTTTTTACCTAGAAAAAATCGATACTTTGATTAATATGGTTAACTTAAACTCTGCTACGGAGTCTTCAACTGCAAAAGTTCGAGTAAATACAATAGATTCGGTAGCCAAACACATCTCGTCATTTGCCGATCGCCATATTGGAGTAGATACATTTCAGGTAGACCAAATGTTAAAGGTTTTGGGTGTATCTAGCTTAAATGAATTAATTAATCAAACTATCCCCCCTGCCATTCGTCTGGCTCAACCATTGCAGCTACCCGAAGCTAAGAGTGAATCGGCAGCCTTAGCTAAATTAAAAGCGATCGCTTCACAAAATCAAGTTTATCGTTCTTTTTTGGGCATGGGTTACTCTAACTGTATTACCCCGCCTGTGATTTTGCGTAACGTTCTAGAAAATCCTGGCTGGTACACTTCCTATACTCCTTATCAAGCAGAAATTGCCCAGGGAAGACTCGAAGCCTTGCTCAACTTTCAAACTATGGTTATCGAGTTAACGGGGTTAGAAATTGCTAATTCTTCCTTGCTAGATGAAGGGACAGCAGCAGCCGAAGCCATGAGTATGAGTTATGGCTTGTCTAAAACTAAAGCCAATGCTTTTTTCGTCGATAGGGGTTGTCATCCCCAAACCATCGAGGTAATTAAAACTAGGGCTTTACCTTTAGGAATCGGAGTAATTACTGGCAATTACGCAGAGTTTGAGTTCGATACGCCAATATTCGGTGCATTACTACAATATCCCACTACTGATGGAACAATTCAAGATTATAGACAGTTTATTGCTCGCGTCCACGAAGCAAAGGCTTTAGCTACAGTGGCAGCGGATATTCTTAGCTTGGCATTATTGACTCCTCCTGGGGAATTTGGAGCAGATATCGCCGTGGGCAGCACCCAAAGATTTGGCGTACCTCTGGGTTATGGTGGCCCTCATGCAGCTTATTTTGCTACTAAACAAAAATATCAAAGACAAGTACCTGGGCGAATCGTAGGCGTTTCTAAAGATGTTAATGGTGAACCTGCTTTACGTTTAGCGTTGCAGACTAGAGAACAACATATCAGAAGAGAAAAAGCGACCAGTAATATTTGCACCGCCCAAGTTTTATTGGCGGTAATTGCTTCGATGTACGGGGTGTATCATGGTGCAGCAGGAATCAAAGCGATCGCCCAAAGAGTTCATCGACTCACGGCAACCTTGGCAGCAGGATTATCTCGACTAGGATATAACATTGCTTCGTCAGAGTTTTTTGATACGATTCGGGTAGAGAAAGAAAATATTGCCGCCAAAATTATTGAAGCTGCAGCCCAAAAGCAAATTAACCTGCGCTGGTTAGATAACAATGGGGTAGGTATTTCTTTAGATGAAACTACTACCGTTGCCGACTTAATTAATTTGTGGCAAATCTTTGCAGATCAGAACGAATTACCTTTCGACATTGACAAACTGGTTAATAGTCAACCATCAAATATTAGTCAGCGACATATTCGGACTAGTAAATATTTAACCGATACGGTATTTAACCGCTATCATTCCGAGACAGAATTGTTGCGCTATCTCCATCGACTAGAAACCAAAGATTTATCTTTAACTACCTCCATGATTCCTTTGGGTTCTTGTACCATGAAGCTTAACGCTACTGCAGAGATGATTCCCGTAACTTGGGCAGAATTTGGTAATATTCATCCCTTTGCCCCATTAGAACAGGCAAAAGGCTATCAACAGCTATTTAAAGAATTAGAAGAGTGGTTAGGAGAGATTACGGGGTTTGCAAGTATCTCTCTGCAACCTAATGCAGGCTCTCAAGGAGAATATGCAGGATTACAGGTAATTCGCCAATATCATCAGTCTCAAGGCGAGTCCCACCGCAATATTTGTCTGATTCCCGAATCTGCCCACGGAACAAACCCCGCCAGCGCGGTAATGTGCGGAATGAAGGTGGTGGCGATAAAATGCGATCGCGATGGCAACATAGATATAGAAGATTTGCAAACTAAGGCAGAAAAACATCAAGATAATCTTGCAGCTTTAATGGTGACTTACCCTTCAACTCACGGAGTATTTGAAGCTGGTATTAAAAATATTTGCGATATTGTGCATCAATTTGGCGGACAAGTATATATGGATGGGGCAAATATGAATGCCCAGGTGGGTTTGTGTCGCCCTGGAGATTTTGGGGCAGATGTCTGTCATCTCAATTTACACAAAACATTCTGTATTCCCCATGGTGGTGGTGGTCCTGGAGTGGGTCCAATTGGGGTCATGCCTCATCTTGTACCGTTTCTTCCTGTGACTCCGACAACTCCTGAAACAGCTCAACCTATTGGGTCAATATCTGCTGCACCTTGGGGTAGTGCCAGTATCTTAGTTATTTCTTGGATGTATATTGCCATGATGGGATCTCAGGGTTTGACTCAAGCTACTAAAATAGCGATTCTCAATGCTAACTATATGGCAAAACGTCTTGAGCCTTGCTACTCCGTATTATTTAAAGGAGAATCAGGCTTTGTGGCACACGAATGTATCATCGATCTGCGCCCTCTAAAAAAACAGGCAAGGGTAGAAGTAGATGATGTAGCCAAAAGACTAATGGACTTTGGTTTTCACGCCCCTACAGTATCTTGGCCCGTAATTGGTACGGTGATGATCGAACCCACCGAAAGCGAATCAATCGAACAGCTAGACCGCTATTGTGATGCGCTTTTGGCTATTTATGCTGAGGCAAAAGCGATCGCCAATGAGGAAATCGATCCTGATAATAATCCCCTGAAGAATGCACCCCATACCGCCGAATCTTTGATCTGTGGCGAATGGAATCACCCCTATAGCCGAGAACAAGCAGCTTATCCCGCACCCTGGACAAAAGAACACAAATTCTGGACACCTGTAGGCAGAATCAACAATGCTTACGGCGATCGTAATTTAGTTTGTTCTTGTGTGGGAATGGAAGCTTATAGCGTTTCCGTCGAGGAGGCATAATAATCTACAGACAATTATCCAAAGAAAACTTGCCAAGCAACAATATGTAAGGCGAGATCCGCTAGGGCATGACTAAAATAGTTACTCCAAATTGAACGATAACGGCGATAGTACTCTGACCAAATAACCCCCGCTATGAAAACCGCTAGGCTGCCAACGAGGGTTATGCGCCAGTTGATAAATGCTGCCAAACCAATTGTGTGATGTAGAGTAAAAAAAAGCGCACTAAGAAGTACTGCAATCTTATTGGTAACTAATTGTTGATTAATTCTTACTCGCTACTTGCTATAGTCGTTCTAATTAATTTCCTAATGGTCTAAGTTATCGTTTCGAGGGAATAGGGAATAGGCAATAGAAAACAAGAAACAGTGCATTTTTTCCGATGGTTTCTATTTAGAATGACTATATATGCGTGCTCCTTTAGGACTCGCTACTCTGATTCGAACTACCCAAAGCGCCTGTCGGCGATATCCGAAAGTGTACCATATGCGGAGCTGTATCCCGTGGGACAAGGGCATAACATATCCTTGTTTGACGCGGGTAGATGCGGCGGCGAACAGAAGCACCTTTCTCGAATGTACTGGCTACTGGCTACTTAAGCGAAGCCGTACTAGTTATTAGTTTATTTGCTAGAAGGCCTTAGCTTCGTTAACTTGAGAGTAAACTTGCCCCCACTAGTTTCACCAAAAGCACGAACCCTAATAATATACTTGCCTGCTTCGGTAATGCGAGAAAAAAGTAAAGAATTGGTTGTGCCATCTGGTCCATCATCATTTTCAGCCACCTTTGCCCCATCAGCAGCAATCAGCATCACCATCGAATCAAAATTGTCTGAAGATAAATCAATTGCTACTTGATCGCCTTTTTCTAGCTGAACGTGATAGTCACGAGCAAATCCGCCTTCTCCAGTAGGGATATCATCCTCAGTCAAAATATCAGAAATTGTTTGTTCTGAAGAAATTGAAGGGGGGTCGTAAATTTTGGACTGGGCTTGAGTTGGTAATATTGGCAATCCCACCACATAAAGAGTAATTATTGCAGCTGATGTGTTTAACCAATGGAAAATAGACCTAATTACCATGCCAGTTTGTATCTTTAACAGTTCTCTGATGATACTGACATTATATCCAGAGAAGATATCTAGCACCAATTTTTCTAAATTTTGAGCGAGAATTACTTAATACTTGATTTAGTGGTTGTAAATATATAAAGATTCATTGTCGTGATTAATAATATTTCTCGCCTTTAGCATCAATGATTAAAGCTGTAATTTCGGTAATTTTAGGTATTTCTGCTGTTTTATTACCTGGTAAGGCGATCGCAGCCGAAAGGATTGCCTTTGATTTATTACCTTTTGGTCAATTTTATATTAGAGTAAACGACCTAAAAACATTTGTAGAAACAGGAAAAATATCTAATGAGCTAGCTTATTATCTCAACAGAATTCCACCCGAACAAGTCGTCAGATTACCAGAATTATTATCAACTCCCTTAGAGTTTAGTCCTTTAACTATTGCTAAATTTAGTAATTCTACTATCGGCGCAACAGTAATTAGAAACTTTGGCAAGGGTATTCGGACTCAAACTAAACGTAATGGATTTTTTGCTCTTAGAAGTGCTATTATTGCCGCTGCTTTTGACCCTGAAGGATTAACAGTTATAAATTTGTTAGAGCAATTTCCTTTACCAACAATTTATCTTGATTTAAAAGTTTTGGATCGATATATCGAGAGGGGAGAAGAATTATTTCAAAATCGCGAAAAAATTGACAAGATATTTTTTACAAATACTATTGATCATCACAAATTTAATTTATTTTCCGAAAATTCAGTAAAAGCAGGAAAATATACTTGGGAAAAACAAAGCCTAACTTATCAAAATCCTCATCGTTCCAAATCTGGATATTTTGATTTATATTTACCCTTAAAAGAACAAGCTACTTTGATTGTTATTTCTCATGGAGTAGCCTCTAGTCGCCAAACATTTAGCTATTTAGGTGAACATCTAGCTAGTCATGGTTTTGCAGTGGCAATAGTCGAGCATAATGATATTAGTCTTAATAAGTTTGATGCTTTTTTATCAGGAACAGAACGATTTCCCGAACCAAATAATTTAATTGAACAACCACGAGATATTACTTCGGTTCTCAACAAATTAGAAAAAGCAATTAAGATTAATTCTCCTCTAAAAAACAAAATTAATTTAGAGCGAGTGGGAGTTGTCGGACATTCTTTTGGTGGTTATACATCTTTAGCTATAGCTGGAGGAAAACTAATACCAGATGCTCAAGCTTCCAAATGCCAAACAGAAAATTATCAAGATGTATTACTTGATTTATCTTCTTTAGCTAAATGTACTTTTAATCAATTATCAAAAACCGATTACCAATTAAAAGATCCTAGAGTCAAAGCAACAATTGCTATCAATCCGATGGCGAATATTTTTGAGAAATCGGGTATGGCAACTGTGGATCTTCCTACTATGTTAATTTCAGGCACCAATGACTTGATGATGCCTCCTGTAGCCGAACAAATAAGGCCTTTTAGTTGGCTAAATTCTAACCTCGACCGATATTTGGTATTAGTAAAGCCTGGAACTCACTTTAGTTTTTTACGTGAAGGTTTAGGAGTTTTACCAGTTCCCGATCGCGTTGTCGGAATTAGTCCAACTTTTGCCTATCCCATCATTAAATCTTTAAGCACTAGCTTTTTTAAAGTTTATCTTGAAGAACAGTTACAGTATCAAAAATACTTACAAAGCAAAAGCTATCATTTAACTCCAAATAATCCTTTTGAATTATCTATAATACGTTCTATTTCTAATGTTCAGCTACAAAAGTTGCTCAATCATTAAACAGAGTTCAAGCTATATCTCTTCGTTCAGTCTAGACAGAAGAGAAAGCTAAATTAAGGTTGAGGTTTGGAATTAAAAATTTCTAAAGCAGCTTGGTTATTATTCTCCGAAGCAGACCAAAAATTTTGTAGTTTAAATAAATCTCTAGTGTTAATTTGTAAATCTTCAGTAGGAAAATGATACATTGCTTCGATAATTGTCCAACCGTTAGAGTCATTGGGTTTATCTGCAGCCCCGATTAATGCAGAACGAATGGCATAAAGACCATTTTGCTCTGGGTTAGTCTTGATAACAGTACCCAACTCTGTTAAAAACTGTTCTCCTTCAGAAGAATTAGCAAATTTATAAAGCTCAACGCGATCGCTGTCAAAACGATTGCCCAACCAATAGCGTAACTGGCTTAAAGTCTCTTTATCTAAGAATTTAGAATAGATCCGAAATTCTTTGGTAATTTCTCCAGTCTTAGCATAATGTTCTAGAGATTCGACTGAAACTTTACCATTAAAAGGACCATAAACTAATTTTACTTTTTCGGCACTGATAGCAACTTGAGGCTGCCAAATTAACGCAGATAATCCTATAGTAACTACTGCTATTTTTTGTCTAGAAAATAAGAATTTAGTTCGGTTAATAGTTTTCATATTATTGATGAATAAATATACTTATATTTTATTTTTAATTAATCGTAATAGTCTGTGATCCAAACTGTTGATTACTATAGATATAGTTTTTAAACAAAATTTTTAAAGGTTTTCCCAAAGTACGATGAACGAATCTAATAAATCTCTCCGCACCCTAGCTGTAGATATTGGCGGCAGTGGTATCAAAGTTATGGTGCTGGATCACGAGGGAAATCCTCTAAGCGATCGCGAACGTCTCAAAACGCCTCACCCAGCTAAACCTGAAGACGTAATTGATACTATTCTCACCCTCGCCAAACCCCAAAAATTTGATCGCGCTTCTGTTGGTTTTCCTGGAGTGGTACAAAATGGTCTGATCAAAACCGCTGTTAATTTAGATAAAGATTGGTTAAGTTATGACTTAGCTACTAGCCTGACTCAGTTGTTATCTAAGCCGGTTAAAGTAGCTAATGATGCAGATATTCAAGGATTTGGTGCGATTGCTGGTTCGGGAGTAGAGTTAGTAATTACTTTGGGTACGGGATTTGGTTCGGCTTTGTTTGTCAATGGAAAACTAGTACCTAATTTAGAAATGGGACATCATCCTTTTCGCAAGGGAGAAACCTACGAAGAACAGCTAGGTAGGGCTGCTATGGATAAAGAGGGTAAAAAGAAATGGAATGCGCGTTTGGAAAAAGCGATCGCTACTTTAGACCATTTGTTTAATTACGACACTCTCTATATCGGTGGTGGCGAAACCAAACATATTAAATTCGATTTACCTAACAATGCCAAAGTTATACCCAATGTATCGGGGTTGTTAGGCGGAATAAAATTGTGGACAAGTTAAATCAGAATCTTACTACTAACTTAATTATCTGATGCTACGTAAAATAGATGTGCTAATCTACATTCCTATGTTACCTAGTTTAGATTAGAGTTGCGATCGCGTATGCAATTAGAACCTATTGCAATTGTTGGTATTGGCTGTCGTTTTCCTGGGGCGAAAGATCCTCAAGCTTTTTGGGAATTGATCCGAGATGGCAAAGATGCGGTATCACTAGTGCCAGAATCACGGTGGGATATTGAGCAATTTTATGATCGAGATATTAGTAAGCTAGGTAAGGCTAATACTAAATGGGGTGGTTTTCTCGAAGATGTAGATCTGTTCGATCCTCAGTTTTTTGGAATTGCACCCAAAGAAGCTGTAACCATGGATCCGCAACAGCGTCTATTGTTAGAAGTTGCCTGGGAAACTCTAGAAGACGCGGGACAAATTCCTCAAGAGATGAGAGGGAGTAAGACTGGAGTATTTATCGGTATTGGAACACACGATTATTCCATCATGATGTGGCAACAGCCTGTAAGTGAGCCTTATGCTACTACAGGTACGGGTAATTGTATTGCTGCTAATCGTATTTCTTATCTCTTCGATTTTAAAGGGCCTAGTTTAGCAGTGGATACTGCTTGCTCATCATCCCTGGTTGCCGTTCATTTAGCTTGTCAGAGTCTTTGGACAGGAGAATCAACTCAAGCTCTAGCTGGCGGAGTAAATATGCTCTTGCTACCCACTATTATGGTGGGCTTTAGTAAGGGTGGCTTTATGTCTAGTGATGGACGGTGCAAAAGCTTTGCTGCGGATGCCGATGGCTATGTTAGGGGAGAAGGCGCGGGATTAGTATTATTAAAACCCTTATCTCAAGCAGAAGCAGAAGGGGATGATATTTATGGCGTAATTTTAAGTAGTGCGGTAAATCAAGATGGCTTTAGCAATGGTATGGCTGCACCCAATCCAGATGCTCAAGCAGCAGTGTTGCGAGATGCTTATCGTCGGGGTAATATCGATCCTTCTCAGGTAGATTATATCGAAGCTCATGGTACGGGAACTAAAATAGGCGATCCTGTGGAAATGAAGGCTTTGGGCGCAGTTTTAAATGAAAATCGTCAGCCAGAAAATAACTGTTTGGTTGGTTCGGTAAAGACTAACATTGGGCATACGGAAACTGCAGCAGGTATCGCAGGAATTATTAAGGTAGCCCTGGCGTTTAAACACAAGCAGATTCCCCCCAGTTTGTATTTTAATACACCAAACCCAGCGATCGCTTTTGCTGAATCGAAATTAGAGGTGGTTACGGAATTAACTCCCTGGTTACAAGATAAACCAAGAATTGCAGGAGTCAATTCTTTTGGCTTTGGTGGGACTAATGCTCATATTGTGATGGGTGATTGGGGAACAAGGGAACAAGGAGACAAGGAGACAAGGGGACAAGGAGAGTTGCAGTTGTTAACTGTATCGGCTAAGAGTAAAGCTGCTTTGAAAGATTTAGCGCGGGATTATCAAGATTTAATTCTACAGTCTGATGTGGCGTTGGAAGATATTTATGTTGCTAGCAATATTAAACGCAGTCACTTTAATCATCGTGTGACTTGTATTGCTAAGTCTAAACAGCAGTTGGTCAAACAACTGGCTGGTTTTATTAGGGATATAGAAACTGTAGGTATAACTTATAGTTGCGTTGATAATAATCTTAGTAAAAGCTGTTGGATGTTTACAGGGCAAGGCTCGCAATATGTGGGGATGGGTCAAGATCTTTATCAAGTTCAACCTGTCTTTCGCCAAGCTTTAGATCGTTGTGCAGAAATTCTTGATTCTTATTTGGATATATCTTTATTTGAAATAGTTTTTGATGGTAAGACGCTGTTGGAAAGAGAAGAATATCTCACGCCAAGACGCAAAGACGCAGAGGAAAGGAATAAAGAAGTAAGGGATGAGGCGCATTTGGCTAATGATTTAAGTTTTATTCCCCGAATAAGCCAAACTAGATATACTCAGCCTGCAATTTTTGCTGTTGAATATGCCCTAGCGCAATTATGGTTATCTTGGGGTATTGAACCCGATTATGTCATGGGTCATAGTATTGGGGAATACGTGGCAGCTTGTATTGCAGGAGTGTTCAGCTTAGAAGATGGTTTGAAGTTAGTTGCTAATCGAGGAAGGCTGATGGAAGAATTACCTTCTTCGGGGGGAATGTTGGCGATTTTTAGCAGTGAAGATCGGGTGACGGAGTTAATTGCTAGTTATGGTGATTTTGTAAGTATTGCAGCTATTAATCACCAAGAAAACATTGTTATTTCTGGGATTAGTGATGTTTTAGATAAAGTTCGGCAACAGCTAGTACAAATAAATATTAAAAGTACTCCTCTGGCGGTTTCTCACGCTTTTCATTCTCCCTTAATGAAGCCAATGCTGGCAGAGTTTAAAACAGTAGCGGAAGAAGTTACTTATAATTTACCCCAGATTTCTTTGGTTTCTTGCGTTACAGGACAATCAATAGATCGAGAAATTAGTAATGCAGATTATTGGACAAATCATATTATTCAACCAGTTAGATTTGCCGATAGCTTTGATTATTTACTAGAGAAAGACATTAAGCTTTTCTTAGAAATAGGTTCAAAACCGATTTTATCTAGTTTGGGTAAAACTATAGTCGCCAGTAAAAATGAAAATTGTTTATTATTACCCAGCCTTTCGGACAAACAAGCAGATAGACAAGTAATTCTTAATAGTCTGGCTAGTTTACATCGTCAGGGAATTAAGATAAACTGGCGGGCATTTAATCATGAATTTAAAATTAAAGGAGTAAAGTTACCCACTTACCCTTTTCAAAGACAAAAGTATTGGTGGCAAGATGCTAAATTTTGGTTGAAACGCCAAGGTGATAATAACCTTAGTCAAGATCTTGGTTTACTAGGTAAGCAGGTTTCTAATAACAATACCTCAACAATTGAATTTCACAGCCAAATTAACATCAATAATCCTAAATATATTCAAGATCACTGTTTAGAATCACAGGTAGTTTTTCCTGCTACTGGATATTTGGAAATAATGTTGGCAGCAGTAGAAAATGTTTGTGGTAATAATGACTTTGAAATAACTAATTTTGTAATTAAACAACCATTATTGTTATCTGAAGAAATAACTAATCTACAAACAGTTATTGATCGCACTTCGATCAAGATTTTTAGTAACAACTCAATTCTTCATAGCGAAGCTGTCTTTAAATTAAGTACCGTAAGTTTTGAGACAATTGATCTAGATGATTTGGTAAAAGTTAAATCTCAGTTACAGTCAGTAGCTGTCATTGACAATTACTATCGAAAATTAAGTAATCAGGGTTTAAACTACGGTAAATATTTTCAGGGCATTAAACAACTATGGCAAGGTGATAATTGTGCCTTAGGCTATATCGAAATATCATCAGAAATTACTAGTAGTTGCGATCGCCTTCATCCTGCTTTATTAGATTCTTGTTTGCAATTAATTGGTGCAGCTACAGAATCAGATCGAGGAGTTTATTTGCCTGTAAGTATAGAATCGCTCCAACTGTATAAATCTCCTAGTAATTCAGTTTGGGCGGAAGTAAAGATCCATCGTGGCGATAATTCTCAAACCCTTACTGCAGATCTAAAGCTAGTAGATAATATGGGTCAAGGGATAGCTTTAATTAAAAATCTATCTCTACAATATGTGAGTTTATCTTCTTTACACAAACTGATTAATCTTCCAGAAAAGGCAGAAAATAAATCTACTCTCAACGATCTTTATCAAATCGATTGGGAAAAACAAAAGTTAAATAAAGAAAGTATTAATTCCTTCGCTAATAATTGGCTTATATATAGTGGAGATATCGATTTTGCTGCGCAGTTACAACAGGGATTAACAAGTAAAAGTATTTTGTTATCTCCTAGTTTAGAATTTGGTAAAATTAACGCTCAACATTATCAAGTAAATCCGACGAAACTCGAAGATACACAACAGCTATGGCAGCAAATACATAATTCAGAATCTTGGGGAATTATTTATCTACAAGAAAATAGTAACAATATTGTCAGGGCTATTCCAGAACAACCTCTACAAGAATATGCTGCAATTTTACATTTAATGCGATCAATACCACCCCAACAACTATCTAATTTTGTTGCTGTCAAAACCCAAACAAAAAACAATCGCTTATCTAATGGTATTGGGGGCATGGTGCGATCGCTAGATCTCGAATATCCTAATCTTAAGTGTATTCAGATTAATCTAGAAAAGAACGATATCTCGACAGTAATTGATGAAATAAAATACAACGATAACGAGATTCAAGTAACCTATCAGCACAATCAAAGATACGTTGCCAGACTAACACCAAAAGATAGTACTTTAAATAATCCTTTCCGACTGCAACTATCCGACTACGGCACTTTAGATAATCTCACTCTGGCACCCAGACAACGCCAAGCACCCCAAGCAGGAGAAATAGAAATTGCCGTAACTGCTAGCGGAGTAAACTTTCGTGATGTCTTAAACGCTCTAGGAGTATTAAAAGAGTATCTGGAAACTATGGGCTTTGAAAACGCAACTCAAGTACCTTTTGGTGGTGAATGTGCGGGGTTTGTAGTGGCTGTAGGCGAAGGGGTAACGAACTTTAAAATAGGAGATGAGGTAATTGCAGCCCAAGCAGTAGGCAGTCTTAGCAGTCATGTCATTGTTGATGCTAAGTTTGCCATCCTCAAACCCGAACATCTTAATCATGCTGAAGCTGCAACTATTCCCACCACTTTTTTAACTGCATATTATGGACTACATTACCTAGCTAAAATCCAGCCAGGGGATAAAGTTCTAATTCATGCTGCTGCGGGAGGAGTCGGACAGGCTGCGGTACAGTTAGCCCAACAGGTAGGTGCAGAAATCTACGCTACTGCTTCAGTAGGGAAATGGGATTTTCTCAAAGCATCGGGTATCAAATATGTAATGAACTCCCGTAATCTCGACTTTGCTGAGGAGGTAATGCAGCTTACAGATGGTAAGGGAGTAGATATTATCCTTAACAGTCTTAACGGCGACTTTATTCCCAAGAATCTAGATGTTCTCGCACCTCAAGGAAGGTTTGTCGAGATCGGTAAGGTAGGAATTTGGGATTCCCAACAGATAAAAGAAGCAAGAAATGATATCACCTATTATCCTTTCGATTTACTAGAAGTTTCTAATCGCGATCGCAATTTGATCGCCACTCTATTTGAGGAAATAAAACAAAAATTTTGCGATCGCCAATTATCTCCCTTACCCCATAAGGTATTCCCGATCCAGTCAGCAGATGAAGCCTTTCGTTACATGGCACAGGCAAAACATATTGGTAAAGTTGTCATCTCTCTCCCTGCTAACAATTCCGTAGTTAAATCCGATGGATGTTATTTAATTACTGGCGGTTTGGGTGCATTAGGCTTGCAGGTAGTCCATTGGTTGGTAGAAGAAGGAGCAAAAAATCTAATTCTGATTGGTAGAAGTCAACCCAACCAAAACGCCCAACAACAGATCGATAAATTAAAACGACAGGGCGTTGACGTTAACGTTATTCAAGCAGATATTACCGACTGCGATGCAATTAAAAAAATTATCGCCCTATCACCCCATCCCCCAGTACCACAAGGGCATAACATCACCCAGTACCACAAGGGCATAACATCACCCAGTCACCAGTCTCCCATACGGGGCATAATTCACGCTGCGGGTATCCTCGATGATGGTTTACTCAAAACTTTATCTTGGTCGCGTTTTCAAAAGGTATTGCAGCCTAAAGTACTGGGTGCGTGGAATTTACACCAGGCTACCAAAGATCTAGAACTAGATTGGTTTGTCTGCTTCTCTTCAGTCGTCTCGGTGTTTGGTGCAGCAGGACAAAGTAACTATGCTGCTGCTAATTCTTATCTAGACAATTTGATGAATTATCGCCGTAGCTTGGGCTTATCAGGATTGAGCATCAATTGGAGTATTTGGGATGAAGTGGGTATGGCTACCCGCATGACTCCGCAGCAGCAACAGAGATTGAGTCAACAGGGATTAAAAGCGATCGCGCCACCACAAGGACTCAAAATATTAAAACAATTAATTCAACAACAAGCAAATCAAACTATTGTCTTCCCCGTAGACTGGCAGACTTTCTTAACACAACAGTCTCCCAATTCTTTCTTTGAAAAATTACAGCCTCAAATAGAAGAAAATAAACTCCAGGTAATTTCTTCTTTTGTACAACAGCTATTTAATACACCAGAAAATAAACAAAAACATCTCTTACAGGAACATATTCGCACCCAGATAGCCAAAGTATTAGGCTACCCAGATCCAGAAGATATCGATACCCAAGAAAAATTTGCCGACTTGGGTATGGATTCATTGATGGCAGTAGAGTTCAAAAACAATCTACAAACTAGCTTTGGCGATGCAGTATCTCTCACTGCAGCCTTTGATTATCCAACAGTGGAATTATTAACCGAATATGTTGCAGGAGAATTATTTAAAGAACAAGAAAGACAAGAAGATTGGGAGACGGGGAGAATAGGAGAAATTGAGCAGCAATTATCGGTAGGGGGAAATGAATCTTTGCCCTCGCCAAAAACCATATCGAAGCCAGAAATACCTGTCAAACCACTTCATCGTCGGCAGATAGATATTAAACCCGAATATCGTCAGTTTGAATTGACACCAGAATTTACCAATCTCAAAAAAGATTTAGAACGGGTAGAACAGTTAGGAAATCCTTTCTTTAGTTTGCACGAAGGTATTGCCCAAGACACAATTAAAATAGGCAACCAAGAATTAATTAATTACTCTAGCTACAACTATCTAGGAATGGCAGGAGATCCTGTAGTAATTGAAGCTGCACAAAGGGCGATCGCCGAATATGGCACATCAGTCTCCGCCAGCCGTCTATTATCAGGAGAACGTCCCCTACATTTAGAATTAGAACAAGAAATTGCTGAGTTGCTCGGCACAGAAGATGCGATCGTTTATGTGGGTGGTCATGCAACTAACGTTAGCACTATAGGTCATTTATTCAACGAGCAAGATTTAATTATTTGCGATTCTTTTAGCCACAATAGTATTAAGGAAGGGTGCAAATTATCAGGCGCGACGATTATTGATTTTGCTCATAATGACTGCCAAGCATTAGAAACAATTTTGGAACAGGAAAGAACCAAATATCAAAAAGTATTAATTGCCGTTGAAGGCATTTACAGCACCGATGGTGATATTGCACCACTCCCCCAAATAGTAGAATTAAAGCAATACTATCAAACCTTCCTGTTAGTAGACGAAGCTCATTCTATTGGTGTATTAGGTTTATCTGGTAGGGGGATCGGGGAACACTTTAATCTCAATCCTACAGACGTAGACTTGTGGATGGGTACGTTAAGTAAATCTTTTGCTAGCTGCGGTGGCTATATTGCAGGGAGTCAGAAATTAATCCAATACCTCAAATATACTGCTCCTGGCTTTGTCTTTAGCGTGGGAATGTCTCCTGCTAATACCGCAGCGGCGATCGCATCAATCAAACTACTCAAATCAGAACCAGAAAGAGCCATTAAACTCCAAAGCAGAGCTAAATTCTGTCTCGATCTGGCTAGAAGCAAAAACTTTAATACGGGCTACAGTGGCGATTCTCCTGTAATCCCCATTATTGTGGGCGAACCCCATAAAGCAGTACGTTTATCCCAGGAGTTGGGTCAAGCAGGAATTAATGTCAACCCCATGGTTTATCCCTCTGTTCCCTACGATGCTGCACGATTGCGTTTCTTTATTACCTGTCTTCATACAGAAGACCAAATCCAGTTAACCATTAATGCTTTAGAAAAAGCAATTTCATAGAGTAATTCACGTTATTTTTAAAATGAAAACAAACAGTGATCGACAGTTTTCGACATTTGTTTAAATTGTCATAAATTATCAACTTGCAAGACTAACCATGGTGATACAGTAATAATTACCAACTTAATACTTCAAGATAACAGTTTTTTACAGAACTCTTGTATCTTTTTAGTCACCATATACAAAACAAACTAATTTACTGAACGGGATTTTTACAAATAATGTTCGAGATTAACGACTCAAACAATACTCTACTCTCTGCCGATTTTAATACTGAAAGTACCTTAGATGTAATTTCCCCTCAAAGCACCAGTACCTCTAGCTCTGTATTTTATGACCCAGGAACATTAGAAGCGGATAGATTTTCTCTAGCTCCTGACTATCAACTCACCGTTTTTTCTGGTAAAGGTAATATCGAATATGGTGATGGTTTTTACGATACTCTAGATTTATCCAATATCTCAATCGATAGCGTAGAGTTGGGCTTTGCCAAAAATCAAGAAGGATACTATTACGATGTGGGCGATGGCAGAAGAGCTTTTGACTCTGTTATTCTAGCCGACGATAGACAAATCCTTTTTGAAGGTGTAGAGAGAATAGTCTTTGCAGATCGAATATTAGATTTGGCTTTCAATCCTGACGATCCTGGTTTTGATATTCAATGGAACTTACATACCATGGGAGTACATACTGCTTGGAATTTTACTACAGGTACGGATGATATCCTGATTGGAGTCCAAGATAGTGGTTTGGGAATTGATGCCGCAGGGAATATTCATCCAGATATTCAAGCTGATGAAACTTGGGTACTATCAGACAATTTTGCTGATGATTTTTTTAGAGAATCAGCCTTTGGTAGCGGTAAACTGCAGCCCAATTCTCATGGTACTTCGGTTCAAGGAATTATCTCTGCTGAGACAGATAACGGTGTTGGTATAGCTGGTATCAACTGGAATTCTGATGTTTACAATGTCGATGTAATTGATGGCAATATTGGAGATCTCAATTTAGTAGGCGCAACCCAATCCATGATTGACTTGGCAACTAGTCAAGGTCAAAAGTTAATCATCAATATGAGTTTAGAAGGCGCGCTTTCAAATTCTGATTTTGAAACTTTAATCGCCAACAATCAGGATGACGTTTTATTTGTAATTGCTGCTGGGAATGGGGGAGAAGATCGAATATCCGATCCTGTTTTATCAAATCCTGCTATTTATGCAGCAGAATACGACAATGTAGTTGCGGTAGGGGCTGTTTGGGGAAATACTGATGAAGTTGGCAATCCTGTCGTTCCTGGTACTCTTGCTACCTACTCTAATTACGGTGAAGGTATTAGTGTAGTAGGACCTACTTTTGTGCCAACTACTAATGCTACCTCTGAAGGAGAGCTAATCTACAGAAACTTTAATGGAACATCGGCGGCTGCACCCAACGTTGCGGGGGTAGCCTCGTTAGTTTGGAGTGCCAATAGCGATCTTAGTGCAACCCAAATCAAAGAAATTTTATCTGACACTGCTTATGACTTGGGTACAGAGGGTAATGATCTTGTCTACGGTGGTGGATTAGTTAATGCCGATACTGCAGTTAGAAGAGCGATCTCCGTAGAACCAGAAAGTACCTCAAGCAATTTTAATTTCTCCACTATTCCATTTTTCTCTGACACGACTTCTTCTTCTTCGGGAGCTAGTTTTTTGGTCTCAGAAGAAAATACGGCGATCCCATCTACTACTTCGAGCGATCGCGTAGACGATCCTAAAGTTCAAAATAGTGTGATTAGGGAGTCAAGCAACTCTAAGTTACCTACCAGTCTTTTTGACTATGAAGCTCCCGAATTACAGCAGATAGCCAAACTTGATGGACAATTAGTTCAAGAAGATCTTTTTTCTAGCCCGCTATATCAATAGCTAAGATTGATCGACCTCAAGACCAAACATTTCAATTGTCTCTTGGGCAGAAAAAGAACGTTTCTGTTGAATCGAGATTTGTTTAATTTTGGCTCTTAGTTCTTGATATTTGCAATGGGGTAGAGATTTGTTGAGCTTTTTTTCTAGTAAATATTTAAAATTACTCGCTCCACTAAATTTACCAAAATAGATCTCTGGTTCGCCCTGTTTAAACAAATGATAGCTATCGCGATCGCGCAGCAGGGATTCAACATGAATTCCTGTTTCGTAACGTAAAGTTTCTGGAGAGTAAGGTGTATTTGCTCGAAATCCTCTACTCTGTAAATAATGAGTAACGTTTTTGAGGGCATCGTATTTGATACCTTTTACCTCCCAGCCATAACGCAGTTTCAAGCCATTTAGCACCTGTTCGATCGCTACATTACCTGCTCTTTCTCCAATACCGTTAAATGTGCCAGAAATTCCCGTAGCACCAGCTAAGATTGCTTGAATGGTATTTTCTACTGCTAAAGCGCGATCGTTATGGAAATGTACAGTCAGTGGGGTTTCATTTCCCGTAAAATCGATTAAATTTCGTACCCAGAGTTTTGTATCTTCAGGATTTAAAATACCTACTGTATCACATAGAATAAAATGTTGGATGTAGGGCTGAAATTTATTAATACACTCTACTAAAAAATCAAAATCAGCCCGACTAGCATCTTCGGCGGCAAAGCATACTTTTAAGCCTCGATCAACAGCGTACTTTAAATTAGTAACAATTTTCTCTAAAGCTTTTTGACGAATACGAATAACATTTTCTAATTTAAAATCTTGGTCGAGGGTACAGTCGCGAAACTCAGTATCTCTCAACCATAAAAGGCGATCGCTCACTGCATTAAACAAAATTATGGTTTCGACACCACATTCGATAGAGCGATCTATATATTGCTGACCCATCATAGTTGACGCGGTTAAAACCTTGTCTAATCCGCTAGCAATCAAATTCCCCATCAACTTGGCTTCTGTATGATGAATAGCAGGCATTAAAGCAATGTGATGTACCCCAGTATTAGCAATCAGTTGGGCTAGAGTTTGCTTTTTATGTTCGTCAAAAAAAATGCCTACCTGTTGTTCTCCATCTCTCAAAGTTTCGTCAAAGATAGTTAGGGTAATTGTTTCCATCCCAAAAGATTAATACAGCTAGAATACGAAATATGACATTTTATCCTATAAAGCGGATATTTGGAAAAACACTTCAAAATGTTGGATTTGCTCTAAGTTAACTCCGAAATCTAGAAATTGGTATAGATTTTCAGTTTTTTCCCAGTAGCTTATCTTAAGTATCTACAAAATGATCTACATCATATATGCCTCAGGCTATTCTTGTTAAAATGCAAGCGGGCAGTCAAGATCAATCTGTTTTCACAATTTAAAACTAAGATAATATTTTTTTTGTTACAAAGCTTGACATTTATTTGAAAGTTAGTTAATATAGTTATACAGACAAAAGAGACACATTATTTCATTCCGTCTCTTACATCTAGTTCTAGCAATAGAACGAACCTTGAAAACTAAATAACGCAATCATATAACACATGACTACTACTCTACAACAACGCGAAACTCGCGGTGCATGGGAGAATTTTTGTCAGTGGATCACCAGCACCAATAACCGCATCTATGTCGGTTGGTTTGGCATCTTGATGATTCCGACACTTCTTGCAGCTACCACTTGTTTCCTCATCGCCTTCGTCGCAGCACCTCCTGTAGACATCGACGGAATCAGAGAACCCGTAGCAGGTTCTTTACTATACGGTAACAACATCGTATCTGGTGCAGTTGTACCTAGTTCCAATGCAATTGGTCTTCACTTCTACCCCATCTGGGAAGCAGCTTCCTTGGATGAATGGTTATACAATGGTGGACCTTACCAATTGATCATCTTCCACTTCTTGATCGGAGTATTCTCTTACCTTGGTCGTCAGTGGGAACTATCCTACCGTTTAGGAATGCGTCCTTG